>Ga0315338_1002251_pt1 | contig 19826 bp, 26 predicted proteins | sample ASW8metaG_FD_204518 | JGI IMG/M metagenome (GOLD analysis project Ga0315338, IMG submission 204518) | Ammonia-oxidizing marine archaeal communities from Monterey Bay, California, United States - ASW #8 | ecosystem: Environmental > Aquatic > Marine > Coastal | place: USA: California | collected... | reverse complement strand
TTACTTGTTCTTTTTGGTTTTTTCCTTGGTGTAACTCTGAAAGTTTGCTATAGAATTTAGATGGAATCTCTGATATGACATTCATTTCTTTAAGGTAATCAGGCGTGACTCCATCAGATTCATAGAGTCTAATTAAATCACCAACTGTTGGTTCCTTATTTAGATTAGTTACAATTTTTTGCATTCTTTGCTTTGATGCATCATATCTTTTTGTTTCAATCTGAATAATCTCCTTAACATCTTCACGAGTATCTTCCAATTCTGGGTATGTGTTTTTTAAATAGTCAATCTGTTTATCAATAATTTCACTTACATCGAATAGTAATTCAAGTCTGTTCATAGTAGAGATAATTCTTCGTAGCATTATTCTAAGATTGTATCCACCACCAACATTACTTGGAAGTGCTCCATCAGATATAGCAAAAATTAATGTTCTAATGTGGTCAATAATTAGGTAAATTCCCTCTAATGGAGTTATAATTTTACTAATTTGCTCTTCTGACAAACCTGTTTTCTTTATTGCATTTTTTCTAACCTGTGTCAAATCTTCATGCATCTCTAAGTTTTTCGCAATTTCAGTAAAATATCGAACTAAAACTTCAGAATCTGTTTCAATTCCTGCCTGCTGAATTAGATTTTTAGTTATTGGTCCAAAACAGCAATCATATGCTGTTGGTGTGCCCATTGTTATCCAAGCAAATCTTTCTAATCCTGCACCCATGTCAATAATACGCTGGTCAAGTGTTTTGTAATTTGAAAGATCTCCTTGAAATTCAGTAAACACTGCATTACCTAACTCCAAACCTCTAACAAAATATTCTAGGGATGAACCAAATGAACCTCCACCCTCCCATACATCTTCTACAAAAACAATTTCTTTTTTATCAATGCCAAACTGCTGTGTTAGTAAATTATAATCAAGTTTAACACATTCATCTTTCCAATATCCTTGTTCATTTGGAATACTATGTTGTCCAATCATACAAAAACTTGAGAAGTGTCTTCCTGTTACACCAACATTTTCTAAATCTTTGAAACGTAGACAAGTTTGTGGAACTATCAATGGATTGGCAGGGAATTCAAATACAACTTTACTTCCCATCACTCTTTGAAAATCAACAACTGATGCAATTGTAAAATACAAATCATCACGCCATCTACAAACTACAGGGTATCTATTCACAGATGTATGACCATTTTTTTTAAAAAATGATTCAACTTCTTTCCAGGCTTGTGTATAATCAAATCTCTTCTTAGTTGGAGGATTTCCAATAAATGAATATGTGTCATCAGAATGATCAGGGCAATTCATTCTATTATCATCAAGTGTCCAAAAAAATCGATTACAAGCAGTACATGATTTACGGATAAATCCTTGCTCTCCAAATAATCTTACATTATAGTATCTTTCGGGGTCGGATGAAAATTTTGATAGAATTTCTTTTTTTTCCACAAAGAGTTTTGGTTTATAACCGATATTAAGAATTGTCGATTACAAGAAATTAAATAGATAAAAAACTGCTATTTTGTATGTTTGGGAAAAAAGAGAGACAATTGAAAATTGATGATTATGTCTTTACTTCAAGACCTGATGGAGATTTTACTAATATGATATTTGGAACAGTGACTGGCATTGATGGAAATAAAATAGGAGTTAATGGATTTATTGTCAACCCAGTAGGTCTAAAAAATAAAGTATCTCAGGGAAAAGCTGGAGACCGCTCTCTTGAGATTCTCAAGGAGCCAACTTCTGAAAATTGTATATTTGCACTAATCTATAGAATTGAATATGAAAATTTTACAGATGTTTTAGATTTGGAAACAGAAAAAGTTGAGATAATTTCAAGAAGAATTTTTACCATTCTTGATGGCTGGATAAGGGAGTCTCTTTCTGAGCTAATTAATAATGTATTATCTCTACCAGATGGCTCTGAAAAAGATCAGGCAAAAAGAATTCTACAACAACGAATGGAGAATTTGTATGATAGGAATCTCAAATCACATCTTTATTCTGTTTGTAGAAGTTTGAAGATCTTAACCAATTCATAATTTTTCTGATAGTTTTATATTATGCTGTTGAAGAATTTTTTTAAATGGAATATGTTTACGCTGCACTAATGTTGCATAAATTACAAAAGGATGTAACTGAGGAAAATGTTACAAATATTGTAAAAGCAAGTGGTGCTGAAGTTAATGAGGCTCAAGTTAAAGCACTTGTTGCATCTTTGGCTGATGTAAACATTGAGGAAGCAATTAAGGCAGCACCAGTAGCAGTAGCCGCTGCAGCACCTGCAGCAGAGACAGCATCTGGCGGAGACGAAAAGAAAGAGGCTAAAGCTGAACCTCCTAGTGAGAAACAAGAGGAAGCAGCAATGGAAGGTCTATCTTCACTCTTTGGTTAGATCAAATCAATTTTATACATATTGTTAATTACTAATTATTTCTTATAGATTCAAGTTGGTAGATTCCTCTGCTACTATTGAATTGTTCGTTTACATTTTAGATCTATTTGGAACTATGGCTTTTGCAGTAACCGGTGCTTTCAAAGCAATTGAACATAAAGCTGACATTGTTGGTGTCATCATTTTAGCAACAATTACAGGTGTTGCTGGTGGTACTATTAGAGATATAATATTTGGTAACGAACTACCAAATTCATTAGTTGATCCAACATATGTAATAATTACTGTATCAACTGCAATAGTATTATTTTTGTTATACTCAAGAATGCGTAAGCATTGGAACCTTTTTCTTAAATTTGATGCTATAGGTTTAGGTGTTTTTACTGTGATTGGTGCAACTTTTGCATATAATTTATTTGGAATGAATTTTCTTGTAATTATTTTATCAGGAATGTTAACAGGTATAGGAGGTGGTATACTACGTGATGTTTTTGTTAATCAGACTCCAATAGTTTTTGTAAAGGAATTGTATGCTTCGGCAAGTTTCATAGGTGCAATATCATTTTACTTTACGTTAATGATCACTGGTGAAATTTATGCTGCTACAATCATAGGTATTATACTCACAACAGGTCTAAGGCTGGTTGCTATGAAATATAATTGGAATCTTCCAAAAGTAAAAAGTCGATATGATTAGGCGGGTGTGTAGTCTTTTGCCTTTGATGACAAACTTTTAGCTTGACCATGAGCCTTTTGTAGAATTTGTTCTTTTGTATCATCTGTAACAAAACCTGATTCGATAGACACAGAACGAGCAGATTGTGCTGCTTTTGCAAGTATCTGTTCTATATTATCAGTTGTAATGTATGCTGCCTCAATTGATAATGAAATTGCCTCTTGGTGTGCTTGAGAAAGATCATTTCTAAATTTCTCTAAATCAATTATCATATCATCTTGAGCATAAAGTAATCCATCTTCAAGTGCAGTATTTAGTAAAATCCCTGCCTCAATTGGTTTAATGTCTAATTTTCCTAAAAGGCCAGCTAACTTTTCTGGAATAGGCTCTCCCTTTTTAACAGGAATTGTTTCTCTCAAAATCCAAATTGTTCCCTGATCAATTTTTGTTGGGACTCCTGCCTCTTTAAAATCAGTTAACATTGGTCCTGGTGCAATACCAGTATTCTTAGGTGGAATAACAACATCCATACTTGCAATATCCCCACTCCTTGCAGATAACATAACTTTATTTTTTCCTAGAAGTACATTGAGTTTGAATGGTGACATGTTTGTGAACATAAAAAGACATTGACCTTTCAAATTCTCAACAAATTTTTCTAAGCCTGGAATTTTTAGCTTTTTTAATGCAATTTTTGCAATCTTATCTTTGATACTAAATATCTCTACTTCTCCCTTCAATTTTTTTCTTAGTGGTAATAGTTGAGATGCTCTAACTTTTTCCATTCTAACCAATGCAAGTACCTTATATTTTTCAGGCATCTCTTGTAACAATTGATGCATTTCTGCTTTCTTTTTTGGATATACAGTTCTATTTTTATACATTTTATTTTCTAACCTTCATTTCTAATTTTATTGCTTTTCCCATTGTAGTTTTCACCATAATTTTCCTTATGTTTTTGTTACCGTTAGGAAGCTTCTTTTCAATTGCATTTATTATTGCTAATGCATTAGCTGCAACATCTGACTCGTTCATTGTAACATCACCAATTTTACATGATAGAGAGAGTGAGTTTTTTACTCTAACTCTAACTGATGACTTAAATCTATTCAAAAATGATTCAATAGGTGCATTAAATGGAACTGGTGTTGGCATTTTTCCTCTAGGTCCTAGTAACTGTCCTAATGATTTTCCAACATTTGCCATAAGTTTTGTATCAGCCAAAAAGAAATCATATTTATTTATGAATTTTCTAGTTTCTCTCTTATTTTGTGCTAGTTTATCTAATTCATCACCACTCATTACATGATCTGCATTTGCACTTTTTGCCTTGATGCCCATATCTCCAGTAGCCATAACACATACTGCAGCAGGCTGACTCATTTGTTTTGGAATCTGGATTACTTCATTTAACGCAAAGCCTTTTTTGACATCAATGTCTTTGAAAGTAAGATACAGTTCTAATGATTGTGTAAATTTTCGTTCCTTTTCTGATTTTTTTGCCTCTTGAATTAATGTAATTATTTCTGAATCATCTACCATGAGATTTTTTTTTATATCCTACTTAAAATCGTTTATAGCATTCATTTTCCAATTGAAGAGATTTTGTAAATTTTGCATTCATAATACATTTTTTACATTCCTAATGCCAAAAATGAAGAAACTTACATTTAATACCTCAAAAAAATTATTATGATAAATGCATAATTTTGATGATCTGGATCTCAAATTATTATCAGAATTAAAAAAAGATAGTAGTATTTCTGTCCCAGTATTATCAAAAAAACTAGGAATCAATTCATCTGTAATGTATAGTAGGATTAAACGACTAATCAAAAAAAAACTGATAAAAAAATACACGATTGAAATTGATGATACACAGTTAGGTTTTGAAGTTAAAGCATCAGTTGGAATAAACCGTGATCCAAAATTCAAAGATGCAATTCAGCAAAGTCTACTTAATACCCCTGAAGTTGCTGAAATATGTGAAATCACTGGACGATTTGATATAATAATCAAAGTACTTGCAGAAGATCTTGAACAATTGCATACAATAATTATTGATAAAATTGGGAAAATCGATGGTATTCAAAATACAGAAACATTTGTAGAACTTGAGAAAACTGATAAGGCCCCAATATATTTATCAAGAAATTAGTTTATTGTATTTTGGAATCCCATTTGCCTTCATTGATTTCCAGAGTAATCTCTTTTGGAGTTTTACCTTCAATCTTTATGCCCAGGCAATTACACGTGCCAATTATTTGCTTAACAACTGATTTTAATTTAGATGCATAAGATGTTTCTAATTTTACATTAGCAACTTTGACTATTGAATCCATTCCAACGTCTGCTACCCATTCGCTACCTGCAGTACCAGTTCCTTTTTGAATATTAGCCTCTTTTAGGATTAGAGCAGAGGCAGATGGAATTCCAATTTCAATCTCCCATTTTTTAGTATCAGTATCTACACTGACTGTGACAGGAACTTTCATTCCTTTAAAATCATTTGTCTTTTCATTAATAGCATTAATTACTTCCATGATGTTTACACCCATTGGTCCTAATGCTGGACCTAGTGGTGGACCAGCAGATGCTTCCCCACCAGTTACTAAAGATGAAATTGTTTGTTTATCGCCCATTAAATAAAACCTTCATCTATGTGATTTATTCCTTGCTATACTGTAGATGGTTTAAGATAGTTAGCATCTACTGTAACTGGTAATTGGTATGGTGCATCAAGTAGAATAACTGTTGCTTCTTCCTTATCATGATCTACTCTTGTAATTGTTGCCTTCATGCCTTTGAAAGGTCCTCCAATTACTTCAACTGTTCCGTCCACTTTTAGTTCTGAAACAGTTGATTTCTTAACTAAATAATTTTCTATTTCACTAAATTGTAACTCTCCTCTAAGTTGACCTTTGACATGTCTGATGCCTTGAATTGCGTTAAACATATCCTGTGGGTCTTTTGCTTCAACAATAACATAACCTTTGAGATTGTCAACTAACAGAATTGATTGAACATTAATACTATCAGTTCTCATTTTAGCCTCAAGTAATCTTAAAACAACTTTTTCTTGACCACCGGTAGTTCTAACTGCAAAAAGATGAGAATTTTCATCAATTACTGGTTCTACCACTTGTTCAGTTTCCGTTACTGGTTCACTTTCCGTTACAGGTGTTGGTTCTGATTCAGACATATTATCTACCAATAGTAAATACAGAAAAAGTAAATTGAATAACAAATGCTAATCCACCAATTGCACCAATTCCAAACATAACCAGTCTGAGATGCTGTTTGTAGACATCCTTGTCTGATTTTTTGGTAAGTTTTATTGTGTTTACCATATTTTTGAGTGTTAATTTTGGGTTCAAATTATAAAGGAAATTAATAATGTGTCCATATATCTTTTATTCATGGAATTATTGGTTGCATACAGAGATGATCCCGCAGGCTACAATATGGCCAGATATTTGACTCAAAATCTAGAAAATGAAAATGGTATATTCCATGGAGAAAATTTTGATTTAATTGTAATATCAACCCCAACAATCTCTGCTGATTGGATAGAAGAGAAGTATCAGTATGATGGATTTATTTTTCTTTCAAAGCACGCTGCAGAATCAGGAAAATTAGCTTTGACATGTCATAGTACAGGAAATTTCAACACTGCTAATTTTGGTGGAAATCCTAAACAAGTTGCCATTCCTCATCCAAATTTCCAAAAAACGTATATGAAAAATCTCTCTGAAAATCATGAATTATTTCCTGATTTCCAAATAACCATCGAGGCTACTCATCATGGACCTACCGCAGTAGAAAAACCATCTATATTCATAGAGATTGGAACAACAGAGAAACAATGGAGTGATGTTAAATTATGTAATTTAGTGTCAAGCATTATTTTACAAACTATTGAAAACCCAATTCCAGAATATCCTTCTGCAATTTGTTTTGGAGGAACTCATTACTCAGAAAAATTTTCTAATGAATTAATTAATGGAAAATTTGCATTAGGTACTGTAATGCCTAAACATATGTTAGATTTCTTAGATGAGTCATTATTCTCCCATATACTTAGTAGAAATATTGGAATTAAAGCAGCATTATTAGATTGGAATGGTTTAGGAAAAAATAAGCAGAAAATTCTAGATTTTCTAAGTATAACTGATCTTGAGGTAATAAAACTTTGAATATTGAAGAGCGTGTTTACAAAAAACTTCTAGAGGTTCCTAGTGGATATGTTGTTACATATCAGGGATTAGCTAATGCTGTTGGTTTACATAATGGACAACGCTTAATTGGTAAAATTATGAAAAATAATCCCTTTCCTGTTATTGTACCCTGTCACAGGGTTGTTAAATCAGATGGTAATGTTGGTGGATATGCATTTGGTGAAAATACCAAGAAAAATATGTTATTGAATGAAGGAATAGAAACTCATGGAAATAGAATATTGAATTTTGAGAAAAAAAAATATAGATTTTGAGATTTTTGTTTAGTTTTTAGTTTCAGCAATGATAGAACGTAAGTGTGCTTTATTTCTGATTGTATTTCCATTTATTTTTTTATAAATTATCTTAAAAACATCGTTTGTAATTTCTTTTCTGTCTTTAGCAATTTTTAGTATATATCGTAACGCCCTAACCTTATTTACATAAACAGTTTTCTTGCCAACTCTAGCACCTTTTCTTCCTTTTTTAGAACCCTGTGTTGCACCCCGTTTTGAACTTTGAATCTTTTTTATTTTTGCTCTACCTCTAGATGTTCCTTTAAATGGTTTTATTGTAATGGTATTTGCAGTAATTAGACTTCGTATATCATCTCTGGTAATTGCATCGGCAATATCATCTAGATGATCCGAATCAAATCTTACTCTATTAACACCAACTCCTACAATTCTTGACGCAAGTTGTTTTTTTGCGTGTAGATTAACTGGCATTTTGACTCACTCTTGCATTAAATACTTTGAATTTTTTTTCTAAAACAACTTTCATTAAATCATTTCTTTTTTTAATACCAACACTATGACCAAATCTAATTCCATCTTGTTTTGGATTAAGGTTTTCTAAGTCATTAAGTGTGTGAACCAAATTATCTGTATATCCTGATGGATGTAACCCTTTTGCAATCTTTGGTGTTCCATATCCAATTTTAACTAATCCAGGACGACCTCGACTTTTTTGCTTTCGTTGATGGTTATCAACACCTTTTGGTTTTCTCCAATTTGTCTGTAATCTCTTATATCTCCAACTTTCTGGTCGGATAAATTTAGGTCTGTTCTCCGAAACTTGTCTCCTTGCTTCAAGTTTATCCTTGTTAATTGGCATGGAATTAAGACTTGAAATTTAACATAAATACGTATCTAAGTTGTTCAGGAAAATCTAGAAAGAGATAAAAGTGAATTGATTTTTTTTAAAAATCTTGATTAAAACAAAAATTTTGCATTTGAGGGATGATAATATTGTCTGAATCATCAGTTAATTCTAGAATTATTTCCCAACTTGATGAATTTGGAATTAATACACAAAAAATTCATAGAAATCTATCAGCAGAAGAACTCGTAGAACATTCCACACAAAAAAATGAAGGTGTTTTAACATCTTCTGGTTCATTATCTGTGAGAACTGGAAAATATACTGGTCGTTCTCCTCAGGATAGATACATAATTTATGATGAAGAAACACATGAGACAGTTGACTGGGGAAATGTAAATCAGCGATTTCCATCGGAAAAATTTAATCAAATTTTTGAAAAAATGAAAAAACATGTAGAGGGAAAAGATCTCTATGTTTTTGATGGATTTGTTGGCGCTGATATAAAAAATAGATTACCAATACGAGTTTTGAATGATCATGCATGGCAAAGTCTTTTTTGTAGACAATTATTTGTTAGACCATCTGCAGCAGAACTAGATACACATGTTCCTGAATTTACAGTATTATGCTTGAATGATTTTGAAGCACTACCTGAAATTGATGGAACTAAATCAAATGCATTCATACTAATTAATTTATCAAAAAGAATTGTTATTATTGGTGCAACAAATTATGCAGGAGAAATGAAAAAATCATTATTCTCAGTAATGAATTATCTCATGCCATCTCGTGGTGTATTCCCTATGCATTGTTCAGCAAATGTTGGTCAAGATGGTAGTACAGCATTATTTTTTGGATTGTCAGGCACTGGTAAAACTAGTTTATCTGCTGATCCACAAAGAATGTTAATCGGAGACGATGAACATGGATGGTCTGATGATGGAATTTTTAATTTTGAAGGTGGATGTTATGCTAAATGTATCAATCTCAATCAAGAATCTGAACCACAGATTTGGAATGCAATAAAGTCAGGCACTGTACTTGAGAATGTAGTAGTTGATAAAGAATCATTAACGCCTGATTTTGGTGATGGTAGTCTTACTGAAAATACTAGAGCAGCATATCCACTTGACTACATTCCAGGTGCAATAATTCCAAGTGTAGGTGAAAGTCCTAAAGTGATAATTTTCTTGACTGCTGATGCACTAGGTGTTTTGCCACCAGTATCGAAATTAACTAAGGATAGCGCCATGTTTCATTTCATGTCTGGTTATACAAGTAAACTAGCTGGAACTGAAAGAGGAATTAAAGAACCCAAAGCAACATTTTCAGAATGCTTTGGTTCACCATTCATGCCAAGACCTGCATCAGTTTATGCAAAAATGCTAGGTGAAAAAATTTCAAAGCATAATGCTTCTGTTTATTTGATTAATACTGGCTGGTCTGGAGGTCCATATGGAGTTGGAAAACGAATTAGTATAAAGTATAGTAGAGCTATGGTTACAGCCGCTTTGACTGGTGCACTGGATATAGTGAAATTTAGACATGATGAACTCTTTAATCTTGATGTACCTTTAGAATGTCCTAATGTTCCATCTGATATCTTAGACCCTAAAAATACATGGATCGATAAGGATTCCTATGATCTTTCAGCAAAGAAACTAGCACAGATGTTTGTGGAAAACTTCGGTAAATTCAAAAATGTCTCAGATGATATTCGTAAAGCAGGCCCAAGTATACTTTAATTTCTTAAAATCCTAGCACCAAATACTACAACAATAATGATAACCACTGTTATGATAATAATTGGTCGTTCAATATTTCCTAGATTATTGAATATAGGTATTTTATTTTCAAATGATGAATCAATAATTATAGAATCAAATACTTCAAAAATTTTTTCATGCGTACTAATTTTTACTTCAATCCAATAATCACCAGATTTGTAGATTTTTAGTGGTGTTGTGTTCTTCGGAGAGAATGAAACCGAGTTTTTTTCTAGCGTTTTTTTATCTATTACTGATATTTTTGCATAAGTCCATTCTAATGGTTTTATAATTTCAAAAAATAATTCACCATCTTCCTCTATTATGTCGACTACAGCCTCTGAAACTCTAATATGAATAGGAATTTGGTGTATAATTTCATTATGTTTAATGAATAATCTACCTTCAAATTCACCTATCTCATTAGAAGTTAATTTTGAAGTAACTTGTAGCACGTTACCTTGTAAATTATAATCAATGTTTACATTAGTAAATTTTGAAAATTTAATATCTAACATTTCATCTAATTTGTTGAAGTTAATATGAATATACTTGGTTTCCGAATTTTTTTCTGTAGATAAATTAAATCTCAAACTAGGTGGTAAAATTAATAATTCTGAATCAAAAGCGTTTGTAACGTTAATTCTACCTGCACCACCTATATTCATTGAAAATTCATTACCAAAAGGATCAGTCACTAAATTAGATGTTGTAATTAATTTTGATTTAATCTCATATGGTGTTAACTCAGGATCTTTATTCAGTAGTAATGCTACTGCACCAGCAACATGAGGTGCTGCATAGCTTGTTCCACTAGTAATATTATATTGCTCACCTAATGAGGTTGTTTTTACAAAAACTCCAGGTGCAACTAAATCTGGTTTTTCATAGAATGGTGATACTGGACCTCTTGAACTAAACAATGCAACAAAGTCTGGATGATTAAATACATCAATCGTTCCTATAGTCTTTGTGTTTAGCATTTCTTTTATTATCAAACCATCTTCTTGTGTCATAGATACTGCTGGTATTGAAGGAATATAGTTTTCTGGTATGAATTCATGTATTAGTTCACCATAAAATATACCAGGTTCATTGTTGAATACAATAATTGCTTTTGCACCATTATTTACTGCTGCTTGCTCCTTTTCTGAAAAAAATACTACTTCATCTTCAATTTCTCCACCTCTTTCAACAAGAACTATTTTTTCTTTAACATCAAAATTCTTGAGATCCTGTTCCCTACCAAAATTACCAAATTCAATTTCTGCCATAATTTTATCCGAAATAACTTCTGTTCCTAACATAGGTAAAACTTGGAATTGTTTTTCTCCGATTTGTAATGTTGAAACAATACTTGAGTCAATGTCATTATATGTTGCACCTACAGTAATTGCATTTGGGTTTGCACCGGGGCTACCTATAGTTTCTTCATCTGGTCCACTGTTTCCTGCAGCAACAATAACCACAATTCCCTTATTTACAGCCTCATTTACAGCATGGTCAATTTCATCATGAATTACATCTACTCCTAAACTAATATTGATAATATCAGCTTCATCAAGTATCGCTTGTTTTATCGCTTTGATTATTAGATCTGATGATACTGCTTCTCCATCTTCTGAAACTCTATAAGCTAAAATTTTTGATTTTGGTGCTATACCAGTTATTTCACCATCGGCTGCAATTATTCCTGCTACTTGTGTACCATGTCCGTTAGTATCTTGAGGAAAGTTATCATTTTCAATATAATCATAACCTCCTACAATTTTCCCATTTTCACCAATACCTAAAAGGTCTGGATGCTCAAAATTAACACCAGTATCTATAACTGCAATTTTTATTGTTTTACCACCAATACCAATTTCTGATGGATAAACTGCACCAATATGGGGCCTGCTATTTTCTAATAATAACTCGAGACTCGCATCATTATTGAATGAATTAACGCATAATACAAGTAACATTAGGGTAATACTTGAAAAAATGATACTATTTTTCCACATTTTTTTAATCAATTTAATATCTAAAATGCCTTACTTGTAAAACAATAAATTGTATTCTGTGTTTAACATCATATGGGAAAATACACACTTCCTGAGATGCCTTATGCATATGATGCATTAGAACCTCATATTGATGCTCAAACAATGGAAATCCATCATACCAAACATCATCAGAAATATACTGATACGATGAATGGTGCTTTGGAGAAACTTAGTCCAGAATTACAGAGCAAGGATATCATTGAAATTTTATCAAATATCAATGATGTACCTGAAGACGTTAGAGGTGCAATTAATTTCAATGGTGGTGGATACGATAACCACAAACTATTTTGGAATAATATGAAACCAAATGGTGGTGGTGAACCAGGAGGAGCATTAGCAGATGCTATCAACTCTTCGTTTGGATCATTTGCTGAATTTAAAGAACAATTCTCAAGCAAAACAGCTCCAATACAGGGTAGCGGCTGGGGCTGGCTCGTTTATAATCCATCATCAGGCAAAGTTGAATACAAGGCAATGCCAAACCAAACTAGTCCTAGAACTGAAGGTCTTGTACCATTGTTAGGTCTAGATGTCTGGGAGCATGCATACTATCTCAAATATCAAAACAAACGTCCTGATTACATTACAGCATGGTGGAATGTTGTCAATTGGGATGAAGTAGATGTTCGACTTTCAAAAGCAAAGTAGTTCACTTTTCTCTTTTTTATTTCTTAAAATTTTTAATTACTGTGTATTACCAGTAATCCAATCATATCCACGTTTTTCTAATTCTTGAGCAAGATCTGCATTTCCACTTTTTAGAATCTTACCTTCTGCAAAAACATGTACATAGTCTAACTTGTCCAAGAAATTTAAGATACGCGCATAATGTGTAATTACAATTGTTGTAGAATCTTTATCTGAAACTTCACTAATTGCTTTTGCTACTGCTTGAACTGCATCAATATCTAATCCTGAATCAGGTTCATCAAGAATTGAAACTTTAGGTTTTAAGACTGCCATCTGCAAAACTTCAGAACGCTTTTTCTCTCCTCCTGAAAATCCTTCATTGAGGTATCTAGATAAAAATTCATCCTTCAAACCTACTGCATTAATATTTTTTTTAAGATAATTTTGAAATTCTCTTACAGTAATGAATACTTCTCTGTCGTCTCCTTGCATTGCTTTGCTAAGTGCATTGTATGAAGTTCTAAGAAAATGTGAAAAACCCACACCAGAAACTTCTGTAGGATATTGAAATCCTAAAAACAGCCCTTTTTTGGCACGTTCATCAGCAGTTAGTTCCAGTATACTTTCTCCATCAAATAGAATATCTCCACTAACTACTTCATATTTTGGATGTGCAAGTAATGTATATGCTAATGTACTTTTTCCTGAACCGTTAGGACCCATTATTGCGTGAACTTCACCAGGTCCGGTCTTAAGATTAACACCTTTTAGAATTTCCTTACCTTCACGTTTTACAACTAGGTCTTTTATTTCAAGAACTGCCATGAATAAGCACTTTGGTTTTGATATATAATTTCGACGAATTTTAGCTATTCCTAATCAAAAAATAAGAAAAAGGGGGGGATTATTTAGCCAATATTGGTCGTAGAGTCAAAGTTATCTTGTTTGCTGTAAGAATTTCCTTTACTCTGTTTCTGATAGTAACTTCCGTTACTCCAGAAATTGACGAAACATCTCTCTGAAGAATATTCTGACCTGTCAAAATGGACGCGACATAAAGATATGCAGATGCGATTCCATTTGGTGCTTTACCATTAGCCATGTCTTGATCTTTTGTTTTTTCAGCCATTTCCAAAGCTAATCTCTCTACCCTAACATCTGTTTTTGTGAGATTTGCAATCTTTGAGATGTATTTGTCCATAGTTACAACTGGTGTTGCAACAGAACCCATGTCTAAAACTAGGTTTCGATAATATTTTGCAGCAAGTTTTGTTTTTGCTTTTACATCTTTTGGAGCGCATACAGTTTTGCTTATGTCATCTAATGATCTGACTATATGACATTGTTTACACGCCATATAGATGACAGCAACTGTAATGCTTACCACAGATTTACCTTTGACCTCAATATTTTTTCCATCTAAACTACGATAGATCATTGAAGCAGTTTCTAAAACATTTTTTGGAAGATTGCAGTTTTCACAGGTTTCAGATATTTTTCCTAGCACATTTGTAAGTCTTCTTTCTCTAGGAGATGTTACTCTCACTCGTTTTTGCCATTTTCCTAATCGTTGCATTTGATTAGTTGTCATGGAATCAATTTTCTTTCCACTATAGTCAGTACTTGCAATTGAAATTTCAGTTGCAATTCCCATATCATGTTGTGAGAGTGTTGTTTGTCCAGTTGCACGAGCCAATCTCATTTTATCTTCAAGATTAGCACCTTTTGTTTCAGGACCAAAATCAGCCATTTGTTCTTCTACAACAATGCCGCAGCTTGAACAAATTCTTTCACCGTTATGAATATCATCTACAATTGTAGATTTACATTCAGGACAGCAAATTTTGATTTCTAATGTGTTCATCTATGTCTTCTCCTGGTTTTTCTTTTTACAGGAGAAGTTTGTTCGTATGAAAAAACTTTCATTCCATTCAATTTTTTTAAATTGTTTGTTAATGGAATGGCGGATGCAAATGGATTTTTAACTGGTCCAATTAATTCTGTAACTCTAGCAATCTTTTGACTACTTTCGTTACAGAGTAATTGACCTTCTGTGATCCCTTTGCTTAATTTAATTATGACTCGACCACTATTGGCTAAGTGCATAATTTCACCTACCTCCTGCAATTACATTTTCTATGAGCTATTCGGTATCATTATCTTCTGTCAACAAAACTTTAGCTTGAAGCTATTTTGATTAGTTTTTTGATTGTTTTTCTCTTTTAGAAACTAGTTTCTCTGAAATTTTATTTATGATGTTAGTTTTTGTTGTATTTTTCTCTAGAACTATATATCCAGATCTTACATATGGTCTTTTTGGATATCTTACTTGGTCTTCTGATTCTTTTGGTTGCAATCCTGCGGCTTTTGTTGCTTCTATCAATTCTTTTAGGGATGGATCAAAAATACATTTTTCTTTAGCTAATCTTCTTCCTTTATTTCTTGGCAATGTTTTGTTAAAATAATCAAGCCAGATTACGACATGTTCGTAATCTTTCATTTTATCACTTTACTAGAATTCCGTTTAATGTTCCGTCTTGACCTGGTCTAGAAACAATTCTACATTCACCATCTTTTGTTTCAACTATTGCACCTTTTGTAATAATACCACGTCTCTGATAATCATTGTTTGTTTGATTTTCTAAAACTTTAACAATTTCAGAACTTTTAATTTTTCCGTCTGCCATTACTACATTCACAACATTTGCAGTTTTTAGAGCAGTCTTTCTATTAGCTCCTCTAGTTTTTCTTGTAACTGTAACTTGGTCTCCCATTAAAGCTTCATTGGGATATCTATCAGTTTGAAATTTTCTTCTTGATTTTAGTGGATGTCTTCTTCCTCCGGTTACTTTGCTAGTTTTTAGATTCTCAACTGATTTTCTCATAGAAATCACTCAACATACTCTAATTTATACAAAACGCAAGTTTAGTATAAAATCTATTGTACATTAGATACTTTTGGTGTTATAGAAGGTTTTTCTGTTGTATTTCGTGTTCTTACTTTTTTAAATAATTTTTGCCTTAAGGTATCTGCATCTCCCTGTATACCAAAATATTTTTTAAATTTTTCAGTTGTATTGTAAATTTTAATTCTTCCAACATTCTGATGCTCAATGAAATCTAGATGAGATAATTCTTTTAGATGGGAATATACTCCAGTCCCTCTAACTTCTACAAGCTGCTTACTTGAAATTGGTTGTTCGTATGCAATGTATGATAGTGTTTTTTGAGTTGCTTTTGGCAAAATTGGTTTTGATGCATATCTTCTTCCTATTGTTGAGCTATATTCTGGTTTTAATTGAAAAACATAAGAACCATCTGGTAGTGTTACGATTTCTATTGCCTTGAAGGCAACTTTTGCTTTTTGAGTCAACTTTGAAAGTAAATTTAGGGTTTTTGTCCTAGATTCTGTGCCTGATGCTCGAATTAATTCTTCAACACTCATAGGTCTTCCTGCTGAATATAACGCTGCTTCTAATCGTGCTATAGATTCATTTTCGTTATCAAGTTTAACCATATTTTCACCTCTTTAGTTATTGACTTAAAACCATCTTTTATACATCCTTGATCTCTTTGTAATTATTCTTTGATTAAGGTAACTCGAATATCCTCATTTTCCTGCATCAAATCAACCTTTTCATCTCTTGCTAAAAATAATGCAGCAAAAAAGCATCTTATTGAATTAGTTACATCCAAATCTTTTGTAATAGTCTTTAACAAGATTGTTGGAGACGCTTCAAGCTTACTTAGTACTAAATCCTGATACTGGCCAATTATATTTTCAAGTGAGTTGAAATAGTCTTTGAAATTTGGGGCTTCTTGTATTGGATCAAATTTTAATTGATTACCCCTTCTTTCCCTTGGGTTTGCAATAGTTCCAATTAGGTTCTCTAACAGATCCAAAAGTTCAGTTAATGAAACAGGGTATGTTGATTCATGCCTATATGGGATATCTAGCATTTGAATATCTATATCACTTCTCTGTCTTAGTGGTTTTTTCTCCATAGCAGCTTTTTGAAGTGCAAAAATACTTTCCACTTTTAATCTATAAATTAATGATGATGATAATGCAGCCATTCCTGCAATTCTAAGATCTTTTTTATCAGATTTTTCTAAAATTTCAAGTAACAAAGAAAGTATATTAACTAAATCTATATCCCAGACATTTTTCTTCTTGATTCCCTCTGGATCAAATAAAACATTAATTGGTATTTTTGAGATTTGAGTTTTTGTATCTGGCTGACTCACAAAATCATACTGAGTGCATATCATAATATCTAAAGGCTCTAATTTTTTCTTGTTATCAGTCAACTCTTATATTGTTACCTAAAAAATTACAACTCATTGAAAGCAGCCCAGATAATTGAACCAAATGAACCTTTGAAAATAGTTAATATTGATAAACCCAAATCAACAGGAAATCAAGTTTTAATCAAGGTAAAATCTACTGGAGTATGTCATAGTGATCTTCATCTTTGGGAAGGTGGGTATGATACTGGTGATGGATTTATGAAAGTCACTGACAGAGGCGTAAAATTTCCTGTTACTCCAGGTCATGAGATTGTAGGAACAGTTGAAGAGTGTGGTGATTCTGTACAGGATCTGAATGTTGGTGATTTAGTATTAGTTTATCCTTGGATAGGATGTGAAGAATGTCCTACATGTAAAAAAGGTGATACAAATCTGTGTGAATCACCACAATCTTTAGGTGTATTTCAAAATGGAGGTTATGCAGAAACTGTATTAGTTCCAGATTACAGGTTTACAGCAAAAATTGATGGGTTAGATCCTAATGGAGCAGCATCACTAGCATGTTCTGGTCTGACAGCATATACTGCTGTAAAAAAAGCATTAGTAAATAATCCTGAAAATATTCTAATTGTTGGTGCAGGTGGTTTGGGATTAATGGGTGTTCAAATTGCTAATGCATTAACAAAATCCAATATTATTTGTGCTGATCTTGATGATCAAAAATTAAATTCTGCAAAAGAATTAGGTGCCACTCACATTATTAATACTAAACAACCAGATGCTACCAAAAAAATTATGTCAATTTGTAATGAAAAAGGTGTAGATAGTATAATAGATTTTGTTAATGCACCACCTACAGTTAAAATGGATCTTTCATTAATTCGAAAACGTGGAAATATAGTTCTTGTTGGTTTGTTTGGCGGTTCTGTGGAGTTACCTTTAGTCTCTATTCCTCTTAAAGCAATTACAATTCAAGGTGCATATACAGGAAATTATAATGATATGATAGAATTGATTAAACTTGCACAAGATGGAGTTATCAAACCTATTGTTTCAAAGCATTATACTTTAGATGAAGCAAATACTGCTTTAGAAGATCTCAAAAATAGAAAAATAATAGGAAGAGCAGTAATCAATCCATAATATTTTAAAAAAATGGTCCCCACTGAAGGATTTGAGCCTTCGACAACCCGATTTCTGTATGCCTAGTAGACTACTGTTATTCAGCCCTAAGCCGACAACTACAGTCGGAAGCTCTACCAGGCTGAGCTAAGTGGGGACTACATTTTTGAGGTTTTTTTGTATTATTAACTTTAGTTTTAGTTGTTAACTAGAACAAAAATTAAATATGTTTCATTCAACTTGGGACTATGACCATTCAGAGGCATCAATATAGTGGGTACGTCTGTTTTCCATATTTACACGATCATAATTCAATTGAACAGAAAGATCTATGGACTAATTCCAATAATATAGGGGAGATGTACTTTGTTACAGCCACATTTTCAGACACTAGTGAACCTTATTTTTCATATGCTACTAATCATTATATTCTAGCACAATTCAAAAATCATAAAAAAATTATTACTGATGTTTCTAACAATTTACTCACTAACCATTCGTTTATCTTTCAAGTGGATAATATGCTCTTTCAGAGGCAAACTATTGGAAAACCAAATTTTATATCAGTCTATTATCTAGAGTACGGCGATTCTCATGATGATCAAAATTATGTAGCAACTCATGTTGCTAAACGTGATAAAGTAGGATATTCTGGTTTTGGTCACATGGAACTTTTTTCAAGCATTCCTCCAAAATTCACATTTCCATATAGCAATAATATTGTAATAATCGAAGTCTCCAGTGAAAAAAGTCATCAGAGTGATAACAAGTATTGTGAACAAACAAGAATGGAAATATGTAGAAAAGGTGTTGTAATGAATAATCTTGTAAGTTTTTCCATTTTAGAAAAATTAAAATAAGAAAAGGTAAATAACCCTCAAAATTTGAATTAGTATGAGCAAACCATCTGAATTAGGTTCATTAAAAATTGGTTCTTACATTTTATTGCCTGTTTCTGATCAACCTACAGGAGATCCATGTAAAATTGTTGAGTATGATACTAGTAAACCTGGGAAACATGGTGCAGCAAAAGCAAGAATTGTAGGTGTAGGGATTTTTGATGGTCAAAAACGACCTCACGTAGGTCCAGTTAGTATGCAAATACATGTACCACTGATCAATAAAAAGACAGGACAAATCATTTCGATTACTGGTTCAGATATACAAGTAATGGACTCGGAAACTTTTGAAACAATTGATATCGAATTGATCGATGAAGAAGTGCAAGGAACACTTGAGCAAGGTCAAGATATTGAATATTGGGATGTAATGGGAAGAACAAAAATAATGCGAATTAAAACATCCTAATTGGATGCTAATGATGATTGGAAAAGCCATCTGATTTTTGATGAGGATTATGAGTTTTGAGGCATCTAATATTTTTTGATTAAAATGAAGTTAGCAGCTTTTTTCTCAGGTGGTAAAGATAGTTGCTATGCAATTTACAAGGCAATAAGACAGGGTCATTCCATTGAGACACTAATTACAATAATCCCACATTCAGATGAAAGTCATCTTCTTCACTATCATAATATTTTACAAACAAAATTACAGGCTGAATCTATGGAAATACCTCAAATTATTGGTTTTTCAGAATCTACAAAAAC
>Ga0315338_1002250_pt1 | contig 19828 bp, 23 predicted proteins | sample ASW8metaG_FD_204518 | JGI IMG/M metagenome (GOLD analysis project Ga0315338, IMG submission 204518) | Ammonia-oxidizing marine archaeal communities from Monterey Bay, California, United States - ASW #8 | ecosystem: Environmental > Aquatic > Marine > Coastal | place: USA: California | collected... | reverse complement strand
CTGGTTTTTTAGCTATGGCTGCTAAATTTGTTGAATGTTCTTTGGGATTAAAATATAGAATTTTTAACAGTAATGGCACAGTTTCAGGAGGCCCTATGTATTACTTAAGTCGTGGTCTTAGTGAAATAGGATACGCAGGATTAGGAAAAATTTTAGCTGTTTTTTTTGCTGTAGCAGCAGTATTTGGTTCTTTCGGTGGGGGCAATATGTTTCAAGCCAATCAATCATTTAAACAATTACTTACTGCAACTGGTGGGGAAGCAAGTATTTTTTATGGCTATGGATGGTTGTTTGGTTTTTTTCTAGCAGTTGTAGTAGGTATTGTGATTATTGGTGGAATAAAAGGTATTGCAAGAGTCACAGAAAAAGTAGTTCCGTTTATGGGGTGTATTTACTCTTTAGCAGCATTGGTGATAATTGTCATAAATTATGAGATGCTGCCTAGTGCTTTAACTAGTATATTTACAAAAGCTTTTACTCCAGAAGCAGGAATGGGTGGAATTTTAGGAGTCCTTATTGTTGGTTTTCAAAGAGCAACTTTTTCTAATGAAGCTGGAATTGGCTCTGCACCAATAGCATATTCTGCTGTTAGAAGTAACGAACATATGTCAGTTGGTTTTGTTTCTCTTTTTGAACCATTTTTTGACACAATAATAATATGTACGATGACAGCTTTAGTTATTATTATATCCGGTGTTTATGATCCTTCTTCTGGTATTACAGGTGTTGAGTTAACTTCACAAGCATTTAAAAAAGACATAAGTTGGTTTCCTTATATATTATCATTTGCAGTAATATTGTTTGCTTTTTCAACTATAATTACCTGGTCATATTACGGCATGAAAGCTTGGACGTATTTAGTAGGCAATAATATTTATGCCGAAAATTTTTACAAAATTATTTTTTGTATTTTTATTGTTATTGGTGCAGCATCTGAATTAGATAGCGTAATTCATTTTTCCGATGCGATGATTTTTGCAATGGCTTTTCCTAACGTGATAGGAATGTATTTCTTGGCTTCAGGACTTAAAAGTGATTTATATAAATATAAAAAAAGTTTTTTAAATAATAATTAAAGAGATAAAATTTAGTTATGAGTAAAACTATCACAATTGCATGCGACCATGCTGGATATGGCTTAAAAAACGCTTTAAAAAAAGAAATTTTAAATATGGGCTTTGAAGTTATAGATTGTGGAACGAACTCTAGTGAATCTGTGGATTATCCTGATTTTGCAAAGTTAGCAGTTGATAATATTTTAAAAAATAAAAGCAATATTGCAGTATTAATTTGTGGGTCCGGCATTGGTATGTCTATTACAGCAAATAGATTTAAGGGCATTAGAGCTGCGTTATGTAGAAATGTAGATGATGCTAAGCTGGCAAGACAACATAATAACGCAAATATTTTAGCTTTACCAGGCAGACAAATAGATGTGGACGAAGCTAAAAATTGTTTTAAAATATTTATTAACACTCCATTTGATGGAGGAAGACATCAAAAACGTGTGGAAAAAATAGATTAATATTTTATTATTTTTGTAAATAAAATGAGTATTCAAACAGATGTTCAAAATAAATTTTTTCAAGACAATCTTGAATCAATAGATCCTGAAATAACAAAAGCATTGCAACAAGAATACGATAGACAAAGCAACCAAATAGAATTAATTGCTTCTGAAAATATTGTATCACTTGCAGTTATGCAAGCACAAGGATCCTTAATGACTAATAAGTACGCTGAAGGATATCCTGGCAAAAGATATTATGGTGGATGCGAGTATTATGATGTAGTTGAGAATTTAGCCATTGATAGAGCAAAGAAAATTTTTAATTGTAAATATGCAAACGTCCAACCTAATTCTGGATCACAAGCAAATCAAGCAGTTATGTTAGCATTAGTTAAACCTCATGACACTGTTGTTGGCATGTCTTTAGACGCTGGAGGTCATTTAACTCATGGGGCAGCTCCTAATGTTTCTGGTAAATGGTTTAATGCTGTTCAATATGGAGTAAAAAAAGAAGATGATTTATTAGACTATGATCAAATCGAAAAACTTGCTGTAAAAAATAAAGCAAAAATTATTATTGCTGGAGGGTCCGCCTATCCAAGAATAATAGATTTTAAAAAAATTAGAGAAATTGCAGATAAAGTAGGAGCTTATTTTTTAGTAGATATGGCACATTTCGCAGGGTGCGTTGCTGGTGGACTATATCCTTCTCCTCTCCCACATGCTCATGTTGTAACAACTACAACACATAAAACTTTACGTGGTCCTAGGGGTGGGATGATATTATCAAACGATGAAGAATTAGGAAAAAAATTTAATTCAGCAGTTTTTCCAGGAATGCAAGGTGGCCCATTAATGCACGTTATTGCTGCAAAAGCCGTTGCATATGGAGAAGCACTTCAACCAGAATTTAAAACTTACATTAGTGATGTGGTTAAGAATGCAAAAATATTAGCATCAACTTTAATTAAAAGAGGAGTAGATATTGTATCTGGAGGAACAGATTCACATTTAGTTTTAGTTGATTTAAGACCAAAAAAATTAACAGGTAAAGACGCAGAAGCTAGTTTAGAAAGAGCCGGACTAACTTGTAACAAAAACGGCGTACCTTTTGATCCAGAAAAACCATGGATCACATCAGGAGTTAGACTAGGCTCTCCTGCTGGAACATCTCGAGGATTTAAAGAGAAAGAGTTTGAATTAATTGGAAACCTAATTGGTGACGTTTTAGATAGCCTTCAAAAGAATTTACATGATAATTCTGAAATTGAAGAAAAAGTTAAAGGCCAGGTCTTAGATTTATGTAAAAAATTTCCTATTTATTCTAAACTAATTTAAAAATCTAATATATGGAGCGAATGAGTTCTGCTAGAGATAGATATTTTATGAGGAACGCTCTTAATATTTCTTTAAGAGGTATTGGTAACACATACCCTAATCCATCTGTAGGTGTAGTCATAGTAAAAAATAATCAAATAATTAGCAGAGGTTGGACGCAGCCAGGAGGTGTGCCTCATGCTGAAATAGTAGCTTTAAAAAAAAAAAAATTTTCTGGAGCAACATTATATACAACATTAGAACCTTGTTCGCATTATGGGAAATCACCGCCTTGCGTTGATCGGATTATAAAATCAAAAATAAAAAGAGTGGTAATAGGATTAAAGGATCCAAATCCCAAAGTTAATGGAAAAGGTATAAAAAAATTGAGAAAAAAGAAAATTAAAATTTCAGTAGGCATACTACAAAATGAAATTAAAAAAATACATTCAAGTTTTTTTCATAAAATAAAAAAAAAAAGACCTTTTGTTTCTTCAAAAATTGCAGTCAGTAGAAATGGAAAAATGATAAATGAAAATAAAAAATGGATAACATCAAAAGATTCTAGAATGTATGGAAATTTTTTAAGAGCAAAATTTGATGCAGTTATCACTGGTATTAATACGGTCATAGAAGACAATCCTTTATTAAATTGTAGACAACCTAATATGGAGAATTTATCTCCTGCTAGATTTATATTAGATAGTAAATTAAAAATAAAAGAAACTTTTAAAATTGTTAAAACTGCAAAAAATATTAAAACTTATGTTTTTACAAATACAAATAATAAGAAAAAAATTATAAAATTAAAAAAATATGGAATGATAATAAAATTTTTAGATCAAAATCAAGAAAGAATTAATTTAAAAAAAGCATTATATGAGATTGGAAAAATGGGTTTTATTAATGTTTTATTGGAAGCTGGACCGAATTTAAACACTGCTTTTTTAAAATATAATTTAATAAATAAAATTTATTATTTTAAATCTAATGAAATTATCAAATCTAATATTATTCCATCTGAAAAAATATTGAATACAAAAAATATTGAAAGTTTAAAGTTTAAACTTTTATCATATAGAAATATTGGTAATGATACTCTAAGAGTATATGAAAAATAATGTTTACTGGAATTATAGAAGATATAGGTGAAATTCTTAAAATTAAAAAGAACGGTGATAGATTATTTTATATTTCTACAAAAATTAATTATAAGAGTTTAAAGATTGGTTCTTCAATTAGTTGCAATGGTGTTTGTTTAACTATTGTTAAAAAAGGAAAAAAAAAAAAAAAAAATTGGTTTGCTATTACAGCTTCTAAAGAAACATTAACTAGATCAAATTTAGATTCAATGAAGACAGGATCATTAATTAATCTTGAAACATCTTTAAAAGTTGGCGATGAAATATCAGGACATTTAGTATTTGGTCACGTTGATAGTAAAACAAAATTAATTTCAAAAAAATACGATGGTTCAAGTATGATATTGAGAATCAAAGTTCCTATTGAATTAAGAAGTTTTATTACACCTAAAGGCTCAATTACAATCAACGGTGTTTCATTGACAATAAATAATGTATCAAGTAATACTTTTGAAGTAAATGTTATCCCACATACCTTAAAAAATACTACATTTATTCAAGTTGGTAAAAATGAATTATTGAATTTAGAAATTGATATGTTAGCAAGATATGTTTCTAATTATATAAATATAAATAAATTATGATTTTATTCTCAAAAATAGAAGACATCATTAAAGATGCAAAAAAAGGTAAAATGTTTATTTTGGTTGATGATGAAAAAAGAGAAAATGAAGGAGATCTAGTTGTACCTGCTCAAAATATAAACTCAGAAAAAATAAATTTTATGGCAAAATATGGAAGAGGGCTGATTTGTCTTGCTCTTTCAGGTAAGAGAATTGAAGAATTAAATTTACCATTAATGCCTCAACATAATGCAGCAAGGAGAAAAACTGCATTTACCATATCGATTGAAGCAAAAAAAGGAATATCTACAGGAATTTCTGCAAAAGATAGGGCTAAAACAATCCAGGTAGCTATAAATAAAAAAACAAATTCTAAAGATATTTCTACACCTGGCCATATTTTTCCATTAAGAGCTCAAGATGGCGGTGTTTTAGTAAGAGCAGGTCATACAGAAGCAGCTGTCGATATTGCAACTTTGTCTAATTTAAATCCCTCAGGAGTTATATGTGAAATTATGAATGATGATGGAACAATGGCTAGAAGAGATGATTTATTTAAATTTTCTAAAGAGCATAAACTAAGAATTGGGACGATTTCTGATTTAATATCCTACAGAAGAAAAAAAGAAAAAATTATTGAAAGAACATTAAAAACAAAAATTAAAAGTTTATACGGTGGAGAATTCGATTTAATAGTTTATAAAAATAAAATAGTTCCTGCAGAACATATTGCTTTAGTAAAAGGAAAAATTAATCCAAAAAAACCAGTTTTAGTTCGAGTTCACGCATTAAATTTTTTAACTGATATTTTAGGAACGTCATTATTTATTGATAATCAAATAAAAAAATCAATGCAAATGATATCTAAAAAAAAGAATGGTGTTATTGTAATTATAAGAGAACCAAGATCATGGACTTTATCCCAAAGAATTAAATCTAATGCTGATGATAAAAAAAATTCACAATTAAGAGATTATGGAGTGGGGGCGCAAATTTTGATTGATTTGGGAATTAAAAATATGATTTTAATATCTAATAGCAAAAAGACTATTGTAGGTCTTGAAGGATATGGATTAAAAATAACAAATACTATTCCGATAAAATGAAACCAAAAGTAAAAATAGTTTATTCATTATATTATTTTAAAGAAGTAATAGAGCCCATGTTAAAATTAGCACAAAAAAAATTAGGTGTTTTAGGAGATGATAATTTTTCTGTTGCAGGTTCTTACGATATTCCTTTTGAAATCGCTAGAAGCATCAAAGATGATACAACAGATATAAAAGAGAACATTAGTTCATTTAAAGGAAAAGGAGAAAAAGAAATAAGGGACAATATTGTGCAAATAGAAAAATTAAATCAATTAAATCTTAATAATAAATGTATTTATTCAGGTTTTCTGACATTAGGATGCATTATTAAGGGAAAAACTATAAATCATGAAGCAATTTCAACTTCAATTTTTACAAACTTACAAAGAATTAGTGTTGAAAATATTATACCAATTGGAAACGGAATATTTAACGCTAATAATATGGAAGAAGCTAAAGAGAAAAATTTAAAATGTACTGAACAAGCAATTCAAGCTTTAATTGCAGGTATGACAGCTCAAGGTAATTTTTAAAATAATGAAAAAAAAAATTAAAGGATCAAGGTCTTGGTCAAGAGTACTTGCAACACAAGCTTTATATCAATTATCTTTAAATAAAAATATTAATATTTCATTAGTAAAAAAAAATTTATTAAATGATAAAGAAACAAAAAATAGTCCTGATAGAACTTTTTTTTTTAAATTAGTTAATGAAACTGTAAAAAATAAGAAAGATTTAGATAAAAAATTAGAAAATGCAGTAAAAAAAAAAAATTTTTCAAAAATGGAAACAATAATTAAAGTAATTTTAGAACTTGGTTTATGCGAAATTATTTATTTTAAAGATTTATCTCATAAAATATCAATTGCAGAATATAATAAAGTCAGCAGTTCTTTTTTAAATAAAAATGAGGTTGGCCTTATAAACGGTATCTTAGATAAAATAGCAAATAATATAATTAATGAATGAATACGAAGTTATAAAAAAAATTTTTTTACCATTATCATTAAAAAAAGAGTTTTCTTTGAATTTAGACGATGATGCTGCTTTGTTGCCAAAAAAAAAGCAATTAATAGTTGGTACGGACTCTATTGTTGAAGGAGATCATTTTGAGAAAAATGAAAAAAATCCTTTATTAATAGCGAAAAAGCTATTGAGAGTAAATTTATCTGACTTAGCGTCTATGAGCGCTGATCCATTTGGTTATACACTTAATTTATCTTTACCTAATTATAAAAATAAAAATAAATTAATAAATTGGATTAAATTATTTGCAAAAGGTCTAAAGCAAGACCAATCAAAATACCAAATTAACCTTTTAGGTGGTGATACTGTAATGACAAAAGGTCCTTTAATACTGTCTTTAACTTTGTTTGGTTATAAAAATAAAAAAATTATTAAAAGATCTAATGCAAAGTTAGATGACGATATTTATGTGACTGGAAATATTGGAGATAGTGGAATTGGTTATAAAATTTTATTAAAAAAATTAAAATTAAATAATTATTTAAATAATTTTTATATAAATCACTATAAGTTGCCCAATCCACCGGTTAAATTTGGAAAAAAATTATTTTTATTTGCTAATTCAGCAACAGATATTTCAGATGGTTTACTTGCTGATTTAAATAATATTATTACTGCATCTAAATGCGGGGCTATAGTTTACAGTGAAAATATTCCATTTACTAAGGAAACGAAAAATTTAATTATTAAAAAAAAGATTGATCTTGATTACTTGTTTACTTGTGGAGAAGATTATCAGTTAATTTTTACTGCAAATAAAAACAATTCAAAAAAAATAATTTCTTTAGCAAAAAAAAATTCTATAAAAATAACAAAAATAGGAAATATTATAAAAAAAAGAAAACTTATAATTTTAAATAAAAATAATCAAGAATTATCATTTAAACATTTAGGCTTTAAACATTTTTAATTTGATTTTTTATAAAAAACTATTTAAAACTGATAGATTATGAATCCAATTCTTTTTTCAATTATTTGTGGGCTTAGCTCGATTTTATATGGTTTTTTAGCTTCAAAAAGCATTTTGAATGCTGATTCAGGTAATAATAAAATGCGAGAAATTTCACAAGCTATACAAGAGGGTGCTAATGCTTATTTAAATAGGCAATATTTAACAATATCTTATGTCGGTTTTGTAATTTTTATATTAATTTTCTATTTTTTTAATTTTTATGTGGCATTTGGTTTTTTACTAGGAGCAATATTATCTGGTTTAGCTGGTTATGTTGGTATGTATATATCAGTAAGATCGAATGTAAGAACTGCCTCTGCCGCTTCAAAAGGATTATCTGAAGGCTTAAGTATTGCTTTTAGAGCTGGATCAGTAACCGGCATGCTTGTTGTTGGATTAGCCTTGTTATCACTTAGCGGATACTATGCTTTTCTATTAAACAAAGGATTTAATGGAAGAGAGTTAATAGAACCTCTTATTGGATTAAGTTTTGGAGCATCATTAATTTCTATATTTGCTAGACTTGGCGGTGGAATTTTTACTAAAGGTGCTGACGTTGGTGCTGATCTAGTTGGCAAGGTTGAAGCTGGAATACCAGAAGATGACCCTAGAAATCCAGCAGTTATAGCAGATAATGTAGGTGATAATGTCGGAGATTGTGCAGGCATGGCTGCCGATTTGTTTGAAACTTATGTTGTTACAGTTGTTGCAACAATGGTGTTAGCGTCAATTTTTTTTAGTGGAAGCGATCTTATATTTAAAATGATGTCTTATCCAATAGCAATTGGGGGCGTCTGTATTATAACCAGCATAATAGGCACTTTTTTTGTCAGACTTGGAAAATCAAATAATGTTATGGGCGCTTTATATAAAGGTTTTTTTGCAACAGCTATTTTGTCTGCAATAAGTTTATGGTTTCTAACTGATTGGTTTATAGGTTTAGATCAAACATTTTTAATAAATGAAAAAAATTTTAATGGTGTTGATTTATTTTATTGTGGAATTGCAGGACTTGTAATTACAAGTTTACTAATTTGGGTTACTGAATATTACACCGGAACAAATTTCAAACCTGTACAAAGTATCGCAAAATCATCTGAAACTGGGCATGCTACAAATATTATTCAAGGGTTAGCAGTAAGCTTAGAAGCAACGGCAATACCAGCGCTAATCATTTGTTTTGGTATAATTTTTTCTTTTAAATTAGCAGGATTATTTGGTATCGCAATTTCAGTCACTTCAATGCTTGCTCTAGCAGGAATGGTTATTGCGTTAGATGCATATGGCCCCGTTACTGATAATGCAGGAGGTATCGCAGAAATGTCTAAACTAGATAAAAATGTCAGAAAAGTTACAGATTCTCTTGATGCTGTTGGTAACACAACTAAAGCAATTACCAAAGGATATGCCATTGGATCTGCAGGATTGGGAGCATTAGTTTTGTTTGCAACTTATACGGAGGATTTAAATTACTTTATTAAAAACAATCTTATTAATGTATCAAATATTGATTTTAGTTTATCAAATCCATATGTTGTTGTCGGTTTAATTTTTGGTGGTCTTCTACCATATCTTTTTGCTTCAATGGGTATGACAGCAGTTGGAAGAGCTGGTTCCTCAGTCGTTATTGAAGTTAGAAGACAATTTTCCCAAATAAAAGGAATTATGTCTGGTAAAACAAAACCAGAATACGGAAAGTGTGTTGATATGCTAACAAGGACAGCAATAAAAGAAATGATAGTGCCATCATTGCTTCCTGTTTTATCTCCAATTGTTTTATATTATTTTATTTTAGTAATTTCTGATCAAGGATCTGCTCTAGCTTCAGTAGGGGCAATGTTATTAGGAATTATTGTGACAGGACTATTTGTTGCAATTTCAATGACTGCAGGAGGCGGCGCATGGGATAATGCGAAAAAATATATAGAAGATGGTAATTTGGGAGGCAAGGGTTCTGAAGCTCATAAAGCCGCTGTAACCGGAGACACTGTCGGTGATCCGTATAAAGATACTGCCGGACCTGCAATTAACCCAATGATAAAGATAACAAATATTGTTGCTTTATTATTATTAAGTTTTATAGCCCACTAAATAATACTTATATCCTTTTTATTATTTTAATTTTTTTCGCCGTATGGATCAGGGTTTAGGCTAGTAAAGAATTCTTTAATCCAGTTTATTTTTCGTCCTCTACTATCAGTTATTGTTTCTTCATATTCAATATTATTAATGTCATTTTTTAACAAAATTTCTTTGTTATTTAGAGTATTATCATTGAAAGAAAGTATTAATATTTTTTGGTCTGTATTTTTTCCATCTAAAAAAACATATTTTTTAAATTCAGAACTTATATAAATCCAACTTTGTTCTTTATCAAAGTTACTTGTTGTTGATGGAGATCCAAGCATTTCAAAAATTTCATCCTTTGTTGTTTTTCCAATCTGTAATTCATTAAAGTCTATATTTTTTTCATATATTTGGCCATGGTTCTCGATAACCTTCAAACCACATGAATTTAATTGAAAAAGAAGTATAGTAAAAATTACTTTTAAAATTATTTTTAAATTATCCATTATATAATGATTATAAGTAATATAAAAAAATTTTTTTTCAAAAAAAAAAAATATAATACAAAAAAACTAAAAGATAGTCTAAATAATATAATTAAAATTTCTAATTCTGTTTCATTTAATAAAAAATTTAAAATCCCAGATACTTTCTATGCAAGATATGAAATTATATTAATTTTAATCTTTCTTTTATATTTAAGACTAAAAGATGAAAAAGTAAATAAAATGAAAATTCAAATAATTTATAATTACTTATTTGAGTATTTAGATTATTCGCTTAGAGAAATTGGCATCGGCGATTTATCTGTTGGAAAAAGAGTAAAAACTTTAGCAAGAATATTTTCATTTAGAATGAAGTTATATGAGGAATCTGTAAAAATAGATTTCAAAAATATAAAAAAATTTATAAAAAAATATGTTTATAAAAATAAAGTTAAAAAATATAATTTAGATAATTTTTATAATTATGTTAATTCACAATACAAAAAATTAAAAACGTCTAATTCAAAAGATATTTTTAGTAAAAATTTTTTTAAAGAACCTATATAACTATTAATTGTAAATAATTTATTTGTTTTTTTATTTTTAAAATGATACAAATTGTAAATTCTTAATTTTAAAAAAAATGGCTGTACCAAAGAAAAAAACTTCAAAATCTAAGTCAAAAATGCGTGCTTCACATTTAAAAAGTAAGTTATCTACTGTTAAATATGTTGAAGATAAAAAATCAGGTGAGTTAAGGAGACCTCATCATATAGATAGAACTACAGGCGAATATAGGGGAAAGAAAATTATTAACCCAACTAAATAAAATTCTTTATTTGAATAATGTTCTGTGAATAATCCTAGAGAAATTATAATTGCTATAGATGCTATGGGAGGCGATTATGGTCCAAGTTCTATTATTAAAGGCGCTTTCTTAGCTTCAAAAAAGATGTCAAAAATAAAATTTATTTTTTTTGGTAAAAAGGAAAAAATAACTCCTTTATTAGAAAAAAATAAAATTCTAGATATTTCTAAAATTGTTAATACTGAGCAAACAATATCTAACAACACAAAGCCAACTGATGCACTAAGAAAATATAAAAAATCAAGTATGTTTAGAGCTATCCATTCTGTTAAATCACGCACATCTGATGCAGTAGTCAGCAGTGGCAATACTGGAGCATTAATGGTTATTTCAACAGTTTTAATGAAAACAATAAAAGGCATAAACAGGCCAGCTATAGCAACTACCTTTCCAACTAAGAAATCTGAGACTGTAATGTTAGATTTGGGAGCAAATCTAGAATGTGATGTAAAAAATATTCTTGATTTTGCCATCATGGGAAAGATTTTCTCTAAAACTGTATTAGGTATAGAAATGCCAAAAATAGGTTTATTAAATGTAGGATCTGAGATTTTAAAAGGTAATCAAATTGTACAAACATCAGCTAAAAGATTAGCAAAAGAAAAAAATATTAATTTTCACGGATTTGTTGAAGGCAATGATATTTCAAAGGGTATTGTAGATGTTGTTGTTACTGATGGTTTTACAGGGAATATTGCTTTAAAAACAGCTGAAGGAACATCAGAACTATATACTAATTTTTTAAAAGATTCGTTTAAAGATAATCTATATTCTAAATTTGCATATATAATTTCATTACCAGTTTTAAAATCTTTATGGGATAGAGTTAATCCCAGCAAGTATAATGGAGCTATGCTTTTAGGGTTAAATGGTATAGTTGTAAAAAGCCATGGCAGATCAGATGAAGTTGGCTTTGCAAACGCTATATCCGTCGCTTATGATTTATGTATAAATAATTTTAATGAAAAAATAATTGATGATATAAAGAATTTTAAATAAAAAAAATGGATTATTCTAGTTATATTTCGGGTTGTGGCAGTTATTTACCAAAAAAAATTTTAACAAACAAAGATTTATCAAAAAAGTTGGATACCAGCGATGAATGGATAAAAAGTAGAACCGGTATTAGACAGAGATTTATAGCAGATAAAAAACAATTAAATTCAGACTTAGGATATGAAGCTGCAAAAAAAGCATTAAAAAATGCCAAAATTAAAACTTCGGATATAGATTTAATAATAGTAGCAACATCAACCCCCGATCATACATTCCCATCAACAGCAACAAAGATTCAAGCTAAATTAGGTATCAAAAAAGGTTTTGCTTTTGATATCCAAGCAGCTTGCTCAGGATTTATTTATGCTATGTCAGTAGCAGATAATTATATATTAAATAATCAGGCCTCGAATGCTTTGGTTATTGGATCAGAAATATTTTCAAGAATTTTAGATTGGAATGATAGATCTACTTGTATTTTATTTGGCGATGGAGCTGGTGCTATAGTCCTGAGTAAAAAAAAAAAAAACTCTGGTATAATATCAACAGAATTATATTCTGATGGAAGATTTTATGATCTTTTATATGTTAACGGTGGTGTAGCATCAAATCAAAAAGCTGGACAAATTCAAATGAAAGGCAGAGAAGTATTTAAACATGCTGTTAAAAAATTATCTGATTGTATAAAATACAGTTTAAAAAAAAATAAATTAAAAAAAGATAACATAGATTGGATTATTCCTCATCAAGCAAATAAAAGAATTATGGATATGACTGCAAAGAAACTTGGAATTTCGAAAAGTAAAGTTTTGATAACTATAGATCAATATGCAAACACCTCATCAGCCTCAATTCCATTGACTTTAGATTATGCATTATCAAAAAAAATTATAAAAAGAGGAGAAATTATTGTTTTTGAAGCAATAGGAGGCGGCCTAACTTGGGGTTGCTCTATTTTAAAATATTAGTAATATAATTATTAAGATGGTCAATAATAATCTAACTAGAATAGAAATTGCTAATGTTTTAAATAAGGAAGTTGGTATTTCTCGTTCCGAGTCTTCATATTTTGTTGATACAATTATAAATGAAATGATCAAATCATTAATTGAAAAAAAAATTTTAAAAATTTCATCTTTTGGCACATTAAAAATACGATTTAAAAAAGAAAGAATAGGAAGAAATCCAAAAACTGGGACGGAACATACTATATCAGCAAGAAATACTATATCATTTATAGCGTCTAAGATTCTAAAAAAACAATTAAATTCTTAATAAAAATATTACTTATTATCATATATTTATGTATGATATCTAATAAAAAGGATAATTTTTGAAACCAATTAAAAAATTTAAAACTATTAATCAAGTATCAATAGTTTTGAAATTGCCGCAGCATGTACTACGTTTCTGGGAAAAAAAGTTTAAACAATTAAAACCAGTAAAATCATCTGGAAACAGAAGATATTATCGTGATATTGATGTCGAACTTATAGTTTATATAAAAAATTTGTTGTATGAAGATTGTATAAGTATAAAAGGTGTTCAAAAAATATTTGGAAATCAAACAATAAATCAAATATTAAAAAATAAAAATCCCATCTTAAAGAAAAAAAATATTTTAATTGAAGACAAAGATTCTAAAAAACCAACTAATGATAAAATAATTTCTGATAATAAAAAAATTCTTAAAGATCTTTTAATTAATTTAAGAAATATTAAAAATTCAATCTGAATAAAATAAATGACAATTTATCTTGTCTCCACATTTTATCCAAAGCTTAATCAAGCTAAAAAAATTGCTAAATTAGTTGTTAAAAATAAATTAGCTGCATGCGTTAATATAAATAAAAATATTAACTCTATATTTATATGGAAAAGCAAAATGCTTGATGAAAAAGAAATTGAATTAAATTTTAAGACAACTGAAAAAAAAGTTACAAAACTAATTTTATTTTTGGAAAAAAATCATCCTTACGAATGCCCACCTATAATATCTTTTCCAATAAAAAAAATTAATAAGAAGTATCTTGATTGGGTAAAAAATCAAACAAATTAAGGCTTTACATGCAATATTAATTCGGAATTGACAGGAAAATTAATTATGTCATACTCCTCAAAACTAAAATGATTAAAGAAAATATAAAAAACAATTCTATTAAACCAGTTTCTAGTTTAGAGCAATGGTACTTAATCGATGCAAAGGATAAAATTTTAGGAAGATTATCTACTTTTTTAGCTATTAGATTAATGGGAAAACATAAAGTTTCTTATTCTGATAACGAATGTATAAAAGATAAAATTGTTGTAATAAATGCAAAAAAAATAATTCTAACAGGAAGAAAAATAAACAAAAAGAAATACTGGCATACAGGATATCCTGGTGGGATTAAAAGTAAAACTTATAAAGAAATTTTAAATAGTAAAAATTCGACTCTTGTTTTAAAAGATGCAGTTAGAAGAATGTTAAAAGACGGTCCACTTTCAAGAAAGCAATTAAAAAATTTATATATTTATTCAAACGATAAACATCCACATAGCGCAAATAATCCCTTAGTTTTAAATTTTAACAATTAATAAATGATTGATGTTGATTCACAAATAACTGAAAAAAATGTAAAGAAAATAAAAAGCAATCTATATGCAACTGGAAAAAGAAAAAATTCTATAGCTAGAGTTTGGCTAATACCTAACGGAAAAGGAGAAATTAAAGTAAATAAAAAAGATTTAAACAAATATTTCTCAAGATCACTTCTTAATATGCTAGTTAAACAACCTTTTGAAACTATAAATAATAATAATTTTAATGTAAATGTTTCTGTAAAAGGTGGAGGTTTGTCAGGACAAGCAAGTGCAATTAAATTAGCAATATCAAGAGCATTAATTAGCTATGATCCAAAATTTAGAATTGCTTTAAAAAAAAAAGGTTTACTTACAAGAGATAGCAGGGTAGTAGAAAGAAAAAAATATGGAAGAAAAAAAGCAAGAAAAAGCTTCCAATTTTCTAAACGATAAAATATTCCTTATATTTTTTTAAAATAAGCTTATATCTGAATAGAATTTTAGATTAATTAAAATGAAATTTAGAATAAACGCGGCTATTTTAGGTTCAACAGGTTATACTGGTATTGAACTTATTAGATTATTAAGTTTCCATAAAAAAGTTGAAATTAGGTATTTAATTTCAAAATCAAATTATGGAAAAAAAATATCAGATTTTTATCCAGGCCTAAATTTTAAAAATTATCCAAAATTAAAAAAATTTAGCCAAGTAGATTGGAAAGAAGTAGATGTTATTTTTTTATGCCTTCCAACTGGAGAAAGTAAAAAAATAATCGCAAAAATACCCAAAAATATATGTGTGATTGATTTATCTAATGATTTTAGAGTTAATTCTTTAACTAAAGGAAAATGGGTATATGGTATAGCAGATCATTTAGAAGACTTTCTTGATCAAAATAACAATCAAAAAAGTGAAACAAAAATAGCTAATCCAGGTTGTTATCCAACATCCATACTATCTCCTTTAATACCATTGCTAAAAGAAAAATACATTAAAACAGATGATATAATTATAGATTCTAAATCAGGTGTTACAGGTGCAGGAAAAAAAAGTGTTACTGAAAACCTTTATAGTGAAGTTAGTAATTCTATAAAACCATACAAAATTGGCGAACATAAACATTTAGCTGAAATTGAAAAATGTATATCCAAGTATAATAACGGGAAAAAAGTGAAAATAAGTTTTACTCCGCATGTTATTCCAGTTAACAGAGGTATTTCAACAAATATTTATGTTTCGTTAGAAAAGGGTAAAAATATAAGAAATATAAAAAACCTGTTTGATAAAAAATCGTTTACTTTTTTAAAAATCTTAAAAACAAATAAAATTCCCACAATAAAAGATGTTGTTGGTACTAATTATTGTTTTTTTAATGTATTCCCTGACAGAATTAAAGGAAGAATTATCATAATCTCAGTTATAGATAATTTAATTAAAGGAGCAGCTGGGCAAGCAATACAAAATATGAACTTAATTTATAAATTTAAAGAAGACGAGGGTTTAAATTTTAATCCTGTATCTCCATAATATAGTAAAATCAATAAGTTAAATTTATATAATAATATATTACTTTAAAATATTCAAATAATGTTATTTAAATATAAAAAAATTAAACCTAAAATAAGTAAAAATGTATTTGTTGCACCAGGTTCATATGTAATTGGAGATGTTAAAATTGGTTCTAAATCTAACATTTGGTTTAATACAGTGATCAGAGGAGACGTTGAAAAGATTGAAATTGGATCTAATACAAATATACAAGATTTAACTATGGTTCACTGCACTACAAATGGACATGGAACTCAAATCGGCTCTAATGTTACAATAGGGCATAATTGTGTTATTCATGATTGTAAAATTGAAGATAATTCTTTGATTGGTATGTCATCGACCGTTTTAGATGGTGCCCTTGTAAAGAAAAGTTCTATGTTAGCTGCTGGATCACTTTTAACACAAGGAAAAATTATTGAAACAGGAGAATTATGGGCTGGAAAGCCCGCAAAATTTTTGAGGAAACTAACTAATGAAGAAAAGAAATTTATTAAAAAGTCAGCAGTAAGATACTATTTACTATCACAAGAATACCTTGCAAATTTAAAAAAAAATAATTAACTAATTCTTATGAAATTTTTAAAAATATTATTATTAAGTTCAACACTTTTATATGCAAATTGTTCTTTAGTTAATGATAAATTTTTTTCAAAAAACAAAAATAAAAATGACAAATCTCAAGAAGAAGAAATAGCAATGGAAAGAGTTTATATTGAAGATGACAAAGAAAAAAAAGACGTACAAATTCAAGAGGGTTTACAAGGCGATACAGAATTTCAAAATAATACTGAATATCCAAATTTAGCAGAAGTTCCAACTCGACCTGACCCAGCAATATCATTGGAAGAACAAGAGGATATAGTGAGAAATTTAGAGAATAATTCACAATTAGAACCTGTACAATCCGAACCTGTAATTGAAGCAGAGGTTCCAAATTTAGTGAAAAGTAAAAAAAAAAATAGAAATCTTAATCCATCTAACACTGATACTTCAATAAGAAACATACAATTATCAAAATTAAATGAAATTGATAGTTTTAAACCTACTGCAAAAAATTTAAAAGATGAAAATATGGACGAACAAGAAAAAGAACTTCATGATTTAGCAAGAGGACTAAAAGATATTAAAACTTCTGAGGAAATTAATAAAGTTGAAGAAAAAATAAAGAAGAATAATTTGTACTACACTCCTCAGGATATTGAAGAAATTTTAGGATTAAAAGCAAACAAGATTGATAAGGAAAAAGAATTATCAAAAAAAGCAATAAAAAATAAAAATGAAATTGAGAAAAAACAAGACATTCAAGAAACCATGGTTATTGATAAAAAAATGGATGTAAATGAGGTACCTGTTGCAAGAGTTACTTTTAATCACGGTTCAAGTCAATTATCTGATGAAGACGTGAGAAAAATAAAGGAAGTTGCCAATTTATTTATTCAAAATGAAGGAAAAAAGATTCTTATTGTTGGCCATTCCAGTAGCAGAACTAATTATGATATGGATTTAACAAAACATGCATTAGTAAATTTTAATATGTCTCTTGAAAGAGCAAGAAAAGTTATGACAGAGTTTTCTACAATAGGGATGAATTCGCAAACAATAGAATTAGTTGCTATGTCAGACGCAAAACCTTTGTATGCAGAAATTATGCCAAGTTTAGAAGCAGCAAACAGAAGAGCCGAAATCTTTATTCAATATTAAATTTCAATAAATGAGAAAAAATCTGAACATTGTTATTGCAGGTCTTGGAACCGTAGGTACAGCTACTATTAAACTAATTGAGAAAAATAAGGATATTTTTTCAGTTAAATCTGGTTTGAATATAAAAATACTTGGAATTTTTGCTAAGAACAAATCGAAAACAAGAGCTTTCAAAAAAAATAAATATAAATGGTTTGATAATCCTTTAAAAATGATAGAACAAAATAATGTTGATACTGTAGTAGAGTTGATAGGTGGAGAAAAAGGAATTGCAAAAGATATTTGTTATCAAGCCCTCAAAAAGAAAAAAAATTTGATTACTGCAAATAAGGCGCTTTTAGCTCATGAAGGATACAATTTGGCAAAAATAGCAGAAGAAAATAAAGTGAAAATTGGTTTTGAAGCATCTGTAGCTGGTGGGGTACCTATAATATCAACGCTAAAAAGAAGTTTTAAAGGAATAAAAATAAATAGAATTACAGGAATCTTAAATGGAACTTCTAACTTTATTTTAAGTAATATGCTTGATGAAAAGAATGAATTTAAAACATCTTTAAAAAAAGCACAAAAACTCGGATATGCAGAACAACAACCAGAAAATGATTTAAATGGTCTAGACACATTACATAAAATATTAATTTTATCTGGAATAGCATTTAATAAGCAAATTGATTTAAAAAAAGTTGCATTTTCAGGTATAAAAAATCTTACCAAAGCAGATGTTTTTTTTGCAGATCGATTAGGATTTAGAATAAAACCTTTAGGGATTGGTTGTTTTGAAAAAAATAAAATAAGATTAATAATTGCACCATTTTTAATTTCAAAAAAAAAAGAGTTGTCAAATGTCAATAATAATTTAAATGCAATAATTATTAATGCTAACAAAAATAATAAAACCATCCTTATTGGAGAAGGTGCTGGCGGTGACCCCACATCTATATCAGTAGTATCAGATTTAATAAATCTTCATAATAATAATGAAAATGAATTTATGTATGGAAATACATATAAAAGATTAAAAAAAATAAATCCTTCAAATTTTTTCTTAAATAATAATTCTTTTTTTATAAGAGCTAAAATTTATGACAAGCCAGGAGCTATTGCTGCTATTTCAACAATTTTAAAAAATTTTAGTATTTCAATAAAATCTTTATTTCAAGAACAAACAAATAAAAAGTTATTTAATATAGTGATACTTACACATAAATGTAAAAAAAAATCAATGGATTCAGCTACGATTAAATTAAACGCATGTCATTTTCTTAAAGAAAAAGCAGTCATTATGCAGGTTTTACATGTATAAAATAATTATGTAAAATCTTTGAGTGGAAAAAAAAAGTTTATTTCATTACAACTTAAAAATATTAAAAGTATCGCAATTAGCAGCAATTGCCGTATACGATTATATTGGAAAAAAAAACGAAGTTTTAGCAGATAAAGCTGCCGTAGAATCTATGAGATCTGAATTAAACAAACTAGATTTTAGAGGAACTATTGTTATTGGTGAAGGAGAAAGGGATAAAGCGCCAATGCTATTTATTGGAGAAAAAGTTGGAACTAATAGAAGTAATGCACAATTTGATATAGCGTTAGATCCATTAGAAGGAACAAAAATAACTGCAAATAATGAAAAAAATGCATTAACCGTTATTGCTCTAGGAAATAAAAACAGTTTTTTAAATGCTCCAGATGTATACATGGAAAAAATTGCTGTTGGCCCAGGCTTCCCAAAAAAATTATTAGACCTTGATAACCCATTAGAAGATACATTAGAAAAATTAGCATTTTATAAAAAAAAGAAAATTGAAAATCTATCAGTTTGCTTTCTAAACAGACCTAGACATAAAAATATATTTGATATAGTAAAAAAAAAAAAATGTAAAAAATTTTTAATACCTGATGGAGATATATTTGGTGCAATTTCTACGTCTATCAAAAAATTTAATATTGATTTGTATATAGGTATAGGTGGGGCACCAGAAGGAGTGTTAGCAGC
>Ga0315338_1002249_pt1 | contig 19829 bp, 19 predicted proteins | sample ASW8metaG_FD_204518 | JGI IMG/M metagenome (GOLD analysis project Ga0315338, IMG submission 204518) | Ammonia-oxidizing marine archaeal communities from Monterey Bay, California, United States - ASW #8 | ecosystem: Environmental > Aquatic > Marine > Coastal | place: USA: California | collected... | reverse complement strand
CGTGTTGTGCCTGGGCGCGCTGGTGCACCCGTTCGAGCGCGCGTCCGCGTAGCCGTCCATCGGAACGCGATACAATTCGGTCGATATGAGATGGCTGGATGTGGCGATCGTGCGCCTCGGGATCGGCCTGTCCATCGCGGCGGTGGCCTTCGTGGCCTGCGTACGCGATCCCGTGACCGGTAAGCGCGAGCTCATCCTCGTTAGTGAGGCCGAGGAGATCGCGATGGGCCAGAGCGCCGCCGCGGACGTTAACGTGAGCATGGGGCTCTATCCCGACGAAAGCCTCGGTCGCTACGTCCAGGAGCTCGGCGCGAAGGCCGCCGCGCAGTCAGAGCGGCCTCAGCTTCCGTGGCAGTTCCGGGTCGTGGATTCACCCGTCGTAAACGCTTTCGCCCTTCCGGGCGGCTATATCTATCTCACCCGCGGAATCTTGGCGCACCTGAGTAGTGAGGCTGCTCTAATGGGGGTCGTCGGCCACGAGATCGGCCACGTCACCGCGCGCCACCACGTAGAGCAGATGTCCAAACAACAGCTCGCCGGGCTCGGTGTTGGGCTCGGTGGGATTTTCTTTCCCGAAGTCCGGCCCTTTGGTGATGTCCTTGGCGGCGGGCTCGGGCTCTTGTTCCTGAAGTTCGGGCGCGACGCGGAGCGCGAGTCCGATCGTCTCGGCGTGCGCTATTCACTAGCTCTCGGCTATGACCCAACCGATATGGCGCGGTTCTTCGCCGTCCTCGGCCGGCTGTCCGGCTCGGAGAGGCGCTTGCCGGCTTGGGCATCGACGCATCCCGATCCGGCGGACCGAGAACGCACCATACTGAGACTCGTTGACGAACAGGCCCTAGGCCGTGCGGATTTGGCGTTGGGCGAGCACGACTACCTCGAGCGTATCGATGGATTGATTCATGGTGAGAACCCTCGTGAGGGATTCATGAGGGGCCGGCGTTTCATCCACCCGGATCTGGCCTTTCGTCTCGACTATCCCCCGGACTGGCGCGTTCAGAACACCCAGACCCTCGTCTACGCCGCTCCTGCGGATGGCGGCGCCGCCATCCAGCTCACCGCGACGTCGGTCGCATCGGGCACGTCGCCCGAGGCGCACGCGCGCGCGTTCTTCCGGCAGAACCGTCTCGAATATGGAACGGGTGAGCGGTTGCGCATCGGACCCTTCCGGGCCTATCGAGCTCCGTTTCGAGCGCGGACGTCGTCGACGACGATCTACGGCCAAGCGGGGTTCATCCTTGACGGGGAGCTGGTCTACGCCATCATCGGGCTCACCCGGGCGAACGCGATCACGAGATATCGGCCCGTCTTCGACGATGTTGTCGAAAGCTTCGACCGCCTTCGAGACGCGCGCGATCTGGCGGTGGCACCGACGCGGATTCGCCTCTTCGACGTCCCGGAGAACATGACTTTGGAGCGTGCGCTCCGCGCGGCGAGGATGAGCGCCGACGCATTCGAGGAGCTGTCGTTGTTGAACAACCGTGCGCTCGGCGAAACGCTGACGTCCGGCCAAACGATCAAAATTCTCGAGACGCCCGACCGATGACGGGCGGAGGCGTTCAGCTCGGCCGGATATTCGGGATCCCGATCCGGGTCGACTATTCGTGGGCTGTCATCGCGCTGCTGATGACGACGAGCTTCGCGGTCGGTTTCGGCCAAGACTATCCGTATCTCGGATTGCCCGCCCGGCTCTCGCTCGGAGCGTCGGCCTGTTTGCTGCTCTTCGCGTCGGTCCTGGCCCACGAGCTGTCTCATGCGGTGGTTGCGCTGCGAAACAATGTCGGCATTCGCGGGATCACCTTGTTCATCTTCGGCGGCGCCGCGGAGATGGTGGAAGAGCCGAACAATGCGGGAGCGGAGTTTCGCATCGCGATCGCCGGCCCGTTGATGAGCTTGTTTCTGGCGATGAGCTTCGGCTTGTTTTACGAGCTCGCGCGCGGTCTCGTACCGGTCCCGTTCCTCGACGTGCTCGCCCTTCTCGGTCGGATGAACCTGGTGCTCGTCGCCTTCAACGTCATTCCCGGCTTTCCGCTCGACGGCGGCCGCGTGCTTCGCGCCCTGTTGTGGGGAATCTGGGGGCAGCTCGCCGCGGCGACCCGAGTGGCGTCGGGAGTCGGGTCACTGTTTGGCGGCGCGATCATTTTCATGGGGCTCGTCTGGATCTTTGGACTCGGCAACTTCGTCGGCGGCGTCTGGTTCGTCTTCATCGGACTGTTTCTGAGGCACGCCGCCCGTGGAAGCTACCAGCAGCTTCTCCTGCGGCGCGCGCTCGACGGCGTGACCGCCCGGGACTTGATGGTGGCGGATGTGCCGTGCGTGCCGCCTCAGATGCGTCTGTCGACGGTCGTCGATGAGGTCATGGTGCCGAGCGGGGAGACGGCGATCCCGGTCGTCGACCGCGGGCTCCTCGTCGGCATGCTGTCTTTCGATAGCTTTCGTGGGAAGGCCAAGGAGCAGCTCGAGACCATGACGGCGCTCGACGTGATGCAGGAAGTGTCGGTCGACGACGCGTTGAGCCCGGACGATGAAGCGACCAGCCTGCTGCCGAGGCTCGCCAAAGGGGCGGGGAGGCTACCGGTCGTCGTCGATGGCGTTCTCGTCGGAGTGGTGAGCCGAGACGAGGCAGTGAGACGGCTAGGCGTCCTTCTGGACGGCGAGGCGTCTTAGCAGAAGAGGATCATCAAGAAGCCGGACGCGACCGCGACCGGTACCAAGATGGGAAGGGCGGCGACGACGACCAGTAGAGCCGCAAGCGCCATGAAAACGACGCTGATCTTCAGCCCGAGCGCCAATATCTCGACCCCTCCCGCTGCGAGCAGGCCTAGCAACTTCAATGGAATGACTACGATAGCGAAGATCACCTTCAGCGCGACGACGCCCAATGTCACGACGAGCGCGAATCCTACACCCGCGAGCATCAATAGCTCCATCCCTATCGCCTCCATATTTCTATACGGTGCCGATCCCGCTCGGGTTCCCCGGATCGTGTGGGACGGCCGCTAGTGCTGTCTCGAGTGAATCCGCTTCGACTGGCGCGGCGAGAGACACCGTTCGACGATCCGGAATGGCAGTTCGAGCTCAAGCATGACGGTTTTCGTGCCGTCGCCTATATCGATGGCGAGAGGGCGCGCCTCGTGTCGCGCAACCAGCACCGTTTCGACGACTTCGCTCCGCTCGCCAGCGACATTGCGAGGACGGTTCACGGTACGCCGGTCGTGCTCGACGGTGAGATCGTCTCTCTCGGGCCGGACGGGCGTGCGCAGTTCTACGAGCTGATGGCGCGTCGAGGGCCCACCTACTACTACGCGTTCGATCTGCTCTGGATCGACGGTGAGGATCTGCGTGATCTCCCGCTCGCGGAGCGCAAGGATCGACTTCGTGCGCTCGTCCCCGACGCGGAGTCGCGACTGCTCTATGTCGATCACATCGTCGAACAGGGAACGGCGTTGTTCGAGCGCGTCTGCGCGATGGATCTCGAGGGTATCGTCGCGAAACGGACGAGCGGGCTGTATCGAGAGGGAACGACGTGGCTGAAAATCAAGAACCGCGCCTACAGCCAGGCGGAAGGACGAGGTGACGTCTTCGACCGACGGCGGGAAAAAACGAGCGTCCGGCGTGGCATAATCTCCGAATGATTCAAACGAGGATGGCTCTACTCATCATGCTCGCGATCGCGGGCGGGTCCATCTCCGGGCTGTTGCTGTTCGACCATCACGGCGTGGGAGCGGCATCCGGTGCGGTCGATCAGATTTGCGGGGCGGATACCGCCGGGGGCGGCTGCCAGGAAGTCTCCGATAGCGCCTATTCGTCGGTCGGCGGCGTTTCCGTCGCCGCGATCGGGCTGTTCTTCTATGGCTCGATGCTGCTGCTCGTGGCGCTTTCATTGGTGTCGAGCGTCGACGCACAATCTGCGCTCGGGCCCGTCGTCTTTCTGGCATTCGCGTTCGCGCTCGCGATTGACCTCGGCCTCCTCGCGGTTCAAGCGTTCGCGATTGGCGCGTTTTGCAAGCTCTGCCTTGCGACCTACGCCGTGAACCTCGTCGCGGTGTTGGTCGCGCTCCCGTGGGCGCGTCGCCTCGCTACGGCTAATCAAGTCTTCGTCGGCCCGGGCGGCCGAGCGCTGTCGGTGTGGGCGATGGGGAGCCTGGTCTTGCTCGTGGCGAGTGTCGCCACCGACCGCGCGTTTGGCTCGAGTCGCGATCGGGCGCCCGCCGATCTCTTGGGCGCGTCTTCCGGGGGCATGGCGGCGGCTACTCCGGAAGCGAAGGAGCGCCCGAACCCGCCCATGGAAACGACGCCGGAGCCGCACGCTGAGCTCGAGCCTGAGCCCGACCCGGTCCAAGCGGAGCCGGAGGCGACCGGCCCGACCGCCGAGAGCGTTCGTATCGAGTCTCTCGAAGGTGAGCTCGCGCGCTTGCAAGAGCGCATCCTAGAGCTGGAAACGACCCTGGACGACCCGCAAAAGTACCAGGAGTACCAGATGGCTCAGGCGACGCGTGCCTTCGAGCAGACCGAGGCGGTGGAGCTAAGCTTGGACGGTATTCCGTTCAAAGGACCGGCGGAAGCCCCGGTCAAGGTCGTGGAGTTCTCGGACTTTCTTTGTCCCTACTGCCGGAACTTGGCGGGAGCGCTGTCCAACTATCTCCCCGAATCGAATGGGAATGTCGCGATCTACTACAAGAACTACCCACTGGACCAAGCCTGTAATCCGGCGCTATCGAGAACGATCCACGACGGGGCGTGTGAGCTCGCCCTGGGTGCCGTTTGTGCCGAAGAACAGGGAAAGTTCTGGGAGTACCACGACCGGGTTTTCGGGCAGCCGCCTCCGAACCCGACGAATGATGACGTCGTCGCGATCGCGGTAGGCGCCGGCCTCGACGGCGAGCTCATGGGTGCTTGCCTCGAGTCGGGCGCCGCAGCCGCGGCGCTGAAGGCGCAGATCGACGAGGCCCAGAGCCTCGAGGTCCGCTCGACGCCGACCGTCTACATCAACGGCAAGAAGCTCGAGCAGATCAGCAGCTTCCTCACCGCGATCGAATCCGAGCTCAAATAGCGCTTCTCGCTTACGCCGTCCGCGCCCCGGCGAAATATTCCTTGGTCAGCTTCGCGACGACGCCGCCGAGAAAGATCAAGCCGACGAGGTTCGGAAACGCCATGAACCCGTTCAACAACGTACCGATCGCCCATACCATCGGGACCGGGATCACGGCGCCGACCAGGATGAGCACGGTGTAGAGGGCACGATAGGGCTTGATGCCTTTGTTGCCGAACATGAACTCGAAGCACTTCTCACCGTAGTAGCACCACCCGATGAGGGTGGAGAACCCGAAGAGAAACGAGCACATCGCGACCATGAGGCTCGCGAAGGGAATCTGGCTTTCGAGTGCGGCCGCCGTCAGGTCACCACTCGACTGCTGGTACTCGGAGAGCGTCCACATGCCCGAGGAGAGGATGATGAAGGCCGTCATGGTGCAGACGACGATGGTGTCGATGAAAACCTCGAAGACGCCGACGAGGCCTTGCTCTGCTGGATGATTGACCTTGGCGATCCCGTGGGCGATCGGAGCACTTCCGAGCCCCGCTTCGTTCGAGAGAACACCGCGACTGACGCCTGCGGCGATCGCCTGGGTCATGCCGGCTCCAATAAAACCACCGACCGCAGCCGAAGGAGTGAAGGCGCTGCCGACGATGAGTCCGAGGACGCCGGGGATCTCGCCCGCATTCATCGCCACATAGATGACGCCCATCCCGAGGTAGACGACGATCATGCTCGGCACGAGTTTTTCGGACACCATGGCGATCCTCTTGATGCCTCCGAGGAGCACGAGCCCGCATGCGATGGTGATAATCATTCCGGGAACGAGGGGACTCACGTCGATGTCGAAGCTCTGCTTCGCGGCGCCGACGAAGGTCGTCGCGATTGTGTTGGATTGAGCCATGTTCCCGGTTCCGAGGAGCGCGGTCGCGGCACCAAAAATGCAGAACATATAGGCCAGGGGCTTGGCGTAGCTCTTTCCCTCGAGTCCGTTCGTGATGTAGTACATCGGGCCGCTCGCAAGCTCGCCCGACTCCGTCCGCACCCGGTAGTGCACACCTAGCACGGCTTCGGAATACTTCGTCGCCATTCCGACCGCGGCGGTGACCCACATCCAGAAGATCGCGCCGGGACCGCCCACGAGGATAGCCGTGGCTACACCGCCGATGTTTCCGTTGCCGACGGTAGATGCGAGGGCAGTCGACAGGGCTTGAAACGAAGTGATCGTGCCCTCTCCCTCGGCGCTCTTGCCCTCGAACATTCCGCCAAGGGCCTGCTTGGCGGCAGTGAAGAAGTGGCGGATCTGGACGAACCCGGTCCGGTACGTCAAGTAGCCGCCCGCCGCAACGAGCAGTAGCGGCAGAGCGTAGGGGGCGTAGAGCCAGTTCGAGAGCTGATTCAGGAAGTTCGTCAATTCGGCCATGAATGAGTTCCTAGAAGTCCTCTGAGGAGCGAACGCACATTATAAGAAGAAGGGGCTGAAGATGATGAAGAGAATGGCTAGCGGGGACACGAAGCGAATGAGAAACCACCACAGTCCGGTGAACGGAAACGAAGCTCCGTCCGCGTGGATTTCTGCGGAAGCTTTCTGGAAGCCGAGTCGGTAGATGACGAAAATCGAGATGAAGAATCCACCGATCGGAAGCGCGTAGTTGTTCCACACGATGCCCATGAGTGTCATGAAGTCACCGCCCAGCGCTGCGGGCAGGCTAGCGAGCGCGTCCACCGCTCCGTTCGAGAGCGCGGACGGGATCGAGAGCAAGAACGTTCCCAAGGTCAGCAGCACGACCGCTTTCTTGCGGTCCCACTTGTACTCGTCGATACAGTGGGATACCGGCACTTCGAGAAGTGAGATCGTCGAGGTCAGAGCCGCCATGGCGAGGAGCACGAAAAACGCCGCGCCGAAGAGCGCTCCGCCCGGAAGCGTGGCGAAGAGCTGCGGCAAGACCATGAAAATCAACCCCGGCCCGCTCGCGGAAGGGTCGAAGCCGACGATGGAAAAACCCGTCGGGAAGATGATGAAGCCCGCGAGAAGAGCCATGCACGTATCGAGCAAGATGACCCACAGCGCGGAGACCCCGATATTGTCCTGTCGGCTCATGTAGCTGCCGTAGGTGATGAGTGCACCCATCCCGAGGCTGAGAGAGAAGAACGCCTGACCGAGCGCAGCGGTGAGGACGCTCACTTCGAAGATGCGGCTGAAATCCGGTTTCAGGTAGTACGACAACCCTTCGCTCGCCCCGGGGAGCGTAACGGCTCGGACCGCGAGGATGAGCAGGAGCGTGATGAGCAGCGGCATCAAAGTCTTCGTGACCCGCTCGATGCCGGCACGTACACCACCGAGGATGCAGCTCGCGGTCACGAGGAGGAACACGAACGTGAGCCCCACGGTCACCGTGCCGTTGGCCGTGAACTCCTGGAACGAGGCGCTTATCTCGGGGCCGGTATTTCCGAGGCTTCCGAGAGCGGTGAAGTAGATATAGGCGAGCGTCCACCCGGCTATCACCGCGTAGAACGACAAGATCCCGACGCCGCACATGACGCCCAAGGCGCCGACGAGCCACCAGCTCGAATCCGGCGCGAAAGCCTTGAATGCGCCCACCGGGCCCTTGCTGGCGCCTCGCCCGAGGAGCAGCTCAGACAGGAAAATCGGTGCGCAAACGAACAGGACGCAAAAGAGATAGACGAGGACGAACACCGCGCCACCGCCTTGGCCCACCTGTGTGGGGAAGCCCCAAATGTTCCCGAGTCCGACAGCGGAGCCCGCTGCGGCGAGAATGAAACCGATCCGGGAGCCGAACATTCCGCGTTCAGGTGTTGCCATTACGGGGATGCCTCCTGTGGGGGTGGCGGCCTCGTGAGCGCGTCTTCCACGTTCACTGACCTAGTCGTGTGATTTCACCTTCGGGGGTGACCTGAAAGATAGCCTTCGCATGTGCGTCGGCGACGAGGAGATTCCCTTTGGAATCGACGGCGAGTCCTTGCGGGCTGATGAGCGGCTCGCCCTGGACCAACGAATCGACGTCCCCTGATGCGGAGACTCTCCAGATCGCCCGAGCGTAGCCATCGGTGACGTAGAACGAGCCGTCCGGGTGAAGCACCGCGTCGTGCGGGAACTCGAAGGGGGGATCATTCGCGAGCGGGGTCGAGCTCGCTGAATCGATGCGTGACAAGTTGTCGTCCGTGAGGACGAGGATGTTGCCGTCCGCATCGAAGAGGACGGCCCGTGGGGCTCGTATCTCGAGGAGGTCTTCGACGGCGCCGTTAACGTCCACGCGCCGAAGACGGTGCGTGACGCGATCGACCGCGAGAATGTTTCCGGAGGGCTCGACCGCGATACCCCACGGCGTCACGAAACGATCGTCGTCGGGGAGCGCCTGGATGGTTCCGTTCGCGTCGATGCTGTACAGCTTCATCGTAGCCGGGTCGCTCGCGATGAAGCCTCCATTTCCGGAAGGCGCGATGTGGCGAATACCGTACAGCGGCGTGCGCGGCAAGCCCTCACCCTGCGCCACGACGGAGAAGCCGTTGCCGTCCCATTTCATGAGCGCGTGGGCTTCGTGGTCCGCGACGAAAACGGTTCCGTCGGCGTCGACGGCCACATCGACCGGGTATTGGAGCTGGGCTCCGAGGGGCGGAGCGGTGGCTGAAAGGAGCGTGAGGAGCGTCAAGCCTATGCGTATCAACATGTTGTCATATTTGCCCGGGCTCCCGGGAGCGCTGGAACCCTCTGCGTCCAACCCGCAGATTCTATGCGCGGGGACCTGGTAATTCAACGGTGGAAATAACTTCGGAGCATGGGTGTCATTTTTGCTAGAATCACGGCTTTGTGCGTGGGGCACGGTGCCCCGAACGCCTGACTCAACCCCTTCCCGGAGGAGGTCGCCCGTGGAAAGCGTCATCTACTTGACGCCCGTTTTTGCCCTGACCGCGCTGGTTTTCGCGTGGTACAAGGCCGGCTACGTCGCACGACAGGATGCCGGCACCGATCGAATGAAAGAAATCGAAGGTTTCATTCGAGATGGTGCCATGGCGTTTCTCAAGCGCGAGTACTCGGTACTGGCCGGCTTTGCGGGCATCATCACCGTCCTTCTCGTGATCGCGAACTACTCGTCGGGCACAGGTCTCATCGGCGTGTCCTTCGTCGTCGGCGCCGGTAGCTCGGCGCTTGCCGGCTATTTCGGTATGCGTGTCGCCACGAGTGCGAACGTGCGCACGACGAACGCCGCCCGCAAGTCCCTATCGGAGGCTCTGGGTGTCGCCTTCTCCGGCGGCTCCGTGATGGGCATGTCCGTCGTGGGACTCGCCCTTCTCGGCTTGTCCGTTCTCTGGATCGTCTATACGAACATTTATGGGGTCGAGCCGGACGTCATCCAGAACCAGGTGCTGCAGATCCTATCGGGCTTCAGCCTGGGAGCTTCGTCGATTGCGCTCTTCGCACGCGTCGGCGGTGGCATTTATACGAAGTCCGCCGATGTTGGTGCCGACCTCGTCGGAAAAGTCGAAGCCGGTATTCCCGAGGATGATCCGAGAAACCCCGCTGTGATCGCTGACAACGTCGGCGACAACGTCGGAGACGTCGCAGGTATGGGGGCGGATCTGTTCGAGTCCTATGCCGGTGCGATCATTGGTGGGATGGTGTTGGCGCTCGGCTTCGTGAACGGTCTCGAGGCTTCGGGAATCACAGTCGCCAATCCGCTCAACTACGTGATCCTGCCCTTGGTGCTCGCCGGCTTCGGAATCGTCGCCTCGATTCTCGGGACGTTCGCGGTCCGGACCAAGGAAGGCGGCAACCCTCAAAGCGCCTTGAACATGGGCACGATTGGAGCGGCGCTCTTGATGCTCGCGATGGCGTTTCCGATCACGAGGATGCTCACGCCGGAAGCATGGCAGGGCTTGTACTTCTCGCTCGTCATCGGGCTCGCCATCGGCACCGCCATCGGCTTTATCACGGAGTACTACACTTCCGAGTCCAAGCCGCCGGCAAGGGGCGTCGCGGAAGCCTCTCAAACCGGCGCCGCGACGAATATCATCGCCGGGCTCGCTCTAGGTATGAAGTCGACGGGCTGGCCGCTCGTGCTCATCGCCGCGGCTATTGTCGGGACCTTTCGCCTTGCCGGACTCTACGGCATCGCGCTCGCCGGACTCGGCATGCTGGCGACCGTCGGCATCCAGCTCGCCGTCGACGCCTATGGCCCGATCGCGGACAACGCCGGGGGCATTGCCGAGATGGCAGAGCTTCCTTCGGAGGTACGCGCCCGGACGGACAAGCTCGACGCGGTCGGCAACACGACCGCGGCGATTGGCAAAGGCTTCGCCATCGGCTCCGCGGCGCTTGCGTCGATGGCGTTGATGTCCGCGTTCCAGCAGCAAGCGAACCTCAGCCCCGAAGCGTTATCGCTCGCGGACCCCATCGTCCTCGCCGGGATTCTCATTGGCGCCATGGTCCCGTTCCTGTTCTCGTCGATGGCGATGCAGGCCGTTGGGGAAGCGGCGTTCGCGATGATCGAAGAAGTACGCCGTCAGTTCAAGGAGATCCCGGGCCTACTCGAAGGTAAGCCCGGCGTGGTCGCCGACAACGCCAAATGCGTCGACATCGCGACGGCCGCAGCACTCAAGCGCATGGTCGCTCCTGGCTTGCTGGCGGTTCTCGTGCCCGTCATCGCCGGCTTCGCCGACAAGCATTTCCTCGCGGGTCTTCTCGTGGGAACGCTCGCGTCCGGGGTTCTGATGGCCATCTTCATGGCGAATGCCGGAGGCGCGTGGGACAACGCGAAGAAGTACGTCGAAAGCGGCAACCTGGGCGGCAAGGGCAGCGAGACCCACAAGGCCGCGGTCGTCGGCGACACCGTAGGCGACCCCTTCAAGGATACCGCAGGGCCCGCGATCAACATCCTCATCAAGCTGATGTCGGTCGTAGCGCTCGTGATTGCTCCGCTGATCGCTTAGAGATCGTCGGCATCGACGCGGGCCGCGATCTTCGAGGCCCGCGTCGTTTCGATTTTAGTTCGGCAGAATCTTGACGGAGCCGTTCACCGTCTTGATATCCCACGACCCGCTGCCGCTCCCGAAGCTGCCGCTCAGGTGGCGCCGGCTCGACCGCGTCAACTCGGTCGGGAAGTCGACCTCGATTCGGCCGTTGACCGTTTCCGCTTCGAAGCTCCCACCCGCATCGTTCGGTAGGTAGACCCGCACCGACCCGTTCGTCGTCTTGAACCGGTGGTCGCCGTCATCGGCGCGCTCGTAGGCAGCGCGAATGCTGCCGTTCGTCGTCGTCACGTCCATGGCCCCGACAACGCCTTCAATCTTCACGCTTCCGTTGACGGACTTGGCGTCGACCTGTCCGTGGATGCCGTCGATGTTCAGTGATCCGTTGGCCGTCCGGATCGTAACGCTCGCCTCTTGCGGGACGGAGATGACGTAGTTGACCTTGCCGCTATTGCGCTTGCGGTGATGGATGGTCTCGACGTTCACGGAGTCTCCGGAGCCTTCGATCTCGATCTCGATATCCTCGAGGTAGTCGGCGTTCTTCGCGACTTTCTCGGCTTCGATCCGGACGCTGCTCTCGTTCCACGTCGTGACCGTGATGCTGCCATTCTTGTTCTCGACGCTGAAATGGCCGCCCGCCGAGAAAGGAACCGTTTCTTCCACGCGCTCGCGCTCGTCGGCGCTCGCATTCAACGCCGTGGTAACGCTCACTAGGCCCACAATCGCCCATGTCGACAAATGCATCGATACCCTCCTTTTCGTCACGTTCTCTTAGACGGAAGCGATCCGTCGAAGGTTCACCCGAATCCGGGGAGGGAATCGTCTTCCAGGATCGCGGCAAGCTTGCCGGGGTCGATGCTGCCGCCGGTCACGATCGCCACCGCGACGCCTCGCTCGGAGACGGGCTCGGTGGCTGCGGCGGCGGCCGCGAGTGCGCCCGAAGGCTCGACGACGAGCTTGTTGCCGAGAGCGAGATTCTTGACGTAGGCCATGACGTCGCGTTCACTGACGAGCCGCGTAGCGTCGACGAGCTCAGCCATTCGAGGGAACATCTCCTCGGTCATGTACGGCACCGCTACCCCGTCGCAGATCGTCTCGCAGGCCACCTCGACCGGCCGTCCGGCGCGCAGGCTTTCGTGAAAGGCCGGGCAGCCTTCGGGCTCGACCGCCACGATCCGGATATCGGGCCGCGACTGTTTCAAAGCCGCCCCCACGCCCGAGATCAGCCCGCCGCCTCCTACGGGGATGAAAACGCTCGAAAGCTCGGGAACGTCCTCGATGAGCTCTAGCCCGAGGCTCCCATGCCCGGTCATGACGTCGAGGTTCGTCCACGGGTGGATGAACGTGTAGGGCTCGTCCTCCCAGCGCCGTTGTTTGAGATAGTCGAAGACTTCGGCCACCGGCACCAGCACGGGCTCTCCTCCGTAGGCCTCGATCGCCGCGATTTTCGTGCGGGGTGCGGAATCCGGCATCAGACTCCTGGCCGGCACTCCGAAATGACGACCCGCCCAAGCGAGCGCCTGGGCCGTATTGCCCGCGCTGACGGTGCTAAGCCCCTTGGCGCGCGCCGCCTCCGAGAGCGATGCCACGGCGTTTACGATACCTCTCATCTTGAACGAGCCGACCGGCTGGTGTGTCTCCAGCTTCAGGAGCACGTCCGTGGCGCCGAAGCGCTCGTCGAGGGGTAATAGCGGGGTGTGCCGGACGAGGTCGTCGACTCGCTTTCGCGCTTCTCGCATGGCGTCGAGCGTCGGGAGGGTCGACTCGGACATCGCCGAATTGTATAGGAGTGTCGTTCCCGGGCGCGCCCTATCGGAGATCGCGACCGAACGGGAGGAGCGCCAACGGGATCAGCTTCAGATGCTGCATCGCAAACGGAATCCCGATGATGGTGATCGCCAGGACGAGCGCGGAGGCCGCGTGAGCGACCGCGATTCCCCAGCCGACGGCGACGAGCCAGATAACGTTGAGGATCAAGCGTGTGGCGCTGTTGGCGTCCGGAAGCTCGACGATCTCTTTTCCGAACGGCGTGAGCGTCGCGACGCCGAGCTTCATTGTCTGGACCCCGAAGGGGATGCCGATGATCGTCACGCACAGGGCCAATCCGCCGAGGATGTAGCCGAGGCCCGCGATCAAGCCGCCGAAAACCAACCACACGATGTTCCCCAGAAGGCTCATAGCTCTCCCATCCTTTGGACGATCCTACCCCATGAAGTACTACTGACAAGCCCCCGCTCGGGTTCAAACGGAGTGGATTGGCGGGGTAAACTGTCGACGTGGCCCATACGATCGAGCCCGCCGCGAGCGGACGGGCGAAATGCCGAGGATGCGGCGAGAAGATCGCGAAGGACGAGTTGCGACTCGGGGCTCGTCTTCCGAATCCCTTCGTCGAGGGTGAGCTCACGCTCTGGCTCCACCTGCCGTGCGGTGCCTTCAAGCTCCCAGAAGCGTTTCTCGAGGCGCTCTCCGAGACCACCCTCGACGTCGACAACTCGTCGGACTTGTCGGAAGCGGCGAAGCAGAGCTTGGCGTTTCGGCGGTTGCCGCGGCTCGACCGTGCCAGCAAAGCACCGACGGGTCGCGCGAAGTGTCGAAGGTGCAAGGAGTCGATCGACAAAGGGGCGTGGCGGATCGGACTCGTGTTCTTCGACGACGTTGAGGGACGGTTTCAACCCGGGGGGTTCATCCACGCCGCGTGCGCGGGGAGCTACTTCGAGACCGCAGATCTCATCGAGAGGATCGTGCGGTTCTCGCCCGGGCTCGAGGCGGCCGAGCGTGACGAGATTGCGCGCGAGATAGAGCCTGCCGAGAGCGAACCGCCCGCATGAAGCTCGAAGCGCTCGTGGCGGCGTCGTCGGACATCGCCGCGACCCGGAGCCGTCTCGACAAGACCGAGCGTTTGCGCACGCTCCTCGACCAGGCGGCGCCCGAAGACGTCCCGCTCGTCGTGAGCTATCTGTCCAACCGGATTCCGCAAGGACGCATCGGGGTCGGCTACCAGTCATTGAGCGCGCTCGCGGAGACCCCTGGTGTCTCCGAGCCCTTCCTCGAGCTTTCTGACATCCATCGCGCGCTCGACCTTCTCGACGGGGTCGCCGGCCCGGGCTCGAGCGGGCGGCGGATGGAGCTACTGGGAGAGCTGTTCGCACAGGCGACCGATCGCGAGCAGCAATTTCTGAGTCGCTTGCTGATGGGCGAGCTGCGGCACGGCTCGCTCGAAGGCATCATGGTCGAGGCGGTGGCCAGAGCTTCGGGTGTGGACGGCGCTGCCGTGCGGCGAGCACTCATGCTGTCGGGTGATTTGGGTGCCGTGGCGTCGGGACTCCGTCTGTCGGGGCCGTCTGCGCTCGCCGGCTTCCTCGTCGAGCTGCTTAGACCCGTGCGACCGATGCTCGCTCAAACGGCAGACAGCGTCGCCGGCGCTTTGGAGACTCTCGGGCGTGCGGCGATCGAGCAAAAGCTCGACGGCGCGCGCATCCAAGTCCACAAATCCGGAAACGACGTCCGGGTTTTCACGCGCCGGTTGAACGACGTGAGCCACGCGTGCCCGGAGGTCGTCGAGGCATGTCGCGCGATTCCGGCCGAGAGCGTCATTCTCGACGGCGAGGCCATCGCGCTCAAGAAAGGCGGAAGACCGCATCCGTTTCAGGTGACCATGCGTCGTTTCGGCCGCAGGCTCGATGTCGCGACGATGAGGCGAGCTCTACCCTTGACATCTTTCTACTTCGACTGCCTGTGGATCGATGGCGAATCTCTGATCGACGCCTCGGCCGAAGCCCGATTCCAGCGCCTGAAGGATGTCGTCCCGGAATCTTTGCTCGTTCCAAGAATAGTCACGGACGATGCGGCTCGCGCGCAAGCGTTCGTCGATGAAGTGCTGGCCTCCGGTCACGAGGGAGTGATGGCAAAGGCGCTCGATGCTCCTTACGAAGCCGGTGCCCGAGGCAAGGCGTGGCTCAAGGTGAAGCGGGCCCACACATTGGATCTCGTGGTGCTCGCCGCTGAGTGGGGAAGCGGTCGCCGCTCGGGCTGGCTCAGCAATTTGCACCTCGGCGCACGAGAAGGCGATACCGGCCGCTTCGTCATGCTCGGAAAGACGTTCAAGGGAATGACCGACGAAATTCTTCGATGGCAAACGACCACGCTGCAGTCGATTGAAGCGCGTCGTGACGAGTGGACCGTGTTCGTGCGGCCCGAGCTCGTCGTCGAGGTCGCGTTCAACGATTTGCAAAAGAGCTCTCACTATCCCGGCGGCGTCTCTTTGCGCTTTGCCCGCCTGAAGGGCTATCGCGATGACAAGGGACCCGAGGATGCCGATACGATGGCGACGATCCGCGCTTTGTATCGAAACCAGACCGGGGAGTCGCTCGATGAAGGTGAACGACAGCTCAGTCTCTTGTCGGGCGCCTCATGAGCGGTGCCAAGCCGTTCGCTCCGCGAGCCGTCTTGTTCGATCTGGACGGCGTGCTCGTCGATAGCTACCAGGTCTGGTTCCACCTCTTGAACGACGTCGCGTCGACGCTCGGCTACCCGCCGGTGACGAGCGAGCAGTACGAGGCGAGCTGGGGCCAGAGTACCTACGCGGACCGGCAAGCGTTCTTCCCGAACCACGCGGTCGCGGAGATCCAAGATAGCTATGACACGCGCTACGCGGACCACCTCGAGCATCTCGGCGTACCGGATGGTGTGGAGAAGGTCTTCGCTCGCTTGGCGTCCCTGGGTCTCAAGAGCGCGGTTTGCACCAATACGCAGGCCTCGATCGCGGCGAACGCGGTGAAGCTCAGCGGCGCGACGCCGGACGTCATCGTCGGGGGTGACGACGTCCCTCACGGCAAGCCCGCGCCGGATATGATCGCGCGCGCCTGCGAGCTCCTGGGCGAGGCGCCCGACAGCGCGTGGATGGTAGGCGACTCTCGATACGATCGCGAGGCGGCGGCCGCTGCCGGGGTGCTATTCGTGGGCCGCGGCATCGACGGGGACTTCCGGGTCGAAGTGCTCTCGGAGCTCCTCGACTGGCTTTGAGGGCCGCGAAAGTCCTGTATCATCGCGCATCGTGGACTCGGTACGTCTTTCGTCTCTCGACCTGACGCTCGTCGTCGTCTACCTGATAGGCGTGACGTCGCTCGGACTGTGGGCGAGCCGAGGTATCCGCTCGAGCAAAGATTTCTTTCTCGCCGGCCGATCGCTCCCTTGGTGGATGGCCGGGATGTCGATGGTCGTCTCCGATATCGGCGCGAAGGACATGGTGGGGCTCGCCGGCGACGCCTATCGCTACGGCATCGTCATGATGAACTTCGACTTCGTCGGCTGCGCACTGCCGCTGCTGGTCGCCGCGTTCCTCTTCGTGCCGTTTTTTTGGCAGTCCGAGATCTACACGATCCCCGAATATCTCGGGCGGCGCTACAACGCCGCGGTGCGGACTTTCTTCGCCGTTATTTGGTCATTCTTCATGGTCGGCACCATCGCGACGATTCTAGTGAGTGCCGCTGCGATGTTCGAAGGCCTCCTCGGGTGGTCGTTCTCCGTTTCGGTCGGTGTGACTTGTGTCCTCGTCGGTCTCTATACGGTGTCGGGAGGCTTGCGCGCGGTGGTGCTCACCGACGTCGTCTCTTGCGTCGTGCTCATCGCGGGCGCGAGCATCATGTGCATCGTCGGGCTACAGGAAGTCGGCGGGATAGGCGCCCTCACCGAAGCAGTCTCTCAAAAGGCGTGGACGGCTGACCATTTCGATCTGCTGCCGAGTAATAGTCACGAAGCCTATCCGGGAGCGGCAGTCGTCCTCGGGCTCGGTTTCGTGCTCGGGCCGGCTTACTGGATCGGCAATCAAGCGATCGTTCAAAGAACGCTCGGAACCCGCTCGGCGGCGGATGCGCGAGCCTCCTACATCCTTTGCGCGGCGATCAAGCTCGTGTTCCCGGTACTCCTCGTCATGCCGGGGCTCCTCGCGATCGCACTGTTCGCGGACGAGCTAGGTCCACCGAGCGGCGACTGGGACGCGAATCAAGTGCTCCCCATGATGGTCGTCCGGCTCGTTCCCCGAGGTGCTCTTGGGCTCCTCATGGGCGCGTTCGTCGCCGGTGTCATGGCGAACTTGGATTCCTACATCAACTCAGCGAGCACATTGCTCGTGAACGATATCTACCGCCCGTTCGTGAATCCGACCGCATCCGACGCCCGTTGTCTCGCGATTGGTCGCGTGGCGGTGATCGGCCTTCTGGCTGGCGGGGTCTTGCTGAGCTATGAAGTCAAGACCCGCTTTGCCTCCGTCTTCGAAGCTTTCCAGACATTCCTCTCCTTTTTTCAAGGAGCGCTCTTCGCCCTTCTCTTGTTTGGAATGCTGAGTCGGCGCGCGACTCCCGCCGGGGGTGTGGCGGGAATGCTCGCCGGTGTTGCGGTCGCGGCGGTGCTGAACGCGACCGGAGAGCTCTTCTTGTGGACGGCGTGGTGGTCGTTCGTGGCCGCGTCAGTGGTTTTGCTCGTAACGAGCACTTTCACGGCGCCGAAGTCCGACGCGGAGCTCGAAGGGCTCGTCTGCTGGAGTCGCTGATGCCGCAGCTCGCAGTGATCGCCGCGTATCTCGGGGTCTTGTTCTTGATCCTGTCTCTACCGAAGTCGATGAGGGGCGCGATTCCCGATGGTCCGAAGTGGCGTGACGTCCGGGTATGGGCCGTTTTCGTGATCGTGGCCCAAATCGTGGTCTATGCGATCTGGGGCTAGCAGGCTTCTCCCAATTTCTAACAATCTTTCAGCAGCCTGCTAGTGCTTGCGGCGCATCGACCAGTGCTCTTCCGGGCTCGTCAGCGTCGAGCCGTCTCCGAACTGGATCGTCTCGTAGACGCGACTCCACGAAGTGACAGCCCAGCCGGAATCGTCTTCCCAGTAGTAGAACGTCATCAAGAGCTGAAATAGACCGTTCGAGCCGATGAGCCACCGTCCGTGAGCCTCGGCATCGTTGCCCGTTCGCTTGTCCGTCGATGGATAGGCGTAGTCTGTCCAGGCGAAGCGTCCGTTTCCCGAGGTCTGAGATTCGATCGTGACGTCGGACGGCGCTTCGGGAACTTGCTCGAGTAGTCTCTCGAGCAGGCGTGCCACGGGAATCTCGGCCGCCGGCGGCGGCACCTTCTGGTAGGAGACCTCGAGGCGACATGATTCGCTCGGGTCGCTCAAGGTGAGGTAGCCTTCCTTGCTCGCCGCGATGCTCCAGTCTCCGGGATAGAGAAATTCGATGTTGCCACGATCCAGGACGACGACTTTTTCGGTCATGAGCGGAGAGCGCCAGTCTAGCACTGGCGCGAAGCGAGTCAAGCTCTCTTGGCTTCCGGCGTTTGGCGGAGTAAGGCGTAGTAGCCGTTCTTGTCTCCGTCCCCCAGAAATTCCGGGAGCGGTGTCAACGGAAGCTCCGCCACGATCCGCGCTGCCTCGTCATCACTCGTCGCGTGACAGTAGCGGTATGCCGGTGATGGCTCGCCCCAGGTCATGATCGAGTCGCCGGGCTCGAGCTCGTCAGCGTCGATGACGACACCGGTCTCTTCACGAAACGCGTTCCAGGGTACGAGCTTACGTCGGAATCGCTCGAACCGGTCGAAGCGCCACACGCTGTAGGCGATCATGCCTCCCTCCGCTAATCGATGGGAGAGCGCGTCGAGTAGCGCGCTTCGGGCCGAGGCCCCGGGCACGTGATGGATGACGCCGAATAGCACGATGAGATCGAACTCTCGGGCGTCGAGTGACTCCGGGACCGGAGCGGGCTCGGCGAGGACGTCGTGCTCGAGCAACAGGACGTCGGAGAGATGGGCCAGTCGCCGTCGCGCGTGCTCGAGAGCGAGGGCGCTCGCGTCGACTCCGACATAGCTGAACGACCAGCGGGTGCGATCGTGAACGAAGCGAGCGAACCTTCCATTCCCGCAGCCGATGTCCAAGATCCGCGGCGGCTTCGCGATGTGGTGCTCGTAGCGATCGAACAGGTCTTCCCAGCCGGGCCACGGTCTCTCCCGGGTTCGATCGAACTCATCGGCGCGCTCCTGGTAGAAGCGTTGATTGATCGCGTTCAGCCGGGCGCGGGTCTCTGGGTTCAACGAGGCATCTCGGGAAGCGCTCGGCCGTCTTCCGGTGTGATGACTTTTCCGGGAAGAGCCCCTGTGAGCGCGCCGTCTTCGAGCACGAATGTGCCCGACACGAGAACGTGGACGATGCCTTCCGGAAACTGATGCGGCTCGAAGAACGTCGCTCGGTCGCGGACGTCGTCGAGCTTCATGATGGCCAGATCCGCGTGAAAGCCCTCTCTGATGAGTCCTCGATTTCGGAAGCCGAGGATCTGTGCCGGGAGCGACGTCTGCGAACGGATCGCGCTCTCGACCGACAAGTTCCGGCGCTCCATGGCGTAGCGTCGGATTTTCCGTGGGAACGTCCCGTAATAGCGCGCGTGAACGAATCCGTCTTCGGGCAGTGCGATGCCTGCGTCTGAGGCGGTCGCCATCCAGGGCGCCGCTGCGTAGATCTCGACGTCGATCTCGGACAGCGAATAGCCTCGAAGACGAGCGCCCCCGCGTCGGTCCGCCGCGCCTTCGCGCTGGAGGAGGATCGCGAGCCCGACCGCGTCGAGCTCGTGCTCTTGCATCAACGAAGCGAGCGTCTTTCCCTCGAAGCCCGACTTGGGGTACTCCATCACGACGATGTTCTCGGCACCGCCTCTGCGATTGACCTCGTGCCGGATGTCCCGCTCGAGCTCCAGGCGCCGCTCGGGGTTCTGGAGGACGGATTCGAGCGCTTCGAGGTGAGAGAGGCTGGCGCGATCGTCGCTTCTGAC
>Ga0315338_1002248_pt1 | contig 19838 bp, 18 predicted proteins | sample ASW8metaG_FD_204518 | JGI IMG/M metagenome (GOLD analysis project Ga0315338, IMG submission 204518) | Ammonia-oxidizing marine archaeal communities from Monterey Bay, California, United States - ASW #8 | ecosystem: Environmental > Aquatic > Marine > Coastal | place: USA: California | collected... | reverse complement strand
GCCGCCCCGGCAAATATTGCCGGGGCGGCGGCAGAAACTACCTTGTCCGGCGTTAAGCCGAGTTATGCGAAGAGGTTCAGGATAGCTCTTTCGCTTTGTGCGGCGAGCGACAAGGAGTTCAGTCCCAATTGCTGACGCGTCTGGAGAGAAAGGAGGTTGGCGCTTTCTTCGTTAAGATCCGCTAAAGTGAGCTTGCCGGCGCCCTCTTCAAGCGTGTTTACAAGGTCCTCGGTAAAATCGAGGCGCGTCTGCAACACCGAATTATTCGAACCGAGCGTCGCGGCCGACGTCCTAAGGCTTGTAAGCGCACCCCGCGTTGCCGCCAACGCCGCATCAATATCAGTGGTTGCCGCGAAGCTGGCCACGGCGCCGGCGACGTTGATGCCGCCGGTACCCGTCGTAGAATCGATGCCCAGCACGGTCAGCTGACTGGAAGAATCTTCGTTAAAGTCGACAACAAGGTTATCGGGGGTCGCCTGGATCAGGTTTTGTCCCTGATAACTGGCGTCATTGGACAGGTTGTCGATCTGTATCAGCAACGCGTCGAACTGAACCGCCAAGGTCGACCGTTCGTTCGTATCGCCGGTCGCCTTCGCGGTGATCGCGATACCTTGCGCCTGCTCGACAAGCTGCGTAATCGACTCGATGCCCTGGGTGGCGGCGGTTAGAACGCTGATCGACTGGTCGATATTGTCCTTCAGCGTATTTAGATCATCCGCACGGAAGCTAAGCGCCCGCGCCGCGAAGAACGCAGCGGCATCATCTAGCGCGCTGTTAACCTTCAGCCCGGTAGCCAGACGGATTTGCGTCCGGTCCCCGAGATCGATGGTCCTTTGCAAGGTCAGCAAGTTGCTTCGAATGGCCGCTGAAAGAGCAATTTTATCCGACATCGCCTAACTCCTATTCTGGATGCGCGCTTTGCGCTGCTTTTCCATCATCCCTGTGCGGACCGCTCTTGCCCGGTCAGTTCCGCAATTTTCATTCGGAAAGGAATTGGCAATGGCTGTGCCAAACGAATGCATCAAGCTAATGCGTTGATATTAAATAATTAAATTCGGTCAGCTAAACAGTTGTACTGCGCCGCCACCCTGTTCTGCCGGGTAAGTATTTCCGGAAACCGGCAGTTCTTACCGATTGAGGGCTCGAAGAGACGCTTCTCGTACAGCGAGAAATTGTTCGGTATGCATATCTTGAGAAAATGGCAAACCGACAACGGACGCCGCCAGTGCCTCGGTGACCGGCAACGGCATGCGCTTCGTTTCGCGAAAAGCCGGCATGCGATGGCAACCAAGGCCCCACCACTGGCGGGTGGCGATCCCCTCGGCTTCCAGCACCGCCATGAATTCGGTCGCAGGAGAATTTACGAGGCGGACGTTGAACGTCGATCGTAAATTGGTTCGCGCCAGTCCTGGCGCAAGAGCGATACCCTGCACATCCGCGAAAGCATCCTGATACCGTTCTGTCGCCACCCCAAAGGCGGCACGGGTTTTCGGCCACCGGTCCAAGGCTGCCATCCCTACGGCTGCCGTGTACTCGCTGATTTTGGCATTGATGCCAACCAGCTCCGATTCTCGTTTCCCGGCGAACCCAAAATTCGACAGGGCCCTTATCCGGCCGGCGAGCGCGAGGTCCCGGCAGGCGATCAATGCCCCCTCCCCGACACCGAACACTTTGGTCGCGTGCAGGCTGATCATCGCCGGCGCTGCGCCAAAGGCCGCACCGTCGAACCCTGCGGCGGCATCGATGACGACAGGAATTCCTGTGTCCTTGCGGAATTTATCCCAGGCTTCGACACCCACTGGGGCGCCGAATGCTGATACCGGCATGACAGCACCGATTTCGCGGTCAATTTCCGGTATCGATTGAGCAACATGGTCCGGATTCAACATCCAACTCGCTTCGTCGACATCCAGGAAATACGGCTCCATTCCGGACCATTTTACCGCCAATGCGCTTGCGGTGAACGTCCAAGACGGCATAAGGCAATACGACCCCACCGGGGCGTCGAGCGCGCGCAAACACGTGGTCAAGCCGATGGTGCCGCTGGCGACACAGACGAGATTTTCAATGTCCAGGCCGAGTACCGAAGCGAGCCTGTACTCGAATCGATCTACCATTGGGCCGAAATTCGAATACCAACGCGCGTCGTCAATTTCCCGTAAATACGGCAGCAACGCCTCCGCTGTCGGCAACAAGGGCCGCATCAAAGGGATATTCGGTCGCGCAACTGTCATTGAACCGTTCCGGCGCTACGCCGCTGGGAAGGATACCGTCTAACATGATTCCAGCTGATACCGGTGAAATCTAAGTATCGTAGCGTGGAAATTGCATAGTCTATCCATTACGAGACAAATGTTCGATTAGGCTAAAGAGTATGAAAAGCGAAATAGGGGCATCGAACGGGCGCCAGGCGCTGCAATCCACCGGTTATGCTCTATTCGAAAACGCTATTGACGACGCTTCGTTAGTACAGTTGCGGGACGATTTGGAACGTGTCTATCGCCAACGGCGCGCGGTGCAGCGCCGGAACGGGATTGCCAACGGCATGACGGGAACCTGCCACCACCTGCTCGGGGAGAAGAACTCGTTGGACGCGCTTTTCGCAGCGCTGCCCTTGCACGAGATCATATGCGAGTTCTTCGACGGCCCGTACATCTTGAATTCGTTTGGCGGATTTCTAAACCGTCCTGTTGAAGCTGACGGTTATATTGGCGCTGTCCATCGCGATGTCCGAACCTATTCGAAAAATTTCAAACTGATGGCCAACATGTTGATCATGCTGGATGATTTTACCGAGAACAACGGCGCGACTTATCTGTTAGCCGGCTCGCAAAACACCGAAGCCCGGCCCAGCGACAAAAATTTCTTTGCGACTGCTGCACGTGCGTTCGGCAGCGCAGGCGACATCCTTCTCTTCGATTCCCGAATATGGCATGCAGCCGGCCGAAACGGCAGTACAAAGCCTAGGCGGGCGCTCACCCTCACTTTCACGCGCCCTTTTATTAAGCCGCAGCTCGACTATCCGCGCTATTTGGGGGAGGCCTATATCGCATCGCTGTCGTCTGCCGCGCGCCAGGTCCTTGGTTGCGATGCCCGTGTCCCAGCGACGATCGACGAGTTCTATCAGCCTCCGGATCGCCGCGCCTATAAACCCAACCAAGGTTAGTGTCATAGAGAATCTTCAATGAATGACCTGCAAGACGAGTTCGACGAGTTGAACAGGCTCGCCGACGATTACGACGACGGCCCCTTCGACAAGCTCATGCGCGGATACATGATGCGCACATTGAAACCGCATCTTCGTTCCGGCAAAGCGCTCGAGATGGGGTGCTTTAACGGCGAATTCTCCGTCTGCTTGGCAGAAGAGTTCGCGGAACTGACCGTGGTCGACGCGGTCGACGAATTCCTCGACAACGTGCGCCGACGGCTCGGTACACGAGCCCGAACGGTCTGCAGCCTGTTCGAGGAATTCGATACCTCCGACCGATTCGACTCCATCTTTATCGTGCATGTGCTGGAGCACTTGCTCGATCCGGTTGCGATCTTGAACAAGGCGAAATCCCTACTCGCCCCGGGGGGGCGGCTGTTTCTAATCGTACCCAATGGCGCCGCGGCGTCACGCCGCATTGCCGCCAAAATGGGTATCTTGCCGACGCTAAGCGCCTTATCTGCGGCCGATATCAAACATGGACATCGGAGGATCTACTTTCTCGACACGCTGGTCGACAATGCCCGCGAAGCCGGACTCAATATCATAGATTCCGGTGGTATCTTCTTCAAACCTCTGGCTAATTTTCAATTCGATGCGCTCGCGGGCGGCGAGTTGATCAACGAGCAATTCATGGAGGGTTGTTACTTGCTGGGCAAAGAAGAGCCCGCCATGTGCGCCAGCATCTACGTCGTTTGCGAGGATCAAACCTGCTAGCCGCTGAAGGCGCCCCTGTCACGCAGTTCCAGATACCGGTCGCGCGTTACGCCAAGAATGACATTGTCATGATACTGATTCCGACGAAAGAACGCGCGGGCCTTTCGGCCTTCTTCGATCCAGCCGCATTTGTCGGTATACAGCCGCAAAGACGCCTCGTTATGGGCAATTATCGTTGTGTCGAGCCGCTCGAACTGCAGTTCTTCAAAAGCATAGCGCATCAGCGTATGCACACAATCGGCGCCAAACCCTTGTCGTCGCAATGCCGCCGGACCGATCATAAGGCCGGTAAAAGCATTCCGGTCCTTCCAATTGATGTCCACCAGATTGGTCATGCCGATCGCACCGTGCTCGCCTGTTTCGACGATAAACCGCTGGTCAGCGCCATCATGGGTAAAACTTTCGAACCATCGCTCCAGCGAAACCCGCGAAAGAGGAAATTGCCACCGGCCGAGATTGAATTGAATTTCCGGGTCGTTCGCCCAGGCATGCAAATGGGTCAGATCTTCCCGTTCAACCGCGCGGAGGATGATATTTTTACCGATGATATTCATTATCGAACTCTTGCCGCCGTTAGTTGTGCCGGCGTTCGGTAGGCCGGAAAATAATCGGAGCCTTCCGTAACCCCCTCATCCAAACAGAGTTGCGCATAGCGCTGCCGATCCAAAATCTTACCGCACAGATAGGAGGGTGCGGTTTCGTTCGAAAATCCTCTTTTGAAACGCGCCAATCCGTTGTGAGGGTCGTCGTCTAGCCCCGCGGCGCCGCCAAAATCGATCGTCTCGGCTTGGTCGAAGTATCGTATCGCCTTGTCGTACAGCAAATACGCCGAACCGGAATTGCGACCGGTCGCATCAGACACCGCGAGATGGCTATGAACGCTATCGCCATCGCGAAACCACAAATGACAGCCCACCATTCGGTCGCCGACAAATGCGCCAAACGTGACCAATTCCTCTATCGCCGCGGTCGCACATAAGGCTTTATCCGAAAATGCCGCCGCACCGGTGATGCCGTGGCGCAAAATTAGCCCCTGATAGAGGCGCACCCAATCGTCCAGGTAATCAGAAAGATCTATTTTTTCCACTTCCGCCCTAGCACGTCGCAGTTCGTATCGATGGTGTTTGGAATATCGAGCGTCACTCTTCCGGCGATTGTACAGATAGTGCGTCTTGAACGGGCGGCAGACGTCGAATGAATCTGCAAGCTGCCCGTCGCTAGGCCGCGATACCGGATCTACGACCAAGACAACCGAAACGCATCCTTCCGCACGAAGCGACTCCAGCCCTGCGTCCAAGTCGACAGTTTCGTCGAACGGCGTTACGGGATAACAGCCGCTCGCGTCCACACCGGAATTATTTGAGAAACAACTTAATGATCTGTGTATAAGAAATTGATTCCACTCAGGTAATTCCGCAACAATATCATTCGGTCCAGCCGTGATCTCGGCATATTTGCGCGTCGCATATGGATGGGTCATTGAATCGCCTCGTGGAACGCCGAGGCTACACGCACCATATCGGCTGGGTCGTAACGATGGTCGCACGGCAACATCAATACCGTTCGGCTGATTGCATACTCATAGGGAAACACCGTGGTGTCGCATGGCAGGCGGGCCCAGTAACGCGCGCAGAATACCCTACGTTCGCGTAATTTGCGCCAAACATGATCCCTCTGCCCGATCCGAACAGGAAAACCGAAGGGTACAAACCCGTTATCGGTTGCATCATAAAAAGAATATTTCGAGACCGTTTCTTCGAGAACGGCGTAATTCGCCTTACGGCGCGCGACTACCGCGTCGACATCGATCATACCCAGTCGCTGCGTCGAATAGCAGGAGATCGGTTCGCAGGTTGGCGCCATGGCGGCCTCGACGGCCCGGTATGCCTCGTACCAGATTTCGTTGTCACGCTCATCGGGATCGTCTCGCCGCAGCCTGCGTGGGATTTCCCGATCTTCTTCACCGCGAACCGAGTAGTGCACCGGCGGCACATCGCCCTTAACACGCTTCAGGATACCGCCATCCGGCACGCCGAATAGTTTTCTTGGACTGTAGAGCATCCAGTCAGCCCAGGGTTCAGTTCCAGGGTCGAGCGCTTGCGCGCAATCCTCCACCCATTCGATTTCGTTGCGCATGGCGGCAAAATCGCGGAATTCCTGTGCGGGCGGCCGCCCGAAATAGTCCACGACGACGACGCAATCTCCAGGCTCCACGATCTCGGCGAGCGCAATGACGTTCGGCGATAATGTATCGGAAAGCGGATAGAACGCGACCTCTATTCCGTCGCCGGCGGCGGACGCAAGTTCGGAACAGATATAGGCGGGCAGGACCAATCGTCGCGCTCCGGATACCTTCAGACAATGCGCGAGTGCACTGCGCGCATTCGCGAATTTCCAGGCGTTGGCCTCCGTAACGCCCCAGAACTTCAAAACGCCCCCGGATGCTCCCAGGGGGTCGCTGTCAAGCGGCAGGAATCCGCCAATCGCGCGCCCACTCATTGCATCCGCCGCCCGCCATCGGAGGTCGATCGGCCGCTAACCTCTAGAAAGAAGTTTGCAAACGCGTCAACCGCACCGCCATCGCCAAACAATCGGTCCGAGCGCGCGTCGATTCTAGCGACCAATTCTTCACGCCAGGCTCGTTCATTGCCAAGGCGCACGGCCAATTCGGCGTACGATTCCGGTGAATTGGCGATAAGGTCGGTGATACCCATCTTCCGGTACAGCGCCAAAGTCGAACGTCCCCGCGCGAACTGCCCCGGTAAGGTGACGACCGGCCGGCCCATCGCGAAAGCCTGATATGTCGTGTTGCCGCCACAGAATGGCCAAGTATCTAACACCACATCCGCGTGCCTTAAAATAATTAAGAAATTAGTAAAAGTTTGCCTTTTTAGTATTTGAATACGTTTAATGTTTTCACCGAATCTATTTTGCCATCGTTGATGCAGCATTTCGCCCCAGCGAGGTTCCGGGCCGGAAAATATAACGAGATGAGCCTTTAAGTCTTGCTCGAGGATGCTCGCAAACGCCATGTCCATATCCGGATGAATCTTGAACAGGCTCTGAGGGCACACGTACAACGTAACATCGTCAGGCAACCCGAAATCCGAGCGAGGGCGCACAGGCTCTGGCCGTTCCGGCCGTTCATAATCCACGAGGACATTCTGCAACGCCGCGAGCGTCTCGCTATAGTGTGCGGATGACCCTTCGTCTTCGAGTGGTTCGCTACTTAAAAAATAGTCGATCGCGGTAATTCCAGTTGTGTCCGGATGCCCATTGGTCACGCATTGAATTGGCGCCAACCGGGCGAACGCAAGGAAATAGGTAATTGGATCCAATCCAATGTCGGTATAGACCAAGATATCCAATTCCTCACGGGCAACAATTTCCTGCGCGGCCCGCAAATTCGGTGGAACCACGACTGCTTTGGCAACGGACTCCGAAATGGCCCGCCAGACGGCGTCGTCCGATCCGTCGAAGCTAAACGCGACAACATGGAACATTTCCCGCGGCAAGTTCCGGATAAGCCGGTGATAGCACCAACCAACCGCGTGGTTACGCAGGTTTTGAGAAATAAACCCAACCTTGAGTTTGCTGGCGCCAGTCGGCGGGTGTCGGCGACAGTGGGGCGCAACAAAACGTAGAGCCGGACAGGCCTGATGGTAAAGCTGGGCAATCTTGGAATTCAGACGCCTGTTATTCTCGTCGTGATAGGACAAATGAAAATTTGTCGCGCCGATCTGCGAAATCGGGTCGTCGATCGATAATTCGACGTCCAAAAGGGCATCAATGGAATTTTCCATCTCCTGTCGAGCCGAAGCCATCGCTTCGGATGAGTGCGCGATAATCGGCAAGACAGTCGCTAAGCGTACTCGTAATCCATCATTCGGTTCAATTGCGAGCGCTTTTCGATATTGCGCCGCTGCCTCATCCGAGCGGCCTTGCCGGCGCAACGCGTTACCGAGATTGGCTAACGCGGTCGCCGATTTCGGCGCAATTCCGAGTGCCTTCCAAAGCATCCTCTCCGCGCTGACGGCATCTCCCTTAAGGAGAAAGGCAACAGAAATATTATTTAATGTTTCTAAATTACTATTCTCTATCTCTAATGCTTTTCTATAACAATCAACGGCGCCGTTCATATCGCCGGATTCCATCTTGACGACGCCAAGATTGTTATGCGCTGCTATATTGTTTGGTGCCTCGGAAACCAAGTCTTCATATAATGCAATCGACTGCGATAGATCTCCAGAATAGCGATAAGCGGAAGCCAGTCCGTTGCGCGTCGTAACGCTATCCGGCGCGATTGCCAATGCGTTGCTAAACGCGGAAATCGCCGCGGCGGCGTCGCCTTGGTCCAATAGAGCGTTTCCGAGATTATAATGCGCGTCGGCCGAATTGGAATTAAGCGAGATCGCCCTACGAAAATGCGCCGCCGCCTCGCCGGCGTGGCCGGATGCCCTCAAGGCAACGCCATAGTTATTCTGAAACTGGGCATTGGCTGGTGAAATGGATACGGCTTGCGCAAACAAGTCGCGCGCCTCATCCGAGCGCCCGGATTGCTGCGCGATAACGCCGAGCATATGTAATGCGTCTGCGTGATCTGGAAAGTCAGATATAATTTCACGGTAAACTGTTTCAGCCGCCGCTATCTTACCGAGCCGATGCTCGCGAACCGCAGCCGCATACAGTTCCGCAATTCGCGTTAACTCAGTCATTTGGCCGTTACCGCCCCGCTCAAAAATCAATCGAGTCCGATCGCTGTATCGATCATGCAACAGCTATGCCTTACTCATGTTCAGAGCGCGTAGCCTCACTCAAACGGCAAATATTGCCGGCAAATTTGGTTAACGCGGCAAATACTGCCGAGATCCAGCGCAGGAACCGGCAATCTCTTCCCACTCTCGCATTCGTTAAACCACTCGATCCGGAACTATTTGTCCCTGCCATAAAGCGTCTTGTTACCGCCCTCCGCAGAAATTTGGCACCCGACCTGAAAGGTTACTTAAAAATTACCTGTTATTAACAATACGTTAATCAATTCGCGATTATCCTTGCGGAGGGCGTCAATTAATTTTCTCGAATCTGATACGAGGATACTTGGTCGACGCGCAAGAAACGTATCAACCGTAACGTGATCTGGCACTTCAATTGCATATAATTCCAGATGAATAAACGTTTCCGAGCGATGGATAATCCGGAAGATCGGAAACCGGGACATTATCGAGTTTCGAACCGGATGTTTGGCTAAGAAAGCGCCTTTCCGGGACGGCATAGCGGCAAATATCAGACCGTCATGTAAGCATGCTCGTTGATGACCTTTCGCGCATTTGACAGAAAGCCGATTGCGGGAGGAATAAATGGAATTTGGTTCACTCGGTCCCGGGTCCCCATCCCAGTCCGCGTCAAACCAGACTGGGACGTCCAATCTCGCTTCGACGGGGACACTGGACACTAATCCGGAAAACACCGTCACACCTGTAGACAGCGGCGGCGCATCGCAAAACGATCGGCGACAGGATCTGCTGGGCCAGGATCAGTCCGGTGCAGACGGTCAAGCCGCGCGGTCGCCAGAGGACTTACAACTTACAAGCCGCAGAACGACCCTTAACTTCGACAGCGAGCAAAACCGTATTTTCCTGGAAGTCGTTGATTCGAACACAGAGGAAGTCATCGAACGAATTCCCTCAGATCAACTAGTGGAGCTCGTAAAGCAAGTCCTCGATAGCGAAAGCGAAAGCCAATCTGAAAGCAGCGGAGATACGGAACCGAATACGACGCCGGTTGGCTGACGCCGCGGCGACGGGCGATCGGCACACGAGCGGAGATCGGGCCAAATTCGGACCGGCATGTAAAATTTTCCGGAAAATACCGTATGGTCACGGAAAATTCTTCCGCCGAACTCATGCAAATTTTGCCTCTGGGAGATTCTTGACGACGCACTAAAATTAACTAATATTTTAATTTCAATAACTTATAGTAATTTTCTGGTTTGGCCCGGCACTTGCTGTTGATGTCTCAACGCAATAGCGAGGAACGACCATGCAAGTGTCCGGCGTGGAAGTGCCGCAACAATCCAGCGGCGAAAAGACAACGGCCCAACCGCAACAGCCCTCCGGCGGGATATTTGACGCTTTCTTGAAGAGTGCGATTGGAAGCGCTTACTCGGCGTTACGGTTGGATTCAGGCACGGAGATCGGGCAAAAAATAGTCGCCGAAGCCCCCTCCCAAACACCCGAGGACAAGCTTCAACCCAGAGCGCTGGAAGAAAACGCAGAGCGGACCGGTGTAGAAGATTCGGACTCCGACGACGCGTACGGCACAGACGTAGCGTACGACACAGACGTAGCTTCTTCCAATAACAGCTCAGAAGAGCGCGATGCCGATGTAGCCGCCGCGGCGAACCTTGCAAAGGCCGATGCCGAAAATACGCTTGGAACCAACGTCCCCGAACAAATTGTGCAAATCGCTATCGCTGCGACTTCGCCATTGCAAAACACCACGGTGCGCGGAAATTCCGAAAAAACTCAACAGGCTTCCCCGCTGTCGAAGACCGCGGCGACGCAAAACGTACCGGATGACGATGGACTCAATTCCAACAACGGCCCGCAGAAAGCCAAACCGATTGGCCCGCAACGGCTGACAGCTCAAGTATCTGAAGCGCCGCAAAAACTTGTCTCCCGGCCCAGCACGAACTTGGCCGCCGCCGTCACGGTCGCCACCCAGGCCGAGAAACAACGCGCCGAGGGTAGCCGCGTTGGCGGATCGACTGACAAAGCATCCGACAATACCGGAAATTTGTTACTGAACGATGGAGCCAACAAACCTGATCGGTCTCGAACCGCACTTCGTTTGGCGACACAAACCGCCGCCAACGCAACGCAAGTCAAAACTGGCGAACTGGGACCGGCACCGAACCCGCAGGGCGCCGGATTCGGTGCTATTTTAGCGCAGAATCGGCCAGGTGCAGCGACCGTAACGACGGGTAATGGAACAGCCAATTTAATGCGTGGTGCCGAGAGTTTGCCGTTGAATTCCGGTACCGGCCTCGCAAACGGGTCGACGAGCCCCACTACCGTATCCAGACCAACGTCACCGCCCCTGCCACCAAACATTCAGTCGCGCGCCTTGACCGGGCAGATCGCGGTACAAATACAGAAATCCGTCGCACAGGGTCTTGATCAAATAAAGATCCAGTTGAAGCCTGCTGAACTCGGCCGCGTGGAAATCAAGCTCGATGTCATGCAAGACGGCAGGGTTGCCGCGACAATTATCGCCGACCGGCCGGAGACCCTGGAACTACTGCAACGCGATGCGAGAGGTCTCCAGCAGGCCCTGCAGGACGCCGGGCTAAAGTCTGACGCAGCGAATTTGAGCTTTAACCTTGGCGGTGGAAACGCATCCGATGAGCAGCAGGCCGCCGAAGAAGGCGCAACTGAAAACCGGCAAGATGGCGAAGCTCTGGAAACCGTCGCCGAGACCGAAACGGAAACGCCCCGTCGGCGCGCCGGAAACGGCATGATCGACGTGGAAGTCTAGGACTCGACCTATGGAAATCCTGCCCAGCCAAACCGCAGCCGCCCCGATCTCCAGCAGTACGTCGTCGCTTTCAAACCTGGCCGAAAACTTCGACAATTTTCTGACGATCCTGACGACGCAACTCCAGCACCAGGACCCTCTCTCACCGCTGGACTCGAACGAATTCACCAGCCAGTTGGTTCAGTTCACGGGGGTCGAGCAACAGGTCCTGCAAAACCAGAACCTCGAGAAACTCATAGAGATTCAGCAGGCGGGCCAGACGGTCGCCGCGACCTCCTATATCGGCAAGATAGTCGAAGCCACGGGCAACACGAACATGCTCATAGACGGAGGCGCGACCTTCTCCTACATCCTCCCGGAAACCGCCGAGACGGCGGCGATGCAGGTCTTCGACAGTTCAGGCGATCTGGTATTCCAGCAGTCCGTCGAGCCGACCGCGGGAATTCACGACATCGTTTGGGACGGAACGAATCTGCAAGGCGGTATCGCGCCGGACGGCGCCTACTCCTTCGCCATTACCGCGATCGACGCGGATGAACTACCGATCGACGTTACGCACCGAATTCTTGGCCGCGTAACGGGGATTTCGTTTGAAGACGGCAAAACTTTACTAGGCATCGGCGAAGTCGGTGTTCCGTTAGACGTGATAACAGGGATTCAGGAAGCGCCAGAAGACGCGGACCAATCCGAGCAGGGCTAATGCCCAGCGATGCGGCACAACCAACCGCATCGGTTGATATGGAGGCGAAAAAATGAGTCTTTTCGGTGCAATGCGATCCGGAGTAAGCGGATTATTCGCGCAAAGCGGGGCCATGGCTATGGTCGCGGACAATATCGCGAACGTGAACACGACGGGATACAAAGGCGTATCGCCACGATTTTCGACACTTGTGACCGCGCAGGCGTCCTCGGCGAGTTTCGCGCCGGGCGGCGTCAGATTGAACACGCTCAATGCGATTGATCAACAGGGCCTACTGGAAGCTTCGACATCCGCGACCGACCTCGCCGTTTCGGGCGCAGGTTTCTTTGTCGTTTCGGACGACGCGGCGGCCAGTTCCGGCACAACCACATTTACGCGCGCCGGGTCGTTTCGCCCGGACGCGAATGGCGATTTGGTCAACACGGCGGGCCAATTCCTGACAGGCTTGCCGATCGTCAACGGCGTCGTCCAGCAAACCAGCATCTTGAATGACTTTTCGACGGTCAATGTCTCCAACCTGACATCAGCGCCAATTGCGACATCAACCATCGATATCGGTGCCAATTTACCATCTACCGCCGCGCTGAACGATGCCTTCAACCTTTCCGTAGAAGCGCTCGACAAGCAAGGCGGCGCCCACTCGCTGGTGCTGACCTTCACAAAGAACGCAACGGCTAACCAATGGGACATTACGTCAACGATATCCAACGCATCGTTCCTCGATATCGATGCCAACAACGACGGAGCCGCTGGCGACAATGCGCTCATTGCCGGTACGACGGCGACAAGCCTAGGCACGGTGACGTTCGATGCGTCAGGGACTTTGGCGACCGTTGCGGCCTCGACGGCAGCCGGCGATATCTCGACGGTAAACGCCGCAAACAATCTTGTATTCGAGTTGGATTACGACAATGCGCTCGGTACCGGCGTGGCCGACGACCGGGTATCGGTGGCGCTCGATCTGGGAACCGTGGCGGTGAACGATGGCCTGACGCAGTTCGCCGGTAATTTCATTCCCAATTTCATCAATCAAAACGGCCGGCAATTTGGATCGATTACAGGTGTCACGGTCTCTGAAGCAGGTGTTGTAAACGCGCAGTTCGACAATGGCGATACGCGGGATATTTTCGAGGTACCGCTGGCGATCTTTCCGAACCCGAATGGTCTCATCGCGCAAACGGGCAATATCTTTTCGGCCGGTACGGCCGCCGGAACGCCCGTCTCCTTGGTCGCAAATTCGGGCGGCGCGGGCACAATCGAGGCAAATGCCCTGGAGGCTTCTACGGTCGACCTCGCCGACGAATTCACGCGAATGATCGTGACGCAGCGCGCGTTCTCGGCGAACACAAAGATCATCACGACCGCCGACGAAATGCTCGCGGAGCTGACAAATATCATCCGGTAACGCAGATTAGCGAGCGTCGAAACGCAAAATCACAGAACTCCCCGCCTATAGGTCCGGACCGGTTCCGGGCCTATTTTTTTGCCTTGCGTTGCTCGCACAAAACCGCTCCGCGCAAGGTCCTGGAGCCGTTAACCTTTATTGGTTGGCCGGCTTTACGATTTATTTAAGAATTCAACGTACCGTCCCTCCATTAAGCAGCGTGAATGTCGCATTTCACGATAGCAAACAGCGCGTGGCTTGGGGACAAGACATTGAGCAATACAGATCTCACAGAAGCCTCTTCAACTCCCACACCGATGGTAATCGGCCCTGATGGGAAGCCGATCACCATGGCAGATTTGCCCCCACCAGACACCAAACGCTGGGTCGTGCGCCGCAAGGCAATCGTCGTATTCGCGGTTAGGGCGGGCCTGTTGTCGCTGGAAGCAGCGTGCGAGCGCTATAGCCTATCAATCGAAGAGTTCATGTCATGGCAGCGTTTGATCGAAAGCCACGGTATGCGCGGCCTTCGGACGACACGCCTGCAACAGTATAGAAATACGCGTACAAGGCGGCGTCTATAAATCGGCAACAATCTCGCGAACGTATGCGGCTAAGTCTGGAAGAATCTCTGTATAGATAAAATAAAGCGACCCTTGAACAGGGGTTATTTACACTTATTCTGCGTGTTTTTCTTACCGCACCTGAATCATCCCCGAATTTCATTCTGAATTATCTTAACCTTTTTTACAGCTGGGCAATTTTTGCCGCCTTTTAACTTCACTTTTACTAAAATGTCGTGTATTTTCTCTGGAATGATTCGTGCATCGCTGTTCCTTTGGCCTGACTATTCCAAAGGATCGGGCGTGGACGGCCTGAATGGTGTAGTCGGTTATGGCTTCACGGCGAATTGATTGGCGATTCATGCCAAGGTTAAGGTGATTGAACGTGGATGCATTTCTACAAATCTTGCGAAACATCGGCACGGTCCGGCTCGGCGCAATGGCGAGCGTCGCGGTCGGTCTTGTCGCGTTTTTCATATACCTCGCAACGCGTCTGGCCTCGCCGAATTTAGCTTTGCTTTACGGTGACCTCGACGCAGCGGACGCCGGCCAAATAATTGGCCAATTGAACGCGCAATCAGTTCCCTACGAGTCGCGCAACAAGGGAACGGAAATTTACGTCCCGACATCTGAAGTCGGCAGGTTGCGCATCGCGATCGCCCAAAAAGGGGTTGGTGGCTCTCTCGGCTATGAAATTCTCGATCGCGACGAAGCAATCGGGACGTCCAGCTTCGTACAAAACATCAATAGGGTCAGAGCGCTGGAAGGCGAAATTTCTCGCACGATTATGTCGATGAATCCTGTTAAGGGCGCGCGCGTACATTTGGTTCTACCGCGCCGCGAACTATTTACCCGTGACCGGCAGGAACCTAGCGCATCCGTCGCAATTAGAATGCGCGGTGCAACGCGGCTGGACCGGGGCCAGGTTCTCGCAATTCAACACCTCGTCGCCGCGGCGGTGCCGGGTTTACAACCTTCCCGAATTTCAATCGTAGACGATCGCGGCACTCTCCTAGCCCGACTGGGGAACAACGAAAGCGGCGGCCTGCAAGGTGATTTCACGCCGGACGAAAGGCGCATCGCGTTTGAATCCCGTATTGGAAACCGTCTTACGAACCTGCTGGAGCGTACTATCGGTTTCGGGAAGGTACGGGCGGAAGTCCGCGCCGAAATCGACTTCGACCGAATTGAGACAAGCCAGGAATCCTACGACCCGGACGGCCAGGTCGTTCGTTCGACGCAAACGATCGAGGATAACAGTCAAAGCAAGGAAGGGGACCAGGACGCGGTAACGGTTGGGCAAAACCTTCCGGATGCCGATCAGATTGGCGGCGGCGCAGGCAGCCAAAACCAGGCGAGCCGGACCGAAGAAGCGGTAAATTTCGAAATTTCCAAGACGGTCCGACGCAGCGTCAGGAATGCCGGAAAACTGAACCGGGTTTCCGTCGCTGTCCTGGTCGATGGCATTATAACACCTGGTGGCGAAGGACAGGAAGACGCCTATCGCGCTCGCAGTCCCGAGGAAATGGAGCAGATCGAGAAGCTTGTGCGTTCGGCTATCGGGTTCGACAGCGACCGCGGCGATACGATTGAGGTGGTGAATATGCGCTTCGCCGCGCCGCCGGGCGACCTGGAAGGCGACGGACCGATCGAGTTTTTGGGATTCACAAAGGACGATATGTTACGGCTCATTCAACCTATCGTACTGGCGGCCGTTGGTATTCTTGTAATTCTCCTGGTCGTTCGTCCCCTTATCAGCAAGGTATTCGAAGCCACCGCAGCAACTGCGGAAGCGATCGCGCAATCCACCGAACAACAAATGCTCACGGATCAGTCCGGAGCGGCGCCGGCCGCGTTGGCGGGCCCCGCAGGCGTCCCCATTGCTGGAGCGGCGGCAATGGGGGGCCAGCCAGGTATATTCGCCGGCGCGGAAGACGAAGAAAGCATGATAAATCTGAGCAATATCGAAGGGCGGGTGAAAGCCTCTTCGTTACGCAAGATTGGCGACATTATCGACAAGCACCCAGAAGAAGCCGTATCCATCATGCGTACCTGGATGTATCAAGATTCGTGATGCCGAAGAGAAGGAATATCACGTATCAAGCGGCCCCAACCGGAGCCGATAACCACATAAGCCGCGTCAAACCAATTATTCGCGCCTAGCGCCAGGGAGAGGACTTAAGTCTTTGGAAAGTAAGAAGTATCCACCTTATCTCTTCGATATGGATTTCGACGCCCTTTCCTTGCCAGCGGAACCGGTAGAAAAAGAGGAAGCGCCGGCCCCGCCGACCTTTTCGGAATCGGAGCTTCAGGCTGAGCGGGACGCTGCTTTCCAGGCCGGCAAGGCCGAAGGGTTCGCGCAAGCGAACACAGGATTTGAACACCAAATGACCGACGCCATCCGGTCGCTGCAGGGCGAATTCACAACCATCGCCCACGTGCAGAACACAACCAATCATGAAACCATGCGAGATTGCGTAAAAGCCGCCGCAACGATCGCGCGCAAGCTATTCCCGCAATATGCCAAAACCCATGGCTTGGCCGAAATCGAAGAATTCGTCAAAGCGACCATTTCGACTTTATTCTCCGAAGCCGAAGTGATCGTCCGGGTTCCGGAAGATCTTGCTGACGAATTCACCTCAAGGCTAGTCCCCACAGCCGCGGCGTCGGGTCTTGGGGAGAACCTGAAAATTGTCTCCGATCCAACATTGGGGCCTGCTGATTGCCGTATGGAATGGGGGAATGGCGGCGCTGAGCGCAATGGCGATCAGTTGCTATCGGATATCGAATTGGCCGTCGAACGCTTTATCGAACATAACGAAATCCCGCCAATGGCTATCGCGCTGGACGACGAGCCGGTTCAACCTGCCGTGGAGGAAGCCATACCGCAGGCTGCGACCGTCGCAGCGACAGCGGCGATACCCAACGATGCAATCCCATGCACAGCGGCGGAAGCAGAAAATCAAGACGGGTCCGCTGTTGACGGCGCGAATTTTGCATCAGAGCAGCAGGAACAGCAAACAGCGGAAATAACGGAACCGGAGATAACTGAACCAACAATTCCGCCCACGGAACAACCAATTATTGATATTCCTGAAATGCAACAACAGTACGCGACAGAAATTCCAACCGGTGCGACGGAACCCGCCGAGGAGCCGGCGATCGCCTTACCTGCAATCGAACCGGTAGAAGAACCCGCTCCGGAACCGGCGCCCGCACCGGCAGCGCTGCCTGGCGCGATCGTTGCGCCGATGTCGGAACCGCAGAATTAGCATCCCGTATAGGAGCGAAACATGGCAGACAGTGAAGATACTCCGGCATTAGACGAACTCGAAGATGAAGAAGTCGTTGAAGATAGTTCCGGCGTCGATCCCCGCATCGCGGAAATGGAGACGCCGCTGGGCGCCCGCGATCTCGAGGCGGTCTATCAAATCCCGGTTCAAGTCTCGGCAGTCTTAGGGAAATCGACTATGCAAGTCAGCAATTTGCTCAAAATGGGTCGTGGCGCGGTCGTCGAACTGGACCGAAAAGTTGGTGAGGCTATCGATATCTACGTCAACAATCGTCTCGTCGCGCGCGGCGAGGTCGTCGTCGTCGAGGATAAGCTCGGCGTCACGATGACTGAAATCATCAAGTCAGACCGTAACCAGTAAAACAGTGAAGACGCACGTCATGAAGCCGGAAGGCGTATACGGAGTGAGCCATGGCGACTGAAGCCGAAGGCGGCGGCGGGCCGGCACCCAACGTATCGCCGCCGAAAAGCCGCTCCACCGTTGATTTGGCGACGATTGTCGGTATTCCGGGTGCGTTTTTGCTGATATTCACCGCAATCTTTCTCGGCGGATCGCCTGGCGCCTTCATCAATCTACCTTCCATATTCATCGTTCTTGGCGGCACGTTTGGCGTCACGACGGCTTGTTTTTCGTTAACGGACATGTCGACTGCGATTCGTATCGTCGCTCAAACTGTCTTTCATAGATCACGCGACCCAGCCGCCGCTGCAATTCACGCGCTTCAATTGGCGCAGATTGCACGCTACCGCGGCGCACTCGCCCTGCAAGCCCATATCGATAATATTGGTTCCGAGCGCATGCTTTACCGCGGCCTTACAATGGTCGTGGACGGTACGCCCGGCGACGAAATCGAACGCATCATGCAGCAGGAGTTGCAATCGACGGCACAACGCCACGCCCGCAGCGCGAACGTCCTGCGCAAAGCGGCCGATATTGCGCCGGCCATGGGCCTGATTGGCACCTTGGTCGGTTTAATTCAAATGCTCGGCAATCTGGAGGACCCCAGCACCATCGGGCCGGCGATGGCGGTCGCGCTGCTTACAACATTCTATGGCGCCATTCTCGGCAATATGGTTTTCACGCCACTTGCCTCCAAGCTCGAACGGAATTCGAGCGAAGAAACACTCATCAATCGGCTCTATGTCATGACATCCGCGTCGATCGGACGTCAGGAGAATCCGCGGCGGCTGGAAATGTTGCTTAACACCATCCTACCGCCAGGACACCGGGTCGAATATTTCAACTAGCAAAGTTCAAGAACGGAACGGCCATGAGACTACTAATCGTTGGAAGCCTAGAAGGGCATATCAGCACCGCCGGCAAAATCGCCATTTCCCGAGGCGCGAAAGTTAGCCATGTCAACTCGATCGACGAAGCGCTCGCCTCGGTGCGTTCCGGCCAGGGCGCTGAACTCATGATGGTCGACGTCAAGCTGAACATTGGCGACCTCGTGACCCGGTTGGCGAGCGAGCGGATAAACGTGCCGGTCGTGTCCTGCGGTATTGGAACCGATGCCGACGCCGCTGTCGAAGCCATTCGCCAGGGCGCGCGAGAGTACATACCCCTACCGCCCGACCCGGAATTGATCGCCGCTGTATTGGAAGCGGTTGCCGCGGAAAGCAATACGATCATCCACCGGGACCCAGCAATGAAAGCGGTCATCGCGCTCGCTGACCAAATTGCGCCATCGGAAGCTTCTGTCCTGATTACCGGCGAATCCGGCACCGGCAAAGAATTGATGGCGCGTCATGTTCATGTCAAAAGCAATCGGGCAGCGCAATCTTTCGTCGCCGTCAATTGTGCGGCTATTCCGGAAAATCTTCTCGAATCCGAACTATTTGGCCACGAGAAAGGCGCCTTTACCGGGGCCATCGCACGCCGCGTCGGAAAATTCGAGGAAGCCGACGGTGGAACCTTGCTGCTCGACGAGATCAGCGAGCTACACCCCCGCCTCCAGGCGAAGCTCCTCCGCGCCATTCAGGAAAAGGAGATCGACCGCGTCGGCGGCACGAAACCGATCAAGACCGATGTCCGTTTACTCGCCACATCGAACCGGGACCTTCAAGAAGCCGTCCGCAACGGTGAATTTCGCGAAGACCTGTATTTCCGGCTTAACGTGGTGAATGTTCGTCTCCCCTCCTTACGCGATCGGCCACAGGATATAGAGCTTCTTGCCAATTTCTTTGCTGACAAATATTCCGAAGCGAATGGCGTTGCGCGTAAACCGATTGGACATGATGCGCTAACGTCTTTGCTCAATCATAGTTGGCCAGGCAACGTTCGTGAGTTGGAAAACTCACTACACCGTTCTGTACTACTGTCGCAGAGTGAAGAGCTAAACATGGATACGAACATGCTGCAGATGGGTGGCGCTATAGAAGGACCGCAGCAGAGCGCCGCCGCGACGCCGGAGCCAGTCTCCTCTGCATCGGGAGAA
>Ga0315338_1002247_pt1 | contig 19854 bp, 26 predicted proteins | sample ASW8metaG_FD_204518 | JGI IMG/M metagenome (GOLD analysis project Ga0315338, IMG submission 204518) | Ammonia-oxidizing marine archaeal communities from Monterey Bay, California, United States - ASW #8 | ecosystem: Environmental > Aquatic > Marine > Coastal | place: USA: California | collected... | reverse complement strand
CTGGGCGGCCACAATTCCCATGGGCTTTACAAAAACTAGTTGACATTTTTTTGGTAACAGGTTATAATTTATCAAACATCTAGGAGAAACATGTTTACAAACTTATTACTATCGCTGTGTCTTATGAATACAGCAAATGCCGGCGCCTTGAGCGACAGCGAGACGTCTTATTCGGGCGCGTCTATCTTAGAAGGGGACTGGGACGTATCGTTTGAAACCGCTACTGACATCGCTGGCAGTGAGGACCGATTTCCGTACGCCTTTTTTGAGGGGAATACCCTTTACGTTGGGAACTCGGACACTTATGATAACACCATTGATGCCATTGTGGAATTTTTCTGGTTCCAGTCGTCGATTGACAGGGGTACAGATTTTTATGTTGCCGTCATTAAAACGCGAGTTACCCCAGGGCACGACTGTCACTACGCACCTTGGGACTGGGCAAGAGGAGCACAATGCAAGCTCTGGGCTGATGAGTGGAGTGATTGGGGTGAACATCCAGTTTTAAGTGTGGAAGCCATGACCGACATTGAACGCGAACAAGGCGCCTTCCGTTGGGACTGGTCCGTTCCGTTTGAGTCCTATGGTATAGACGCCTATGGGCAAGTCACATTCCAGAACGCTTATGGAATCGGCTCTGATTCAGAGGGTGCTGTGATGGCACACGGTGAGTATAAGATGGACGAAGAGGGTACTGAAATGCAGGCGGCAGGGAACGTTCAAGTGAAGGGTTTTCACTCTTCAGAGTATTCAGTTCAGACACAATACGAAGTCACGCTTTATGAGTGGGATGTGTTTGTGGATGGAAGAGCAGATTTGATGGCGTGGGACATGTATCTTAACTTGGGCGCGAGAGAAACGCAGTCAGCTTACCACGAATACTTCTTGAGTGTTCAGGTTGAGGAAGGCATGCCCTTCATGATAGATGAGTTAAACTTTATGGGAAACTTCGATACCGGTTGGTATGATCCCTTCCACCATGAACTCGGTGTAACACTGACTGACTTAATTATCTCACAACCATTCTTCATTCCGGCCGAAGAAGATGAGGAAGAACCAGAAACCACAGACAACGACTCGGGCCAGCGCGATACGGGCCACGAGACCGGAGAAAACCAAGATACCGGCACCCCGTTTGAGTTTGCTGATGATACACCGACCCAAGGTACCAAACCCACAAAGGGCTGCATGACCATTAGTCGTGGAAGCGCATATGTTGCGTTTATGGCAGCGCTAATGATCGGGTTTAGAAGGAAAGATTGATATTTGAATGCGAGAAGGTAGTTGTTGGGGGATCGTTAACAGCGTTAATGTACGCCTTCATAAATAATTTTCCAATATTATTTACAAAACCAAGAACCCCTACTAGATTTGATTTTCTTTCCCCGGAAGCGGATCTGTCGTTTTTAAAATTGAAAAATTCCAGAAGAGAAATAAAAACTTTTAATGAAAGCAAGGAAATTGGTCTCTCAAAAATATTACTTTGGGAGAGACTAAACTTTCTCATGTCCCTCAAGGGCCTTGTACCGCTGTCAAACCTGTGCCACAGTATGAGGCTTCAGGGCAACACAATAAAGTGTTTCAATGAGTATTCGAAAATTGCAGAATTTAGGCTTGATCGGTGTCTATATTTTGGAGATGATGCCGCGACAGGATTTATAGAAAAAACAATTCTTGACGAAGAGGCCTATATATGTTATGATTATATAGCGTTTAACAGCGGAGGAAAGCATGAAATTGATTACATCACAACAGCTGATGATTTTGTCAGCCAGATATGGTTTTATTCTTCCGACCGTATTGATGGAAATACTCCTGTTAGAGATGCTTGTGCGGTATCAAGGTTAACACATAAGCAGCTTTTGGATTTTGATTTTTCACAAACAATGGCGAAATTCAAAACAATACAAACGATGAAAGATAATGGCATGAGAGGAAAATTTAATGGATTCACAAAAAAAGGAACGCCTAGGCACTATGATTTTAGAACAACTAGCATTCGGCGCGAAACTAGCAGCACAGCAACACTCAAGAAAGCAAAATCCGACTGTGTTGAGATTAAGAAAGAAAGTGAAAGCGGCCTGCTATCACACCTTAAGGACAATATTGTCACCTACGATCGAGTTCTAGAGGGGCTCGATGCCGCCTAAGATACATTTGGCTGGAATCATTCCTATCGCAAATTATGATTCCGATATCGAGGTTGGATTTCCGTCGGTATTGCTGCCGGTCTGTAATGGGTTTAGCTTGATACAGAGGTCAGTTTTTGAATGTGCCATGGCCGGCTGTGACACGATATGGATTGTGGCGAACGAAGATTTGGCACCGGTGGTTAAAAATACAATTGGTGAGTGGGCATATGACCCGGTATATTATAAAAGAGACTTTTCAAGTAAATTTTATTCTGAACTTAGAAAAGAAGTACCTATTTACTATGTCGGTATAAAACCAAAGGATTTAGATAGAAGAGACAGTTATGGGTGGTCAGCGTTGGAGGGTATATACTCAGCATACATGACTTCTTACAGAATTTCAAAGTGGCTCACGCCTGAAAAATATTTTATTTCGTTCCCGTTTGGAATATGTGACCCGCATCAAGCTAGAGAACACCGGAAAGAAATAAGAGATACAAAAACCAATTTCTTTTACAAATTCCTAGGTAATACCGCAAAACAAAATCTATTATTACCATTTACTATGACAGGAGACGATTTTAAATTATGTCGAAGAGCGATAAACAAAAAGACAACAAGGGAATATTTACCCCCTTCACCCGGCCAGCAATATCCAGACCAAAAATTACCACTTCACGAGAGGTGGTCAGCTCGGCACTTCAGTTTCAGTGAAATTTTTGAAAACGTAAATGAAGACAACGCTCTCTTCGAAGATTTATCATGGTTTCACGATGCATCTACTTGGGAACATTATGTTCGTTATATTAGTTCAGAAAATATTGTAATAAGGCCCTTTGAAGGCTTGACAAAACCTCACAAACACGTTAAAATACCATATACGTCGGAGGAATAAAATGAGTCGTACTAATTCTAAAATTAAATTTGTAGGCCTGCATGCACACAGTGTCGCAGGCTCTATTTTTGATGCCCTAGGGTACCCGCAAGACCATATGGATTTTGCATATGAAAACGGGTGCGATGCACTCGCATTGACAGATCATGGAAATATGAATGGGTTAGCCTATCAGGTATTGCATGCTAAGAAGATGCAGGCAGAGGGTAAAATTTTCAAGCCTATTTTTGGCTGCGAGGCATACTTCACGCCTTCGATTGCAGACTGGCACGATGCATATAATCAGGCCATGGAAGATAAGAAGAAGGCCCGATCGATCAAAAAAGATGAGCAGTCAGGAGCCACTGTCGAGGATGAGGGCGACAGCAAAAGGATTCAAGGCATCCTTAAACGTCGACGACATCTGGTCTTGTTAGCTCAAAATCAGACCGGCCTGAGTAATTTGTTTAAACTTATTTCAGAATCTTACCAGCCAGAAAATTTTTATCGATACCCACGTATTGACTATGCACTCCTGAAGAAGTACAACGAGGGCATTATAGCCTCGTCAGCATGCCTAGGGGGCGTTTATGCCGGCAACTACTGGGAGCACCGGGAGGAAGGCGCCGAAGCCGTCCTCGAGGCCATGAGAGAGTCTACACGACAAATGATTGACATCTTTGGAGACCGTTGGTACGCTGAAATTCAGTGGAATAATATTAAAGAGCAACACGAACTGAACCAGTACGTCATACAGGTTGCTAAAGAGTTTGGCGTTGAGTTAGTAACCACAGCTGACAGCCACTACCCCAACCCTGACGCATGGAAGGACAGGGAGCTTTACAAACGCCTAGGCTGGCTTGGCAAAGGCCGCCCATCTTGGGCAGAGGAAGAGTCGCAACTGCCCGCAGGCGTTGAAGAAATTGGCTATGAGTTGTATCCGAAGAATGGTGATCAGATGTGGGAGAGCTATAAGCAGTACTCTAAGGAACAAGGGTTTGAATACGATGACAACTTGGTTATGAAGAGCATCGAAGAGACACACAGAATTGCTCATGAACGCATTGAGGAGTTCTTACCGGACAATACGGTACGACTCCCAAATTTTGTTGTCCCCGCGGGATTCACCGACACACAAGCATTGGTAAACTATGCCCTAGAAGGATTAAAAGACAGAGGCCTACACACCAATAAAGAGTACACCGATCGTCTTCGACACGAGCTACATGTTATTGATGAAAGAGGATTCTCCAAGTATTTCCTAACGATGAAATCCGTAGCAGATTTGGCAACGGGCATGATGTTAGCCGGCCCTGGCCGCGGCTCAGCCGCAGGCTCTCTGGTGGCATATTCGCTAAACATTACGCAAGTAGATCCGATTAGGCACAACTTATTGTTCTCTCGGTTTCTGCGATCAGACGCCACAGATTACCCGGATATCGATTATGATGTATCCGACAGCATGGCTTTGAAAGAAAAGTTAGTAAAGAAATGGGGAGAGGATTGTGTTGCTCCAATTTCTAATTGGAACACGCTGCAGCTCAAAAGTTTAATCAAGGATATTTCAAAACTGTATGGAATTGAATTTACAGAGGTCAACACAGTGACTTCGGTAATGATTCGAGAGGCAACACCAGATGCCAAACGCAAGCACGGGATTAAGGCCGGTGTATACGTTCCGACATGGGAAGAAGTGATCGAGTTTTCTCCGGCACTTAAAACATATTTGAATAAATATCCACAGGTTAAAACACATGTTGAGGGGCTCGTGGGACAGGTTCGTTCTTGTTCTCGCCACGCCGGCGGCGTTGTGATCGGAGAAAATCTAGACAGCCATATGCCTCTGATTAATTCTGGCGGAGTGCGCCAGGCACCCTGGGCTGAAGGTCAGAACGTTCGACATCTTGAGCCCATGGGCTTCATTAAGTTCGACTTACTGGGACTATCTACCCTGAAGATGATGGAGGGATGCATCGAACATATCCTCCGTCGCCATCACGGAGTGGAAAACCCAACCTTCGCACAAGTAAAAAATTATTATGACTCTTATTTACATCCAGATATCATTGACTTAAACAATTCTGAGGTATATGAGAACATTTTTCAGGCCGGCAAGTGGGCAGGAGTGTTTCAATTTACAGAGCAGGGCGCCCAGAAATTTTGTGTGCGTGCAAAGCCACGGAATATCATCGATGTTTCGGCTATTACATCCATCTATCGCCCCGGGCCATTGTCTGCAAACGTTCATGACGAATATGTAGAGGCTAAGGAAAGCCCTCACCACATTAAATATCTGAATGATGATTCTCATGATATTACGCAAGAGACCTTTGGTTTCCTGATCTTTCAAGAGCAGATTGCCCTACTTGCTCACAAGCTCGGTGGGCTGACTCTTGACGAGGGCAACATGCTCCGCAAGGTGTTGACCAAGAAGGGGACAGGCAAGGGCTCCGTCAAGGGCAAGCTTCATGACAAGTTTATTGCCGGCTGCCTTAAAAATAAGATTAGCCACTCCGAAGCACAATCTTTGTGGGATAAGTTCGAATTCTTCTCAGGTTATGGATTCAACAAGTCGCATGCCGTATCATACAGTATCATATCTTTTCAGTGTGCATGGTTATTCAACTATTATCCCTCCGAATGGATGGCAGCGTTCTTAGATAAAGAGCCGGAGAGTCGAAAGGAAAAGGCAATTAATATCGCAAAGCAATATGGCTTTGAAATAGCGCCGCTTGACATAAACAAATCGGGTACAGTATGGGAAATTAGCGCCGATGGCAAAACACTCATTCAGCCTTTAACCTCTATTAAAGGCCTAGGCCAAGCCGCCATCGAACAGGTTCTTAACAATCGGCCGTTTCTTAATGCAGAAGATTTATTATTCCGGGAAGGGGTCTCTTATAGCAAACTAAATAAGAAAGCAATGGACGCACTCTGTAGAGGCGGCGCCCTAGATAATATTGTGGATGACAGGTTTAGTGGTCGTAAGCATTTTTGGTCTACGTGTGTTGTCGAACGCCCAAAAAATCTTAAAAAGTTTAATGAGAATTTAGAGTTGTATGAGCCGGAAGGGGATTTTTCACAAGAAGAGATCATTCAATTCAAAACGGACCTCACAGGAGTATTTCCAATTAATTTGGTTATTAGTACTGAAACCATCGAAAGGTTGCACGAAAAGTACATCCCACCGATTTCGGAATATAATGAGGAACTACAAGTTTGCTGGTTTATCCCAAGAGAGATTACGGCTAGAAAAACAAAAAATGGCAAAGACTATTGGATTGTAAATGTTATTGACTCAAATAACGAATTAACTAGAATAAGGTGCTGGGGAGTGAAGCCCCACAAAGATAAGATACATTTAAATCGCCCATACCTAGCCCGGTTGAATTATGATTCGAACTGGGGATTCTCAACATATGCTATTGGAAGAACATTCAAACTACTAGGATAAACATGAACATAATTAAAACATTTAGCCCGCTGTTAAAGGAGGCAAAACTAATTGACGACCTCCCGGTCGTTATTAGACTTAGAAAGTTCGATGAACCGGCAGCAAAAGAATTTAGTGGCCTCATAACTAAAGCACAAAATACGGGACAACCAGTGGTGCCTGTAATCATCGATAGCTACGGCGGACAAGTATACAGCTTAATGTCGATGATATCAGACATCAAGCACTGTAGGATCCCAGTGGCTACGATCGTACAAGGTAAGGCTATGTCCTGTGGTGCCATACTGTTTAGTTTTGGCACAGAGGGCTATAGGTATATGGACCCAGATGCCACTCTAATGATCCACGATGTGTCATCGATGGGCTGGGGGAAGGTAGAGGAAATTAAGGCTTCTGCGGAAGAGACCGATCGATTGAATAAGAAGATCTATTCCATGATGGCTGAAAATTGTGGCCATAATAAAGAATATTTTTTAGATATTGTGCATGAGAAAGGGCACTCTGATTGGTTTTTAGAGGCAGATCAGTGTAAACGACACAATCTCGCCAATCACTTACGGGTACCAGAATTAAAAATAGACACTAGGGTTAAGATCGATTTCAAATAAAACTACTTAGGTTATGCTTTCATCAAAAAAACTAAAATGGCGAAGGATCATTAATGAGTTAGAATATCTGTATGATGAATTTGATATAATTAGCGACCTTACAAAGCAAACTGGCATCGAATTTGAAATATATTATAAAACATATTGCGCAAAGAACAATATTGATAGAGACCACCTCAACAAAAAGAATAAAGAAAGATTAGAAGAGTTATACGGCCGGCCCCTTCAAAAGAAAGAGGATGCCGCTCCCTGTGCATCAGAATACTCAGGAAGTACAGCGCTAGCGCTTGCCGAGTCGGAATTTATAGAGGAACACGAAGAACTCGACAATGACGGCCAATTTAAAGAACTACACACTGAATTTAATAAGTTATTTAAAAAGCTCGCCTTAATTTTACACCCAGATAGAATTGAAAATTATACATCCGATGATGAGTATAAGCGTAAATTAGCTGCAGATTTCTCAAAAGCGAGACAAAGTTTAGAAAAGAAGAGATATTTTGGATTAATCAAGCTTGCAAAAAAGTATAACGTTTTAATACCAGAGAATTATACCCTTCAAGTTAGGTGGTTTAAAAAAGACAAAGAAAACATTATAACTGAAATTAATAAAACCAAAAAAACATATAACTATAAATTTTCGGAGTGTGAAAACGACGATGAAAGAGACGCACTGATAAGGGATTTTGTTTCACAGGTCTTTCAAATAAAAACATAAATCGATAGAATTTGGTTGACAGGCGTGTCTTAGGTTGTTATAATATTAATATAGTCACAAGGAGGATTAGATGGCTAACACAAATGAGGAAAAGAAAAGATTTATTAAGGAGTACATTCGTTCATTGCGCGCAATTGAAGATGCAATAGCGCCATACAAGGAACAGAAGAGAGAACTCCGTACCGAATATCGCGAGAATGGATGGCTTAACACGGATGAGATCCGAACAGCAGTTAAGGCATACCGCTTGTTTACCGGAAAGGTCAACATCGATGACGTTGTTGAAAGCTTTGAATTAATTACTGGCGGAGAAGATAATGATTCTTGAGTATGCGAAAGTACGACCGAGCGCGATTAGTCCCGAGAGAGCTAATCCGTCGGATGCTGGCCTAGATGTTTTTTTCTCACCAGAAGAACCGATATCTGTGGTTCTAAATCCGGGCGAGAGCAAGATTTTGTCAACCGGCCTGAAGTTTGGAGTCCCCCACGGCTATATGCTAGAGGTAAAGAACCGCAGTAGTGTGGCAGCCAAACGTTCACTCATTGTTGGAGCCTGCGTCGTTGACTCAGGATATGATGGAGAGGTGTTCATCAATCTGCATAATGTCGGTAATAATTTACAGGTTTTATCAACAGGAGATAAGATAGCACAACTCGTGATGACCCCAGTTATTCACTTCCGGCCCGTTGAGGCCACCGAAGAGACTTTGTATAGCTATCCGATGACGATTAGCAGCAGGGGCGATGGTGCCCTAGGAAGCACAGATGAATAAAACAACACAAAAAACAATGTTCAGCTCTGCCAGTGGCAACTGGTCAACCCCCCAAGACTTTTTTGATAAGCTAAACTGGCGCTTCGGACCTTTTGATTTAGATCCGTGTGCCAGCCCCCACAACACCAAGTGTGCCAACTTCTTTACGGAAGCCGAGAACGGCTTGGAGAAGGATTGGGAAGGATTCAGCTGTTTTGTCAATCCCCCGTATGGAAGAGGTATTGACAAGTGGATCGAGAAAGGTTATAATGAAGCCATGAAGAACGAGACTAAAGTTGTGATGCTCATACCAGCAAGAACCGATACAAAGTATTGGCACAATTATGTAATGAAGGCTTCAGAGATCTACTTTGTAAAAGGTAGATTGAAATTTGGAGATAGTAAAAATAGCGCCCCATTCCCATCTGCTGTCGTGATTTTCGACGGCGGTGAGGGTTTGTGGCGCACCGAAGGCATTAATAAATAAGGAGAAATAAAATGACCGAAGAAACATTAGAGGCAGCAGTTTTATTGTTGCGCGCCCGGGCCATGGAATCCTATGGGATAATAAAAGACATGTATGCACGCCCCACACAGGAGGGCGATGTAGAATTGCTAGCACAGAAAGCTTTGCATATGGCCAGCGCCGAAGGGGCCATGATTACCTTACAACAGTATAAAGCAGATATTATTGAAGCTGCCAACAAGAAGAGAGCCGCAGACTTAGCAATGGCAGCTGCAGAATTGGAACCTGATCCGGCCGAGAGCATCAGGCACCAGGACATTGTTACAGCACAGAACGTAGCCGCCCAGGTAAGAGAAGTGGATGAATCGTAAACAGCGCCGTTCGATGAAAAAGCTCGCGAACGCAGATGCAACCGAAAAGCTTTCAGACAAGGTGGCTCAGTTTAGTAAGTTACCAGAACAATGTAGCGCTTGTCAAAAAAGCTTTGATAAGCAAGATGGAGAGATGATAAAATCATGGAGCGTAGTTGTTAAACAAGACGTTGTAAGGTTGTTTTGTCCAGAGTGCATAAAGGCCACCCAGGAGGCATTAAATGGCAGTTACTAGAATATCAAAGGAATCCTTAGAGGATTTACTAAGAGGGAAAGTTAAAGAAGACGCAACATGCGTCCTGAAATTTTATTCTAATGAATGTCACCTTTGCCACGCACTACATGAATATTTCGTTGGTATTTCTGATTTAGAAAAGTATAATGACTTGCATTTTTTTGCATATAATGTAGACGACAACCCAAAGATCGAGAAAGAACTCGGATTTAAAGGTGTCCCCACAATTTTCGTGATACATTCAAATATTGGAAACCGCCCAGCAACATTGAGGCTGCTTCCAGAACCAGAAAAACCAAATGATGTGACGTGGTATAAGGTTAGAGATATCAAGGCCTTCATTGATAGGGAGGCACTATGAGAAAAGCTCTATCATATGATGACGTTCTATTAACGCCGGCATATTCAGATATTCGAAGCAGAAGTGAAATTTCAATTAATGCTGATCTCGGAAAGGGTCTCAAGTTACGTATACCGGTCATTGCTTCTCCGATGGATACTATCTCGGAAGCAGCCATGGCAATCGAGCTAGGGTATTTAGGCGGCACGGCAGTAATTCATCGCTATAACACAATTGAGATGCAGGCTAGAAATGTTAGCATGGCAAAAGATATGGCCAAAGAAAAATACAAAGTTGAAATAAACGTGGGTGCCGCCATTGGGGTTAGCGGAGATTTCTTGAAGAGAGCACGAGCCTGTGTCGACACCGGCGCTACTTTTTTATGTGTGGACATTGCACACGGACACCACATATTGATGCAGGAGGCGCTAACCTCTTTGAGAAACTTGTTTGGTTTCGATTTACATATTATGGCAGGCAACGTTGCCACTCTTGAAGGTATCAATGCCCTATCTGATTGGGGCGCCGATAGCGTCCGGTGTAACATCGGAGGTGGTTCGATATGCTCTACAAGAGTACAAACAGGTCACGGCATGCCTGGCCTTCAGACAATTATAGATTGTGCGAAGACTGATCGAGATGTGGCCATCATCGCCGATGGAGGCATTAGAAACTCCGGAGATATTGTTAAAGCTTTGGGCGCCGGCGCCGATGCTGTCATGTGTGGCTCCTTATTATCAGGTACCGATGAGGCACCCGGAAAAGTTTTTGAAGAAGCTGACGGGACAAGATGGAAGACGTACCGAGGCATGGCATCTAAAGAAGCTCAGATTAATTGGCGCGGCCGCTATTCTTCATACGAAGGAGTCTCGGCACGCGTCCCCTACCGCGGCCCGGTAAAAAGTATATTATTTGATCTTGAAAAGGGGATACGTTCTGGCCTCTCCTACAGCGGCGCTAGGAGTATTGCAGAGTTCCAGGCGAAGGCTGACTTTGTAGTTCAAACATCTGCCGGTATGGGTGAGAGCAAAACTCACATAGCGGGAAGAAAATGGTGAACCCCCCCGAGACGAACGGATCCTATGGAAAGAATAATAAAAGAATTGTGTTTACAGAGTCAGACCACAGGCACGCAAAATTAATTTTAAAATTAAAGGCCGACGGACTGACACAGGCAAAGTTCTTTAGAAGTGTTATAACCGGCTATCTAGACGGAGATGAAAGGATCCGAGACTTTGTTTTCGAACACAGTGGTTTTTCTCAAAACAAAAAAAGAAAGATCGAAAAATTGAAAATTAAAGGTGACGAGACCTTAAACGAGCTTGGATTAAGCGAGAACCAAATAGACAAACTTTTTGATGTTATTTCCACGGAGTTTCCAGATTTATGAAAAAAGACGGCCTACTACCGTGTAGCAGAAAGTGTATGAAAAATAAAAAAAATTGTGCCTCAACCACGTGCCGGCATTATATTAGTTTTAAAAGAGATTACAATTGTACACTGATCGCTATTTACGAAAATGGTGCGATGACTCTAAGAGAAATAGGTGAACGCCTAGGCATTTCTTTTGCGAGAGTGAAACAGATAGAGTCTCTGGCACTTAAAAAAATCAAGCACTCTAGCTTAAATTCGTTTTTAAACTAGCATAATCAAAAAATACATACTATTTACACTAGGAATTTTATTCAATAAGGAGAATTTTAAATGTCCCGTAAAACTTTATTAACTGAAGCTGAAGTAAGACAGTTTCTTAAACTTGCTAACCTTGGCTCTATCGGTGACGCTAGAATTCAAGAAATGTACAACCCCGAAGAGGAAGAGCCTGTAGAGATGCAGGAAGAAGAAGACATGGAAATGGATGTCGAAATGGCCCCCGAAGATGAGATGGGTGGTGATGAGATGGATATGGAAATGGGTGACGATGAGATGGGCGATGAAATGGGTGACGATGAGATGGATATGGAAATGGGTGGCGAAGGCCGATCGGTTGACGTTGAAGATTTCATGGCCGCTCTTGAGACAGCCCTTGAGGATGTTCTTGGAGAGCCAGTCTCAACTGAGATGGATGACGAAGAGGATGTTGAAATTGATGATGAGATGGGCGATGAAATGGGCGGCGACATGGGAGACATGGGCGACGAGATGGGTGCCGAAATGGGCGCCGAAGAGGAAGAGCCCATGATGGAAAGCACCGTCAACGAGATTGCCAAGCGCGTAGCTGCTAGGATGCAGAAGGCTTCAAGCCGAGACGCCGCGGTCGATCAGCTGGCTGAGAGGATCATGAAAAGGTTGACCAAGTAGGTTGACAAATTAAAACGTTTATGTTATTATAACCACCACATGTTGGTGGTTATTTTTTTGGGATTATAGTGGAAAACTGGTTATTACATGTCTTGGTCTTTATTTTCGGTTACATTACTTGCAAAACCTTTTATTTTCTAAGGGCGAGCAGGCTTAGTCTGTCTCTGATTAGATTGTCTCATATAATATATCTTTCGTGTGTTATAAAAGCCATCGAAACTCTTGTGAATGCAAAAGAGGCTGCCAGAAAAGAATATATTGAATCAGACGCTGATAAGAATTCGCGAATCAGTCTTGAAAATAGGGTAGATAGTGAAATTAAAACACTAAAAGACAATTCTATTGCATACTTATTACAGGCTCATCCCAGGTTTTATCGAGAAGCATTGAAGTTTGACAGTTGGCAATCCTCAATGGTATATCTTAAAGAAAATAAAGATGCAGTTTTTAAATTTTGGAATAAATAAAATGTTAAGCAAGATCAAAGACCTCCTTGTTGAGATAGCCTCCGCCGAGAAGGGCGAGAAAAAGAATAAACCTATAGTAATGGATGAAGAAACGATGCAGGAAATTATGGAAGCGCTAGCCGCCCAGCAGGCCGAACCGGACATGAGAACAATCGGGCTTTTCACTGATGTGGCTGAAGAAAAGATCGCAGAATTAGCACATGCTATGCTGTATCTTCAGGAACTCAACAGGCTTGATCTTACTGGAGAAAATCAAAAACCAATAGAATTTTATATTTCTACGTATGGCGGCTCAGCAGACGACATGTTTGCTCTTTATGATATCATGCGCCAGATAAAGAAGACAACGGAAATCCATACGATAGGCATGGGTAAGGTTATGTCAGCTGGCGTCCTCCTGCTAGCCGCGGGCACAAAGGGCCACCGAAAGATTGGCAAGAACTGCAGAGTCATGATCCACTCAGTTATTGGTGGTAACCACGGACCTTTGCACAATCTTATGAACGAGATGGAAGCAATCGAACAGATTCAAAAAATGTATAGCAAGGTTTTAATAGCCGAAACCAATATGAGCAAATCAGATTTGAAAGACCTGCTTGAGCGAAAGGTGAATGTCTACTTATCAGCAGAAGAAGCGGTCGAATTGGGAATCGCTGACATAATTATTTAAAGGAAAGAGAATGTCAAATTTTATGAAAGATATGTTTATTGAGGTGAGGGAAAAGAAAGAGCCCCACACTCAACTACAAACATTGATGGAGATGGTTGAGACGGTAATATCTACAATTGATGACTCGAACTTAAAGGAGGGGACAGCCGGCGCCCGCGAACGTGCACGAGTATTACGCATGCCCAATGTGATGCCTACCGAAATCACAGTGGGGCAAAAACCCGGCAGCGAAGACCGTCAACAATTTGAGCTTTGGATGGGCAACGTTGGAATGTCTGGAGATCCGTCGTCAAGTGCGGTGGCCCAAAAGCTTATGGCGCTTACGGAATTTTTTGATAAGCCCGAACAGAATTTGAGTAACTCCACGGTTCCGCAAACTTTATCGTATCTAATGTTCCTTAACCAGTTTGTGTACATGCTCAAAGAATTCAATGCTTCCGTGGCCGGATTCTTGTGGGAGCCTTTTCTTGCAGCACTCTTCGGAGGCGCCTCCAGGCAGGTACCCACCAGCGAAGGAGATATTGCCGATATTAGAATTGATGAGCCCGGCGGTGATCGTGACAAGCCAATCAGCTTAAAAATTCTGAATGACGTTGGAGTCGTAAAAGGTTCTTTTTCTGATCTGGTGGCCCATTTTGCACAAGGTGGTAGCGAAATGCGCTATATTATTGTTGTTAAACAGCAGACTAAAAAAGAAAAAGAAGTTTCTGGAGTTACATTCTATGAATTTAATATTACTGCTGATAACTTTTTTGAATGGATTGGCCACCCACTACATCGTCAAACATTTGAAGTTAAGCCTGTTACTTTTACGCTATCTGACGCCGGCAAGAAAGGATGGCTCAAAGTAGGAGGCGCCCAAGTAACCAGTGCCGGCCCCACCGGTACCGGAAATTATATTTGGATCCGAACCGCGAAGTCCTTAGAAGCTAGCCGCTCGGCTTCGCCCGAGTGGGTTCGCATCGGCGTGTATGGTAAGGGCCCAGAGGGCCCAGTTGCGAAACTTTCGGTTAGTCCCGAAACTCAAGAACGTCTTCAACTGTCCGGAATTCCGGAAGATGGCCTCGTTGATCCAGATACGACGAGACTAAGGGCTAATATTGCACAGTTCAAGGCCGGCGGCAAAGGCGGAGCAACCCTAGTCAAAGGTTATGAAGCCATACCCGGCACAGAGTCCAAGGATACCAAAGAACTGTGGGGCGGTAAAGATGAAATGGCAGAATGGGCTGACCTCGCAGCACAACTTAAAGATGCCGGCGCGCCACCATCTGTGTTTTTTAATGCTGTATTGGGTAACGACCCCGGCGTCCCCTGGCCCGGCCAAGCAGCACTTGGTGCTCGACGCGGCACCGGCGCTGAAAAAGGTGGAACACAATTTCACATTACGCCAAACCATTATTCCGGAAAAGGTAATAAACTGGGTACTCTTAGAATAACCACATATGCCGTAGAAAAGTTCTTCGCAGAAGCAGCCAAATCATTGAACGATGACTTGGTGACAATGTTTAACAAGCTTGCCGATCTTAATGACAACATTGGGCGATTCTTTTTGACCGACTGTGGCGGAGGGGAAGCCGCCGACATCCAGAAGTGTTCCGATAAAGATGCTGCAGCCAGAAATGATGCGGGCGCAGCCGCCATGCAGGATGCCATGGAACTGGAAGCAGCAGTGGTCGAGTCAGTCCGCGGTGTGACGGATAGCTAAAAAAGTTAGAGATACCGAGTAAATAACATTTGACATTCCCCACACAATCGATTATAATATAAACACAACTCTGAGGTATTAATGGGTCGAGAATTTGATAGTAATGAATCCTTACAAAAGAAAATCCTGAACGGTGTCAACATCCTGGCGAACAGCGTCGGTTCGACACTTGGGCCGAAAGGCAGAAATGTTCTTTTGCAAGAAAAAGGCAACACCCCCTTCATCACGAAGGACGGGGTCACAGTGGCACACTTTGTTGCACTTGATGACCCATTCGAAAATGCAGCCGCACAAATCATAAAGCAAGCGGCAGTGGAAACAAACAATATTGCTGGCGATGGCACCACAACTGCCACTGTTTTAGCACGCTCTATTATACAGGAGGCACAAAAGCACATTGCATCCGGCGCCTCTCCGGTTGAAATACAAAGAGGGATAAACCGATGCGTAAAAATAATTGTTGAGAATCTGGACGACATGTCAAAGCCGGTTACAAGCTTAGAAGATATAACACACATTGCCACAATCTCAGCTAACAACGACCACTCTATCGGCCGCCTGATTTCTATGGCAGTTGATCGAGTAGGACAGGATGGCTCAATTACAATTGAAGAGTCTCGCTCGGTTGACACCAGCATAGATATAGAGGAAGGGTTTAAGTTTAATGCCGGCTATTGCGCGGGAGCCTTCATAACTGATGAACGCCGCGGCATGATGTTTCACGATGAGCCACTAATTTTGGTCACAGATCATAAGATTGATGCAGTTGAATCCATCTTACCAATTCTTGAGATGATCGCCCGGGAATCTCGGCCATTGATTATAGTTGCAGAGGACCTGGAGGGACAGGCTTTGGCTGCTATGATTATGAATGCCATGCGTGGAACCCTCAAGGTGGCAGGAATCAAGTCCCCTTACTATGGGGATGAGAGGCGTAATATGTTGGAAGATCTTGCCCTCTCGGTTGGAGCAACGTTTATATCGAGAAGCTCCGGCACAAAGCTAAAAGATGTAGAGCTTAAACATTTGGGTTCTGCTAAGTTTATTGAAAGCAATAAACATATGACTACCATTGTTGGTGGCAACGCAGACTATGAACAGATCGACAACAAAATCGAATCCCTAAAAAACGAAATTGTAACCACCGAAGACATTAATGCCGCAGATATAATTCAACAAAGGGTTGCCAGACTAGCTTCTGGTGTCGCTGTCATTAAAGTTGGTGGGGCCACCGCGGTAGAGATGACAGAGCGCAAGCACCGTATTGAAGATGCGTTAGAAGCCGTAAGATCCGCACAAGAAGAAGGGATAATTCCCGGTGGTGGCGCTGGGCTTCTAAGAGCAAGTCAAAAGATTACGATTATAGATCGCGATGCCGGAGTTAATAGCTCTGAGGATATGAGCGACCAATATGCAGGTATTGATATAGTTAGGAAAGCGTGTCTTGCACCCATTAAACAAATGGCACAAAACTCTGGAGAATCTGCTGATATCATTATCAACGAAATACTTATGGCCGGCCCCGAACAAGGCTGGAATTTTAAGACTGGCCAAATGTCAAATATGGTTCAAAGCGGTATCATTGATCCCGTTAAGGTGACGAAGACGGCTCTTCAAAACGCAGCCAGTTGCGCAGGGACTCTTTTAACTACTAATTTTGGCATAATACAGACGGAGAATAAATAATGCAAGAAGGAGATTTAGTATATATTCCTCAAGCGGTTACGTTGTTTGATGGCAACAGTATTTTTATAGACAAGACACGGAAACCAGTATTGGGAATCTTTCTCAGAGAAACACCATCAGGCGCAAAATGGCAATCAGGAACTTATACGATATACACACAAGGTAGGGAGGCCATCATCGAACGAAAGCATGTATACCCCATGGGAGAACAGTATGAGCCTCGTTAGACTAACGGAGGTAAGACACAATGCTAGCCTCACAACCAAACAAGATTACACATTACAGGAGGTATTCGTTAACCCCGAACACGTAGTAATGATAAGAGAAGAGGCCCGCATGAGGCAACTTAATGAGGAAGGGGGGCTACCCGGGGACCTAAGCCTGAATCATCGATTTACAAAATTAACTATAAATCGCGGCCACACCGGGACAGAGATTGTCGTTGTGGGCGCCCCAAATATAATTGAAAAATCTCTAAATCAAAATAAGAAATTAATTAAAGGATAAAATGAACCCACAAAGAATCAATATTCAGTATTCAATCGATCTTGAAGAGCTGCCAACCGAAGTAAAGAGGCTTTATGAACAAGCTGTCTCCAAATTGGGAGAGGCAACACTTCCAGAGCTGCGAGAAGAAAATCTGCTGACATCATCAACAATAAAAATAATCGATCAGGTAAGACAAAATCTAGCACAGTCAGACATTGTGCTTAACGATATACAATCTATTGTAAGTTCGTATGTGGAATATGAACTTTCCTTGTCTCAACCGCAAGAGCCCGCACCCGAAAGAATAGATGAAAACACCGATTAAAGATCCAAACACCTTTGTGTGTTCAGAAGTAATCAAAAATCTTATTCCAATCGAGACTAAAATAAAATCCCTTCTCCTGTTTTCGGGGCAAGTGGAGTTCCCTCTCGCTTACGCTGGCTATGATATAGAGATCGCTACCAACAAATATGTGATATATGAATTTTGGAATTGTGCACTGAGGAATCCATATTTAATATCCAAGATGGCGCTCGGTGTCAACGCACAGATAACACCACAACTCGTCTATATATATCAAAATGATTGGCCTCGGTTTAAAGATCCCTACTATAGATCGGCACTATATTTTTTGCTGAATCGATACTCACTAACGGGGACGATATCCTATGGGGAGACCAAGACCAATAATTTTACACCTTTAGCTACGCGAAATTTAGAAAGCTTTTATGAAGATGAAAGGACGAAAAAAATCAAAGTCAGATATTATAATTCCGACAACTATCTTGATGCTTTTGAATTCATAAACGACGACGAAGTTATGCTGCTGCCCGTCGGAAAACTTTCCATAAGTCCGCTGAATAAGCCAACACAAGTGGGACACGAAACATATGAGATGAACCACAGAGCGCTAAGAGATGCCCTAAGAAAAGAAAACAAAAAATTTGTGCTCATTTATAAATTCCACCCTCACCTTTTGAGTTTTTACAAAGATTATAAAATTATTATGGTCAATAGTTTTGGAGCGGAAACAAAAAATATTCAGCTTGCTGAAGATGTTATAATAACCAATTTGGAGAAAAGATGACCTCAAAATTATTCCTGGCATGCGCTCTCTTCGCGCTTGGGCAAACCCTCGGATGGTTTCAGCTAAACGCACAATTTGTATGGGACTGGTGGAAAGACAAACCAATACTTTCGGCCACCCTGTTCTCCATACCTACGGGAATATGCTTTTGGTATGGGATTAAAATGTGTTACGAAGAATGGGGGGAGGTCTGGGGTCCAAGATTCTTAATTTTTAGTATGTCCTACTTTACCTTCCCTGCCCTCACTTGGTATTTTTTAAACGAAAGCATGTTTACGGCCAAAACTTTGTTCTGTGTTTTTCTTTCGGTTTTAATTGTTGGCGCACAGTTGTTCTGGAGGTAGCGAGTGTCTGATATTTATTTATTCGATGTCGATGGGACACTTACCCCACCAAAGTCAAGGATCGATGCAAAATTTAAGAGCGTGTTTAAACAATGGTCAACCGGAAGAGAGGTTTATATAGTATCGGGAGGTTCTTTTTTGCGCCTGATCGATCAGTTGGGTTTGGACACCGTTGAGCAGATGAGTGGTATTTTTCCTTGCATGGGGAACGCTTTTTACCAAAAAAGAGATCAGATCAACGAGGGTGGTTATAGCGAATGGGATGCAATTTATGAGAACAAGTTTATTTCTCCCAAAAACCTTAAACGTTCATTGAACTCTATTGTTGCAAAATCCGACTACCCCACTAAAACCGGAAACCACCACGAAGATCGTATTGGCATGATAAACTTTTCAGTCGTTGGTCGCAATGCAGACAAAACGGAAAGAGCACGCTATGAGCAGTGGGATGCCGAAACCAATGAAAGAAAAGGAATTGTTCAAAAACTGAAAGGGATATATCCCGGCCTTGATTTTGTAATTGGGGGTGCAGTTAGTATTGACATATCTAACAAAGGGAACGACAAATCCCAGGTTATTGGGAATTATTTCAAGGAAGCCCTGGAACACAACCAGATTCATTTTGTAGGCGATAGGATTCCTTTTCCGGGGAATGACCATTACTTAGCCCGGGCCTTGACCCTACACTCAAATGGGGCCGCTTATGAGGTTGAACGATGGCAGGACACAGTAGAACTATTAAAGTCACAGCCTTTTGCGTAGATACTGATAAAAACAACTATTTATAATGATGGAGTTAAATTAATGGATATATCTACAGGCAGTTGGTTCGAGTATCTTCGAGAAGAAGTTTTAACTGAGGGGCTGCGAGACATAGGGCTCCCCGAACGGATCGTCGACTTTATTGAGAACGCGATGCCGCAGGCACCCGAGAAGTCAAAAACATACGCAGGCAATCAGTGGAAGAAGTGGAAGCTGAACCCTGCCTACGTCTCGCGCCCACAAGGGTTCTGGGTTAACTGGATGAGGGAGAACTTCGAGAACGAGATAATGGTAAAGATGGTTGGGGATGAGCGCGCCGGCACGGGCGAGATTGTCGCACGCACAATCACCCCCTACCGCGTCGACCGCGACGTTGGACCGCAGCAGCGCGA
>Ga0315338_1002245_pt1 | contig 19860 bp, 17 predicted proteins | sample ASW8metaG_FD_204518 | JGI IMG/M metagenome (GOLD analysis project Ga0315338, IMG submission 204518) | Ammonia-oxidizing marine archaeal communities from Monterey Bay, California, United States - ASW #8 | ecosystem: Environmental > Aquatic > Marine > Coastal | place: USA: California | collected... | reverse complement strand
ATTAGGAACATGACCAATCATGGCTGCGGGAAAATAAATACAGGTATGGATGAATGCGAAGAAAATTTATGTAGTATTGAGGGGGGGAGTTTTAAATTCAAAGCCGCTTTTGAAAGGCGCAGTACTTTTCGGATTGGTAGCCCATTGAGCGGTAGAACCGCTGCGCGTCGGGGCGATCGGCTTCGGTAGTAAGCATGATGTACGAGCAATTGTTTGCTAAGGCGTGTTCCTCGGCATGTTGCATAAGTGCTCTGCCGATACCGGTGCGCCGGTGTTGGCTGTCGACCACAACGTCTTCGATCACCATAAACGATTTGCATTGGCCGAAGAGCATCTCGCAAGTGACAATCATCAGCGAGCCAACAATTTGGCCGTCGACCCGTGCCGCCAGCGCAAGCTGCTGCGGATTGTCCTGATTTCGAGCCAGGGCTTGCTGCATGTTTTCGAGCGAAGGAGCGTTCGGATTGAGCTGCTTATACAGCTCGATCAGCCCAGGGAGATCCTTGTCGACGACGCGTGATATTTCTATGGCTGGGGTTTTTGTCGACACTTTCTTGATCTCGGCAGATGTTTTACAGTGCGGCGAGCAGCGTTTCGAGGTAGTCGCCGATGTCTTTCAGCGTAGCGCTACGGTCGGAGTCGGCAGCGCTGGCCATACGGCGGACGATGGCGGAACCGACAATCAGACCGTCGGCGACCGGTGCTAGTAGCTTGACGTGTTCGGGTTGGCTGATGCCAAAGCCGATGCAGACTGGCAGCGGGGTTTGTTCACGCAACCAAGTAACGCGTTCGGACAACTCTGGTGGTAGAGCGGTGCGCTCGCCGGTGATGCCAGCGACCGAGACGTAGTAAATGAACCCGCTAGAGGTTTCGCAGATTTTTAGCGCCCGATCTTGGGGCGTGGTGGGCGTGACGAGTTGGATCAAGCTGAGGTCGCGCGTCTTGCAAACTTTGGACAGCTGAGCCGCTTCTTCGATGGGTAGGTCGGGCACAATCATGCCAGCGATACCGCGTTGCTTGAGCTGGTCGGCGTATTTTTCGACCCCATGCCGATAAATAATAGCGTAACTAACCATCGTCACGAGCGGAGCAGAAATCTGCGGGGCGACGTTGCCCAGGGTTTCTAGGATGCCGGCGAGTTTGACTTTTTTGCCGAGCGCCCGAGTGTAGGAGGCTTGAATCACTGGCCCGTCGGCAATCGGGTCGCTGTAGGGGATGCCAACTTCGCACATCGACGCACCGCGAGCGACTAGCTCTTTGATCACCTCGGCAGTGAAGTCGAGGTCGGGATCGCCAGCCGTGACGAAAGGCATCAGCGCCTTGCGATTGTCTTGGCGGAGTTGAGAAAACAGGTCGTCGATTGCGGACATAGGTCGGGCGGTTGTTGGTTTGTTGTTTTAGTATTACCACAGAGGCATGGAGAAAAAGGAATTTATATTTTCGTGGTGCCCGTTGTGTCGTTGTGGTTAAAAAATAGTGAATTATAACTTTAGCCAAAAGATTGGCCTTTGAGTCGGGCGATTTCGGAGGCGTCTTTGTCGCCGCGACCGGAGAGGCAGACGACCACGCGCTCGTCGCTGCTACGACTGCTAGCAAGTTGCATGCCTTGGGCCAACGCGTGCGACGATTCGAGTGCGGGCAAGATGCCTTCCAGACTGGCCAACGAGTCGAAGGCCTTCATTGCCTGTTCGTCGGTGACGCTGGTGTAGTCGACTCGGCCAGTATCTTTCCAATAGCTGTGCTCGGGGCCCACGCCGGGGTAATCAAGGCCGGCCGACATCGAGTGGACATCGCAGGTCTGGCCGTCTTCGTCTTGCATGACGTAAGAAAAACTGCCGTGCAAAACGCCGGGGCTTCCGTAGGTAAGTGGCGAAGCGTGGTCGCCTGGCTGATTGCCTCGACCACCGGCTTCGACGCCAACTAGGGCCACGTCGGTATGTTCGACGAAGGGGTAGAACATACCCGCAGCGTTACTACCGCCGCCAACACAAGCAACGACGACATCGGGCTGGCCGTCGAATTGATCGCGGCATTGTTGAATGGTTTCACGACCGATCACCGACTGGAAATCGCGGACGATCCGTGGGAAGGGATGCGGGCCGACAACCGAGCCAAGGATATAGTGAGTCGTTTCGACGCTCGACATCCAATCTCGCATGGCTTCGTTAATGGCATCACGAAGTGTGCGTGAGCCGCTCGTTACCGGGCGAACCTCAGCGCCGAGTAACTTCATCGAGAATACATTAGGTGCCTGACGGCGGATGTCTTCTTCGCCCATGTAGACAATGCAGTCGAGGCCAAAGTGGGCACAGGCCGTCGCCGTGGCGACACCATGCTGGCCGGCACCAGTCTCGGCGATCACTCGTTTCTTGCCCATGCGAAGCGTAAGCAGTGCCTGCCCGACTGTGTTGTTGATCTTATGGGCACCGGTGTGATTCAGGTCTTCACGTTTGAGCCAGATTTGGGCCCCGCCGCAATGTTCGCTGAGTCGTTTCGCATGGTAGAGGGGCGATGGTCGGCCGACATAGTTTTTCAGCAGCTCGTCCAGTTCGGCTTGAAACTGGGGATCCTGGCAGGCAGCGTCGTAGTCGGCTGCCAAGAGGTCGAGCGCGTGGATGAGTGTTTCGGGGACGTAGCGTCCACCAAAATTTCCAAACCTACCGGTCGTGTCAGGAACATTGGCAGAACAAGAATCGGTGTCGGGGGGTGTCGACATAAAATCTCCGGGGGTAAAGACTGATTTTCGGTGGCGGCCTAGTGCCGGTCAAGGGCTGGCTTTTGGGATTTCAAGCCACAAGCAGGGAGAGACGGCGCTAGTTACAGGCCGTCGGGCGCTAGGATTTTGCGTTGCTTGCTGAGAATCGCTCGCGGTTTAGCCGCAAACGAGCACCTCTTGCTCGGTTTTGTTATGTTCTTTCCATGGTAACGACAATGGAAACCCGATATGGGTTCAGTCTCTAGGAATTATAAATACACGATGCCAGAATTGCCAGAAGTTGAAACCATGCGACGCGGAATTGCCGGGGCAGTGGGGTGCCGTGTGGTGGGGGTATCGAAGCTGCGCTGCACACGCAAACCGATCGAGATTCGGCCCAGCATCGCGCAGTTTCGCCGACGAGTAAAGGGGGCCACGATTGCCAGGCTGGGGCGTGCCGGCAAACGCGTGGTGATCTGGCTTGATACCGACGATGCCATCGTGCTGGAACCAAGAATGACCGGCTTGGTGCTGGTGGTTGATCCCCCGACCACCGAACATCTGCGGTGGCGACTGGAATTAGAAGGTGGGCCGGTGAGCGAGATTCTGTATTGGGATCGGCGCGGCCTGGGCAATGTTAGCTTGTATTCGCACGACGAATTTCATCAGAGCTATGGCCCCGATCGATTGGGACCAGATGCTTTGGAGATCACATCTAGCCAATTACGCGAGCGGCTGGGCAACTCGCGACGCGAGGTCAAGCCTGCGCTACTCGACCAACGCGCGGTGGCTGGGATCGGCAATCTGTATGCGTCCGAGATTTTGCACCTGGCGGGCATCCATCCCCAGCGACGTTGCTCGGCAATGACCGGCAAACAATGGCAAGCTGTTGCGAAAGCAACGCAAGCAGTGCTGAGCAAGGCGATTCGCTACGAAGGTTCGACGCTCAGCGATGGAACTTACCGAAATGCGCTGAACAAAGAAGGCGGTTATCAAAACCAGCATCAGGTTTACGACAAAGAAGGTGCTGTCTGCCTGCGTTGTCAAACTAGCCGTGTGCAAAGGATCGTACAGACACAACGGTCGACATTTTTCTGTGCGAAATGCCAGACACGTACCGGGGCACGCTAGCCTCTAAAGTATCGCTTGCGGTTTCACCACAATAGCAGCATTACTCACTTTACTGATCACTCAACGACTGAAACGCTCGACCGCGGAATTCACGTAAGGCATCGATCATTTCTTGCATGGTTTCGTAGCGATTGTTGGGGTCTTTTTCCATCGCTTTGAGCGTTATTTTCGAGAGCAATTTAGGTATGTAGCGATTCGGGGTGCGTTGCTCGGGCGGGATAGCCGATTCCTTGAGAATCATTTCGAAGGTCTCGCTCACTCGGGCTCCGCGATGGGGCTCTTTGAGGGTGAGAATTTCATAGAGCACGACGCCGATACTATAAATGTCGGTACGGTTATCAATTTCGCCACCGCCACGCACTTGTTCGGGCGACATATAAAGCGGGGTGCCGGGGCGTTGGCCTTCGCTGGTGAGTTCCTCGTGTTCCATGAGCTGGCGGGTGGGTTCGTCATCGTCGTCCATGGCCCACACCTTAGCAACGCCCCAATCCAGCAGCATCACTTCGCCAAACGAGCCGATCTGGATGTTCTCGGGTTTCACGTCGCGGTGCACGACCCCGTGGGCATGAGCATATGCCAAAGCGTTACAAACTTGGATCAACACACCCAACATACGATCGAGGTTGTAAGTGTGGACGGCTTTTTGATCGCCAGCGATTTGATTCTCGAGAATGTCACGCAGGGTTTCGCCTTCGACTTTTTTCATCGTGAAGTAAAGTCGACCCTCGTTGTCGTGTCCGACTTCGTAGACAGGCACGGTGTTGGGGTGTTGCAATTGAGCCGTGACGCGTGCCTCGCGCAGAAATCTTGCCCGCAAATAATCGTGATTGGCCAAATGCGGAGGCAAGGTTTTGATGACGACCTTTCGGCCCAGATTGTTATCGAGGCACGCCCGAAGTTGACCGCCGCCGCCCTTGCCAAGTGGAACGAATTCGGTGTAGCGATTAAAGTTATTCGAAAAATATTTGGAGAGCTGCCGATCGGTATCTTTGGCATCGATGTGCGGATAGCCGTCGGCGGGTTCGGAGGATTTATTGGACATGGTGCTCATGATTGGTACTGGATCGTGCAGAGTAATTGGCTAGCGATAGTTTAGTGACTGGAATCAAAACGCAAAATAGTAGCTCTGGGGGCTTTTGGAAGGTGGAAATTTGCAAAACTCTCGGGTGTCGGGTCTAATGTCGGGCAAGCTGCTTGTGCTGGCAGGTAAACGTTCATTCTCGCAGACAATTCCCTTATATGGGACCCTTTGACCAGGGCCACGGAGGATCACGATGAATCCAGAGTTCTTAAACATCGACAAAAAAATAGTTCCCTCAGTCGATCGCCGCCAATTTATCGAAATCGCTGGCAAATCCACCTTGGCAGCGGGAACTGCGGCTTGCCTACCTACGTTGTACGCACAGGCAAAGCCAACGTCTAATGATTCGCAGCCCGAGTCTCTGGTCAAGGTTTTATACGAATCGCTCTCGCCAAAACAGCGCGAGGATATCTGCTTTAACTGGAACTATCAGGGTAAAAAACGGGGGCTACTGCGGACGCGCATTTCTAATAACTGGAATATCACCGAGCAGACTCTTAATAGCGGCTACTTCTCCAAGGACCAGCAGGCCATTGTGCGGTCGATTTTTGAGGGGCTCTACAATCCCGAGTGGCACGAGCGAATTGATCAACAGTTGGAAGACGATTCGGACGGCTATGGCGAGCAAAATAGCATCGCCATCTTTGGAGAGCCCGGGGGCGAAGATTTCGAATTCGTGTTGACTGGCCGTCACATGACCATTCGATGCGATGGCAACTCTGCCGACCATGTGGCTTTTGGTGGCCCGATATTCTATGGACATGCGGGTGAGGGTTTCGACGAAGAAGCCCACCATCCGGGCAACGTATTTTGGTCGCAAGCTCAGGAAGCGAACAAACTGTATCAGGCACTGGACGGCAAACAACAAAAGCTGGCGCTCGTGAAGCAAGGTCTGCCAGACGAAGATCAAGTTAGTTTTCGTGGGGCGGGGGGTAAGTTCCAAGGTATCCCCATCGCCGAACTTACCAGCGACCAACGCGAACGAGTGCAAGAAGTTGTCCGCAAACTGACCGAGCCTTTTCGACAGAGCGATCAGGATGAAGCGATTGCTTGTTTGAAGGCTCAAGGCGGCATCGACACTTGCAACCTCGCCTTTTATCAGCAGGAAGACATTGGCAACGACGGAGTCTGGGACAACTGGCGGCTCGAAGGACCGTCGTTCGTCTGGCACTACCGCGGTGCCCCGCACGTTCATGTCTGGGTAAACGTAGCGTCAGATGCTTCGGTGAAGCTGAACACCTGATACGTTCAACGACATGCGGAGCTATCAGTCTTTTTTGCGTTCGATAACCTCGAGCAACTGATTGCGGAGGTGTTCTAGCTGTTGGGTGCCCTCGATTTTTTGACCCTGGCGGTCAGTGATGTAGAAGACGTCTACGACTTGGTCGAGATAGGTGCCGATCATGGCGTGACGAATGATCATCGAGATGTCGTGCAGCTTACGCGCTAGCGAATAGAGCAATCCTTTGCGATCGAAGGTGAAAATTTCGACCACACTGTAGTCGGTCGACACTTCGTTATCGATACGTACCTCGTTGGGGAGCATGGAAAGCTGGATCGAGGCTTCGGCTTGCTCTTCGCCCCAGACCAGGGGGAAGCGGGGCGGATCGGGTGAGTCGACCGACTTCTTGAGTGCCTGACAGATTTTATCTAATTGTGCCGGATCGTCAGAATCGAGGCTGCTGGAGTTTGATACGACATAGCGCAGCATCAGCAAGTCGTCGGCCAAGACATCGGTGTGGGCCGACAAAATGGGCATGCCTTGTTCAGACAAGGCACCTGCCATACTCGAAAACACCCCGCGTCCGGTACCCCGATCGACGCCTGCTAAAAAATGAATGGTATCCGTCTCGGGCTGAATCGTTCCGACCACATCGACAGTCGATTCCTTTAGAGCACAGTACCGACGCAGTGTTTCGACGACTTGCTCAACTTCAAATTCAGACAAGTAGCTTCGCGAAAGAGCCTTGATTTGCTTTTTGAACCAGGAGTCATTTTGCTCCGCGGGGGTGAGGTTCTCGGAGATAAGTCGGCGATGTTTTTCCAACTCCGATTCGTAAGACGTGGTGTCTCCGCTCTGTAGTAGCTGGGCCGTCCGGGTGTAGACGCTGGCCAGGACGTCGACTTTCCAGTCGTTGAGTACCCCCGGGCCGACGGCGGCCAAGTCGGCACAGGTAAGTACAAACAACATCCGCAGTCGTTCGACCGAGCCAACATCCTTTGCAAAATTCTGGAGCATCGTATCATCGCTCGTATCGCGGCGAAACGTGAGGTGCGCCATCACCAGATGTTGATGAACCAAATAGGCGACATCCGCGGTCGACTGCTTGTCGAGTTGCAGTTGCTCAGCAACTTCCTCGGCAATGCGCCGGCCAACTTCGCTATGGTCTTCCTCAAAACCTTTCCCCAGGTCGTGCACCAACAGTGCCAGATGAATGATGCGTTTGTCTTCGATCTCGCGATAAACCGTGCCCAGGGTATCTTGCCGGTCCGCAAATTCGGTGGCGCAGCGAACTGCCCGTAGGCTGTGTTCGTCGACCGTGAATTTGTGGTACTGATTGAATTGCAACAGACATCGTGCATGCCGAAAGGCGGGAATGATTTTCTCCAAGAAGCCTAACTCGTGCAGCACACGAAGAATCTCAGGCACGGTCTGCGGGTCGGCGAGTAGGTCGTAGAATTGCTGATTGACCTCTGAGGGCACATCCTCGGGAAAGTCGGGCGCACCTAAAAGCAAAAACGAAAAAGTCGGGTGATCGAGGTGCTTTTTTTCACGTGCCGAAAGTTCAATCAGTCGCAGTACTTCGGAGAGATCTTTTTTGAGCTGTTCGACTCCAGCGGCTGTTGCACTCACATGGTTCAGGCCGACCCGGTAATAGTCGCCAACGTTTTTCCCCAACACTGGGTCCAAAGCACGCGAGAGTCGCGAAACTACTTGCATACTCGCATCGCGTCGGCGTACCAATCGCCAAATATGGTTGGTGTGTCGAAAGTAATCGCGCATAAAATGCTCGACCGGCAACAGCCCTGCACGCGGTGTCTGCCCAATCCACTCGGCCAGCCGTAATTGCTCGGCCCGGTCGAGCATGTCGCGGCTTGAGTTGGCATGGAAGTGCATCTCGTTGCGAATACGCAATAGATATTCTCGCGCCGAAAGCCAACGGCGGCAATCGAGTTTTGAAATTGCCCCGGCCAGCAATAGACGATCGGGGTCAGACTCGCCATGTTCGACATAGCTGAGCCAACGCAACAGGCTAATATCTCGCAAGCCGCCGCGCGAGCGTTTGATATGGGGCTCGAGCAGGTACACAGTTTCGCCGTACTGATTTCGTTCGCTTTCGCGGGTATCGAGAATTCCTCGGCAGACGGCTTTGCGATTGCGTTGCAGCATGCGCTCAAGGCTCGTACGAAACGTCTCGTACAGAGATTGCTTGCCGATCAGCAGGCGGGCGTCGATCAGCGAGGTACAGATCACCGTATCGTTGCGAGCCAACTGAACGGCTTCGTTGACGGTGCGGATGCTGTGGCCCAGTTGCAGGCCCACGTCGAAGATGCCTTGGGTCATCGGCCTCAACGCAGTGGCAACCTCCTCCGGATTCTGACCCTGGTGCAGGATCATCAGATCGACATCCGAAAATGGCGCACACTGTCGTCGGCTAAAGCTACCCATGCTGACAACCGCGATGTTACTGCGTAACTTGTCGGCCGTCTTCTCGTCGAGTTCATCCAGGGCATGGTTGAAGAGACGAATGACAATGCCATCGACGAGTGTCGCCAGCTTGGCAGAAACCCGCTGGCCGGAGAGTCCCCGATCATGAAGCTTTTTAATCGCCTCACGCTGCGCGCCTAGGTGATCGCGAATCGAGGGTAGAAGTTGGGAACTAGGGGCCATGCGTGTAGGTTCCCGAAATAAAACGGTACCGGTCAACATTCGAGCTAGGAGAAAAAGTATATTCCACTAGCATAAAACGGGCCGGCGATAAATGCGCCGGCCCGATGCGTTTTAAATAAAATTTCCGGTGGAAATTCGCAAGAAACTACAGCGCTTCTCCACCCGTCTCGCCGGTTCTGATCCGAATCGACTCCGACAGTTCAGAGACAAAGATCTTGCCGTCACCAATTTGGCCGGTTTGGGCCGTCTTGATGATGGTGTCGATGATGGACTGCGCGACGTCGTCGCCCACGGCAATCTCCAGCTTGACCTTGGGTACGAAGTCGACGGCGTATTCCGTGCCTCGATAGGTCTCGGTATGGCCTTTCTGGCGACCAAAGCCGCGGACTTCCGTAATGGTCATCCCTGCAACACCTTGTTCGCTGAGGGCGTTTTTAACGTCTTCGAGCTTGAAGTGACGAACGATCGCTTCGATCTTCTTCATCTCGGGAGCTCCCTATTTATCGGACCAAGCGCTTATCGGCGTTGCATCGGGCAACACCGTAACTGCGCCATGTATAGTAAAATTCTAACAAATTCTTTCGGAATCCGTTATGTGGAAAACCGAGGGGTATCTAGGTTAGGTAAAAATATAACCTTCTTCGCCATGCTCGCTGATATCCAGACCGCGGACTTCATCTGTTTCGTTGACCCGTAAACCAATTACGGCGTCAATAATCTTGAGAAGTATAAAGGTCGCGACAAGACTGAAAACCCAGGTAACCCCGATCGCTACGAGTTGGCCGGTCATGATCGAACCGCCTTCGACCAGACCTAGTTTTTCGCCACCGGCGATATCCCAGCAGGCCCGAGTGGCAAAAACACCCGTCAATACGGCCCCCAGGGTTCCTCCGACACCGTGAACTCCAAAGGCGTCGAGCGAGTCGTCGTAGCCGAATTTGCTCTTGATAGTTCCGCAGGCAATCGCACACACGATACCGGCAGCAAATCCCATCATCAACGCATGCATTGGATTCACAAAGCCAGCCGCTGGGGTAATACAAACAAGCCCCGCAACCGCACCGGAGGCAGCGCCTAAGACACTTGGCTTGCCAGTGGTCAGCCATTCATAAAAGCACCAGCCGAGCAGACCAGCCGCAGCAGAGAAATGTGTGACAGCGAAAGCACTGGAGGTAAGGTGATCGGAGAGCAGTTCGCTACCTGCGTTGAACCCAAACCAACCGACCCAGAGCATAGCTGCCCCCAGGGTCGTGTATGTCAGGTTATGCGGCCGCATATCCGACGTGCCAAAGCCAGAACGTTTGCCGATCACGAGCGCACAAACCAACGCCGAGACACCCGAGCTGATATGCACCACGGTACCGCCAGCGAAGTCGAGCGCGCCGCCGCTCCATGAATAGTCGGAACCAAACGCCAAAATACCACCGCCCCATACCCAATGGCAGAGCGGACAATAAACCAAAGTTCCCCAGGCGATACTGAAGATGACCATCGCGCTAAACTTCATTCGTTCGGCAAAGGCCCCGCAGATGAGTGCCGGGGTGATAATGAAAAACATGCCTTGGAAGAGCATGTGAGTGTAGCGAGGAATGTCACCCGCCATGGGTTCGATTGCTGCACCTAACTCATCGTCCCACTCACGCTGAACGTTTTGCATGAAGAAGTAATCCGAGTTGCCAACGTAGGGGCTGTACTCGCTGCCTAAGGCTTCGGCATTGTCGCCGCCAAATGAGAGCGAGTACCCATACAGGGCCCAGAGCACAGTCATCAATCCCATCAGGAACAGACACTGCATCATCACGCCGAGAACATTTTTCTTGCGGACCAAACCGCCATAGAACATGGCCAGCCCAGGTGCCGTCATAAACAAGACCAGCGCACAACTGGTGAGCATCCAGGCGTTATGTCCGGCCAGAGCTGCTTCGTCGGCCTTTGCTGCCACCGCAGCCAGGTCGGGGGTCTCTTGTGCAACCGCCCCGTCTGCTTGAAATCCAATACAAGTCAATGCGAGCGCAAGCGCCAGCATACGAAATGATCCGCCCATATCATCTCCCCAATACATAGAAGTAGGTTTCGCGATGAGCAAGCGCTCCGCCTTACGGACCAACACGGTCCAAGCGCCAACTCATAGAGTGCCCATCAGCACCAAGCGGCGATCGTTTAACCACACAGCCTAGCGTTGAATAGCTGGTAAGTAGGATAAAACGGCAGGGCAGCGTCGTAAAGTAGTTTGTCAGGCCTGCAGACGGCAAAGTTGAAAAAAATGCCCCGAGTTGCTGCTCAAGTCAAAGCAAATAGCCTGTAGGAGGCGTCTCCGACGCCGATTGCCGCGTCTTACGAGGTTCGCCTAGTATTTCTTGCCCAAGTCAAAGAAGAGGTTTTCATCGAGATTTCTCCCAAGGCACGTCGCTAACTCCGGCGGATGCGTTGGCGGCCCTCGCCAGCACAAACAGCAGGTCACTTACGCGGTTGATATATTTCAGCACGATATCTCGGACACTTGCCTCCTGCGACAGAGCGACAATGTCGCGTTCTGCACGCCGACACACACAGCGGGCTAAATGGAGCGTAGCCGCGGTCGAGCAGCCGCCAGGCAGAATGAAAGCCGACAGATTGGGTAGATTTTCCTCAAACGAGTCGATTTGTTTTTCCAAAGCCGTGACATGCTCGCCCTGAAGGAGCTCGGTGCCCTGGTCGTCGGTTTGAGGATTTGCCAGCTCGGCACCCAGATCAAAAAGTTGATTCTGCAATTGTGCCAATATCTGATCGATCTGCTGTGTCACTACGCCAGCTCGGGCAATTCCTAGCACCGCGTTCAACTCATCGACGGTGCCATAGGCGCCGATGCGAACCTCGCATTTCGACACTTTGCTGCCGCCAATCAGCCCGGTCGTGCCTTGATCGCCTGTGCGTGTGTAGATTTTCATGGGACTTGTGCTGCAAGTAAAGAATGAGAATGAGTGACTACGTCTAGTTATACACAATCGAAATCCAAGTTCCGAACACTGGGGTTGCGGCAATTATTTTGATTATAAGGGCGCTTTTGACGCTGCTGGCAGTTGAGAAGTCGGCTGACTGGGCAGTTCAATTGGTTAGCCCCCTCACCAGGGCCGTCCGTGTGGATTAAGCGGCGCGAAATTGCCTATCAGAAGCGGAAACCGCCATAAGAATGTAGGCTTTTGACTTCGGCGCAGCTAGAATCTAGCAGTCTCGTTATATTGCCTATCCCTTAAACTGGACGTAGCTTGCCACCGCTGGGGCTAAGTTTCCTAGCTTATTAGAAATCGTCTATACACGTCGCCCCCGACGTTTTGATTGAGCCGCCAAGGAGCCATTGATGACCCGTGTTCTGAGCAGTTTGCTGTTGTTTCTTCTGATCTTTTGGACAGCCAATACCCAGGCAGCCCCATCTGCCAACGTGCTGTTGCAAGCCGCTGAAGAGAGCAAAGAGGCCGATTCGACCGACGGCAAGCAAGCCGAAGACGAAAAACCGGCCGAAGATGCCAAGGCCGACGACGACAAAGCAGCGGCGAAGTCTGAGGACGATAAAAAAAGCGACGAGGCTGAAGAAGATGAGGAAGCTGACGACGACGAGGACGGTGACAAAGACGAAGACGACGAAGACGACGACGAGGATGAAGCCGACGACGAAGAAGACGATGACGACGCAGATGATGACGACGAAGACGACGAGGACGACAACGAAAAATCGAAGTCGGACAAAGGCGACAAGAAAAAATCAGACGACAAGCCCAAGCCTCATAAAGTTGAGCGTAAGCCAATAAAAATCGAGGCCGAGATCGACGTCACCTTCGTTGCTCAAGAAATGCAAGAGGTTGCCCTTCGTCCCGAGACTTGGAGCCAGTTCAAAGTTGTCGAAGCAGTAGAGCACGGTGTTCAGGTAAAAAAAGGCGACGTCCTGGTTCGTTTTGATGCGGAGAAGATCGAAAAAGAAATCGAAGAACAATCGCTCACCCAACGACTGAGCGAATTATCGCTGATGCAGCAAGAAGAAGAGTTCCCGCGTATCAAACGACTAATGGAGATCAAGTTCGAGAGTGCCAAAACTCGTTACGCTCAGTTTCAAGAAGACTACAAATACTATCAAGAAGTCGATCGACCGTTTGACGTAACGATTTCTCATTTTCTCTACAATCGAGCCAAAGAAGACTTGGCCTCGCAGCAAGAAGAACTCGAACAGTTGCTGAAAATGTACGAAGCCGACGAAATCACCGAAGAGACCGAAGCGATTGTGCTTCGCCGGCAACGATTTGCGGTCGAGACCGAAGAACTGATGCTTGATATACAAGAGGCTTCTCGCGATTACTCGTTGGAAGTCAGTATTCCACGCCGCGACGAGCGCAATGCGAAAGCCATGGAAGAAGCTGAATTGAGTTTCGAACAATCGAAAACGGCAAAAGAAAAGGGTTTGACACGTCTGACCTACGAAATGCAACAGAAGCGAGATGCCCGTGCAGATAGCATCGAGCGCCATGCCAAGCTCATCAGCGACCAAGGTCTGATGATCATCCGAGCCCCAGCCGACGGCACCGTGTATTACGGTCGTTGCATCAAGGGCAAATGGGCAGAGGTGACTACCTATTCATCGAAGCTCAAACCGTTTGGCATTGTCACGGCCAACAAAGTATTGATGACGATTGTCGAACCAGGTCCACTTTGCCTGGAAGCATCGATTGCCGAGAAAGACCGCCCCGATTTCAGTAGCGGCCTGGTAGCCACGGTTTCGCCCACCGGCGACGACGAGGTGGAATTGGCCGGCAAGGTGACCAAGGTAGCAAACATCCAGGGTGGTGATAAAAAGTTCGCCGTCCACCTGGATGTCGATACTGAGGGAGCCCCCGAATGGCTGGTGGCTGGCATGACCGGCAAGGCGAAGGTCGTCACCTACGAAAACAAAGAGGCGATTGTTGTCCCAGAAGACATGGTTCAAACAGACAAAGACAACGACAAGCTCAAGTACGTGATGCTCGTCGAAGACGAGGACGAAGAGCCTGTGCGTCGAGAAGTCAAACTTGGCAAAACCAAAGACAAACTAGTCGAGGTGCTCAAGGGACTCGACGAGGGCGATGAGATCGTCAAAGAAGAGAAAAAGAAAGAAGAAGACTAATCAACAACATCACTGCTGCAAAATATCTTTCTTGAAATGGATAATTTTGCCTCCCTGTCGAGGCGAGCGAAGACCACAGGCTATTGATTTATGAACTATCGTCGTGGGAAGTTGATAGGAGCGGTTGCGTCGATGTGCCTGGGTTTAGGCCTAGTCGCTTCGCTGGCATTTGGCGAAGAAAACGTTGCTAAAGTCGAGGTCCCCGCGGAAGCGAAGCTCTCGCCCTTGGCCACGCAAGGTCCCAAGCCGGCAGTGATAACGCCCCCTTCCAAGGCAGAGATCCTGCAGTCGATCGAGCGCGGCGTTGATTACCTGCTCGAATCGCAACGCAAGAGCGGCGCCTGGGGCAGTGCGGCAAGCACACGATATTACGGCATAACCGCCCCGATTCCCGGGGCCCATCAAGCCTTTCGCACGGCTGTGACGGGCTTGGCAGTGCAAGCTTTGATCGAATCGGCCGAGCATTTCGAAGGCGAGCGACAACAAGATGTCGAGGCTGCCATCGAGCGCGGACAGACTTGGCTGCTGGAGAGTTCCAATAACCTCCGCCGTGCCGAGCCCGATGCCCACGGACAGCGACGCGGATCGAAATTCTTTACCCTCTACAACGTCTGGGGCCATTCCTATGCGATTCAGGCGATCGTTAAACTTCACGAGCGAGCCGAGGGCGATGAGCCACTGCAAGCAAAACTCAAGTCGATAGCCGAGTACCATGTCGATCGTTTGCGTCGTTGCTCTTACCTCAACGGTGGGTGGGGCTATTACGATATGGTGGCTCGAACAAAGATTCCCAGTGGCAGCCCGATCAGCTTCACCACGGCAACCGTGTTGATTGCCCTAAAAGATGCCGCCCAGTTGGGAATCGAATTCCCCGAAAAGCTGACCCAGAAAGCACTCGCCTCGATTTTGCGTCAGCGCAACCCGGATTTTTCTTACGCTTATGGCGAATACCTGCGGATGCACCCTCGCTATGACATCAATCGCCCCGCTGGCAGCCTGGGGCGTTCGCAAGCATGTAATCTGGCGATGCGGATGTACGGCGATACCCTGGTGAATGATGAAGTACTGGAAACCTGGTTGAATCGTCTCGTTGCTCGCAACGGTTGGCTGAGCATGAGTCGCAAGCGGCATATCCCCGGGCAATCACCGCACTATGCCGATTTTGGGGTGGCTGGTTATTTCTTCTACTACGGCCATTATTACGCGGCCAAGTGCGTCGAAGAACTTCCTGCCGAGCAGCAACCTGTTTTTCAAGGGCATTTGGCGAACATCATTGTTCCTCTGCAAGAAAAAGACGGTAGCTGGTGGGATTTCCTGCTGTACGACTACCACAAAGCAGCAGGCACCTCGATGGCGGTTTCTACGTTGCATCGCTGTTTGAGTAACTAGCGTCACCTACGCTCGCCGCGATCGGATAGGGCCGAAACCTACGGAATACCGTAGGAAAGACCTCCCCAAGCCATTTCTATTTCTACCGATGATGCCTATTTGCAACCTCTTTTCAGCCGACATCCGGTTGTGTCGGTTATGTGTGGTTCGGTTTTGCGAAAGCTGGGTGTGTTTTCTGGTACAGCGACCGTTGTGCTAACGCGTAACCTAATCTTCCTTTAGAAGGCAGCAGCAAGCCAGCCCCCGGCGAAGCTGTTAAAACAAGTCCTTCACCGGCGATCTGCAAGGATCTCTGGCATGCTCCCGGCAAACTCCCAATCCGTATTTTTTTTAACAAGCAGTTTTGCTCCGACCAAGCAAAGAGTTCGCCGATGGGTTTCCTAAAGAAATTTTTTAATAACGTTTTCCACGAAGATGTCGTCGCACAAACGACCAGCAGCTTCGAGCAACTTGATCAGGACGAGTTGGAAGCCCATTTGGGTGTCAACCGCTATGGCAGTTTCACGCTGACCGATGCGGTGCGACCTTCCTTCGACTTGGACGTGGTTCCGTCAGCCGGTTTTCGGCACGACACCTACCGCGACGAGGCCTCGCAACAAAATGTGCCTGTCGTGATGGCAGCCGCAACGCGAGAGCGATTGTTCGACACCTTTATGGAGTTGCTCGATCCACTCGGACCGGTTGTCGACGTCGTGGTCGAAACCAGCCACGATTACTCCGCCACAGGTCACCAAGACCTGTATCGCGAGCACATCGACATGCCTATCCTACAGAGTATTCTGTGGGACTTCGAAGATCTACTGGTCAACGACGGTTGCACAGGCATCGCGGTGCTGAATCCCAGCATCCCGCAAGAAGTGCAATTCGACGAACACAAGATCCTGATCGTCTACGGCAAACAACTTACCGAGTACGAAGGCATCTTGATCGACGAGGGACTGAATTGTCGCGAAGACATGAAGTTCGTCACCGAAGCCGAGCATGTCCACTCGACCAATGACGATTACATCGAGCAATTCGAAATGCTCAAAATGCGACTCGGCATCGACAGCGACCGCTACTAAAGGACGCTGCACTCGCCCAGTTACACAAACAATCCACTTGGCTGCGGCTTTGCAAACCGCCAGGCCGATCGCTCGCCAGAGCGGTCGGCCTGTTTTTATTGGTGGAGAACTAGCCAACAGACAAAGTGCTAGCACAATGCGAGCACAGATCAGTCTTGCTTTGCTGACAAGCTTTGACGATCATTCGCGGCCCGAATTATTTTTCGAGAATATTTCTTCGAGAAGCGAATGCAAGGTTTGCTAAAAACACGATCGGTCTACGCACTGGTTGGCGCTGCGCTATTGTGTGGCTGCCAACGCATGCAGACTCCCTCGACCCTCGTGCCGCAGGGGTGGTTCGCGTCGCCTCCGCCCGTGCCAGTAGGCCCCGCGATTGTCGCACCGCCCGTTCAAGACGTTACCGTCATGCCGCCCACCGTACATATTGAATCAGGGGCGTCTTGCATCAATCCGCTGTTCATCCCCACAGCCAGCCTGAACCAGGATCTGGTTTGGGAACAAATCGTCGATATTGTAGATAACTACTTTCGCATTGAGCGAGAAAACCGAGTGCAGCTAGTCGGCAGTGTTGTGACCGAAGGGCGGATCGATACATTCCCGCAAGTTGGGGCCACTTGGCTGGAGCCGCATCGACCCGATTCAGACGGAATCGACAACCGTAACGAGAGCACCTATCAAACCATTCGCCGCCGTGCGGTTGTGCGGGTAATTCCTGCTCAAGGAGGCTACAATGTGGATATCGCCGTTCATAAGGAACTCGAAGATCTACCTCGACCCGAGCACGCTACCGCAGGGTCTGCCACATTTCGACACGATAGCTCGTTGCCAAGTCGACTAGCCGAGAATGTGCTTCGCACCCGATTTGCCAAGAGCTGGTTACCGCTGGGACGCGACATCGCTATCGAACAACTCATGCTGTGCGAAATCCAAGCCAGCGTGACCGGGGTGCCTGCCATAATGGTCCCCAGGCAGCAATAGCTGCATCTACTTGGCTGCTTTTGCTGCGGCAGGAATTCCCAGCTCAGCGATCGGCATCGCAGAGGCTGGTGCTGCCACTTGTTGAAATACCGGCAAGCGAATCGTAAACGCGGTACCGCGCCCGACCGAGCTTTCGACACGAAGCCGACCTTGATGGGCGTCGACAATGTCTTTGCAGGTCGAGAGCCCCACGCCGGTGCCACCTTTGCCGCTGGCATCAGGGCCATCTTTGGTACTGTAAAAGCGATCGAATATTTTTGGCAACTGTTCCTGAGGAATTCCCGAACCCGAATCACGCACCGTCAGATCGACCATATTACTGGCTACGTCATAATTGATCAGCAGCAACAACTCGCCGCCATTTGGCATAGCTTGTCGGGCATTGGTCATCAAGTTTAGCAGCACCTGCTGAATCTGATTACCAACGGCACGTACCGGCGGCACGTCGGCGAACTCGCAGCGAACCATTACCCGATACTTTTGCATCTCGCGTTCAAGTAGCACCAACGATTCTTCGACCAGTTTCGAGAGCTCGGTAGCTGCGAATTCTTCCTTACGATTGCGTGCCAGTCCCAGCACGCTGTTGGTAATTTTCTCGGCGCGTTGGGCGGCTGCCATGATCTTGTCGAACGCTTTATCACGGGTTGGCTCATCCTTGTGCCGCAGTCCCAACTTGGCGTAGTTCAGAATGGTCATCAATACATTGTTAAATTCATGGGTCGTGGTACCCACCAACTCGCCCAATGCAGCCATCCGCTGGGCTTGAATGAGCTGCTTTTCTAACAATGCAATCTGCTGTTCCGGAGATAGCTGTCCACCTGAGTTCATCGTGTCGCCTGCTTGTTGTTTCGTTGGGTTATACTTGCATCAAACACGGGGGCTAAAGCCAACGCAGCTTGCCAAAGCTATCTATTCTCGCCCAATTTGCTGATCGAAATGTTTTAACTGCCGGTGTTTTCAGTACTTAGTGCATTATTGCCTATCGTCGAACTCACCTGTGCGACTCAAACACTTCGCGATATAATCCCGCCCCAATTCCACGTTTTCTTAGGTCTCACCCCCGGCAGAACCCATGTTCACCGCGCAACTGCTATCACAAGCCACCGAACTGGCCCGTCGCTCGGGCTATCAAATTCGCGAGGAAGTGCTCGAAGGAGCAGGCGGCGGACATTGCTTGGTCCGCGGCGAAAAGTGGTTGCTGATTGATCTCTCACAACCCCAACGCGAACAGCTCAACGATGTGCTCGACGCGCTTCGCACCGAGCCCAACCTCGACCTGCAAGGCGTTATGCCAGCCCTGGCTGATTGCTTGTGCAGGCAGAAAGCTGCGTAGGCAAAAGTGCTAGCACATGTTGCCGTAAAGTTCATGTTGCCGAATATAGGCAGCAACTTCTGGCAGGACGTCATCTTCCCATTCGCCGTCGCTGGCAATTTGTTGGCGGATCTGCGTGCTGCTGATCGGGGTGGCCGGCATTTCAATTTGGCTCTGGCGAATCAAATCAAGGCGCTCAGCAGTAGTGATTTTTTCTAGCGCCGCAAAATCCGGCTGAGTATTGCCCGCCCGATGCACGACCAATGGCACCGCCAGCCGACAGACATCCGCCGCCCGATGCCAACGCGGCAGATCGGCCAACGAGTCAGCACCCATTGGAAAAAACAATTCCGCCCCAGGATGCTGAATTTGAATCGCTTCCAACGTCTCGGCCGTGTAGCTGACGCCGCCACGATCTAGCTCAAGCGACGAGACCTCAAATTTAGATCGGGCATTTGCCACTAAGTTCAACATCGCCAGCCGATGTTTATCCTCAGCTTCAGGTCCACCAGGTTTCAAAGGCTGACTGGCGGCCGGTACAAACCACAGCTCTTCGAGTGACGCTTGCAGAAGGCAGCACTCGGCCAATAGCAAATGGCCACGGTGCACAGGATCGAAACTTCCGCCAAAAATGCCGAGACGCATAACTTCTTGGGATTGGGGGCTAGGGACAAACGGCTTGGAACTGGTATCGTACAGGCCTAGCCCAGGTTCAGCATCCCCTGTCATAATTTCGCAATGCCCCCACAACAACAAAATCTGTTCGACACCGAGCCCATGCCGTGGGAGGTGGATGCCCAACAGCAGCGTTTGGTGGCGACCGTCGTCTTGGGCGAGGGGGCCAAAGGCGAATACGATTATTTAGTGCCTGAAAATTTTGCCAGCCAAGATCGCGCAGACCATTTGGTCGAGCCAGGACGTCGCGTTCAAGTACCCTTTGGCCGTGCCAACCGTAGGGTCGTCGCCTACTGTGTGCATTTAGAAACCAAGAGCGTCGACGCCGGTCGCTTAAAAGAGGTGGCCAAGGTCGTCGACATATCAACACTCCTCTCGCCTGAGATGCTGCGGATTACCCGTTGGATGGCGGAGTACTATCTTTGCCCATGGGGTCAAGTGCTTGAGGCCGTTGTACCCGCTGGCGTTCGTCAACAGGCAGGCACCCGCGAAGTGCATTTAGTCCATGTACCCGA
>Ga0315338_1002244_pt1 | contig 19860 bp, 16 predicted proteins | sample ASW8metaG_FD_204518 | JGI IMG/M metagenome (GOLD analysis project Ga0315338, IMG submission 204518) | Ammonia-oxidizing marine archaeal communities from Monterey Bay, California, United States - ASW #8 | ecosystem: Environmental > Aquatic > Marine > Coastal | place: USA: California | collected... | reverse complement strand
AGCGCGGGCTCTTGGGTAACCTATGGATTGGGCAGCGAATGCCAAAACCTCCCGGGGTTTATCGTTCTCAATGGCGGGCTCACCCCTCCGGGAGGACTCGACAACTTCAACAGTGGCTATCTGCCAGCCAGCTATCAGGCCTCCGTGTTCCATCCCGGCGAGTCACCGGTTGCGAATATTCGACGTACGGAATCGAATCTCAGTCTGCAGCAACGTAAACTCGCGCTGATGCGTTCACTCGACCAGCAATTGCTCGAAGATACGGGTCGCGCCGACCCGATCGAAGCGGCAATTGCCAATTACGAAATGGCCGCGCGGATGCAGATGGCGGTTCCGGAATTAGCCGACCTCAGCACCGAAACCGAAGCGACACGCGAGTTGTACGGCCTGAATGCCAAGTTCGATAACACCAAAAAATATGGCCGCCTTTGTCTGCTCGCCCGCAGGCTGGTGGAACGGGGCGTACGGTTTATCGAACTCACCTGTACCGATGGCAACGGCGACCGCTGGGACCAGCATAGTGGACTCCGCGAAGGACACACCAAAAATGCCTTGGCCGTCGACCAGCCGATCGGTGGCCTCCTCACCGACCTGCAACAACGAGGACTGCTCGATGAGACCCTGGTGGTCTGGGCGGGCGAGTTCGGTCGCACGCCGTTTGCCCAGGGGACCGATGGCCGCGATCACAACCCCTTCGGGTTTACCATCTGGATGGCGGGGGGCGGCATCCGGGGGGGCACCGTCTACGGCGCCACGGACGAGTTTGGTTACAAAGCGATTGAAAATAAGACAGAGATCTTCGATGTCCATGCCACCATGCTCCACCTGCTGGGCATTGACCATGAAAAGCTGACCTATCGCTTCAGTGGTCGCGACATGCGTCTGACCGACGTGTACGGCAAAGTCCTGCACGATATCCTTGTCTGACCGGCGCGACCAGAACAGTGCCTGCCGTTTTTCCGTTCCCCGCCATCGCATCGATCTGCCGAAATTTTCCTCCATCAATCGTGGCTCGCATCTTATATAATAGGTGGCCCTCATCTCCGAGAATTTTTCGGTCGGAAGCCTATGGTTACGCAATCCCAGCAAGATTTAACATGCACCGCGTGCGGCTGCGTCTGCGATGATCTCCGCGCATCTGTCCAGAACCAGCGGATCACTGCCGTCGATCGAGCATGTGTTTTGGCCGAACCCTGGCTCCTTGGCCAATCGGACAAGGGTGCGCCGGCAACGATCGGCGGTGCAACATGCTCAACTGAAAGTGCGGTCGCGGAGGCAGCCGATATTCTCAACAAGAGCCAATCGCCGCTGATCTATGGGCTGGCAGGCAGTAGCACCGAAGGACAACGGGCAGCTGTTCGGCTGGCTGATCGCCTTGGGGCAACTATTGATACTGCCGCCTCAACCTGCCACGCGCCCTCGATCATCGCGCTGCAGCAGGTGGGGGAGAGCACCTCTTCGCTCGGCGAGGTCAAGAACCGATCCGACCTGATCGTCTACTGGGGGTGTGATCCCGAAGTGAGTCATCCGCGCCACATGGAACGATTCGTCGATGCGCCCGGCCTGTTTGTTCCCGGCGGCCGTTCCGATCGGCACGTGGTTGTCATCGATATCGAAAAGACGCCAAGCGCTCAGCGGGCGGACAGCTTTATCCGAGTTGAAAAGGGTACCGACTTTGAACTTATCTGGGCGCTCAGGGCACTACTAGGTGGAACGCATCTTCCTGATCGGCAGTATGCAGGCATTCCCCGACAGACCATCGCAGACCTGGCAGAACGACTCAAAAACGCAAACTACGGCGCCGTTTTCTTTGGTCTCGGACTCACGCGGGGTGTTGTCCCGCACGGCACCGTCGAAGCATTACTTCGACTCGTCCGCGATCTGAACGACCACACTCGCTGTGTGGTCCGTCGGATGCGCTTGCCTGGGGATGTCGCCGGAGCCGATAATGTCCTCTGCTGGCAGACCGGATTCCCCTTCAGCGTCAATCTCGCAAGAGGCTACCCTCGCTACAATCCTGGCGAATACACAGCAGGCGTGCTGCTCGAACGCGGCGAAGTGGACGCTCTCGTCCTCGTTGGCAGCAAATTTGCCAAACACCTCTCACCGCAAGCAAAAAGACAGCTCAAAACAATTCCGAGCATTGTGATCGATCCGCCTTCAGGCGAGCGGTACAGCGATGCGAGTGTGCATTTTACGACCGGCATCTACGGCATCCACCATCCCGGAACCGCCTACCGCATGGACGATGTCCCTCTTCCGCTACACCAAGTACTTCACCATCGTCTGCCGAGCGACCACGAGATACTCAGCGCGATCGGCAGCGCGCTGGTGGCAGATAAAGCATCTCAGCCCACCATTACGTGAGCCTACGCAATCGGGTTATGCGGCCGGTAGCGACCCACTCGGCTACGAGAATATTTCCCTCCCGATCAAAGCAGGCGTCATGTGGGTGCAGAAATTTTCCGGTTTGCCATTGGTCCGGATGATTTCGCAGTGCCATCCCATCCTTGAGAACCGCCTCGCGCCAATCGCTATCCTCACCCATCTGCGCAAGCACTTTGTTGTCTGCGCCGAGCAGGGTAATGCGGGCGCTCAAATCGGGAACTAGCAGCAGATCGCCATACACATCGGCATTCGCCGGCAGAATAAACCCGTCGCGCGTTTGGAGATGTTTGCCCTTGAGGCTGAACCACTGCAAGCGGCCGTTAACCCGATCGGCAACAACGAGAGACGGTTGGCCGGTGCCTCGATCATCGATCCAGAGACCGTGCGGCAATTGGAACTGGCCGTCCCCTTTACCGGGGCCACCAAAGGCAAACTGCCATTTGCCATCCTGGTCGTAGCGGTGGATCACGTAGGCTCCATAGCCATCCGCTAAAAAAAATCCCCCATCTGGCGCAAAAGCAACATTGGTCGGCATGAAGCGATCCCGGCCCCAACGCCCTTCGTTCGTGAGATGTTCGCCCTTTGCATAAAGGCCCGATTCCATCGGAGCACGCTTCTCCCAGATCTTTTCGCCGTGCAAATCAAATTTGGCAAAGTTTTTCAGATGCTGGTAACCGGTCACATAGAGAAACTCCTCTCCACCTTCCTGATGCACTTCGAGCCCATGTCCGCCCCCCTGAAATTGGCTGCCAAAACTCCGCATGTAGCGGCCCTCGGGATCGAAGACGAAGATCGACGGGTGATCTGCTTTATTCCGATGGCCTTCGTGAATCACATAGAGATTATTGTTGCGATCGACGGCTACATTGTGAGTCGTCTGCCAGCTGAACTGTTTCGGTAGTTGCGCCCAGTCGTGCTCGACTTGATAGCGGTGATCTCCTGAACCGACAACTGGCTTTTTGGTGGCTCGGCTCGTGGTGTGGACCGCGGGAACCGTCCGCCGAATGCGGACCCCTGTCCTGCGCCGGGCGAGTGCTGGGTTTGCGGCCAAGCCGATAGCAACCGAGGATGCTGTGGCAATAAAACGACGCCGGGAAAGCGACTGCTTAGGTAGGCGAATCTTGCGCATCATTGGTTTTCCTTCATTATTCCGATTGTGGATCATCTCCGCATGAAAGCATGATAGCCTAGATGCCCCTGCATTTGAATTTCGACGTCTCGGTTGACTTTAACGGCTATGGCAAAGATTCAAAAATGTTTCTGTTTTACGCTAAAAAGCACGCCCCCTACGAACCCTCGGAAATTGGCTGCCCATTTTGCTTACGATTGTCGCGTTCTTGTATGAGGGCGAATAGGTGCCCCGGCCAGAGCACTTTTTGCCCGGCAGTCTGGCTGCACTGAGTGACACCTCCTGCCCTTTAATGAGCACCGCAGCCAGACTGTTTTTTAGACATTCTATTTTCATGAAACCGAACGCAACGCATGGAGGCTGAAGATGGACGAGCGGAGCGACAGATCGAAGGACAACAACTGCGATGCGGAACCTTGGAAACTCCCAGGACAAGATCGGGAGAGTCCCTTCCATTCCTCAATGGAGCAGGCTGCTTTCATCTGCACCTATCTCATTGACCAGATCGAAGCATCTCTACGAAAAGACTTGGCATCCGGCGATGCGGCCATCTGCATGGCCTCCGATATATTCCACCGCTCTCGATCGGGCGAGCACCTTCTCACCGCGATCAGAACGGACGAATGGACCGAATCACTCCAGAATCTGATCGAAACAGTCTGCTGGAATACCAACAACGAACAAGGGCCGAACGATCGGGATGCTTAGTCGGTGCGACTGGTTATCTCGAGAAGGTGGTAGCCGAACTGGGTTTTGACCGGCCCGTGGACTTTTCCGACTTCTCCGCTAAAGACCACTTCATCAAATTCGCGGACCATCTGCCCCGGGCCGAATTCACCCAGATCTCCACCCTGCTTTCCCGAGGGGCATGTGGAATACTGACGAGCGACCTCAGCAAAATCCGTTCCTGCAATAATTTGTTCTTTGATTTCGGTACATTGATCTTCAGAAGTCACCAGGATGTGCCGCGCCGTTGCTGTTGCCATAATAGATCTCCTCTCCTGTTTGGTTCATTCTATCGTTCTGTGATACGCTCTTCGCAAAAGCCTTAGCTTATCGGCCTACCACGCGTTGCGGTAGTCGCATCACAATGAAAGGGCTGCAATGGCTTTGCCTTCGAGGGCGTTGATTTGCCGACGGATATTTTGAGGCACGCGGACTGTCCGCTGAGACTCATAATCAAAGACTGCCATGACGGTTTCACCTTCCACAACCACTGCCTCCTGGGACTCGCTATAGACCCGGTGGCAAATCTGAATGCTCGTATTGCCCACACAACTTACCCGAGCACCAATATGGACCGTATCCGGATAATGGATCTGCTTACGGTAGTCGCAGGTTACCGAGGCAAGAATTGGACTCAGGCCGCCGGCATCCAGCACTGCCAGATCGGTCTTTAGCAGGTAGGCAATTCGGGACGACTCAAACCAACGTATGGGAACCGTATTATTGACGTGACCAAAAGCATCCTGATCCCCCCACTGTACAGGCAACACAGTGACCACCGGATATTCACCAAGGAGAGTATTTTTGGGCTCAGATGTCATGATCGCCCAATGTGGCAGTCAGAGCCGTACTATGCAAGACGGCCTGCTGGCGGGAAAAGGCCGAAGCTGGCAGAATAACAACATCATGCAAGCGGAAGTAATAGCCATCGGCGATGAATTGACCAGCGGGCAGCGGCTCGACACGAACAGTCAGTGGATCAGTGCGCGTCTTGGTGATTTGGGAATAAGAACCATATATCATACCACCGCTTCGGATGAAATCGGTCCACTCGCGGATGCCTTGAAGATCGCACTGAATCGATCTGACCTTTTGCTGATTACCGGAGGACTCGGCCCAACCCCCGATGACCTTACCCGGGACGCGTTGGCGAACGCTCTCGGAGTACCGCTAGAACTCGATGAGGCAAGCCTTCGCGAGATTGAGCAGCTCTTTGCAAAACGGGGGCACACGATGCCGGAGCGAAATCGACTCCAGGCGACCTTCCCCCGCGGCACACGGCCGATCAACAATCCCAATGGCACCGCTCCAGGGATCCATTTCATCCACTGCCGCGAGGATGGGACGCAGTGTGAACTCTTTGCGCTCCCAGGCGTTCCGGCAGAGATGCACCAGATGTGGCATGAGACGGTCACCGGGCAACTCACCGGCGAAGCCAAACCGTCGCAGATTATCCAACACCTGTGCATCAAGTGCTTCGGAGCAGGCGAAAGTGCGATCGAACAACGTCTTACTGGACTGATCGATCGCGGCCGCGACCCGGCGGTAGGGATTACGGTACACAATGCAACGATCACCTTACGCATAACCACCGCCGGAGACTCTGCTGAACAATGCGCCGAACGCATGCAGCCAACGATCAGGACCATTCACGACAATCTCGGTGACCTCGTTTTTGGCGAGGGAGATGACGAGTTGCAACATGTCGTTATTCGCCTACTTGCCGAGCGGGGCCAAACCCTTGCTTCCGCTGAGTGTGGCTCCTCCGGTCGCCTGGCACATTGGTTGAGTGAGATTGGCAGCACAACCTATCGTGGAGGGCTGGTCGCTTCCGCCGAACCACCCGAGAACCTCATCTCCCAGTCGGCGATTCTGGCAGAAAATGGTGCCGCCTCCTGCCGCGACCAGTTTGGTGCCGACTATGCAATCGCGCTCGGACCGATTGCCGAATCAACTGTTCGTGCCGGGGGCGACTTTCACTATGCCCTCGCTACCCCGGATTCCGTGATCCTCAAATCCGGCAGGACAACCGGCCACCCGGACCATCTGAGGGATCGCGCAGCGAAGCAAGCACTGAATATGCTTCGGCTTCATTTGCTCGAAACCGAGTAACGGGTGGCAATGGTGCTCACCACCGACACCCCTCGAGCTTTTCACCAAAGGTGACCGGCAGGCCAACCGAGGCTTCGACTCGCGACAAGAATTCACTGCGCGGAATTTCACGGGCCCCCAGCGAATCGGTATGTGCGGAAATTTGCTGGATATCCAACAGGCAAAAACCCCGAGCTGCCAAATGGTGCACGAGATGTACTAATGCGACTTTTGAGGCATCTCGATGGTGATAAAATTTGGATTCGGCGGCAAACATCCCACCCAGGGCAACCCCATAGATGCCGCCCACCAGTTCTCCTTGATGCCATGCTTCTACGCTATGCGCATAACCGAGTTCATGCAGCCCAACATAGGCATCAATCATCGACGGCGTCAGCCACGTATTGCCCGTGCGATCTTGAGCCGATGCGCAGGCGTGAATCACCTGTGAGAAATCACGATTGCAGGTAACGGCAAATTCATTCTTTCGGCATCGGCGTGCAAGTCGTTTGGAAATGTACAATGCATCGAGATCGATAATGGCTCGGGGGTCGGGCGTCCACCAGGCCAACAGTTCCACATTGCCGGGATCCAAGTCTTGCGTAATCGGCCAAGGAAAGATGCCGTGTGCATAGGCATCCAACAGCCACTCGGCAGAGAGTTCGCCGCCCACACGAACCAACCCCTCCGCATCCAGCGATCGCGGTAGATCAAAATAATGAGAGGGACCGAAGGGATTCATATGGGAGCCGAGACTTTTTCAGACATCTTGTTCCTACAGCGGGGCGGTATTCTACACAACAGCTGCGTTTTCGCTGCATAGAAACTTTGAATTCGGTTATAATAAAAACCGGCATTGCGGGCAGCCACTCAGGCCACCAGTTTACCGGTAACATTCTCTCACAACCGGGTTTCATGATGTACCAGCCTCAGCCCAACAGTCCTGATGAACAGAGGCCCTCGCACTCGACTCCCGACACGCAGCGCGACATCCCGCCTTCACCCACGATCCATTCCAAAGGTCCCCCCCCAATTCTTGCAGTCGCTCAGGAGGTCAATCCGCCCACGACATCCATCGGCCTGCGTGTTTTTTCACGTTTTATGTTGTTACTGACCCTCCTGCTCTTGCTGTTGGTCGTGCCGTGGTTTCTTGAAAACATCAGTTACCATCTAGCGCGCGGTCGCCAGCAGGCGGCCCGCGAGTCGCTCGAGGAACTGACGCCAACCAGGTTTGCGAGAACATCCCGACTGGTAGCGGCAACCATCCAGCAAAGTGTCGTTGATATCATCGGTCGGAATCCGAAAGGTGCCAAACAGAAAAGCCCCCATGTCCTGGGGCAGGGCTGCGGTGTTATCGTTGATGAGGAAGGGTACATACTCACGAATTATCATGTTGTACGTAATACCACCCAATTGACCGTTCATTATGGCGAGGGCCGCCAGGCAACGGCCGAAGTGGTCGGGGTCGACGCATATACCGATCTGGCCGTCCTCAAAATTGACGCCGAGAATTTGGTCGCTGCATCCTGGGGAGACAGTGAGGTGTTGGCTCAAGGCGATCCCGTATGGGCCATGGGCAGTCCCTGGGGCCTGGACAACAGTGTTAGTTTTGGAATTGTAAGTGCTATGGGCCGTCATGGGATCGGACAGGCAAAACACCATACACTGCTGCAAACCGATGCGATGTTACAGCCTGGTAATAGTGGCGGGGCATTAGTCAACGCGAAGGGCGAGTTGATCGGTATCAACACAGCGATCGTTGGCGAGTCTTTCCGCGGCATTAGCTTTGCAATCCCGAGCAACATGGCCCGGGAGATTTATTCTCGCCTCAAGAACGATGGCGAAATCCCACGGGGATGGCTTGGCGTCCAGCTAGCAACGTTGCCGCGGTCGTCCAGTTACGGAGAGGATCATGGAGTCGGGGCGATTGTGGTGTACGTCTTTAAGAGTTCACCAGCAGATGTGGCGGGGATTCGTTCCGGAGACATCATCAAAGTGTGGCAAAGCAAAACCATCAAAAATGCAGGCCAACTGAGCCAACTGGCTGCTCAAACGATGGCAGGAGACAAAGTACAGGTGTCACTTCTTCGCGGTGAGGAAGAACTCTCTCTCTCGGTAACGGTTGGCCGTCGCCCAGCGCTGCCACAATAATCCACGCTTTTGCCAAACCCTCTTCAGGCGCGGTCGCCGCTAGCATCTGGAACGTTACCCAGTGCCTTGAGTTTCACAGCCATTACGGGATAATTGGCTTGCTAGCAGGCAGTTCACAAACCTTAGGGGGTGTGACTACTGTTCGCGTTGACCTGCGTAAGCGAACGCCGTATAATCCGCCCGCCGTCTAGGAGACGGTACCCGGTTCCCCGCAGGAATCGCCGAGTTTATTAGGAGGGTCAAGGAAGACCAACGGCTGTGGCGCTTGTTTTGCGCATCTTCCTTGATTAGACAAGCGTCACAGGAGCGCTCGGTGTCCTCGACATCGTCGTTAGATACTAAAGAACAAGTTCGCCAGGCGACGGATATCGTCGACCTGATCGGGCAATATCTCACCCTCCGTCGGGAAGGGCGCAGCTACAAGGCACTCTGTCCCTGGCACGACGATACGAATCCAAGTCTGCAAATCAATCCCGAACGTCAGAGCTGGAAGTGCTGGGTCTGCGACATCGGTGGCGACGTCTTCAGCTTTATCATGCAACGCGAGGGAATTACCTTCCCCGAAGCGATCTCCATGCTCGCAGAGCGGGCTGGCATTGAATTAAAATCCTTCCCCGGCGCACAATCCGCTGCAGCGGGCAAAAAAAGTCTCTATGAAGTTGCCGCCTGGGCGGAAAATGAATTCCATCGCTGCCTGACCACCGATCCTATTGGTGATGCTGCCCGTACCTATTTGCAGCAGCGAGGAATCACCAAGGAAAGTATTGAGCAATTCCACCTCGGTTTTGCGCCCAATGAATGGGACTGGCTGTTGCGACGCGCCAACGCCGACGGGATTTCCATTAGCAACCTGATCAAAATAGGCCTCCTTGCAACATCCAGCCGAACGGGCAGACAATACGATCGATTCAAGGGCCGTGTGTTGTTTTCAATTCGCGACACACAGCACCGACCCATCGCCATGGGAGGACGTATTCTCCCTGAATATGAAGATGAGAAGGCTGCCAAGTACATCAATTCCCCCGAGACCCCGCTCTTCTCAAAAAGCAATCAACTCTACGGGCTCGACAGGGCCCGAGATGCCATCGCGCCGCGAGAAGGCAAACGCCATGCGATTGTCATGGAAGGGTATACCGACTGCGTGATTGCCCACCAATTCGGTTTCCACGAATCTCTTGCGGTACTCGGAACTGCCCTCGGCGAGCGGCACATCCGTCTTTTAAGTCGCTACGCGGACCAAATTACTCTCGTCCTTGATGGAGATACAGCCGGCCAGCGCCGTGCAAACGAAATACTCAACCTGTTTATTGCCGGACAACTTGACCTTCGGGTGCTCACGCTCCCGGATGGGCTGGACCCATGCGACTTCCTGCTCAAGCGTGGCGCCGATGCATTTCGCGATCAGCTCGCAACGGCCCGCGATGCCCTGGACCACAAATTGCTTGTTGCCACCGATGGCGTCGAGATAGACAGCGGTTCTCACGAAGCCAACCGCGCACTGGAGGAGATCCTCAGCACGGTGGCCCAGGCACCTCAATTGCAGTACGGCGGCCATATCCAAACCAAGCTGCGCGAAGATCAGTTCCTGGCCCGCTTGGCGAGCAAATTTCGAGTCCCGGAAGAAACGGTACGGGAGCGCGTTGTCGCCCTCCGCAAAACTGCGAGGCGATCGTCAACTGCGCGTGATGCCATCGCCTCCCGCGATCCACTTCAGATTCACGAACCGTGGGAAAGGGAACTCATTGAAATCATCCTTCAGGAACCGGAGTCGATTTCCAGAGTTGTTGAATCGATTGTGCCAGAGCAACTGACAGACCCTGTATGCCAGCGAATTTTTGCCTGTTGCCGGGAACTATCTCTTGCTGGCGAGACCCCTAATTTTGATCGACTTGTTCTGGAATTTGACGACCCGGCTATGAAAAACCTTCTCGTCCAACTTGACGAGCGAGGTCAAGATCGCGGCGGCAGCGATCTTGCTGCACAGTTACCCGACCTGCTTTTGAGCTTCCAGCGAAGAAATGAAAAGCGGAACCACCAGCAGACGACGGCAGCGCTCAAGGAGAAGAAGTTCGCTGAGGATCAGGAGGTAACCATCCTTCAGAACCTTATCGATCAACAACGTGCCCGGCAACGGGACAGTTAGTAGCTGAGTATTTCGGAGCTCACGGACGGGAACCGATATTTGGCTGAGAAATAACTCTTATCGCGCAGGAAGCGCGGGAGGAGAGAGACCGTGGACCCGCAGAATACGACACTTACAGATCTTATTACCAAAGGACAAGCCCAGGGATATCTGACGTACGACGACGTCATTTCATTTCTCCCGGATGAAGAGATCGGCTCCGAGCCGGTTGATGAACTTTTGGTTTCTCTTGAAAACCATCACATTGATCTCTATATCAAACCTCCAAAGTCTTCATCGGACACCACCGCGATCGATGTCGCCGAAGAAGAAGACGAGAAAGAGGCACCTACACTCGAATTAGCGCCGATCGAGGTTGCTCGGGGCAGCCAGGATCCGATCCGCATGTATCTAACACAAATGGCGGAGATTCCCTTGCTCGAACGGGAGCAGGAAATCGCCCTGGCCAAAAAGATCGAAATTTCGCGACGGTCCTTCCGGCGTGTACTCTTGTCTTGCGGCTATGCTTTGCAGGCAACAATTTCGACACTTGAAAAAGTGCGGTGTGGTCACCTTCCCTTCGATCGCACCATCAAGGTTTCGCTTACTGAGCAACTTACCAAAGAGCAGGTACAGGCGCGCATGCCCCATAATCTGCCAACACTGCAGCATATTGCAAACTGCAATCGTGACGATTTTAAGAAACTCATCAGCCGTCGCACCCATCGCCATCAATGGCTGCAGGCACGACAGCGTTTTCTTCGCCAGCGTCGCAAGGCGCTGGTTCTTGCTGAAGAACTCAGCCTTCGCTCCCGGCGCATCCATCCATTCATCGGACAATTGAAAAACATTGCTCATCGCATGAATGAATTGCGCAGCCTCATCCGGCAATCGCAGAACAACCCACATCTGGCCAAGCAAACCAGAAAGCACCGTAAAGAATTGCACCACCTGATGGTGCAAACTCAAGAGTCACCCCGCAGTCTGACTCAACGAATCGGGAAGGTCTGTCGACTCTACAATGACTACGAGACCATCAAACGCCAACTCTCGGGAAGCAACTTGCGGCTGGTGGTTTCGATTGCAAAAAAGTATCGCAACCGGGGCCTGAGCTTTCTGGATCTGATCCAGGAAGGCAATACGGGGCTGATGCGGGCGGTTGATAAATACGAATACCGTCGCGGCTATAAATTTTCGACCTATGCCACCTGGTGGATCCGCCAAGCAATCACGCGGGCAATTGCCGACCAGGGTCGTACCATCCGGATACCGGTGCATATGATTGACATCCTGAGTCGCCTTCGCCGTGTAGCCAAGAATCTGGAACAGGACATGGGCCGGATTCCAACCACCGAGGAAACTGCCTTGGCAGCTGGTGTGACACTCGAGGAAACCCGGCGTGTTCTCGATATTGGTCGGCATCCGGTGAGTCTTGACCGACCGGTCGGAGAAAGCGAAGATAATAGTTTCGGCGAATTGATTGAGGATGCGACTTTCGAAAACCCAACGCAGGCTGCAAATCATGGATTGCTTCGAGATCAAATCGATGAATTGCTCAAAACGCTCACCTACCGGGAGCGAGAAATTGTCCGCCTGCGCTATGGGCTCGACGACGGCTATACTTACACGCTTGAGGAAGTGGGCCGAATATTTCGGGTTACCCGCGAGCGTGTGCGCCAGATTGAGGCCAAAGCATTGCGGAAGTTGCAGAACCCAGTCCGGAGTGGTCGGCTTGAAGGATTTCTTCCAGCCGCCGCGGCTTGATTTGCCCCGGCTAACATTCAAGGCCGCTGGTGTTTTCACCAGCGGCCTTTTTTTGGTGTTTCCCAACCACCGCCACGAATTGAACGGCCCCCATCAGAATATAAGGAATCGTACATTATGACTGCGACGGCAGATACCATTTGTCAATTGCATCGCATCCACAAACAGTTGGCCGACCGAAAAGAAAAGCTTTCGGCAGGCCCCCAACGCGTCAGTGCCTTCGCGTCGCGACTCGCGGACACCGAGCAAGAAAAGTCTGTTGCCAAGGAAAACGTAACCCAGATGAAGATGCTTATCGACAGCAAACAGCTGCAGCTTAAAAGTGCTGAAAACAAGGATGCCGACCTCAGAAGCAAATTGAACGTGTGCAGCAATAATCGCGAATACCAAGCCATCTTGGAACAGATCGCTGCAGACAAAATGGCGACCAGTGTTTTGGAGGATGAAATCCTCGAGACCATGGATAAGGTCGAGCAACTACAACAGGTGGTCCAGGATGTCGACCGTGAGGTCGCAAATTCCACCAATCTCTTAGCCGGAGCAAAGAAAACTGTTGCTAACGAGGAGGCGTCCCTCAAAGCAGACATCGGCCAGTTGGAATCGGAACTCGCGGAAGCCGAAGCGTTTCTTCCAGATGAGATTCGTACCGATTACAACCGGATGGTGCGCACGCGGCTCGAAGACTCGATGGCGGCTGTGGAGGGAGATGTCTGCATCGGTTGCTACCAGCAGATAACACCCAACATGCTCAGCCAACTCATGCTGAAGGAGACGGTGATTTGCACGGCATGTGGCCGCCTGCTCTATCTCAGCGAACTGTAGTTCTGCCTAAACACTCAGATCCGGCACGACGAACGGTCGTCGGTATTGGCGGGTAAGACGCCTATTGGCTGGGCCATTAGAGACAAAGCGTTCTGTGGCTCCATCCATTTCCAACGGTGTACCAAACGTGACTGTATCCCGCTCAAGATCAACACCGTTCTTATCGAGATGCCCAGCCATCCGCTCGAAAGACTCCGCATAGAGTGGACCTGCCGCTGAAACTGCAATGGCTTCTCTGATCTCCTGGCCGGTCATTGTTGTCCCCATTTGATGGGAAATGCCACCTGTGTGGCAAAGCGCGCTCGACAAATGGCCCTCGAGAATATCGGCGTTGAGATCGGAATAATTCCGGCTCCGCATGGCGGAAAGGAAGTTGGCAAAATGATTGCCGCCGCCGCTGAATTTTTTAATCACTTCGCCGTCTGAGTCGTATGCAATGGCTTCGGTATAGCTCGGGATCAGAAGGCTACCTTGTTCGCACTGCACAACGACACCCACCCCAGATCCACGATAGTTATCCATCCCGGAACTCCAGTCGGTATTTTGTTTTGGCAAACCGCGCGTCTCAAAAATGAGAGGGGCCTTTTTATAATTATGGAGAACCGTCTGAGTATTTGGAGTATTTCCGGCATCGTCGTATCCCAATCGGCCACCCACGCTCAAAACGAAAGGCGACAATGCATCCTCTCCCAAAAACCAACGCGCCAAATCCATCTGATGGATACCCTGGTTGCCCATGTCGCCATTGCCGGTATTAAAATCCCAATGCCAATCGTAGTGCAGATTCGGCCGGTAGAGATCTACCTTGGTGGCGGGGCCGCACCAGAGGTCGTAATCGACGTGTGCCGGAATTGCGAGCGGCTTCTGAAGCTTGCCGATCGATTGCCGGGGTTTGTAGCAAGTACCAACTGCATATTGAATGGCTCCCAGCTTACCGTCCGCGATGAATTTGTGAGCCTCCCGAAGAGAGCGGCTCGAACGGCATTGGGTCCCCGTCTGAACCATGCAATTATATTTCCGGGCTGCGTTTACCAGTTGCCGCCCCTCCCACACGTTGTGTGAGACCGGCTTTTCCACATATACATCCTTTCCTGCCTGAGCAGCCTCAACGCCAATCAACGCATGCGTGTGATTTGGTGTTGCAATCGAAACCGCATCGATGTCGGGACGCTCGAGAAGCTTGCGATAATCCTGGAACGTATCTACGTTTCGCTTTGTTTTTTTAGAAAACGATTCTGCGGCAGCACCAAGCACCTGCGCATCGCAGTCGCAGAGAGCAACAATGTGATCTCTAAATCCCTGCATGTGTGAACCGCCACGGCCATGCAGCCCAATCACGGCAATGCGAATCTGATCATTTGCGCCATACGCTCTGGTGGAAATTCCCAAAGGTAACGCAATCGAACCGGCCGCCACCGCGCTGCTAAGAAAAGTACGTCGTGAAACGGTCATACCAAGATGCCTCCGAAGGTGGGATTCGTTTTGCATAGGCGAGACGACAAACACGCGGGAGTTAACAAGGCCGTTAAAAATGCATTGTAGCCTCTAGCTCGTGCTGGCTCAATCATTGTACCGAACGGAAAACGACGCATGGGTAGATTCCTGCCTCCAAATCAATGCAACATTGTCCGAAGTAGATACCATGATACGACCGCTCAACCCTCTGCCTGATACGCCCGATCGATCAGTTGGATCGTATGGAGGATCGAAACCGGATGGGCAAGACGTTTGAGGTGGGACTCGATCTGCATCAGGCAGCCGATATTGCCCGTAACCACTATTGCCGCTCCACTGGCAATGACTGCTCTGGCCTTGCGCTCGCCAAGCTGCGATGCGATCTCGGGTTGTTCGATCGAATACGATCCGGCAGACCCGCAACATATTTCCGCGTCCGCCAGTTCACAGAGTTGCAAATTTCCAATCGATTCAAGAAGCGCCCGTGGCGCGCTTCGCACCCCCTGAGCATGTGCAAGGTGACACGCGTCTTGGTACGCAACCAGTAATGGCGTTGTGAGGGGAGGAGGGGTTCGAAATCCCACGTCGTGAAGATATTGGCAGATATCGACGGTGCGGGCTGCAAGATCCCTGGCCGCCTCTTGCTGTGGCTGGCCCGCGAGCCACAGCGGATATTCATGAATACCCGAACCACAGCCGGCGGCGTTGGTGATAATTGCATCGACATCGCGGGGAAACACTTTAATGTTGTGCCTCGCAGCCGCGCTGGCCTCTTCACCGGCTCCGGTATGCGCGGCAAGCGCTCCACAGCAGCCCTGATCGCGGGGAACGACGACTTCGATGCCATTTTCCGCCAGGACCCGCAGCGTCGCTACGTTGATTTGCGGCGCAAGCACCTGCTGGGCACAACCGGCGAGAAGCGCAACCCGCCCCCGTCGCTCTCCCCTCGCCGGCACAAATTCCGGCAGCAGCTCTCTACGGGGGAGCGAACTGGGCAGGAGCGCGAGCATCGCCGCCAACTTTCGTGGCAGCAGGCGCGCCACGGGACGGGCCCAACGGCCCCCCATCGCTGCCAACCGGAGGCGACCCGGGTAGGGAAGGGTTTTGAGGATCAGTTTGCGAAGCAGCCTCTGCGATAATGTACGCCGACGAATGTTCTCTGTGTGGCCCCGATAGGAAGTGATCAGTTCGTCATACGCCACACCGGACGGGCAGGCGGAGACACAGCTGAGGCAGCCGAGACATCGGTCAATATACGGGGCGGCGGCATCGACCGGCAAACTTCCTTCCAAAACCTCCTTCATCAGAACAATACGTCCTCGTGGTGAATCCATCTCTTCGCCCAACTCCTGGTAGGTCGGGCATGGCGGCAGGCAGAAACCACAGTGGACGCAGGCCGCCACAGCGCCGGCCATTTCTTCACCGCGGGGACCATTTTCACCAGTGGGGATTTTATGCTGCATACAACCTGCTATCCAAAATGGACCTTTCAGCCAGATTCCCTAAAATTTTTCGTCGGGATCAAAAATAGATTTAAGGCGCTGAAAAAAAACATTGTCCTGCCAATTGCCTATCCACCGCACCGGAGCATCACCGAGCAGTACGAGGCCACCGAGTTCACACTCCGGCAGTTCCTCCCAGCGGTCTTCGGATCGCCAACTCAGCCAGAGGACGTTCCCACCCACGCTATAGCGTCGGGGAGAATCAATCCGGGAACCTTGTAGCGACTGTTCGATCCGTTCAATACTCGCAGGAACCACAGGAATTTTCAGCAGGCTCGCACCTGGCGGCACCCAGCTGAATTCGCGGGCCGCGTCCCAGATTGCGGTATCGTCGTCAATCTGTTCGATCGCCTCGACACCAATGAGCAAAGCGCGGATCCGCTGCAACCGCTCTGGAAGCGAAGCCGATAATCCGCCAACGCGAATCCACAAAATACCATCCCCGTCACAATCGAGCGAACAGAGATCGAGCGGGAGATGTGTCAGTTGGTTCATCACACGAACGGCTGCAGACACACCAGAAGTCTCTACTCTGAGCGTTGCCGTGGCGGATGCCCTGGGAAAGACTTTAAACGATAAATCAAGGAGCACTCCAAAGCAGCCGAGACTCCCAACGACCAGTTTGGGGATATCGAACCCGGCTGCATTTTTCACCACCTTTGCGCCGCCGCGGATGATCTCACCAGCGCCGGTGACCATACGACTGCTAATCACAAAATCACGGACACCACCATAGCGAAAACGTCCCGGACCTGAGAGTCCCGAAGCAAGCGTGCCGCCTAGCGTTGCACCGCTCTTGGCAAGTGGTGGGTCAAACGGAAGATATTGGCCGTGCTCGGCGAGTACCTCTTCGATTTGGGCCACAGGTGTACCCGCCATGGCAGTAAATGTAAACTCATCGGGCTGATATTCGATCACGCCGGAAAGCCCAGCGACGCAGAGATTAGGCTCGCGCGAAAGATTTGTCTTGCTGCCGCCGGCTACCACACGGACATGCTTCGAAGAGCGGACAAAATCACAGACTTCTTCGACGGTGGTTGGTTGCTCGGCCATCGCTGTTCAATTCCTGAAAATAATTCCTTTTTTTTCCAGCGGGTGCAGCCCGTGGGACAAAAGGGCAGGGGCCTCCGCCGAAGCGAGCATTTTTCCGCGATTCGCCAGTCTTGCCGGATCGACCGCGTCGCGAATCCGGTGCATGAACAGCGTATCCTCTGCCCCATACATCTCCTTGAGAAAACCACGCTTCTCCAGACCCACGCCGTGCTCCCCTGTAATCGAACCGCCAAGCGCGATGCAGAGCCGCAGGATTTCGGTGGCACATTCTTCTGCCCGCTCATACTGCCCCGCCTGCCGGCCATCATAAAGAATTAATGGGTGCAGGTTCCCATCACCAGCATGAAACACGTTGGCGACACGGATATTATATTTGTTACTGAGTTTCTGAATTTCAACCAGCGCTTCGGCGAGTCGTGACCGCGGAACGACACCATCCTGGACAATGAAATCGGGGCTCAGCCGGCCAGCCGCGGAAAAGGCGCTCTTGCGGCCCTTCCAGATCATCAGCCGCTCCTGTTCATTCATTGCGGGATTGACCTCAAAGGCGCCCGACTCTTTGAGTATTTGCAGAAGATGCTGTTTTTCCTCGGCCACCTCTTCTGCGGGACCCTCAAGCTCTACGATCAACACCGCTTCGGCACGCGACGGATACTCGACACCGACTGCAGCATGGGCTGCGTCCATCACCAGTCGATCCATAATCTCAATCGCGCCGGGCAAAAGGCCCGAGGCGACCAGCATGGCAACCGCCTTGCCGGCCCCTCCGAGTGAGTCGTACGCGGCAATCACCGTATAGAACGTTTCGGCCCTCGGCAGCAGTCGCACCGTAATTTCCAGGGCAACCCCAAAAAGGCCTTCCGAACCGACAAACATCCCCGTCAAATCGGGCCCCACACCTTCGAGACTCGCGGTACCAACGGTTGTCACTTCGCCGTCCGGAAGAACGACCTTGAGCGCCAAGACGTGGTTGGAGGTCATGCCGTATTTCAGGCAGTGGGCACCCCCGGAATTGAATGCCACATTCCCACCAACCGTACAGACAGGACCACTGGAAGGATCGGGAGCGTAGTAAAGGCCATCATCGACCGCCCGCTGCGTCACCTGGGCCGTAATCACACCTGGCTCAATCACCATTGTTCGGGAACTCAGACAATAATTGAGAATCTTGTTCATCCGGTTCAAGGCGATTACCACGCCGTCTTCCACCGGGACCGATCCGCCCGAAAGACTCGTACCACTACCTCTCGCCACATATGGCACATCGTGCGCATGGCAGATTTTGATGGTCTGAATGACCTCCTGGGCCGATTCGGCCAACACCACCGCGCGTGGCTTTGCGCGGAATGCCGTAAGGCCATCCGATTCATAGGGCAACAGTTCGGCCTGTCCCAGGAGCAACCGTTCTTCTGGGAACATCTCGGTTAGTGCAAGGACGAATGGATCGTGCACAGTCTCTTTCCAAGGGATTTTGAATATCTCTGTACGATCAGCACCCACCAACACTCGAAACACACGACTTGCTGTGGGAACCGCAAAGCCGAACCCGTTGATGCATTATTTCATCTCAAAAGGCGAAGTGCTTGGTCATCGTGGATATTTTTTCATGCACACTGGTCTCGATAAAGCCCCATTGATACATAAGATTTTCCGTACCGGTGATGATCATCTGGATCGCAATACAAATCAACAGAAAACCCATGATGCGGGTGACCGCATTCATCCCGGTGACTCCCATGAGGTGCAACAGCCTCACGGAAAACCGCAGGCACAGCCAGGTGAACAAGCTCGTTGCTAGAATTGCCATGGTGATCGAAAGATAGGGGGACCACGCAAACGTCTCTATTTTTGCCGACGCAGCGAGCACCACAGCCAACGCCCCTGGGCCTGCGATCAGCGGCAATGCCAGGGGACAAAACGAAATATCCTGTTTGGGGGATGAACCGGGCCCATCGGCGTCGACACTGCGATCTTCTTTTGGCGTAAGTAAACCGAATCCGATTCGCGATACGATCAGACCTCCCCCGATCCGGATCCCATCAATCGTGATCCCAAAAAAGCTCATGATGTACGTGCCGCCTGCAAAGAACACGAACATTAACAGGAAACTATAGAGGCTACCCTTAAATGCCATCTTGCGGCGAAACGCTTCATCACCACCATCTGTAATGCTCAAAAAAATACCGACATTGCCAAACGGATCGGTGATCACAAACAGCGAGACGAATATCGCAATAAAATGCTGCCAGAAATCCATTATTCAAAACACTCCTAAACGACACAACGACATCGTGGCATCGAATCAACAAGAATCCCACCGCTTGCATCATCGTACGCCATAATAAGGGGCCACCGAAGAATGCGACAGAGCAGGTCGTGGTTTTTGGAGGTGGATTGCTCTGCGAAGGAGATCTTTTTTGAAAGATGTCTGGAAATACAGTCCAAGCCAGCCCTACAATAACTCAGCTATTCTCTGATATCGAGGAACTACCGATGCCCAAACAAGACCGCGATCCCCCAACTGCCGTCCGCGGCCTGAAGGATCTGCTCGCGATGTTCGAGCCGGACGCATCGGATGCACGTTTGGAGCAAATCCAAACGGCACTCTACGTTGCCCACCAACTACAGCAGCGGGCATCCTCACTACAGACTCCGCA
>Ga0315338_1002243_pt1 | contig 19870 bp, 17 predicted proteins | sample ASW8metaG_FD_204518 | JGI IMG/M metagenome (GOLD analysis project Ga0315338, IMG submission 204518) | Ammonia-oxidizing marine archaeal communities from Monterey Bay, California, United States - ASW #8 | ecosystem: Environmental > Aquatic > Marine > Coastal | place: USA: California | collected... | reverse complement strand
TTCCGTCGAACCGCTGCTGAAGAGCGGCAGCACTGTACTAGGCCTGTCGGACGCCGGCGCCCATGCGAGCCAGCTTTGCGATGCCTGCCTGCCGACCTACCTGCTGAGCCGCTGGGTCAGGGAAAAACAGTCACTCGGCTTGGAGGAAGCGGTTCGTATGCTAACCTTGCGGCCAGCCGAAGTGGCCGGTATCACCGACCGGGGCCTGCTGGCCGAAGGGAGACCCGCCGATGTCACCATATTCGACGCCGAAACTGTTGGTGCAAGTCCGTTGACCCGGGTCTACGATTTCCCCGGCGGCGCCGACCGCCTCATTTCCAAGGAGAGCGGCATTCGCGCCGTTATCGTCAACGGCGTGCCGATCCGGGAAAACGGCGCCGACTCAGTCGACCCCGAAGGCGATCTACCCGGCGGCATCCTGCGAAAATTCGCGACCCGTTAAGTACAGGAAACACCGATGTCACAATCCAATCCAACCTCCCCCGAACACTATGAAGTTATCGTCGTCGGCGCGGGTGTCGCCGGCATTTACCAGATCAAACGCCTCGCCGAGCTTGGCGTGAGCGCGACGGTGCTGGAGGCGGCCGCGGACCTGGGCGGAACCTGGTATAACAACCGCTACCCCGGCGCTCGCTTCGACTCGGAGAGCTACACCTATGGCTACTCTTTCTCGAAGGAACTCCTCGACGAGTGGCACTGGAAGGAAGCGTTTTCCGGCCAGCCGGAGAATTTGCGTTATCTGAACCATGTCGCGGACAAGTTCGATCTGCGCAAGTACATGCAGTTCAACTGCCGGGTCGATGCGGCGCATTTCGAGGAAGCCGAAAATCGGTGGCGCGTGAACATCAGCGACGGCCGACAACTGACTTGCCGTTTCGTCATCATGGCGCTCGGCCTCCTTTCCATCCCGACCCTGCCCCGGCTGGAGGGCATGGACGATTTCAAGGGCCAGTCGTTCCACACCTTTGATTGGCCGCACGAACCGGTCGACCTTAAGGACAAGAAGGTCGCCGTCATTGGCACCGGCGCCACGGCCATCCAGGTGATCGGTGAAATCGCCGACAAGGTCGGCGAGCTGACCGTCTTCCAGCGGCGCCCCAATTGGTGCGCACCCCTGAACAACAGAAAAATTTCCGACGCCGAGATGACCGAGATCCGGTCGCGTTACGACGAAATCTTCGCGACCTGCGCCCGCACCCCGGGTGGGTTCGAGCACGAGCCGGACCGGCGCGGCTTCTTCGAGGTTTCCCGCGAAGAACGGGTGGCGATGTGGGACCGCCTCTACGGCGAGCCGGGTTTCGGCATTTGGCTGCGGAACTTCCGCGAAATTTTCACCGACGAAAAGGCAAACGAAGAATTCTCCGAATATATCGCCGAGCGAATCCGGCAACGGGTCGACGATCCGGCGACCGCCGAGAAATTGATCCCGCGCGACCACGGCTTCGGCATTCAGCGTGTGCCGTTGGAGACGAACTATCTGGAAGCCTATAACCGGCCGAATGTTCATCTTGTCGATCTGAGCGAGGCGCCACTCGAAAAGGTCACCGAGACCGGTCTTCGTACGACGGAACGCGATTACGATTTCGACGTCATCGTCTATGCGACCGGCTTCGACGCCATGACCGGCGCGCACGACCGGATCGACATCAGGGGTATCGGCGGCGAGACCCTGCGGGACAAGTGGCGTTACAGCATCTCGACCTTCCTGGGCATCTTCATCCACGGTTTCCCGAACCTTCTGATGCCGAACGGTCCGCAAAGCGGCTCCGCGTCGACCAACTATCCACGCGGCATAGAGATCGGCGTAAACTGGGTTACAAATTTTTTGGAGCACACCTGGGCGCATGGCCATGACCGGGTCGAAGTGACCAGCGAAGCCGAGGCGCGCTGGACAGGCCATGTCGAGAAAATGTATCAGGTCATGCTGATGCGAAAGGCAAAATCCTGGTTTACCGGCTACAATTCGAATGTCGAAGGCCACGAGGAAGGGACGATCCGTTATCTCGTCTACAACGGGGGCATGCCGAAATACGTCGCCGCCTTGAACGACGTCGCGGCGAAGGCGTATGAGGGCGTTTCATTCTCAGATGGCCGGGCGGATCAAAAATTGCCGTCACAAGCGTCGGTCGAGAAACGAATCGCATAACCGACTAACTACGGACCTTCACTTTGAAACGGTCTGGGCTGAAATCCTATTTCCTGCCCTCTGTGGTGATCCTGTCGATAATCGCGACGATCCTGGGGATTTGGGCGTTCTGGCTGGAACCCGCCAGTTTACGAACAATCGCCTATGTCGCGACCCCAAAGGCTTGGCCGAAGGAATGCGATGGGCTTTCGATCGGCGTCATCGCCGACTTGCATGCCGGCGCGCCTTATATCGATCTTGAGAAGGTAAAACAGGTCGTCGAGCAAACGAATGCGGCGCAACCTGATTTGATCTTGCTCGCCGGCGACTACGTCATTCAAGGCGTGCTCGGCGGCAGGTTTATCGCCCCCGAAAACGCGGCCGCAGTGCTGTCCGGCCTGCGCGCGCGGCTGGGAATTTACGCGGTGCTGGGCAATCACGACTGGTGGCTTGATGCCGACCGCGTGACGCGCGCGCTCCAGAAGAACGGGATAAAGCTTCTGGAAGATGCGAATGCACCGCTCACCTTGGACGACTGCGCTTTCACGCTGGTCGGCATAAGCGATTTTTGGGAAGGACCGCATGACGTCGTCAGGGCGTTTACTGGCATTGAACAAAGCTCGCCCATCGTCGCGTTCACCCACAATCCGGATGTCTTTCCGCATTTGCCGATGCCCGTCGGACTGGCGATCGCCGGACACACGCATGGCGGCCAGGTCGACCTACCGCTGTTGGGGCGCCTCATCGTTCCATCGCGTTACGGCAAGCGGTTCGCGGCAGGCGTTATCGTCGAGTCGGGCCAAACCTATTTCGTCGGTACCGGAATCGGGTCGAGCATCATTCCAGTGCGGTTCCGGGTCCCGCCCGAAATCGCCATTGTCGAATTGCGCTCCCCTTAATCAAATTTCCATTTGCTCAAGGACCGCACGGCCGAGCAAACCGTATGGATTTGCGAGGGACTCCAAAATTTCGAAATGGTTGCAGCCCTCCGCGACCAGACATTCGCCGGTAAGTCCCCGATCCGCCAGCACGGCGGCAAACTCTTGGGTCTGGCGCTGGAACTCGGGCGTCTCGAGGGTCCCGTAGCCGAGGACGATCGGCGTCGAAATACGCTCCAGATGGCGGATAGGACTCAGGGCATCGACGCTTTCATCCGTAAAGGATACATAGTCGCTGCGTGCCGAGAGGCTAACCGGCTCAAGATCGTAGAGGCCGCTGCACAACAGCGCGCCCTTGATCGCATCTCGCGGCAGGCCAAACAGGGCCCAGTCCGTCGTTAGCGCCACAGCCGCCATATGCGCGCCTGAGGATTGCGCCGATAGAAACAGGCGGTCCGGGTCGCCGCCAAATTGGCCGGCATTGTGCCAGACCCAGGCGATCGCGCGGCGAATTTGATCGGCGATCGGCATCAAATCGCCGTCTCTGTCCTGGACCCAATCGAAGTCCGGCAGCACAAACCGAACGCCGGCCGCGACGAACAGTTCCGCTGGGAAGGCGTAGTCTGAAGCCCGGCCCGCGCGCCAGGCGCCGCCGTGAATAAAGATGTTTATCGGGCCCTTGGAATCTCCACCGCCATACACATCAATTGCTTCGTTTTCGCCCTCGCCATAGCACAGACGTTCGGGTGGGCCAATACGTCTACGCATCGCTTCGCTATCGCTGGCAAAGCGGTTCAGCAACTCAACGCGGTTGGCCGCATACGCCGCCTGATTGTAGGCCGCGTCCAGCTCTGCCTGCGTCATGTCGCGCCAGACGGCCGGTCCATTCGGTTGGTTCATCGGCTTTCCGTCCTACAGAGCTACTTGGAATTCGCCACGACACTATGATCGATCCGCCCGTCCGCACCAACGCCATGGATCGTCGACGCGCGCACGCGTAAACTGCGCGTTGCATCATTCAGCAGACGGGAGGCATGACCATGGCCGGAGAGATCGAGGCACGATTGCAGGAATTGGGGATCGAATTGCCGGAGGCCGCGGCCCCGGTGGCGAACTACGTGCCCTACGTCATCGACGGAAAGCAGCTTTGGATCGCGGGACAGGTCCCGTTCTGGAACGGCGCGATCAAATATACCGGCATGGTCGGGCGGGAAGTGTCGGTGGACGAGGCCGTGGACGCGGCGCGCACCTGCGCCCTTAACATTCTGGCGCAGACCAAGGCGGCGCTCGGCGACCTGGACCGGATCGCGCGCGTCATCAAGCTGGGCGGTTTCGTCAATGGCGTGCCGGGCTTCACCGATCAGCCGAAGGTGATCAACGGCGCGTCGGACCTTCTGGTCGAAGTGCTGGGCGACAGGGGTCTTCATGCGCGCTCTGCCGTCGGCGCGGGCGGCCTGCCGCTTGGCGTACCCGTCGAGGTCGATGCGGTTATCGCAATCGCTTGATCGTGCCTAATTGACCTGCTTTTCCACACCTTCCCAATAAGGCTTGCGAAGTTCGGTCTTGAGGATCTTGCCCGCGCCGGACAGGGGCATTGGCTCGACGCGAAAGCTCACGCTCTTGGGGCATTTGAATCCGGCGATCTGTTCGTGGCAATGGGCCATGATCGCCGCTTCCTCGATAGTTTCTCCGTCGCGCAAACGAACGATGGCATGCACCCGCTCACCCCACCGTTCGTCGGGAACGCCAACGACGGCCGCTTCGGCGACCGCGGATATCTGGTGCAGCACGTCTTCCACTTCGGCTGAATAAATATTCTCCCCACCGGAGATGATCATGTCCTTCATCCGATCGACGATGTAAATGAATCCGTCCTCGTCCATATAGGCGCCGTCGCCCGACCGCATCCAGCCGTCGCGGATCGCCGCTTCGGTCAGTTCCGGAAGGTTCCAGTAGCCCAGCATTATGTTCGGACCGCGGACGCAGACTTCGCCGACTTCGCCGCGCGGCACCTCGTTGCCGTCATCGTCGCAGATCATGATTTCGACGCCGAGCGCCGCCCGGCCTGCTGATTTGTACTTGCCCGCATTCGGACCTTCGAAGACATGGTATTCAGGGCCGGTATGGGTCGAGAGCGGCGCGCATTCGGTCTGTCCGTAGGCGTGCGTAAACTCGCAATCGGGGATTACTTCCATCGCGCGCTTGATCACGGCTTCCGGCATCGGCGACGCACCGTATGTCACACCCGTCAGTGAGGACAGGTCGTACTCTCCGATATCGGGATGGTTGACCAACGCATTCATCATCGTCGGTACGAACAGGCTGCGGGTGATCTTGTGTTCCGCGATCGCCTTGAGGCTGGCTTCCGGCGTGAAAGCGGGAATGAAGACGTGCACACCGGTGACCATCGTCACGCCGAATACCGCCAGACCATCGGCGATATGGAACATCGGCGCGGCGTGCAGCCATCGGATTCCAGGCTTCATATGCATGCCGCCGATGACGTTGAAGCTGTTGCAGACGAGGTTGCTGTGGCTCAACATCACGCCCTTGGAGCGGCCCGTCGTCCCACCGGTGTAGAACAGGCCGGCCAGTTCGTCTCCGCCGCGAAGCGCGTCGGGAACCGCATCGGCGGCTGCCAAGATGTCCTCATAACCATGCATCCCGTCGGGGACCGGACCGTCGCCCATATAGACAATCTCGCGGACCGTCTCGAGCTTGCCGTCAAGTGCTTCCAGGATGTGCAGGAAGTTGTCGTCGATGAATAAAACCTCGGTGCCCGAATCGTTCAGCCAGAAGGCCACCTCGGGCGGTGCCAGGCGGATATTGATCGGCACGAAGACACCGCCGGCCCAAGGCACGGCGTAGAAATACTCGTAATACCGGTCGCTATTAAGGGCGAGTACCGCGGCGCGTTCCCCGTCACTTATACCCAACTTGCGTAAGGCGCCTGCCAATCGCGCGACCCGTTCGCCGCATTCGTTCCAGCTGTGTACCCGGTCGCCGCAAATAGTCGCGACGTTCCGCCCCTCCAACTGCATCACCCGCTTCAAGGCCTGTGTCAGATACATATTTTCCCCCTCGGCTCCCGGTCCCAAGAGGGCAGAATACCAAACTTCGCCGTGCCTTTCGCGCGTTAGTGCAAGGTAATCGAAATTTCTGCAGTGCCTTGTCCGGCAATATCGGATTGCGTTCGCTGAGGCAGCAGCAGACCGTGCCGCCGCATGAAGCCCGCAAGCCGAGACCCTGCCTGCAGCATATCGCCAACCCCTTCGGCGCGGACCAAGGATTCCGCCCGCACCCTGGCGAGCGACGCGGCCGGACGCTGGCACGCTGCGACAAAACAGACGAGGCTGACTTCATCCGCGGTCAGACAAGGACAACAGGCCTGATGCAGCCGGACGGTCCGCCGCGCGCTGTGCCGCAAGCCATCGATAAGGCGCGCGAACCCCGCCAGTGCCGCCGTCCCGTCCGACCCCTTGAACAACCGCCCGAACTCCTTGACGACCAACGCCCATTGCGTTCCGTCATTGCGTCGCAAGCCCTGAACCCAAAGCCGGAAGGCCCAGACGATCAACCGCTCCGATACGTCTAGCTCCATCATCGATGTCGGCCATGCGGCACCCTGCGCCTTGAACTCACCCTGTATCAATTGCGTTTTCCTTCCAAGGTTTCGGTCGTACGGATTTAACGTAAATGATAATCATTCGCAACATAGTTCTTTTACCGGGTTATTTTTTATTATAAATCGCGTATTCCAACACATTGCAGCAGCGGCATGATCAGAATATTCTCGTTTTGTTCTCATTTTGTCAGGAGAGATTGGATGGCGGGACGCGATCGGCAGATAACGGCACGCCAGGTCGTCGACAGGCTGCAAACCTTCAAACGTCATTTGATCGACCTGATCGTCGCGGCCGAGACCGAGGACACGGCGATTTACGCGAAAGCCCTGCTCATGCGCGAAGCGACCGACGCATTGATCGCGGAGTACGCTGCCATTCTCGATTATCCGCCCCCGGCCACCCTGCCGTCGACGGCACATTTCCTGCGCGAGAAACAGGAATTGGTGGAGGACGGCGAATAGGCTCGGCGATGGACGCCAAGCATGCGCACAGCCTAATCTTAATACCTCCATTCACGGCACCCTGAGATTCAGAGATATGACCATTCGGAAAATCGTGCGTATGGGCCATGCGGTCCTGCGCGAAATATCCAAGCCAATCGAAGATCCCACCGCGCCGGAGATCGCCGCTCTCGCGCAGGACTTGATCGATACCTGTGAGGATATCAGTGGCAACGGGATCGCCGCGCCGCAGGTGTACGAGCCCCTGCGAATGTTCGTCTTTCGGGTCCGCGGCGGTGTCATGCCCGAAGGCGCGGTGATGAAAGAGATCCCATGGACCGTGGTGATCAACCCAACTCTCACCTTCCTGAGCGAGGACAGGAAGCTTTACTGGGAGCGCTGCCTCTCCCTGCCTGGGCTGTATGGGCAGGTCCCGCGAATCACCCAGCTTCGCATGGAAGCCTATGGGCTGGAAGGCGAGAAATACACGATGACGACGTCCTTCTTCCTCGCCCGCCTACTGCAGCACGAATATGACCATCTCGACGGCATCCTATACCCCATGCGGATGAACGATATGGGTACCTTTGGCTTCGTGTCGGAGCTCGGCCCGGCCACCTATCCGACCTTCCCGTTCGACCCTGAAGATTTCGTCGATCCGATAATATCGTAGCGGTTTAAACGGAGTCTTTGCCCTCGTGGCCGGGCCGGTTACTCTTTAGACAGCAACGCAGAGGAACCGCTTATGCCGGATGGGCGTGAGCCGATCGCTATCAAGGTCCTGGAGAATATCGACGCGATCGCACCGTCCGAATGGGACGCGTGCGCCGGAACGTCGAATCCTTTCGTCAGCCATACCTTTCTCCGCGCGCTGGAAGAAAGCGGTTCGGTCGGCAAGGAGAGCGGTTGGCTGCCGCAACACCTGATAATTGAGGACGAAACAGGGCACCTCCTGGGCGCCGTGCCGATGTATTTGAAGAGCCATTCCCAGGGTGAGTATGTCTTCGATTGGGGCTGGGCGGACGCCTATGAACGCGCCGGCGGCCGGTACTACCCGAAACTCCAGGCAGCCGTACCCTTTTCGCCCGTCACGGGGCCTCGTCTGCTGGTCCGGCCCGGCGATATGTCGGATACAATCCGCTCCGCCCTGACATCCGGACTGATCGAAGTCGCCAAGCAGTACGGCGTTTCCTCCGTGCACGTGACCTTCGCGCAGGAGCCGGATGCCGACTTGCTCGAATCCGCGGGCTTCCTGATTCGACACGGGCATCAGTTCCATTGGCACAATGACGGCTACGCGACGTTCGACGACTTCCTCAGCAACCTGTCGAGCCGGAAGCGCAAGAATATCCGTAAGGAACGTCTTAAGGTCGAAGAAGCCGGCATCCATATCGAAACCCTGAACGGCGCGGACATCAAGCCGCGCCATTGGGACGAGTTTCACCAGTTTTACGTCAACACCTACGACAGAAAGTGGGGCTACCCCTATCTGACGCGCGATTTTTTCGCGCTGCTGGGCGAAGAAATGGCCGATCGGGTCGCCCTCGTGCGTGCGGATATCGACGACATGGCCATCGCCGGCGCGCTAAATATGGTCGGCGACGACGCCTTGTACGGTCGAAATTGGGGCAGCGCCGGACGCTACCGATTCCTGCATTTCGAAGCTTGCTACTATCGGGCAATCGATTTCGCCATCGAACGCGGCCTCAGCACAGTCGAAGCCGGGACCCAGGGGCCGCACAAGATCCAGCGCGGGTACCTGCCACAGCGTACCTACAGCGCGCATTGGATACGGGATGAAGGCTTCCGCGACGCGGTCGCCGACTATCTCGAACGCGAAAAGCGCGCGGAGGCAGGCGAAGTGTTCGCCCTGGACGACATGTCGCCCTTCCGCCGTACCGAAAACGATTAATCCCTAACCAATTGTTAAACAACTGAGGGTTATGGTGACTGCCGTCACAGCGCGGCGGACGATGGTATTGCATAATCATTGTCGGCATCGTGAAGCCTAACGAAACGAAGTCATCAAACTGTCCGTCTTTCGACCCGGTTTGGACACATTCGCCGACTAGCTTGCGATCGCGTTAAAGGAAACTGGGTTGTGTGGAAATGACATCGTTAGCAATGAATGAATTCAAACGGGCGCGCCGGCGGGCATCCTTCAAACCGTCGCCGTATTTGGTCTACGCCGGCTTCATGGGACTGTCCCTGGGTATCGTCGGTGCGTTGAGCGTATTGTCGCTTACCGCATGACGTTCAGGGACGACCGCTCGTCAAATCCTTGACCCAGCGAAGCGCGTTCTTGACCGATTGTCCCGCCGTCGGTCTCTCCAAAACATAAGCCAGAATGTCCGGCCCCGGTTCGCCGAGGCTCGTCTTGTATCGCGCCTCGCCCGCCATGAAATCGTAGCAGTCTCGGCCCGCCGCAAGATGGCGCTCTATGCAAAGTGTGTGTGCGACCAATCCCGGCTTCAGACGGTTGTCGTCCTCATACAGGATACCGCTCGCATAGTAATGGACGGTTTCGCCATCGACGAAATTGTAGAGATAGGCGATCGCCATATCCCCGGCTGATAGGCGCAGCAGTTCGACGCGGCCTTTCGGATGGCAGACCTCGATCAGTCGCTCATGGAACGCGAAGAAAAAGTCGCTGGAGAACGCGCCGTCGTCCCCCTTCCCGGTCCAATACTGTTGGTGTAGCGTCCCAAGCTCGCCAAGGAACTCGCGCGCCTGTGCGACCGACGATGCGGCCTCCAGGCGTAATTCGCCACGCGTCTCGTACTGTCTGATCGCGCGTCGGATTTGCGCGCGCGTATTCGCGCTGCAACGATCGAGAAAAGCGCCATCCACGGCGCGCAACGCCGCCAAATCGACCTGTACCGTAGTCGATCGCGACCGCAGTCGGGCCGGATGGCTGCCCGCGGCAACGGCTTCGGCAAACTCCTGCGAAAGGCCTCGCAGGAATAGCGAGTCCCATTTCAATTCAGGATCCGAAACGAGAGCGGAAAGCGCCTGCGACGCGCCTCCATGGGCAACCGCCCGGTCCAGTAGGAAGCCGTTATATTCGATCGCGATCCTGTCGGCCGCGGGGTCGCCGGTCTGGTGGAGATAGACGGCCTTGCCGCCGCGACCGCCAGGTTGCGCCGCCCCAAGCAGAGCCAAGGCAACGACCCTGCCTTCCGCACGGCCCTCAACGACCGTCACATCGGACTCGATGCATTCAAGCCAACAGCCGATCCAATCCCAGGACAGGAAGAATCCACCGTCGGCACGCGACTCGAGGTCGCACCAGTCCCCGGCCAATTCCTGGCTGTCTGTCAGCCGTCGGCTGCTAAAGGAAATAGTGCCCATTGGACTTGGCACCAATGGCGAGTCGCGGCGACCCGTCCTGGGACGCCGTCGACTCAGGTCTCGATCAGAGCGGGCTCTTTCTTCTTGCGGCCCGGCTTAGATTTGGAGCGGTCACCCGGCTTCGCTGGGGTAAGATCGAAGCTCAGTTTGCCATCTTCCAAAATGACGCGGACGAGACCGCCCTTGGAAAGGGTGCCGAACAGCAGTTCCTCGGCGAGTGGTTTTTTGATGTTCTCCTGGATGACCCGCGCCAGCGGCCGTGCCCCGAATTTCGGGTCGTACCCCTTGTCGGCAATCCAGTTGTGTGCACCCGCATCCAGTTCGATTGTCACGTTGCGGTCCGCCAACTGCCCTTCGAGTTCCATGATGAATTTGTCGACCACGCGGTGCACCACATCCGGCGACAGCGCGGCGAAACTGATCACCGCGTCGAGCCGGTTACGGAACTCGGGCGAGAACATGCGGTTGATCGCTTCCTCATCGTCGCCTACCCGTTCCTCGCGCGCGAATCCGATGGCCGGTTTGGCCATATCGGCGGCGCCGGCGTTTGTCGTCATAATTAGGATGACATTGCGGAAATCGATGGACTTGCCGTTATGGTCCGTCAGCTTGCCGTGGTCCATGACCTGCAGCAGGATGTTGAAAAGGTCCGGATGGGCTTTCTCGATCTCGTCCAGCAGCAGCACGCAATGCGGATGCTGGTCGATCGCATCCGTCAGCAGACCGCCCTGGTCGAATCCGACATAGCCCGGCGGCGCGCCCAGCAGGCGAGACACTGTGTGCCGCTCCATATATTCCGACATATCGAAACGGGTCAGCTCAATACCCATCGTCATGGCAAGCTGGCGCGCGACTTCGGTCTTGCCGACACCGGTAGGTCCGGAGAACAGGTAGCTGCCGATAGGTTTCTCCGGCTCGCGCAGCCCGGCGCGTGACATCTTGATCGCTGTGGATAAAGCACCAATCGCCTTGTCCTGCCCAAACACGACGGTCTTGAGATCGCGCTCCAGGCTTTCCAGCGATTCGCGGTCGTCCTTGGAAACCTGCTTGGGCGGGATCCGCGCCATCATCGCAACGACAGCCTCGACATCCTTCACGCCGATCGTCTTCTTGCGCTTCGATTCTGGCAGCAGCATCTGCGACGCGCCGACCTCGTCGATGACATCGATCGCCTTGTCCGGCAGCTTCCGGTCGTTGATGTATTTCGCCGCCAGGTCAACCGCCGTCTTCAACGCCTCGCCAGTGTAGCGGACCTTGTGGTGTTCTTCGTAATAGGGTTTCAGTCCCTGCAGGATCTTGATGGTATCCGGGATCGAGGGTTCGGCGACGTCGATTTTCTGGAACCGGCGGACCAGCGCGCGGTCCTTTTCGAAATGATTGCGGAATTCCTTGTAGGTGGTCGACCCGACGCAACGCAGGGAACCGCTCTGCAAGGCGGGCTTCAGCAAATTGGAGGCGTCCATCGCGCCGCCGCTGGTCGCCCCGGCGCCGATCACGGTATGGATTTCGTCAATGAAAAGGACCGCGCCTTCTTCTTCTTCCAATTCCTTGATGACGGCCTTGAGGCGTTCCTCGAAGTCGCCGCGATAGCGCGTACCAGCCAACAGTGCGCCCATATCGAGAGCATGGATCGTCGCGTTCTTTAGCACCTCCGGCACGTCGTCTTCGACGATGCGCTTGGCCAGTCCTTCCGCGATCGCCGTCTTGCCGACACCTGGATCGCCGACGTAGAGCGGATTGTTTTTGGTGCGCCGGCACAACACCTGGATCGTCCGGTCGATTTCCATCTTTCGGCCGATCAACGGGTCGATCTTGCCGTCGCGCGCTTTCTGGTTGAGGTCGACGCAATAGGCGTCGAGCGCTTCATTACCCTTCTTGTTCACCTTCTCTGCGGCCGCATCCTCGTCCGCGCCGCTAACACTCGGCTGTTCGGGCGTTTCTCCGGGGACCTTCGCGATACCGTGGCTGATGTAATTCACGGCGTCGAAGCGGGTCATATCCTGCGCCTGGAGATAATAGACCGCGTGGCTTTCCCGTTCGGAGAACATGGCGACCAAAACATTGGCACCGGTCACTTCTTCCCGGCCCGATGACTGAACGTGGATCGCAGCGCGTTGCAATACGCGTTGGAAGCCCGCCGTCGGTTTGGGGTCTTCGACCAGGCTCGCCACAAGCATGTCGAGCTCACCGTCGAGATACTCGCTGAGCTCCTTTTGAAGCTTTTCGATATCCACGCCGCAAGCGCGCAACACCGCAACGGAGTCGCGATCCTCGGTCAACGCGAATAGCAGGTGCTCCAACGTCGCATATTCGTGACGCCGCTCGCTCGCGAGCGCTATGGCGCGGTGCAGACTTTCTTCCAGGTTACGCGATAACACGGGCCAATTAGTCCTTTTCCAGGGTGCACTGCAACGGATGATGGTGCTTTCGAGCGAAATCCATAACCCTGTTCACTTTGGTTTCCGCTACTTCGTAAGTGAAAACACCGCAAATACCGACCCCTCTTTGGTGGACGTGCAGCATTATTTTTGTCGCATCGTCTTGTCCCTTGTTGAAGAACCGCTCCAAAACATGCACGACGAATTCCATCGGCGTGTAGTCGTCGTTCAACATCAACACCTTATACATCGACGGCTTCTTGGTCTTCGGTTTGGTCTGTACGACCACCCCGGATTGGACGTCATTGCCGCCAGTGTCGTTATTTTGCTCGCTCATCGATCTCAACGTTAGCACTTAATCCCTCATCATAATATTGGATTCAAAACCCACTGGAAAAGGGGTAAATGAATCTAGCGGATAAACAGGGACCGAAGCGAATCCAATACAAACGAAAAAACGGCCCGGCAGGTTTCCCCGCCGAGCCGTTAAGACTGAATAACGTTGTGCAGTAAGCTCAGATGGCGATCGGCTTGGTCATTGTCGAAACAGCGGAATCGAATTGATTTTGCAGCGGCTCCATCGCTTCGGTCGCGACCTTGGCGGACATTTCCGACATTTTCGTGCCTTCCGCGACGAAATAGTCGAAGCCCTGCTTCGCGTAGTCGGTCTGCACATTGACGACGTCTTGCAAAGTCTTCGATTTCATCATCGCTTGCGCCGCTTCCGCGCTGCGTTCAGCGGATTCCTGTGCAAAACCGAAATAGGCCTTGCCAAGTTTCTCGTAGCCTTGCGCCCAAATATTGCCCGCGGTCATTGCGGCCTCGACGCTCTGCTTGTTGAGCGTCGCCATATCGTCATAACCGCGGAACATCGCGTTGCTGGCGGTTTCGACCTGCTCTTTGCCCATGGCAATTACCTGCTCGTAGCCTTCGGTCGAGGCTTTGACGGTTTGTTCGATGGTCTGTTTGCCCGCCGCAACCGCGTCTTCGATCGGTTTGGACGCTTTGGCGGTGCTTTGCGTCTTGCTGGTCATTTCATATCTCCAGTTAGGGAACCTGTTTTCTGCAAAGTTTCCCGAAGAACAAGCGCTCGCGGCGACACGGTTCAACTTTTGTTGCAATGCAGCATTGGCGCAAATATGGGTATTTCAGGTGCGTTGTCAATGTATTTATTTTGCACTGCAGCATATTTTTGCACCGCACCCAATTTGAAGCACGGGGGCATGTTCATCACGTACGCCGCACCGCTGACGCGAACCCGGAAAGATGTAACTTAGATAGACAAAAAATTTATATTTAACTATAATAGTAACCGGGTGGCTTGCGTTGTTTCTGTCAAATAAAAGATGAAGTTCGAATAAAATTTTATGAAAAAGACAGGGTTTTATACATACATTCTCGCTGGAGTATTACTGAGTATTTTAATACTTCCGTCTTCTGCTTTTGCGCGGTACGCGGCCATCGTACTCGATGCCGATTCGGGACGTGTTTTACACGCTGCCAACCCCGATACGCGCAAATATCCCGCCTCCCTGACCAAGATGATGACGCTTTATCTCGTCTTCGAGGCGTTGGAGAATGGGCGGTTGAAACTAAGCCAGAGGCTGCCCGTTTCGAAGAGAGCAGCCGGAATGGCGCCCTCAAAGCTCGGCGTCAAACGCGGCGAAACGATCAGCGTCGAGACCGCAATTCTCTCGCTCGTGACCAAATCGGCAAACGATGCGGCCGTCGTCGTTGCGGAGCATTTGGGCGGAACGGAAGCCAAGTTCGCCCGCCTGATGACCAATAAGGCCCGTGCGCTCGGCATGCGGCGGACCACGTTCCGGAACGCGTCCGGACTACCGAACCGAAGACAACTATCGACGGCGCGCGACATGGCAACGCTCGCCAAGCATCTGGTTCGCGATTTTCCGCAGCAGTACCGTTATTTCTCGCGGGAGCGCTACAAATTTCGGGGCAAGGAATACAAGAACCATAATACGCTGTTGCGTACCTATCCAGGAACCGACGGTATCAAGACGGGTTATATCCGGGCATCGGGCTTCAACCTCGCCGCTTCCGTGACACGCAACGGCAAGCGCTTGATCGGCGTCGTGTTCGGCGGAAAAACAGCAAAGTCCCGCGACCGGCACATGGCCAAGCTGCTCGAGCGCGGCTTCAAGAAAGTCGCCGCCGTGTCGCCGAGACCGCGCAACATCCCGGCCAAACGGCCTGCGGCGATCGCGGTCAAAGCACCGACGCGCAAGCCCGTGCCAACGGCCCCGCTGTCGCGCGCGCCAAGCTGGCGCAACACACAGGGCTTGTTAACGGCGCAACAAACATCAGACGAGTGGGCGATTCAGGTCGGCGCTTATCGCAATATCGAACCGGCGCGCAGCGTTTTACGCAAGGCGATCGCCCGTATCCCGAAACTGACGAAACATACCCGTGTCAGCATCTCGCCCTTTCATGCGGGCAATACCGTAATGTACCGGGCACGGTTGATCGGGCTTACCAGCGATACTGCCAAAACGGCGTGCCAGCGCCTGGAACGGCGCAAAATACCGTGCGTCGCCATTCCCTCGGTGCAGCTGACAAGCAGTCAGTCGACACAAAATCAGACAGCCGCGCAGCCGCGATAGGTCAGGAACTCGTAATCTAAAAAACCTTCGCATCGATCCCGCTGAGACCGAGCTGTCCGGCAACCGCAGCCTTCAACCGCGCAAGCCCGTCCTCGTTCTCCGATTCGCAGCGAACGACCAACACGGCCTGCGTGTTCGACGCGCGAAGCAGCCACCAGCCGTCCTCGCTAAGGACTCGCACACCGTCCGTATCGTCGACATTCGCGTCCGTTTCCGCCAGCCGGGCCTTGACCTCGTCGACCACGGCGAATTTCCGTTCCTCGGCGACATCGAAGCGAATTTCCGGCGTGTTGACGACCTGCGGCAAGCCATCGCGCATGGCGGCAAGGCTCTCATCGGCCCGCGCCACGATGTCGAGCAGCCGTACAGCGGCGTATAAGGCGTCGTCAAAACCGTAGTAGCGATCGGCGAAAAAGATATGCCCACTCATCTCGCCGGCGAGCGGCGCGGAAAGCTCGGCCATCTTCGATTTGATGATCGAATGCCCGGTCGCCGCCATGACCGGGTTTCCGCCACAACGTGCGATTTCGTCGAACAGGACCTGACTCGCCTTGACGTCGGCGATAACCGTCGCGCCCGGACGCCTGGCCAAAAGGTCGCGCGCGTAAATCGACAACAACTGATCGCCCCACAAAATGCGGCCCTGTCCGTCGACGACGCCGATTCGATCGCCGTCGCCATCGAAGGCGATGCCGAGGTCGCAGGATTCCGCCGCAACGGCATCTTGAAGCTGCACCAGGTTCTCCGGCACCGTCGGGTCCGGGTGGTGCGCCGGGAAGGTACCGTCGATCTCGGCGTTCAACAGTATATGCTCGCCTGGCAGGCAGGCTGTCAGCATACTCATCGCATCCCCGGCGGCGCCGTTTCCGGCGTCCCACGCGATCTTGAGGCCCCGAGTCGCCGCGTAGTCCGCGCGCAGGCGCGCAACATAGGTTTCGAGCAGTGCCAACGACTGCCCGTCGCCGTCGCCATCGACCCAATCGCCCCGCGCGGCAATATCGCCCAATTTCTGAATGTCGTCGCCCCAGAACGGTCCGGCCCCAAGCATCATTTTGAAACCGTTGTGATCCGGCGGATTGTGCGATCCCGTCACCATGATGCCGCCGTCGGCGGCCAGCGCCCGGGCGGCGAAATAAAGCATCGGTGTCGGTCCCATCCCGACGCGTATAACCCGCATGCCGCTTGCGCAGAGACCGTCGACAAGCCGCGCCTCCAACGTCGGCGAACTCAACCGGCCGTCATAGCCGACACAGACCAATCGTCCGTCCCGCGCCCGCAACATCGCGCCGTAGGACCGTCCAAGCGCATATGCGTCGTCTCCGGACAACGTTTCGCCGACCGTACCCCGAATATCGTATTCGCGGAGTATCTCCGGCGCGAACCTATGGCCGCTCACCCTGCGGTCTCCGTCTCGCGTACGGGCGCTTCCGCCTGTTCCGGGCGACCGATGCTGTGATAGACGAAACCGGCGGCGGCCATTTCGCTTGGGCTGTAGATATTGCGCAAATCAATCATCAGCGGCTGGCGCAACAGGCCCCGGATCCGATCGAGGTCCAAAAGTCTGAATTCATTCCATTCCGTGATGATAACGACGGCCTCCGCACCCTCCATGGTCTCATAGGCGCCGTCGCACCATTCCACGCCCGGTAACAGAGGTGCGGCCTCGCCCATGCCTTCGGGGTCGAAAGCGCGAATATGCGCGCCGGCTTCCTGCAGCGCCGGCAGGATATCGAGGCTCGGCGAGTCCCTCATATCGTCGGTGTTGGGCTTGAACGTCACGCCCAGTACAGCAATCTTACGGCCTTCGAGGGAGCCGCCGCAGGCCGCGATGATCCGCTCCGACATTGCCTTCTTACGATTGCTGTTCGCGGCGATAACCGATTCGACAATGGTCACCGGCGCACCCGCCTCCCGCGCCGTCCGCGCCAAGGCGAGCGTGTCTTTCGGGAAGCAGGAGCCGCCATAACCCGGCCCAGCATGCAGGAACTTCCGGCCGATCCGACCGTCTAGACCGATTCCGCGCGCCACGTCGCTGACATTTGCGCCGACCTGATCGCAGACATCGGCCATCTCGTTGATGAAGGTGATCTTGGTCGCCAGGAAAGCGTTCGTCGCGTATTTGATCAGCTCCGCGGTCTCCCGGCGGGTGAACAGCATCGGCGTCTCAAGCAGGTAGAGCGGGCGATAAAGGATGCGCATGACCTCCTTTGCCCGCTCGACATCGGTCCCGATTACAACCCGGTCGGGGCGCGTGAAATCTTCGATTGCGGATCCTTCGCGCAGGAACTCCGGATTGGATACGACGTCGAAATCCGCATCAGGCCGGGTCTCACGGATGATTCGGTCAACCTCTTTGCCCGTCCCGACCGGCACCGTCGATTTCGTCACAACGACGGTATAGCCGCTCAGCGCTTCGGCAATTTCCGCAGCCGCCGCATAGACATAGGATAGATCGGCGTGACCGTCGCCGCGACGACTTGGTGTCCCGACCGCGATGAAAACCGCATCAGCGTCCGCCACCGCCTCTTTCAAATTCGTCGTAACTGTCAATCGGCCGCTTTCGAACCCTTCCGCGACGAGCGCGTCTAATCCGGGTTCGTAGATCGGGATTTCGCCGGCCTGAAGCTTATCGATCTTGGTCTCGTCCTTATCGACGCAAACAACGTCCACGCCGAATTTCATAAAACACGCACCGGAAACAAGCCCAACATATCCGGTTCCAATCATGGCAATGCGCATTAACCAAGCTCCTCGAAGAAAAATGTGAAAGCGAGAATTAGCGCGGCGCTCATGCGTCCGCGTAGGTCTTGATGATTTCCCGAACCGCGGGCGCGAGATCGTCGCGCGCGAGGGCAAAAGCGATCGTGGCTTCCAGGAAGCCCGCCTTGTCGCCGCAATCGAAACGTCGTCCTTCGAAACGCAAGCCATTGAATGGCCCCGCGCCGAGTGTCGCGGCAAGCGCGTCGGTCAGTTGAATTTCGCCGCCGGCGCCCTTTTCCTGCTTGTCGAGATGATCGAACACCTCCGGCTGCAGGATGTAACGCCCGATAATCGACAGGGTCGACGGTGCGTCCGCCGGGTCTGGTTTTTCAACCAGACCGCGGACCGCAGCCAGACGACCATCGTCGCTTTCTACATCTAGAATACCGTAACGGTTGGTGTGTTCGCGCGGAACGTCCATCACGGCGACGACGCTGCCGCCGATTTCCGCATGCGTATCGGTCATTTGTTTAAGGCACGGCGTCTGCGACAAGACCAAATCGTCCGCCAACAACACCGCGAACGGCTCGTCGCCGATCAAGTGTCGTGCGCACCAAACCGCGTGGCCCAAGCCAAGCGGTTCCATCTGCCGCATATAGCTGATCTGGCCCGGCGACGGCATCCAACTCCGGATGACGGTGAGCAAGTCCGATTTTCCGCGTTCCCGCAGCATCGTGTCCAGCTCGAACGAAACGTCGAAATGGTCCTCGATGGCGTGCTTGCCGCGTCCGGTCACGAAAATGAAATCCTCAATTCCAGCGGCTTGCGCTTCCTCGACCGCGTATTGAATCAAGGGTTTATCGACAACCGGCAGCATTTCCTTCGGCAACGCCTTGGTCGCCGGCAGAAACCGGGTCCCCAGACCGCCGACCGGAAATATCGCTTTTCGAACTTTCTGTTGCCGCATGCTTCTGTGCCCGTTTCGATGGGAGGCGCGCAGAGTCTGTTTGCCACATCGGCATACAGCCCGCAACTGGATTGGAAGAGAGGTTTAACGTCCGGAACTTCAGCCGGCATCACCCAAAAGGGTTTCTTTTGCCTCATTTATCTTCGCGGCCAGATAATCGGAACCGCCATGATCCGGATGCACCTTTTTCATGAGATCACGGTGGCTGCGGCGTATTTCCGTTTCTGTCGCGCCCTGCTCAAGCCCCAGTATCCGGTGCGCCTCTTCCGTCGTCATGACGCCAGGCGCGGACGACGCCGAATAATGGTCGCCGGCAGCTTCCGCCCGCTCGCGCCAGGCATCGCCATGCACCTTGTCGAGGTAGGCCTGCAGAACGCTGGCGGATTGCTGATCGGTAGCGGTCGCCTCCGAGAGAAGTTCTAGCAAATCGTCGAGGGGCATATCCGACAAGTGGCGCCCCTTGAAACGACCATCCAGGACCTCGCCGTCCATATCGCCCGTATCATGATCCAAAGACATGGCCACGAAACGCGTATCGACGCGCGACTGCCGGCCCTGGCTGGGACCGCGCGCGGAACGGGCAAATTGTTGCAGCATCCGGAAACGACGGATCCAGGGCAGCAGACCCAGCAAAGCGATCCAAAGCAAGCCAAACCGACCGGAAAGAATCAGCAGGATCGCGGCGAGGACGGCGAAAATTAAGCCAACCCAGCGCAATACCCGCACGATCGTTTTCGGGTCGGCGCTGACAAACCAGCGCAGCGACAACAGCCCGCCGACCAAC
>Ga0315338_1002242_pt1 | contig 19872 bp, 26 predicted proteins | sample ASW8metaG_FD_204518 | JGI IMG/M metagenome (GOLD analysis project Ga0315338, IMG submission 204518) | Ammonia-oxidizing marine archaeal communities from Monterey Bay, California, United States - ASW #8 | ecosystem: Environmental > Aquatic > Marine > Coastal | place: USA: California | collected... | reverse complement strand
AATGGCAAGGCCATCAAAGTTCACGGAAGGCGCATCACTGGACAACTCGGAACTTTAACAGAAACGTATAACCGTTGGTGTTTGGTATGTTTGGTGCGTTAGTTAAAATATGGATCTGAGCCATTGGTCTGTTATTGACAATTCAGTTTTCTAAGCAGCACTGCCACATAACGAGCGCAATGCTGTAGTTCTAATGCACGTATTAACCTAAGCAGGTGGTCCAATATGTCAGGTGTAATATTTCTCGTCAAGGACAACAATGAACTTGTCGAGCTCCACGAAGAACCCTACGAGATGGAAGATCACCTTCAAGGATTGATTGCACAATATCCAGCTCTATTGTCGGGTGAACAGGCCAAGACCTCAGCTCCACGTCGGTGGTTACTGATTGGTAGAGAGGTAGGAGTACCTGACAATGAAAGCGAAAGTAACCGGGGCCCTCGATCATCTTTTTATCGATCAGGATGGAATACCTACTCTAGTCGAGGTGAAACGGAGTGAGGACACTCGAATTAGGCGTGAGGTAGTGGGGCAGATGCTGGATTACGCAGCGAACGCTGTGGTATACTGGCCCATTGAAAAAATCCAATCCCAATTTGAAAGAACCTGTCACGCTGAAGAGCTAGATCCCGATGACACTCTCGAGGAGTTTCTTGACGACCAGAGTTCCGAAGCGTTCTGGCAGCAGGTAAAAACAAATCTCCTTGCTGGTCGTATCCGTCTAATGTTCGTCGCTGATGAAATACCCGGGGAGCTGAGGAGAGTCGTCGAATTTCTGAACGGCCAGATGGATCCGGCTGAGGTGTTGGCACTAGAGGTACCCCGTTATTCTGGTGGCGGCCTTCAAACCTTGGTGCCACGGGTCGTTGGGCAGACTGCAGAAGCTCAGAGCAGAAAGACAACAGGTGCACGGACCAAGCGGCAATGGAACGAGGAATCCATTATTGAAGAGTTAGAGCAACACCACGGCGCAGAAATCATAGAGGTTGCGGAGAAGGTTATCTCCTGGTCTAAAGAGCATTGTTCCCGGATCACTTTTGGAAGCGGTAAAAATTGGGGTTCAACCATCCCGTATCTCTACTGTGGCGATATATGGTATAATCCGTTTGCGCTTTGGACTGATGGAACGATAGAGATAAAGTTTACCCAGCTCAAACTTCGGCCTCCTTTCAAGTCCTTGGAGAGCAGGCAAAAGCTGGCTGGACACCTGAATGAAATAGAAGGCGTGAACATCGGAGACGATAAATTAGACAAACGCCCTAGTTTCAAACTGTCGCTCCTAGTAGATCCGAATTCTTTGAATCTCTTTTTCAAAGCAATGGAATGGACCGTCGGTGAGATTCATCGACATTGGGAAGCCGAAGGCAATGGTTCAGCGCAGGACTAAGAACCGCTTGAACATTACGGGTACCGGTGTGGCCAGCGGGGTGTATCTGTATCGCATTGTCAGCGGCAGCGGGTACGTAGACACGAAGAGGATGACGCTGCTGAAGTAAGATTACTGACGTTATATAAATCGGAGATATTATGGATTATTCAAATGTTCTGACTGTAATCGTCCTCGTGGCAATAGCTACACTTTGGTACAAGAAAACGCGCAAGCGCTGAGGCAGTTGAATTACGAGATCCGGCAGGATCTCTCGATCAGTAGGTAGTTATAAATGAAACGAAATGCTATTCTCCTTCAAGAAGCCTACCGCCGAGACGGCCACGTAGACTTTATAAAAAGAGCCTCCGAGGTGTGCGGCGTCCCCCGCTCCACACTCAAGAAGTGGCGGCAGCAGTATCTCAACGGAATTTACACCGAAGTCACCAACGATGACATAGAATCCTTCAGGGCTACCCTATGGCGTGATCAGCAGGAGGTGCTGGCCCAGCAGGCCTTCGGTACCGCTAAGAAGATCATAGGGCAAATTGATGAACTGCTGAACGCACCAGCGGACTCATTGCACGCTAGGGATATAAAAGACCTGTCACTGGCTTTCAGCAAGGTGCTGGGCTGTGTAAGCGGATTCACACCCGGTGGGCATCAAGCGGTGGCCGTGAGCAATGTACAGATCGTCCTGCCGCCGAAGACGGGTGAATTGTCTCACGCGTGAGGCGGTATCCGCGCGGGTCCATGCTATTAAAGTTAGTATTTTCAAAGATTCATTTAACATATAAGGCAGCAACTTTCAACTTAGATGTTACGTAAACCATGCTGAATCCAGTGTAGGTTCCGTCGACAGGAGCAGACGCACGTCACGCTCATGGTGTACAACCTACTGGAACAGAAGGTTATACGGCTGGTAGATCAGGTGCAGACAGCCGGACGCTATGAGGCGGTTTGGAACGGGGTCAACTCACGCGGCGCAGGTGTAGCCAGTGGGGTGTATCTGTACCGCATCGTCAGCGGAAGCGGTTACGCGGATACGAAGAGGATGACCCTGCTGAAGTAACGTACATCAACCGTTCTTGATGGACTCCTACTATGGCTTATAAAAGGATATTCTGTCTCTCCATCCTCTTTCTGTTGCCGCCAGTCGTCGAGGCACAGGATGATGCCTACCTGCCGCTGTGGGACGAGGAGTTCCAGACACGCCATACAGTAGGGTTCATCCTTGCCTATTCAGAACGCCATGAGCAGGCCGCCTGGGTGGCCTACGACCTGACGGCAGGCGAGGTGACCGGGGATGTAGACCGTACAGACAACTTCCGTTCCGACGGAAGTATCATAACCGGGCCTGCCTCATTGTCTGATTATAAAGGGTCCGGTTGTGACCGCGGCCATCTGGCACCGGCAGGAGACATGAAGTGGTCGCGCAGCGCCATGTCCCAGTCGTTCTTCCTCAGTAACATGTCTCCGCAGCTTCCCGCCTTCAACCGTGGCATATGGCGTTCTCTTGAAAGCGCTGTGAGAGGATGGGCTGAGTCTAAGGGAAGCATATATGTTGTCACTGGCCCCGTATTCTCTCCCTATGGCGACGAGATAGGCTCAATGGTGTCGATATCCCTACCCACTACTGGAAGGCGTTATACGACCCCGCGGTGCGCCGTATGGTAGGATTTCTGCTTCCCCACGCCAGGGGGGATCGCCCCCTTAAAGGATATGCCGTCAGCGTAGATGCCATCGTGCTACCGGACTTGACCTATTTGCTTCCCTGCCGGACAAACTGGAGGACACCCTGGAAGGCAGTACGTCGCTCAAGGGGTGGCCTGCTGTATCTTCGTCGGTGCGTCCGAGACCCAGTAGTAGCTCCTCCACATCTGGACGGCCCAGAAAACAGGTAGCATCGGGACCCGTCAACGTAAATACAGCCTCACAGTCGCAGCTGGAGTCTCTGCCCGGCATAGGCCCTGTGATCGCTCGCCGCATCATCGCAGGCAGGCCGTGGCGCAGCGTGGATGCGTTGATAAATGTAAAAGGTATCGGGGAGAAAATACTGGCGGGAATCAGAGGGCTTGTCACTGTGAACTGAATGCGAAGTAGAAAGTTCTTTTATCTTCGTACCGCATTGTCAGTGGAAGCGCCTATCAAGAAAAAATGCATATGGTGCTTTACCGCCCCGAGATTTCCCGTTCAATTGACGCTCAATAGTCCGTCGGTCCCGAAGCATGCATTGGGGCAGAAGGGCCTTAATTTGAGCGACAAGGTCAGTGGACTGGTTAGTGGTTTTTGGTGTGGCGTCAGACATGGGGTCATTTTCAATTTTTAACTTTCTAACGCCGCTAAAATGCGCTTCACCACTGTTTTCTCTTCCACACCGCCGGATTCCAGTTCATACTGTGCTTCTGAAATTTTATCTTTATGTGTTTCCATCGGGTAAGAAGGATTTTCATTGAAATAAAAACTGAATTGATACCTGTTAAAGACCGTAATCCGCGGATGGTCTGCCGTCCAGGGTTTGGCCCCATGAATGAGGTTCGGTGAAAAAATAATCGCGTCGCCTGCATTAAGCGGAAAGGTGATCGCCGGTGAATCGTCATCCATCAGATGGATGGTAGAGGGACATTTGATATCGGATTTATGACTGCCGGGCACACAGGCGAATCCCATATCCGGGGGTACGTCTGTAAGGGCGACCGAAACATTGACAAAATTGCTGTATATTTTTCCATTCGACACCTGATAGTCATTATGTGGATTTCGGAATCCGGGTGGAAATTCGAACCCACTATGGTCCTTATGCATCAGATTTTTGTCATCCAGCGGTCTTTTGGTTTTCACTTGTATGCCAGAGATGAATAAGCGAGGGCGGTTCCACATAAGGCCCATCACCATACGCAGCAGATTCGGATGTTGAGCCAATCTCTCAAACGCCTTATGACCATATTGTGGATGCACAATATTCATGCCGTATTCGATTTTATTCAAACCAGTGGGGGCTGGCATCTGCTCGGGGTCGGTCTCCATCCAATCCTGTACAATGTTTTGCAAATCGGCCAGTTCATTGGGCGAGATGGCCTGACGAATGACCAGAAACCCTTGAAGATCAAAAAACCATTTCTCTTTTTCAGTCAGGGTTGATTCTATTCGGATGCCACTATGGGGATATTCCATTTCCATCTATATGCCTCCATCCTCTATATGCGTTTTGCCTTCGTCCTGATGTAGGTTAACGGGTGATCATGAATTCAGCCATCGAGAGGCGACCGGTCACTTCGGCCGTGAACCCAACGAAAGAGAAGCCGTAGCTGTGTGTTCGGCTAAGGACGGTGTTAAGTTCGGCCGGGTTGTCGGGAGAACCAGACCAACTCATATGCCACAAGGATTGATCATTCGTAAGCTCGAACTGGTTCGGTTCACTCGCCCAACCACCTTCTGTGATGGTTAGGGGTTGGGTGTTCATATGCCAGCGGGTCCCATGGCCATAAACCCAGAATAGACAATGGCCACCATCGAGATTGAGCTGATCTCCACGAAGATAGACGGATAATCCCGCACCTTTTATATCAATCGGATCCGCATTCACCCAGTTTCGATAAAAGATCAGAGGCAGGATAGACAGCGGTCGTTCAGGTGTGTCCCCGCTCCAGCGGGTATTATCCGACCAGACGCAGCCGGTATTATTAACCCCTCCGGTACGTGCCCAGGTTGTCAGGACAAAGATATTGGTGCCCTGGTCCACCATACTGGCATGATAGTCATACGAACACCAGCCCTCAGGGCCTTTTTCAAATATATTGCGGATCATTTCGATATATCCTTTTTCAGACAGCCATTAGCCAGATAGGCATGGAATCAACCGGCTGAAAAATAACAAATGTTGACAAAAGACACCACCAAAAACCAGCGCTTCGGGATGAGATAAGGCTCTTTTTTTTAAATATAAATAACCTGAGCTGGGGCTTCTCACCGTATATTGATATAAATTACGAGCTGAAGGCATCCCCCTGGCCATCCATCTGTATAGGATGTGTATAGCCTCGATAGGCACATAGCCCTCTGTCCGGTCAATTGTCAAATGGAGAGCTGGGGTTTCGATCTGGATATCTAAATCCCAGTATGATTTTAAGATGGTTACTATGCATAAGTATGTTCTCATCATTTTCCTGAGCAATCTTTTCGGTATGCACGCTGTATCAGCACAGATGGACAAAGTCCGATTTATACAACCGCCTGTAATTATTCCGATAAAACATCATCTGAGCCATATTCAATTAAAGGATTTTGATGGCGACGGAAAAATAGATTTGGTTGGTAAAATCATTGAAGATGGTGATCGATCATCCAGCGTTTCTTATCAGGCTGTGTGTATCTGGCGTAATGTGAGCAGCATCGAAAAGATTAATTTTGATGCGCCTGAGGAGTATGGTGGCCGAAGGAAAACGGGCATTTTGAGTGTCTCGGCGCAAGATATTAACGAAGACAGTCGGTCGGATCTTATCGTGTTCAGTCATCGCGGTGATATAGAGGTGTATATCAACAGAAGCGAGCCAGGCGTTTTTCGATTCGACAAACATAGGATACCTTCGTTGCCCTACACCTTCGTTGCCCTATTCGATTTGGAACTGGCCGATATGAATAACGACGGCAAAATCGATATGATCTTGTCCTATGGAATATCGTCTCGGTCTGGTCATCCTACGGAGTCTGTGTTTGCCATACTGAAAAATACCGGCGCAGGGCATACCGTGTCATTTGAACCCCTCTATCTGGAACAGAAGAGCCACATCAACAAGCTTTCCATCGGAGATATAAATGGCGATGGCCAGCTGGATCTGGTGACGTTTGATGAGCAGGATGATACATTGGACATTCGGCGTAACCTGAGTACGAAAACCCGGATTCAATTTTCGCCCCCAGAGGTACGAACGCTAAAAAATAATGGCATCCTATCAGCCAGGGTAACAGATATAAACAAGGACGGTAAAGCTGATATTTTGATATTAAGTGAGCATCGACTGACGGTATTAAAGAACCAGAGCCGTTCGCGATGGATTGATTTTTCAGAACCTCAGGTCCTTTTCAACGACCAATTCTTCGTATCGTTAATTGTCCCTGCTCTCGTCGAAGAGATAGATGGCGATGGTCGGCCGGACATTATCGCACGAGATGGGGAAAATATCATCGTTATAGAAAACCTGAGTAAGAACGATGATATTCAGTTTAATGCACGTGTTCGTCGGATTCATACAGGCCGCTATCCTGGCATCGTCGCTTTTGCAGATATCAATGGCGACCATCGAAAAGATATTGTGAGTATCAGTCAGCCACAGAGTGCCATGAACGGTGCTATTGTCGTATTGGTACGGTCGATCGAGGGCAGGTAATACGAAACTCAATGGGGCGTATATGCCCTCCTGTAAATGGCTCGTCTAAAGAGTCGGCAAGATCCCTGTTTCAGTGGGGTTCGATACCGATTTTAAAACGGTTGCCGGACGATCGTAATAAAAGATTCAATAATTGGAGGGTATATACCCGGAATAGTCGGTGTTGCGAATATAGGCGGTGACAACAGGCAGGATATCGTATCGATCAACCCGAAGAATTTTCCGATGGGGCGATCATTATCATGCTGAGGAATTCCCGAGGCATGTGACAGGCCGGAAGGATCGCCCCATGAGCAGATGGCTTTACATCCTGGCGTTATGGCTGTTATTGGGATCGGCAACGCCGGTCGTTGCTGATACGTTCAACGACCGACGTGATTCCCTAAATACCAACTTCCTTGATCACATGAATTGAAACCGAGGGTTGTGCCGTCGAGGGCATTTCAAACAAAAACCCGCATCGGCGGTTCTTCATGTGGAAGGCCTTGCGCTTTTGCCCACTGCTTAAGTGGAATATCATCCCCTTCAAATTGCCCGTAGAACAGTTGGGCCGTAATAGGATCCATTTTATCCAGAACTTCATCAGGCGGCCGCTCCGCCGTTTGTGCCCACCACCTATAGCAGTAGCTGATCAGCAGCCCTTTGGCCACATGGTTCGTAAAATTGACAGATGGCATATGGTAGGTACAGGTGCTGAAAAGATAGGCATCACCAGCTTTGAGCGAGGGCTCGATAAACTCTGGTGGATCATACGAACCTTTTTTGAACTGTAACGGTTTGGTGACCTTGTGGCTGCCCGGTACGAGCATGGTCACCCCGGAATTCATCTCCGAAAAATCCGTCAGGCAATAACCTACACGAATCGCCACATTGCCACGGATCGGGCTGTTAGATGCAAAATTATTTAAATCCCGGTGCCAGTTACGAAACGAGCGCCCATCGCCGTCCGGGTACAATGGTTCCGGTGATTCCGGCTGTGGGTATTTATATATAATGTTTCCGCGCATCATATATATATCATAGGATAATAGCTGTACCACCAATGGTAGAATCTTTGGATTCGTCGTCAACGCCATTAGTGATTCATCGATTGTCAGGTCAATATATCGGTTGGCATAATAATTATGCGGTGGGTCGGTCGTCGCCATGAATCGGTCCCCCGCCTTAGTCAACCGTTCGATCATCTCCCCGTCTAAAGCATTCCGAACGATCAGATAGCCGTTCTCATCAAAAAAAGTTTGCTGGTCGTTAGTTAAGGTGGTTAAATCCATCTCTCTCTCCTGGTACTAAAGGCTAAATTCAATTTCACACGTTCGTCGCATCCGGATCATCCCAGAAATCTTCGAGCTCGACCCCGAGCCCATCCACCGTCCGGTTACACCACGCAAAAAAGCCGGTAATTTGATTGATTTCCAGAATCGCTTTGTCGCCGAAGCCCTGATCGCGTAACGATCGGATATCTTCTTCGACGGTGGCCGCTGGCGTCAGGGTCAACTTGCGGACATAATCCAGCATCGCACTATTCTCGGCGCTCAAGTCTGCTTCCCGGTAATCCTCTTTTATCGCGTCTACCAGATTCTGATCCTGCACTTCTCTGAGGAGCCCCTCCCCATGATGGCGAATTCAGTATTCGCATTCATTTAGCACCGAAACCGTCACCGCTATCATCTCCCGTTGGGCTAAGGACCTGTTGCCAGGTCTCGATAGCGGGCGGTGGGTTCGTGCAGTTGAATATTAAAAGGAGCGTGACAAGTACAGTGAGAAGCGTGCCGGGCAGAAAGTTCCGTGCTCTTAGCTTTGAGTTCTGAGGTCTGGGTTTTGAGGACATATTTCGTTGATCCTTGATTTTATTATATGGCATATCACGGGCGTACAGCGCGCCCTGTGCTTACGGATATCGATTTTTGATGATGATTTCACTTGCTGCATCAGGCACAATGCGTTTCATAGCGACGGAGATTTTATTCTCATCATCGAGCGCATTCCAGTAGGTCTGCAAGATCTGATCGGGAGGACCATCGAGCGGCATTAATAGCGGGTCACCTTGGAAGCTTGGCAAGGGGTTGCCATCGCCTGCGTAGGTGGTCAGGCATACGCCCATTCCGGGAGATGGTGCCGTCGGATGAAAGGTTGTCCCGTCCGTAAAGGCCGGATCTATGGGATTGGCTTTGCGAATATTGAGGGTGACAGTTGGTGTATCTTTCAACGAGAGCATACCGCTGATGCGAGGCGTATAATTCGGAGGATCGGGTTCTCGCTCGCGGGTAGCCAGGGCACTGTCGAAAGTGCCTCCGTTTTGTAGGGTATCGACGATGGTTTGCGTTTGATCTCCGTTGGTGATCAGATAGATACCTGATGATTCTTTCATGGCTTCGTAAATAATTAAGCTTGGATCTTCTACAAGCGCCGGATCGATCGGTTCGGTACGTAATACGGGTCCATCAATTGTAAACTTACGATTACGGCTGTGTGGACTACGTCCCATGATCCAGTATACCATCAACCAGCCTTCATCTATCGAAGATCGCCCGATGATTAATCCCCGGCCAGGGTAAGGGTTCGAGGCGACATGTCGATCAAAGTTTTCCGACGGTGTTTGAGGCGTACTCATGAACCATTTCCTTTTCTGACATTTCAACGTATGGACGAATAGATGGATAAGCAAGCAGATATGGCGATTCAAGTCGCTCAGGTGCTTCGGCGATAGACGAATAAAATGAGCGCGAATATCTACTACGTCGATGTAAATGGGATCAGGTCATCTCCGAGAAGAGGAAATAAGTCCACGGACTCTTCTTCAGAAGCATTTATTTGACGTTTCACATTTCGAGGGGTGTCCCAGGTCAATCGGAAAAATCCCCAACACCCTTCAGCAGATAAGGACGGGTGGCCTCAGGGATAAGATCCACGCCCATACCTGGTGTGTGTATCCCAGACCTTGATACAGCCATCTTTAACGATTGGATCCGGCAAGCCTTGTACGTTGTCATACCACTAGTCAGGTTTGCCGATGGGGTATTCAAAGGCGATATAGTTTGTCGGCATCGTCGCGGAAACCTGGACCAGGGCAGCCAGGCCAAGCAAGCCATCCCAACGCGGGTGGGGCCATGAGAATGCCATGAAAATCGGCATATTCCGCGATCCATTTTAGCTCAGCGATGCCGCCCACGTCACAGGGATCTGGACCGATGACACGGACCGCATTATTTTCAATCAGATCCACAAAATTTTCCCTGAGAGATATCTGCTCACCTGTGTGAATCGGTGCGGCGGTGCTCTTTGTAACCTGTCGGTAAAGATCCGCCAGCACATCTGGTGTATAATCGCCTGTAATCATATCTTCCCACCACAGGATATTCAGCGGTTCTGGTGCTTGCGCAAACCGCATGGCATCAGGGACAGTCATGCCGGGACCACAGTCTAGCGCCAGGCCCACCTCGTCACCGAGCACGTCCTTCATCGCCTCGACACATTCAACCAGGTAATGGAAGCCTTTTCCCGTCAAAGGCCCACGATTGGGATGATAGCCGCCGCTACGAATCTCTCCCATGCAAAAAACCGGAATTTGAATGGGCATCCTTCTGTGGAAACAGACCCCAATCTTCATGAATGGAAATCATTCCGGGGTGTTTTTTAACTGAGCGATATTATCCGCATAATCCTGTGGGGTAAACCCGTGCATGGGAAATCGAACGCCGCCATTATATACCCGGACCCGATCTCGTATTTTGCCACCGAGGGGTTTGTACACCGGTAAGCCTGTTGCTTTACCAGCAATGTCCCAGAGTGCCATTTCTATGGCACTGACGGTACTACCCCAGGGTTTGAACTACCCAGCCGGCGGATCTTATTGACGATATAATCCTTGTGAAACAGGATATGCGGTTTGAGATAATGTTTCGTCCCCTCTACCTGCGCCAGGCCGTGAATCCCTTCGTCCGTCGTAATTCGGATCACTGGGTGCTGGCCGGGTATTGTACATTTCAGATCGGTAATTTTAATGGAAAGGCTCGATCAGGTTTGATTCATTTCTGATAATAAGGTCTCGACTATTTTTTTAGGTCCCTGGACACCGCCCTGCAATTTCATTTCGTAGACGCCTTTTGATATCTTGTCCTTGTGTTCCTCTATCGGACCGGTTCCGGGAGACCAGGAGGCGTAGGAGGTACAGTACCGTTGAAACATGGTTCTGCGAGGCGGGTCCTCATGGGGCCATGGCAGAGCCCCATGACACAAGGTTTCTGTGAAAACGACGGCATCACCCGCATTAATCGGGAGGTTAACCACGGTGGGTGGCCCTGAATGGATCGTGACATGCTCCGGTTTGTTGAAATAAGTTTTATGGCTTCCAGGAATGCACACAAATCCGGCTCCTTGTGGCACGTCTACAAGGGAGATGGCCACATTAATAAAGGTAGCAAAGACCCCATCATCCGTCGCTTGATAGTCGTTGGCCGGATTGTGCCAACCGCCCGACACGCCACCATGCAATCCGATCTCATCACTGTCCGGTTTGTTAACGGTAAGGGCTGACAGCAAGTGCTGGGGGCGTTCCCTGGTCAAAGCCAGGACGACACGCATGATGTTATGATTCAATATTAACTGGTCAAATATCGGATCGGCATATTCGGCATGGAGGATGGCCCTGGCAGAGTTGGTATCCGTTTCGGGATCTGAATAGGAAGCCAAGGGAGGCGGAAGGTCCCTTTCTTTCATGGCGTGCCATTCGTCACACCGGGCTACCATATGGGTCAACGCTTCCGGGGTGATGACCTGACGAAGAATCATATATCCATGCAAATCAAACAGCCATTTCTCATCTTCTGTGAGCATTGTGGTCTCCTCTGAATAATACGCCCGAACACGCTTTTCCGACAAATAGCTTGGAGGTTACAGCCTGACTATGTATTATGGTCGCCGTCTATCACTAAGGCAATAGAAAATCAACAGGCACCCTGAGATGGCTCGACGTGGAGTGAAACGGCAACGATTAAGGCTATCGACCCCCAGCACCAAGGTTATTTTGGTGGTTCCGTTTCACTCTATCGATCGTACGCCTTGGTAGGTGCTTGGAACGCCGACAATAAGTTTGGTGCAGCCTACGTTTATGAACGTAGTGGGAAATCTGGTTTCCCGTGACCAAGCTTTTCGCATCTGATAGAAGTAACAATAGCGAAGAAAATGGTCAGAATTTTGGTTACAATCTGAACATTAACGGCGACCATGCAGTAATAGGAGCTATCTACGACTCTGAAAATGGAACGCAGTCCGGTGCCGCTTACATTTTCTCCAATGCTGGTGGCGGGTGGTCCGAATCGGGAAAATTGTTAGGAACTGATTCAGATCACTTCGGGCAGACGGTTTCTTTGGATAGTCTCAACGTCTTGGTCAGCGGGATTTCTCCCCATACATATATATTTTCGAATTTCCCGTCAATGTTGCCATCCGCATCACTCTCTCTTCAGTCTATAGCATTTGACTCAACTTATGTTGGATCTGAATCTGACACCACGATCACGATACAGAACGTTGGCGGCGCTAACCTGATTATCAACGACATCCAACTGGCTGGCGGATCATCGGCGTTTGGATCCGTAGACTCAGATGTCACCATCGCCCCCAACGGCAGTTACGCTCTGCCTATAAAATTCGCACCTATATCCTATGGTCCTGCGAGCGATACTCTGATTGTCACCCATAACGGGATAGAGGGCAAATCCCGAATTGTTTTATCAGGTTATGGTGCGGAAAGACCCAGCGTACCACCTACATATGCTGGTGAGTTTCTAGTCACAACTTTTGCGGGAACGGGAGATAGGCGCCTGTGGGATGACTACAGGTTAGAAGCGGAATTCAATGTTCCTTCCGGAATTGACGTGGATCTAGACGGAAAAATTTACATTACCGATTCAAATAATCATGCACTACGCATAATTGACACCATGGGTAATGTCAGCTCCGTGAAGGATGTTGGCGTCTATCCCAAGGGCGTGGCAGTCCTGATGGTGTCTACTTCACCAGTGATAATCTAATCAAAAAATTGGATTCGTCTGGAAATGTTACAACGGTAGCTGGATCAAACGGAGAATTTGGTGATTTTCTGGGAATTGTAGTGGCTCCGTCTGGTGTTATTTTTGTGGCAGATTCTAGAAACCACCGGGTTCGAACAATCGATTTGTCTGGAAATGTCCTTACATATTAACAGACCCAACAACGCTCAGATGCAGGTCCGGATGCCCAAGGAACTTAAGGAGGAATTGGATAATTTGGCAGGGCATCGGGGAGTTTCACCTTCCGAGCTGCTGCGTATGTAGATCAGGATGATCGTTGAAATGCATCCCCTTGATGAGGGGGCTAGTAGGACCGTACACATCCAGCCCGAACTCAGTCTAGAAAGTATGCACCACTACGTTGAACGGGGTGATCTCCATATATTGATGGAGACGGTAGAATCCCGACTTGGTACTGTCAAGTATCTTCGAAAAGAGCTAGAGAAAGAGCAGAGAGAACTGGAGATGATCCATGACAAGATTAGTGATGTGGCAAGGATGGTCCTCCGGCAGCTAGAAAAGGACCGGAAGGCTGATCCCGGAGATAAGGACCGAAGTTAGGCAAATGTGCATTGCATTCTGTTGAATGTTGGGTCTCCACCATAAAAGGAAGTTGTCATTGGAAAAAAGGATCGTTGCCGCAGCATTGCTATGGACCAGGGACAGCAGATAGGCCACTATACCATCCTCCAACCACTGGGCAAAGGCGGGATGGGAGGAGTGTATCTTGCCCAGGATGCCAAGCTGGACCGGGAAGTCCACCATGCTTCAAATACTGTCCATTATATCAGAGGAACATCACCGGAAGCATTATGAATGTATGAATACACAAAGGTAAAAAGACATGCCGCAACACCCTATAACGGACGAAGAAAAGGCCTACTGGAAAGACATCCGCAAGCAGTTCTACCTGACTGAGGGCGTTACTCATATGGACGGTGGCGCCATCGGACCGTCGGCGCGTCCACCCTTTGAAAAGCTGATCGACCTAATGCGGGAACTGGAGGCGCATCCTCTGAAAGTGGAAGCTCAGATCGAACATGGCGAGATGGAAGAGACGCGTGAGAAGATCGGCGCGTTCACGGGCGCCGATCCGGGGCGACTGGCGTTCGTGCAGAATTCCACCATGGGGATGAATATCCCCGCGCAGGGACTGCCGTTTGAGGCGGGTACGGAGATCGTGATGACGAACCAGGAATATCCTGCGGTCCGCATGCTCTGGCGGTACATCGCGGAGCGGGACAACCTGGTCCTCCGGGAAATACCCCTGCCGATGCCGCCTGAGTCCGGCCAGGACATTATAGACGCCTATGCGGAGCAGGTGAACGATAATACGTCGGTGATGATTTATTCTCATGTGTACTGCACCACCGGACTGATAACAGATGTCACCGCCCTCTCCGAACTGGCGCGCAGACATGGCGCTATCGCCATCGCGGACGGCGCCCACGCGGTCGGTGTGATACCGGTAAGCATAGAGGATGTCGGGTGTGATTTTTATATCAGCAGCTGTCATAAATGGCTGCTGGCGCCTAAAGGAACGGGATTCGTATACATCGCGCCCCATCTTCAGAATAAAGTACTGCCTCTGATAAAAGGCTACAGCCTGGCGCCTTCGGACACCGCCGCCCGGTATGATATGACCGGTACAAGGGATATGACGTTCTTCGCCGGACTGGGCTTCGCTCTGGATTACCAGCTGGACATAGGGTGGGAAAACAGAATCAGACCCTATTGCCTCAAACTCGCGGCCTATGTACGAAAACGGGCTCTGGCCCTGCCCGGTGTCCGGCTCCTGGCTCCGGACGATCCGGAGCTGAACGGATTTCTGACCACATTTACGATCGATGGTACGGACATGGAAGCACTGGCTCGGATCCTGTATGATCAGTATGCCATCCAGGTCCAATCCCCGGATTGCGGTGGTATCCGCGCATTACGGGTCACGACGCACTTCTACAGCAGCTTCGAGGATATCGATTATCTGATGGACACCACAGAAACGATACTTGCCGGAGAACAAGCCACCCAAAAATAATTTACCCCTCGTAACGGCTTGTAATGGTTTGTTGTGGGTAGCGGGTTGCGAGCAGCCCGTACACCGAAACTCAATTTGATGAATCGGGTAAATCACGTAAGGTTTGGATGTTTCCCCTACGCCTAAAAAATGGAGATCCACCACCGATCTTCGAAGAAGCGATTTCAGAATTAGAAAAACAGAAACAAAGGCAAGCGAGTCGATTGTCTGATTCCGAACTAAAGAAAAAAGCCGGCAACATCACCGGGAGGCCCGGCCAACGTTTGATCACCAGTACACAATACCAGCGAATCAAAACATAATCGAACACGCAAAAAGAAGAGCGAATGGTATCTGTCAACTGTGCAAGCAAGAGGCTCCCTTTAAAACTAAAGACAACAAACCCTATTTGGAGACTCACCACATTGTGTGGTTGGCCAAAGGCGGCTCAGATACCATTGACAACACTGTCGCATTGTGCCCCAATTGCCACAGGAAAGTTCACCATATGGAGACTACGTCAGACCTCAACACAATGAAGGCAGCTGCAAATTCAGATTCTTGATGGTACTGTCATATTCCTCGATCATGCGTATTAACGAAAGCAAAACAGTACTCGGATGTGAGTACAAAATATTTTTCCTTTTACTGGGACAGAAAGTTATACGGCTGGTAGATCAGGTGCAGTCAGCCGGACGCTATGAGGCGGTTTGGCACGGGATCAACTCACGAGGCGCAGGTGTGGCCAGTGGGGTGTATCTGTACCGCATCGTCAGCGGAAGCGGGTATAAGGACACGAAGAGGATGACCCTGCTGAAGTAGGCAGGAGTGTCACAGGATAGCTAGTCACTTTAACAGAAACGTATAACCCATTGGTGCTTGGCCTGTTTGATGGTACACGCGACCGTGACAACAATTAGGAAATAAATCATGGTAGCCGAAATTTCAAATATAGAAATTACGAAGCTATTGCGTCGTTGCGTGGATCGTTGCCTTCCGTTCTGGAAACGGTACGGAGTGGACCACGAACACGGCGGGTTTTTTGGGGATGTTCTGGACGACGGATCACTCGGTGTCGACCATAAAGGCGGGTGGTACCAGGGTTTCGGTATCTGGCTATTCAGTTACTTCCACAACCGCTATTCAGATGGAGAGGAGTACCTGGATGCGGCACGGCGCGGGTGGTTTTTCATCCGGGACCATGCACGGGACGCGGATGGTCGCTGGGCCATGAACCTGTCGCGAACCGGCGATGTGCTCGAGGGAGCCACGAGTGTGCTGACGGAGGCTTACCTGGCGCATGGCCTGGTGGAGTTGTTCAGGGCAACGTCGGACAACTCCCATCTTGACGTTGCACGGGAGGCTTGCCTTAACATAAGAGAGCGGGTACAAGATCCCAATTTCCGGGCATCGGCACCGGCCTATACTGAGCCTCACAGCCTGAACGGTGTGTGGGCGAACGTACTGCCTGCCGTTACGGACTACCTTCGCGAGCGACCGAACGATTCGAGACTGACTGATATGGCCGACCTCGGCCTCTACACTTTGTTCGAGAAACATCTTGACCCGTCGACCGGCCTGATCGTCGAGGCCGTGGCGCCGGACGGGACACCCTATACTGGGAGCCAACGCGGGCTCATCAAACCCGGGGCGGCGGCCGAAACCTGTACGGCAATCATGATGGAGGCGGACCGCAGAAACGACCGTGACCTGAGAAGAAAGGGTGTGGACCTACTTGAGAGACACTTCGAAGCCGGCTGGGACCGCCAGTACGGAGGAATCTTTTACGAAATCGATCTTGACGGCCAGCCGACTGAAGACCGGAAAGACGCGTGGACCCAAGCCGAATTCATGCGGGCGTTCGTGACGGCCACGGTGACCGAAGCCGACGATTGGATCGCAGAAACCTATGCACAAATCCATTCATGGGCATTCGATAAGTACGCGGATAATCCCGATGATCTGTGGCGGATTTCAGTGACCCGGGACGGCAAACCTATCTACAATCGCAGGCTGGATATGGTCCATCATCCCAGAATGTTGCTTTCGATACTCGAAAACTTGGATCGTCGCGACCGAACGCTCAACCAATAGAGTCAGGGAAGCCTGGGGCGATGGTATCGTTTTGTCATGTATGCTTCATAATTAGGGGAGTTTGGGTCATCCTCGATGTTACGATCCTACCTGAGAGATTCGGATTCATTATGCGGGATAAACTGAAGGACTCCCGTAAAATTGAACGATCACGGGCTGAGGAGATTTCATGAAGAGAAGTTTGGCGCCATGAAGCTAGAGATTTCACGACATGGCTACAGACTAACATCGATATTCTATGTGAGGTTATCGACATGGAGCTCACCAACGTTGAAAGGGAACAATCAACCGGGAATTTCAGTGTTGATCTTGTAGCGGAAGATGCCTCCGGTAACACCGTGATAATAGAAAACCAACTAGAGAAGAGTGATCATGATCATTTAGGTAAATTAGTTACGTATCTTGCGGCTGTAGAAGCTAAAGCAGCGGTATGGATTGTAGCGGATGCAAGAGCAGAACATGTTGCCGCCGTTTCGTGGCTGAACCAATCTCCTCAAAACAATTTTTATATCGTTAAACTTGAAGCTATAAAAATAGATACCTCAGACTCAGCTGCATTATTAACGCTTATAGTGGGACCTACCGAAGAGGGGAAAAACATAGGGAAATCAAAAGGGGAAAGAGCAGAGAGAGATGCCACTTTAATACGGTTTTGGACTCATCTTTTGGAGAGGTCAAATAAAACAACAAAACTTTTCCAAGGTATTTCTCCTTCTGGTTCATCCTATGTGCAGAAGACAGCAGGTGTATCGGGTATTAGTTATATCTACAATTCCAAAAAGCACGACTCACGGATTGGGCTATACTTAGGAAGTCCAGCCAAAGTGGATGACAATAGAAAAAGGTTTGATCATTTATATGAAAGTAAGGAGCAAATTGACAAGGATTTCGGGGAGCCTTTGGTATGGGAAAGATTGGTAGGCACCAGAGCCTCTCGTATAACAAGCCCGGTATCCGAAGGAGGATTCGCAGATGCCGAGGAAAAGTGGCCATTTATACAAGACGCTATGATAGAACGCATGGTAAGATTCCATGACGCACTTGCGCCTCACGTAAAGGCACTTGAATAAGTTTGGCTAAGCCGGTCACTTACACCCCCTGCCGCTGCGTTTAACAATAAATAAAAGCTTGGAGTCAACCTGCAGGAAGTTTAGAAATGAAACGTAACGCAATTCTCCTCCAAGAAGCCTACAGGCGTGACGGCCACGCAGATTTCATCAAGAGAGCCTCCGAGGTGTGCGGCGTCCCACGCTCCACACTCAAGAAGTGGCGGCAGCAGTATCTCAACGGCATATACACCGAAGTCACTAACGATGACATAGAATCCTTCAGGGCTTCCTCATGGCGCGCACAGCAGGAGATAATGGCTCATCAGGCTTTCGGTGCCGCTAAGAAGATCTTAGAGCAGATAGACGGCCTTCTGAACGCCCGGACGGACTCATTGCAGGCGAGAGAGATAAAAGATCTGTCACTGGCTTTCAGCAAGGTGCTGGGCTGTGTCCACGGGATTACGCCCGGTGGGCAGCAGGCGGTGGCCGTGAGCAATGTGCAGATCGTAATGCCGCCGAAGACGGGTGAATTGTCTCACGCGTGAGGCGGGATCCGTGCGGGGCCATGCTATTAAAAGCCCATTGTATAAATTTACGTTTTTGGTATACTACGTGTATCCTCGCTGACCACGGCGTGGCTGTATTGAGATAATGCCGGTTATTTGTTTGTAGGGAGTGGGCAGCTCAGGAAATAAATAAAGGATAGCGAAATGAAGGCAGTTATTTTTGGTTGGATAAGCGTCTAAAAACCAAATAGCTCTTGTGATTATTATTGTGGATCTAAGTAACATATCACCTTGGTCGTTCACACCAGAACAAAAGGAGTCTATACATGTTTTCCCGAAACAGCCTAATACAAATCCTGCATCGGTTGACATCCGTCTGTACTCTACTGGTTGTGTTAACGACCTACTCTCTTCCAGCCTTCGCGCAGTCGATTTCGGCTTCAGATATGTTGGCAAGATGGGATTCGCCTGATGCATCAATGCCGGCAGTCAGGAAGTTCGATCCCGCAACGCTGCTCAGGCAGGATAAGGGAGGATTGTTAGAAGGGCGGGTCGCAGGCGAGGCACTGGCCGATGAAATCAGCACACGTGAGCAGTTTCTTCTGGGTATCCCAATGTTGCCCCTTGGCTTTTTAACCTTTATGATACCTAATATAATTGTGTACAAAAGCCAAAAACCTAGTTCGATGACCGCGGAGGCAATGGCGAAGTACGAGGATGGAAATGATCTATACAAAGTAGGATTCAAGGAAGGTTGGGATAGGAAAACACAATCCAAGAAGAAAAAAGCTTTTGCAAAAGGCACTATAACCACGGCTGCTGTTGTGGCTGCTGTGGGGCTTCTCTGGTTGGAAATGTTTCTTTATCAAAATTCTGTAACGCTTGCGGGATAAGGATGTAGTCGCGAGAGAGACTGCGCAACCGTTCAATACGGCGCAAAGTGAAATTGATATCCTGCGCGACATCAATCAGATCAATGGTAAGGTTGCGGAACCCCCACCTTACGTAACTAATTTTAGCAAGCACCGAATATCGATTCTTAGGCACAAAAAAATTCCGCGCGCCGGATATATAAGGGATCCCTTACTACCCCCCTGCCCCGGGGTGTCGACGGATCTGCATCTCACCATCATAACACCTTCGTAATACCCCCTCCAAAACACCCTGTAACAACAGGGAAATAAACACATCTAAATACATCTAAATACATTGACTTATGTCATTTATTTAGTTATATTATAAGTACATAATAAAACGGCCCGGTAGGGTGCTGGTTACACCTTTCCCGGGCCTTGAACAACCACCTACCAGTTATAGGAGGAAGTCCCGATGAGAAACCTACCCAACATCTCCCTTGTTGTCAACGTAACCTTCACCAGAGCATTTCCTGTACCGGCTGCGGT
>Ga0315338_1002241_pt1 | contig 19879 bp, 19 predicted proteins | sample ASW8metaG_FD_204518 | JGI IMG/M metagenome (GOLD analysis project Ga0315338, IMG submission 204518) | Ammonia-oxidizing marine archaeal communities from Monterey Bay, California, United States - ASW #8 | ecosystem: Environmental > Aquatic > Marine > Coastal | place: USA: California | collected... | reverse complement strand
GGGATGTCAAAGCGTGATCGGTCAACAAATTCTGCGGCACCACGGCTCTCCGCAATCCATTTGACCCAGAATGGTAAAGTCTGGTCGAAATTGGGCGATTGAACTTTCCCCATGATGACTTGATTGCCCAATAGACGCCATGGTTTACCGGCCTCGACTGATGCGGCGCACGTATCGGTTATGAAGTCCTGTTGCACAGACCCCAGTACATCCGATTCCGGTCGCCCAACATGGTCCCGCAGCCAATCTTGGACAAGTTGCATATTTTCTTCATTCATATCGGCGCCGGGAGGCACCGGACAATCGTCCCACGTGGGGCGCTCAGTTCGAGCTGCCAGGCGTGACTCCATCATCACGATGGTCGCCAGGTCTCCAACTTCAAGTGCGTGCCAGCGTTCATGCAGCACTGCACTCTCGCGCGTCGGCGTCCAATCGTACCAAACCCGTAACGCTAAATCGCGACGCTCAATCCAATCGCCCTCGCCCTCATTGTGATTTTCTGCACCAAGCGACCAGGTATTATTGGCGGTCTCGTGGTCATCCCAGATAATCACCCAAGGCGCGGCTGCATGCAGTGCCTGCAAGTCTGGATCGCTTTTGTATTGCGCGTGCCGCTGGATATAATCATCGCGATTGAGGATTTCGTGCGCAGGAACGGGCATCCGATTCAGCTGTTCGGAATCGCCTGTAGCATACTCCCCCATACCGTATTCGTAGAGATAATCTCCAAGATGAAGTACGAGATCCAAAGGTTCGGATTCCGCGGCATTGCGATAAACATTGAAATGTCCAGCCGGGAAGTTCGCACAGGAAAACACACCAATACTGTATTGGGCGACGCTTCCGGTGGGCAGCGTGCAAGTTCGCCCAGTCTGCGAGCGTGTTTCGTTATGCACAAAGCGATAGAAATAGGTCTGGCCAGGCTCGAGCCCTGTGGCGAGAATTTTTAGTGTGCCAAGTGCTTGTGGCTGAATATAGCGAATGTCCTGTCCCTGGGAGAACACAATATCGGCGAACGCCTCGTCACGCGCGACTTCGACACCGCGATAACCGCCGCCATCATCAGTTAGCGCGGTCCACAACATCACACTGTTCTGATCGGGATCTCCAGATGCGATGCCATGACGAAACGATCCCGTTGGCTCCGGCGCTTCATACGGTTGGATCCCCGAGCAAGCCCCAACAGTCAGACTGGCTCCGGCGGCAGCCATCAAGGCTCCGCGTCGTGTCAGCTTTATCTCGCTCATGATCATTCCCCGCATCGACCGTTTCCGGCTGTTATATCGCAGCTCGGTTTCAGATGTGATTGTTGCGCGTTGAAGGCCACAAGGCTACTGCGTTGTTTATGGATAGCTCAGAAGAAGACATTCGCGTGCTGGTCGCGCCAGACGAAGCCGCGGGCCAGCGAATGGACCGCTGGCTTGCTGATGAATTGCCTGAATTTTCTCGATCACGGATAAAGGCGATGATCGATAGCGGCCACGTCACGCGGGATGGCGACGTCATAACCGAGCCCAAGGCCAAGGTGGTATCCGAAGCGACCTACGCCCTGAACATACCCGCTCCACGAGCAGCAGAGCCCGAACCAGAGAAAATGGATCTGGACATATTGCATGAGGATGCAGACCTCATCGTGATTCACAAACCGAGCGGACTGACTGTCCACCCTGCCGCGGGCAATTGGACAGGCACGCTTGTTCACGGCCTGCTCTATCATTGCGCGGATTCATTATCAGGCATTGGCGGCGTTGAGCGCCCCGGTATTGTGCATCGACTCGACAAGGACACTTCAGGTGTCATGGTGGTGGCGAAATCGGACATTGCCCATAATGGCCTGTCCAAGCAGTTTGCCGCCCATTCGGTGGAGCGCGCCTATATCGCGTTTACGCACAACGCTCCTGCGCCGAAGATCGGACGCATCGAGACGCAGCTGACACGTTCCTCGAAGGATCGCAAAAAGTTCGTTGTGCCTCATGACCCGGACTCGGAGGCTGGCAAACACGCGATCACCAATTATCAGACGCTGACGAGCTTTGGGCAGGCCCCAAAGGGATCGATCGGCACGGCGCTGGCGGCCAAGATTGAGTGCCGTCTGGAGACCGGGCGCACTCATCAAATTCGCGTGCACATGGCGCATTTGGGTTGCGGATTGCTGGGTGACCCACTCTACGGCGGCAAGTATGGCGGCCCGTTGGCATCCAAGGATTTCGGGGATGTGCTGAAACAGTTTCGTCGTCAGGCGCTGCATGCAGCCATACTTGGGTTTGAGCATCCGGTGTCCGGTGAAATGCTGCGCTTCGAGCGGGATATTCCCGATGATATGAAAACGCTCGAAAATTATCTCGTGACATTATAGGGGCAAAACATGAGCACAGAAGCGGCGACATGGACCAAGGGTGTAGGCGGCTCGACCGCGGACGCAGAACTTTCCCGGCTGTCAAACATGCTCGAGCACTGCCAGCCTATAACGATCGACGAACATAAGGTTCGCTTGCAAGGTCTGTGTGCGCGGATGCGTGCGGCTGATCTCGACGCTGTCTGGCTCAATTCCGGTAGTAATCTCACTTATTATACCGGCACAAACTGGCACCCATCCGAGCGCCTTGTCGGCGCTATGGTGACGGTCGATGGCGAGATGACCTATGTCGGCCCGGCCTTTGAGGAGGGCACGATACGCGATTTTATGGGTGTCGAGGCAAAGCTGCTCACATGGGAAGAACACGAAAATCCCTATCTGCTTGCCGCTACGACCATTTCGGCGGACGCCCGGGTTGGTCTGGACCCGTCCTGCCCGTATTTCACGGTTTCCGGCCTATCGGAAACAATCGGGGGCAAGACCCGCAATGCCGGAGACGTTGTGCTGTACGGCCGTGCCCGAAAGTCCTCTGAAGAAATTGCCCTGATGCAGGCAACCAAAACTGCGACCATAGAAGTCCACAAAGCCGCCGCCCGGATATTGAGGGCCGGGATCAGCACTCGTGAAGTGACCGAGTTTATTCATGCCGCGCACAAGAAAATCGGCGCTCCCGGCGGGTCGACGTTCTGCATTGTTCTGTTTGGCCCAGACACCGCCTTTCCACATGGTGTGTCTACACCGAAGGATCTTGAGATCGGTGATATGGTGTTGATTGATACAGGATGCGCAAGGTTCGGATATCAATCGGACATCACGCGATCCTACGTGTTCGGAGAACCGACCGCCCATCATCGGGAAGTCTGGGAAGCAGAGAAAGCTTGTCAGGCAGCTGCCTTCGCCGCGGCGCGAGTGGGTCGCCCGTGTTGCGACGCAGATCGCGCCGCACGCGCGGAAGCGGAGACACGCGGTTTCGGGCCCGGTTACACTTTGCCCGGAATTCCGCACCGGACCGGCCATGGGATCGGCCTGGATATTCATGAAGGACCTTATCTGGTGGGTAGCGAACAGACTGCCCTAGACATCGGCATGTGCTTTTCAAATGAGCCGATGATCTGCGTGCCAGGTGCGTTTGGCATCCGGCTGGAAGATCATTTCTACATGACGGCCGATGGCCCGAAATGGTTTACCGAACCGTCTTTGTCGATCGACGACCCGTTCGGTCCCTGAGCCCACAGCGTCGTTCACGGGTCTTTGACTGGCCGGTGCGAGATTAACATGCTCTTCTGGCGGCTACTCATATAGGATTTCGACATCATGCGCGTTTTTGCCCCTCTCGCCTTCCTGCTTCTCTTTTTTACCGCGCCGACGTTTGCGGATGAAGAACACCCGACACCGTTTGACGATAATTACGACGCGATGTCGGTTGTTGATGAGGCTTTGGCAGAGGCCAACCGGGATGGGAAACGTGTGCTTCTGGTACTGGGCGCAAACTGGTGTCACGACAGTCGCGGATTGGCCCATCATTTTCAGGATGAATCACTCGCCGCAATGCTGGAAACACACTATGTGCTTCGCTTTGTCGATGTCGGCTGGCGCGATCAGAATCACGCGATTTTGAACCGGTTTGGTGTCGCGGCGGTCTATTCTACACCGACGGTCTTCATCATCGATCCCACCGATGAAACACTTCTGAACCGTGTCGACCGCAACGAATGGGGTGCAGCGGCCTCCGCGAAAATTGAAGATATTCACGCTTATTTCGAACGCTATGCAGTGCAACAAAGCGCGCCGCTAGAAACCGTCGACAATTCGCTTTTTTATCAATCGCTCCTCATTGAAATCGATTTGTTTGAGGAGGAAGAGGCTGCGCGCCTCGCGGCCGCTTATCTCGATATTGGCCGCTGGCGCGCGATGCGCCGGGATGACCGGCCCGAGGATTACCGTGATCGCCAACGCGAAGCCGATGGTTGGCGCCGCGCCCTGCCCCGCCAGGTCAGCGATTTGCGTGCGGCAGCTCGAAGCTATGTCGTGACCGAATTGCAGGCGCGGGCTGGCGATGCCCCGATCAGCGCCGACACAATCGCCGATCTGGATGATGCCGATCTGGACTTTTCCCTGGAATTTGTCCGCCATGACAGCGAGATCTGGTAGGCAGATTTTGCCAGCAACATTCCGCCACGACACGTGAATTGAAAGCCGGGCAGGATCACCGCACATCAATTGGGTCTTTGTCGGGAGCAATCTGCCATGCCGAATTGTCCGTATTTTGAAATCCACTCCTTCGCCGATCCAGATCGAAGCTTTAGTGGCAATCCGGCTGGGGTCGCCCTCTTGGAGCGGTTTCCCGATGATGAAGAAATGCTGGGAATTGCCAATTCCAACAATTTATCAGAGACCGCTTTTCTAGTCCCGGCCGAAACGGACGTTTGGCATTTGCGGTGGTTTACGCCCACGGTTGAGGTCGACTTATGCGGGCACGCGACACTGGCCGCCGCGGCGGTCGTGTTCGAGCAAAGTCTGGTGACATCTGGACTGGCAAGCTTTGTAACGCGATCCGGCCGATTGGAGGTCGAACAAGACGGAGATCGGTTAAGTATGAATTTCCCGCGCGTCGGGTTTCAACCGACCGCCCCCTCAGATGTAATAAAAACCGCCCTGGGACTGGGCGATGCCCCGGTTGAAGTCGTCGAAATCGACCGCATACATGGTGCGAAATATCAGATGTGGGTTGTGACCGATCAGGATATCGTGGCGACGCTCGAACCGGACTATTCGGTGCTAAAGCGCTTAAACACAAATATCATCGTTACCGCTCCCGGGACTTCAGTCGACTTTGTTTCGCGGTTTTTTGCGCCTGTATCTGGGGTCGACGAAGATCCTGTGACGGGTTCGGCGCACTGCACGCTGGCACCGTATTGGGCCGACCGACTGGGAAAACCTTTAATGAGTGCCCGTCAAATCGGTCCCCGTCCCGGTGTTCTTGAGGTGGAGAGCAAAGGCGAGCGCGTGACCCTTTCGGGCCACGCATCGCACTATCTATCTGGAGAGATCAAGTTCTGATCCGCTACAGTTTTCAATATGAATGACGCCGACCTTGACCCCGGCGGTGGCCGCCATGATCGCGATGCCGGTCGCGACGGTGGCCCCGATGATGATCGCGTCTATGACTACGATAATAGTCATCATAATCACGGCGCGCGACGCGCCAGTAATTGTGTCGACGGTCGCGGTTTCGATACCGCGGATAGCTAATCACGACATCGATTTGCTGGCGGTCGCCATAGCCGTCCACACGGAAATATCCACCGTAATAGTCAACAAAGACGAGGCCGGGCGTACCCGCGCGGATACCAGAATTATAATCGTTTCCGTAGCGTCGATCGTATCGGTCGGCCTGATAGGTCCAGGCCCGTCGCGGGCAGTCGATTACGCGCTGATCACGGCGATCCTCTCGGCGGTCAGCGCGTCCATGATCGCGTCGGGCATCACGTCGATCTTCACGCAAATCGGGGCAGGCAGACGCATCAAGATGCCATTGACCCGCGCTGGCCGATCCGGAAACCATCACAGTCCCCATGAGGGCGATCCCGGCTGCGGCAAAGAGTTTATTGAAGTTCAGCATAGTTTTCTCCTGGGGAAGTGTGTCCCGTTTGTGGAGCTATCTAGCCATGGAACGTCTGACGCTTGCTTGAATGTTTGGTTCAGGAACGGGTCATGTATCTGAACGTATAACGTTCACAATCGCGGAATCGGTTCGATTTACGCTGGTCATCGGGTCGATCAGGGTAGAATATGAACCGCGGCTAGACAGGGGATCAAAGCGATGGGTTGGATGCGTCTTGAGTGGTTCACGGCACTTGCCGTCGGTTGGGGGTTGTTCGTCGCGGGCGCAGTACCCGCACTGGCTCAGGAACAGCTAGACGTCGCGGAATCGACGCCCATCGTAGAAAGCGCCGCCGATGACCAACTCAGCCGGCGCGAGATTGACCGCTGGTTACGCATTGCCCAAAAGCCCGACAAGCCAAGCGAAGTCTCGACCGGCGCTTATTCGGGAAATGATAGCTGCCAGTATGCCAATGATGGAGAGTGCGACGATCCTGGCCTGGGAACAGGGGCTTGCCCTGTCCGGACCGATTATTCCGATTGCTGGCGTCTCGCGGAAGGTGTCGAGGACGACAGTTGCCAATGGGCCAATGATAATGAATGCGATGAACCGTTGGGCCTGGGCACGGGCGCTTGCCCGCAGGCAACCGATTTTTCGGACTGCCAAAATGTGATTCACCTGCGCGGGCAGGACGATAGCTGTGCGACCGCACTGAACGGCGTTTGCGAGGAACCGGGCTTGGGCAATGGAAGCTGCGCGGCAAACACCGATCGAGGCGATTGTATTGGCAGGGATCGCCCGATGGAGATCAATGACCATTATTTCGGGCGAGATGATCGGGTCATCATGGACACTGCTGTATTTCCGTGGAGCGTGATCGGCGTTATTACGCTCGAGGGCGGCGGCACCTGTACGGCGACTTTGATTGCCAATGACGTGCTGATTACGGCCTCTCATTGCATCAATGGCGACCGCGGAACAAATTCGGCAGGTACGTTTGCCACCGGCTTCGGCCGCCCTGATGGAATGAGAACTGCCCGCATTATCGATCATATGATCGATCCCAACTGGGATAATGAGCGGTTTAGCAATTCCGACGATTTTGATGGTACCGATTGGGCGATGCTGCGCATTGATCAGCCGTTGGGTGCGGAACTGGGCCATGTCGGTGTGAGAGCCCTTGTTGATACCGCTGGCGCGCGTGGCGCGCGGCGCGCCAGCCTGTATCAGGCCGGTTATAGCCGGGACACCGGTGATCACCTGTCCGGGAATATTGGTTGCGAAATCCTGGATGTGATGAATGACAACACCATGCAGCACAATTGCGACACGACACAGGGCGATAGCGGATCGCCGTTTATGGTGGAGGAAAACGGCCAATACTACGTGGTGGCGACCGATTCCAATTATCGTCGCGTGCCGAACGCTCCGGTGATCAATATTGCTGCGCGCAGCGATGGTTGGACCGGGTATTACGATGATTTTGTTGCCGGTCGTCTCGGCGCATCAAATACGCGGCCTCAGGGTCCCGGCAAGCCCGACAAAAACTAGCGCCCCGGCGCCTCGCCGAGCAAGGTGATCAACCCCTCGGCGAGCGCGCCGCGCCAGGCCGCTATATCGTGGCCGCCCTCAAAAATCATTGTCTCTGCCTGATATCCAGCAGCGTCCAACGCGGCCACCATATTGTCATTCGCCGCCAGCATCACATGCCCCTGATTGGTTGAATTGGCGACATATTCCATTGTGCCCGCGGCCAACAGAAAGCGGGCTGAAATTGACGCAGCCGGAGCCAGGGCCCGAGCCAGCCATTCCGGTGCCTCACCCGTTGGCGCCCAATAAAATGATCCGGAAAGTGAAAGAGCATTTCCAATTTCAGCCGGATGTTCGAGCGCAGTGATGGCAGCCGAAAGGCCTCTCCGCGAGGCACCGGCCAGAACAATGTTTCCTCGCGCGGTTGCAAGTCCCAGTTCAGCGCGCAAGAACGGCAGTAATTCACCAGAAACGAATGCGGATTGATCGGTGTAATTTACCGACGCGCTTTCTGGATCCAATTGGTCGATCAGTATCACATGCATAGGTGGGATACGTCCGGCAGCGGATAGATTGTGGACGATTTCCCAGGCCGGAGCGCGAACGCCCCAAAGGAAAGCATCGTAGAGAATGAGGAGCGGTGCGGCCGGATCGGTTGCACGGTGAATCTCGAGTGCGACATCGCGGTTCAGTTGCACACTATGAATTGTTAGCGTTTCGGCGCGTCGTTGTAGTCGAGGCGGAACCGGCGTCCACCAAGCCGGCCCTGTGACCGCGTCACCGATGAAGATCGCCTCGGCGCTCGCTCCGCGTAATTGTCGCGGGTTTTGGCTGTCGCCCCACCGCGAAACACCTGCGTCCGTCTCAACCATGAAGCTGTAAGTTGCCTGGACTGATCGGGCCGCATCGATGGTGACATGCCAAATTCGACTGTCGCCTATCCGCGTCAGCGGCAAGGTGAAATCTTGCCGATAGTCCCGAACAAATTCGGCAGCATGCGGCGCATTCAGGATTGAATCCAGCCGAACCGTCCGGACATTTTCGGCGCTTCGAAAAGCAAATGTGACCCGGGCGAGAGCCGGATTATCAGGATGATCCGTGACGATCGGCAAGCCTGATTGGGTCAAGGCCTGCCAGGCAGCCTGTTCTACCCATGGGCGCTCCTCAAGCATGGTTTGAGCCTGTTGGAGCGGCGTTAAAGCATCTGGCTGGGCGTTTACCGTGGCCACGAATCCAAGCCCTAGGAATATCGACAATACGCAACGCAGCATGAAACGCCCCTTTTCCCGACCCGATACACAGTCTAGCCTTCCAGCATCGGGGGATTTGCGCATGATAGCTTCACACCATCAAGGATCAGATAACCGGATAGGCATGGGACTGCTATTGGTTTCGCTGGTTTTCGGCCTGGCCTATCTCGCCGATGCCTTCGGTGTGCAGGCTCCCTATCCGTGGAATGCCGTGATCAAGACGACAGGAATTGCCTGTCTGGCTCTGTACGCGTTCTCATGTCGGCGGATGGTGTTGGGAACGGCGCTGGCCTTCGGCGCCGCGGGCGACGCTCTCCTGGCCATGCAGCCACAACAGACTGAGCTGGGAATCATAGCTTTTGGCATCGGACATCTGGGCTTCATTGTGTTGTTTGCTGTGCTTTTAGCGAACAAGGGCACACGGGGGATTCCGGGTTATCTGGCCGCGCTCGCTTTGGCGATTGTTGGCACAGGCCTGGTGATCTGGCTTCAACCGCATTTCGGCGATGTGCGCATACCCGCCACGATCTACAACGCGATCATTATTGTGATGGCGATGTTGGCGGTCATCGGTCGTGGACCGGCTTTGGCCATTATTGGTGCGATCTTGTTTGTCGCCTCTGACGGTGTCCTGGCTGCCCGAATGTTTGCTGGCATGCTGGAATGGTCCGGCCCGCTCGCCTGGGCGCTGTACTATTCCGGCCAGGCGTGCCTCGCAATTGGACTTGCGCAACGCGATTAGATCCGTTTGCACACAAAAAAAGGAGCGGTCCGGTGACCGCTCCCTGGTCTTTTGATCTGTGACGCGCTTACTGCATGATGCCTTGCTCACTCGCCATAGTGCGCATGGCTTTCTGCAATTTCTCAAACGCCCGCACCTCGATCTGGCGTATCCGCTCACGACTTACACCGTAGTGGCCAGCCAGTTGTTCCAGAGTTTGCGGCTCCTCAGACAGGCGACGCTCCTGAAGGATATGCTGCTCGCGTTCATTCAATTCACCCATGGCGGATTGAAGCAATTGCATACGCGTGTCGAATTCATCGTTTTCGGCAAGGTTTTCCTCCTGGCTGACCGCATCGTCATCGGACAACCAGTCCTGCCATTGACCTTCACCTTCAGTACCGCCCAGTGGCGCATTCAATGATGCGTCCGGCCCGGACAGGCGACCATTCATTGAGCTCACCTCAGCATTGGTCACGCCCAGCTTTGTGGCGATCTCTTCAACCTGATCCGGACGCAGATCGCCCTCATCAATAGCCTGCATTTTGGCTTTCATGCGACGCAGGTTGAAGAACAACTTCTTCTGCGCGGCCGTCGTACCCATTTTGACCAGCGACCATGAGCGCAGGATATATTCCTGGATCGAGGCACGGATCCACCACATGGCATAGGTAGCCAGGCGGAAACCCTTGTCGGGATCAAACTTTTTGACCGCCTGCATCAGTCCGACATTACCTTCGGAGATCACTTCAGCGATCGGTAGGCCATAGCCGCGATAACCCATGGCAATCTTGGCAACCAGGCGCAGGTGTGACGTGACCAGCTTTTCAGCGGCCTCACCATCCTGATGTTCCTGCCAGCGATGCCCGAGCATAAACTCCTCGGACTTCTCCAGCATTGGAAAGCGACGGATCTGCGTCAAATAGCTCGACAGACCTTGTTCTGGTGACAAACTTACAGCAATTGCATTCGCCATGATTTATTCCCTATCCCTGCTGCGGAGGCCGAAACAAAAACACGTTTCAATCCGCTGCTGGTACCCATTTAGGAAACCGATATGGCAATTGCGAGGCCTGTCACGCTCCCGTGAACGCTTTTCGTGCACAAACTGCACGAATAGCCCCAATGCAAAAATGCCATGAGGTGAGTTTTAACAACGTCCACGCGCCGAGTCACGCAAGCGATATGGGGTTATACATACTGTCATGCAAGGCCTTCGCCGAGCACCGGTCTATGCACTGTTACATTCATTGCCTCTTTTATTGGAGCGCTTAGGTCGCAATCGGATCGGCGCTAGACCGCAATCTAAAAACGGATAGACGACACGCTGAGCCAGCTGCCAAATCGCTTTTTCGCAAACGGTCAATCACCCGCACGGTTTTTTGCCGTCCAAGCGAAAAACGATTGTTGTCCGCCATTCATGTCGATCTGCTATGGTGATGCAACATTGTGGGGAGAGCATCATGCCAACGTCCAATTCTACAATCGGCTCCAGCACGTCAATGCTGGTCGTCTGCCTTCTGGCGACGCCACTACTTACCAAACCGCTCTTTTCGGCACCGGCCCATGCGCGCCAAATGACGCCGTCCGTCACAAGCCAGGCTGCGCAGGATTTACCGTTCTGTCGTCGAGCGGAGCCCGGCGAGCGATGCCGGACCCGCAATGGTGAGATCAGGACTCGTTCGGAAAACCGTTCGCAAGGGAATCGAGCCGAACGCCGTGCCCGGCGTGCCAATGACGCAGCCAATCAATCGAATATCGTGCGGCCGGAAGTCGATGATGAAGTTCTGGTCGAGTTTGAGAACGGCGACCCGCGACAGCCGGTGATCATCGGACGGGGTGGTCAAGAAGCTCACCCCGAACCGACTGCCGAAGGGTTTGTGGAAGACCGCACCTTTGACAGTCAAATTCGGGTTGGAGATGAACTGCCATCGGGCGTTCGACAGGGGCGCAGCGCGACGCTGCCCCATGTCGACGGGATGGAGGCTGAGGAAACAGATGAAGTTGGCGATGAAGGTATTGGTCTCGCCCGCCAGCCCTTTGGGGGGCAGGATTTGGGCGGTCGCCAGACGGGTGAAGCGCCGGTTGCGACCCATATGGAATCCGAATTCTCGGACGAAGACAGCGATGAGCCCCAAGAGCCCCAACTCCCCACGGGCGGTGGCACTAGCACGACCACGACTTCAGGCTCCGATCCAGACCCGGACCCGGAAGATTGCGAATACCGCAATCCGGCCGGCGGCCCGGACCAGGATTTTTGCGACGAGTAGGATCGACCGGCCTCACCGCCACTAGACGCTATCTCTCGCCTGACCTCGCAACACCTGTAATTCCAGGCGCTTGATCTCGCGGACAACGCGCATGGTCTCGCCATGCATGCCCATCGCGCCCTTGAAGAACAGACCCATATTAAGGCCGGCGAGGGCCAGGATGCCAAACTGGATGGCGATGACCGGGTCGGTGGCGTGGTAGAGCTTCCAACCGGCCCAACCCGCCACGACAGCACCCAGTATGTTCATGAGATTAGCCAACCACATCACCCAGGCCAGCTTGCCACGGAAGATAGCCAGAGCCTGCGTGAAGTAGGCTTGCTCCTCGCCAAATTCATGCATGATTTCACGGTCCTCGGCATCGAGTGCATCGGCGATCATACGGTCGAGTTCTTCATCGGTCTTACTCATCGGCTTGTCCTCCATTGGTATTTTCGAGTGCCGCTCGGATCTTGCGCCGAGCATGCATGAGGCGGGTCTTTACCGTGCCCGCAGGCACGCCCAGTGCGACGGAGATCTCGGCGATCGAGAGATCTTCCATGTGATAGAGCGCCAATGCCGAGCGCTGGTCGCTCGGTAGTTTGGCCATGACGGCTGCAATCGTTGCCACCTCGGCGCGTTGTTCTATGTGCGCTTCTCCATCCAGAGGCGGCACATCAGGTTCTGCGGCAATAGCCTGTTTGGTTCGCCTGACGTTTTGCACCTTACGGATCGCATTGGCGCATTTGCGGGTGACAATGCGGTAGCTCCAGGCAGGAAAGGCGATCGCGTCTTTCAGGCGTGGCAGACCGCGGACGATGTCCAACCAGGCGTCCTGCAAGGCATCACGCGCCATGTCCTCATCGCCGGTCAGACGCCAAGCGTGGCGCATCAGGGCAGGCTGCCAGTGACGGGCTAATTGGGCGAAGGCCTTGCGGTCTCCCGCCTGGGCAGATGCCACCAAATATTCGTCAAGAACACGTTTTTTACCGCGAGGCATTGGGGTCTTGTCACGACGCACGGGCGCGCTCGCATCAGCCGGGCCGGTTTGCAGCCACATTCACACTACAGGTGTTTGGATCGCATCAAACGGTTCAATCGCCGCGCAGCCCGTCAGACAAGTCATCGCGAAACACCATGAGGGCTGTGTGGTCTAGTCGAGTGTTTTGTGGAAGGCCAGATAGCCGCGTTCGACCATGCGGCGTGTCGCCTCATAGGCTTCTGCCAGCTCGTCATAGGCGGTGCGCAGATGGGCCAGCGCTTTCACCTCGTCCGGGGTCAAGGAACGCTTGGCCGCGGCCAGCCCAACAGAGGCCTCGACCCAGTCGGTTCTCGCCTTGGCAGATGCAAGGGCGAGGTTCTGGAAGTCATCCGTCGTCACATGACTTAACTTGCGACCGATGACAGCTTTGTTGGCCTGTGAGACCGTACAATCGATCTGTTCAAGATATCCGCGCAATTTGCGCTGCTCAGCGGGGTCGTCCACCAAATCAGGTTCGAAGTGATCCGATACGCGGCGAAAGCTCGATGTCACGGTGGCCATGGCGTGCTCCAATTGTGTGATGGATGAGTGTAACAGCAAGCGATTAAGGGATATTGAAGCCATCAAACTGTTGCTTCGCCTGTTAAAATTCGCGTTAGCGCGCCCATATAGGCGACACGATCGGAGCCCGTCATGGACAAAGCCAATATCCCAGCCCGCCTTGCCGCCCTGACCGAGCATTGGTCGCAGCAGACGCTGGCAGTCGCCAATGGCAATCAGTTTAAGGTGGCCAAGGGATTGGGCGCGACGCATTGGCACCAGCACGATGACCAGGACGAGCTCTTCATCATCTTTGAGGGTGTGATGCGGATCGAAATGCGCGAAGACGACGCCGTCCGCGAGGTTCGCCTGGAACCTGGCGACATCTTTACGGTGCCGCGCGGCACGCAGCATAGACCGATCGCCGATGAGGAAGTGAAATTCATCGTGGTCGGCACCACGATCACCTCTACAAAGGCAGGCGGCAAGCCGAATTAGCGACTTGATCGCCAACACCCGCCGTTTTGGTCATTCGTGAATGAGCTGGCGATGAACGGGGGGAACGTCGCCAGCTCATCCGCACGCATTATTCCGGCTTGGTGAAGCTCAGAACCATGCGATTGGTTTGACCACGCAGACCGGTCTCGCCCCAGAAATTGGCGTTATCGTCCTCCGGGTAAACGTGAATTTCGTCGGCATTGCCGGCAAATTCAAAACCAGAGTCGGTGATATCCGCGACCGCGGTGGCCACATCAATGCGATGCCAGCCAGCGCTTTGCTCACGGCTGGATCCCTCAATGGCGACATGTTCGGTGACGCCAAATGTGCCGCTTGGCTTGAGCACACGCATTACTTCGGCGTAGAGATTTGTCGCCCGCTCGGGGCGTTGGTTGGGCATCGCTCCGTCAAAGTGGAAATGATGCAGGACCAGGCCGAAGAAAACGAAATCGACCGAATTGTCTTCCAGAGGCAAGCGCCCATCGACCATTTCGGCGATGTCGATATTTCCAAATAGCGCGTATTGCTCTTCAAAGGCGGACCGGCTGGTTTCCAGACGGCTGGCGGTCTGGTGGGCGTGGACCCGGCCACCCTCTCCAACCGCGCCAGATAGCACTTCGGTGAAATAGCCACCGCCGGCAAACAGGTCGACGACTGTCATGCCAGATTCCACGCCATAATTGGCCAATACGGCTGCCGGCTTGCGGTCTCCATCGCGCTCAACATTGGCGTCCAGACGCGCCTCATTGGCGATGGCGGCCTCGATATTGGCCGGATAGTCCTGGGCGATCGCAGAGGTGCCGAGCGCAATGCAGAGTGCGGCGGCGGCGGTGAGTGTCTTGAATGGTGTCATGATGTGTCCCTCGTCGGATAAGCCCCAGCTTGATACGTGCATAACAGTGCCCGCGATCACAGGGGCGTCACGTGTGTGTGAGGGGGGCAGTGCGGGGGTATGGTCTGGGTATGGTCTGGGTATGGTGATCGCGCACTGGGGAAGCCAAGCCGGAGATCCATCCCACCGCCTGGATTTGACCTGCAACCATTCGAAATCTATCGTTTGACCCATTCAGGACAGATTTCGCTGGGAGGCAATGACATGATTAAAAAGGGCACGGTGAGCCGACGGTCGTTTTTATCGATCGTTACGGGCGGTGCCATCACGATTGGTGCGGCAGGCACAGTGATGGGCGGTGCGGCATACGCACGACAGGTGACCGATTCAGATACCGGGTCCAATGCCGATCCGGTTGGACGCGGGCGAAGCAGCGTGACCGACAGTGATTCCGGGTCAAACGCTGACCGAGCCGGATACGGACGCGGAAGTGGCGGCCGTTCTGGTCTGACGGACAGTGATACCGGCAATAATTCGGACCCCGTCGGCAGAGGCCGCGGCTCAGCCGACCGCGCTGGCGCTGGCCGGCGCTGCAGTGACAGCGATTCCGGCGGCCGCGCCGACCCCGGCGGTAGCGGACGGCGTTGCACGGATAGTGACGGGCGGTAATACGTGGCGTGACGGCCTGCTGATGCACTGGTTCTTGCTTCCCCCGCTCGCGGGGGAAGTGGCCACGCAATAGCCTTGGCGCGTCGGCCGCCTACAAACTATAGCTCTTGCAAACTTTCCCCTTCGGCGTCCGGTAGGTGCGAAAACCGATCGCCTCATAATAGGCTTGGCCGTCAGTATTATCGGCGGGGATTGACGCGTCGATCTGGGTCAGGCCGGCTTTTTGGGCGGCGGCGCGGGTTGATTTGAACAGGGCTTTGCCAACCCCGCGGCGTGCGGCGTGCGGGCTGACATGGGTGCCGATCATGCCCCAGCCCGGCTCGACGCCAAAGGCATTGCCCTCGGTCGCGCGTTTGAGCACTTGAAGGCCCAGGATCGACCCATCCAAATCCTCAACCACCACGCACTGGATGTTGACCGGATTATCGATGTAATTGGCTTGCACGAAGGCCGCATCATCGGGAAGGGTTCGCTTGCCCAGGGCCGTCAATTCTTTGAGATACGCACTGACTTTGAGCGCGTCGTCACTGACCGCGTGTCTGACTTTCATGAAACCCTCAATGTGTGGAGGGTCTGAACAGCAGCGCCCTTGCGCCCATTGAAGCTGAGTTTGAAATTGGCGGCCAGTGCTGGGGTGCATATGGATTGGCGGAGTGATGCGGGATGGTCCACCCGCTTCCCTCAAAACCGTCATCCTGATGAAGATCAGGACCCAGTTTATAAGATGCCGCCGCTGAAGAACCCGAAGAATTCATCCCGAAAAACACACACTGAACCATTCGAACTGGGCCCTGATCTTCATCAGGGTGACGGTGTGTGGGGTGGAGTGAGCGACTTTCTTCCCCCGCTCGCGGGGGAAGTGGGCGCGCCGTAGCTTTAGCGAAGGCGGGGTCGAAGGGGGCCGAGCGGAGCGAGGTAGCGACAAGCGCTCCGCGCTCCCCCTCCACCACTACGTGGTTCCCCTCCCCCGCAAGCGGGTGAGGAAAGTGCGCACCGCGCAAGCCACTCCATAAAGTCTTGGAAGCACTTCGCCTTATTGATTTGGAGCGGTCAAGGGTGAAACCGCGGAGCGGCGGCCCGAGAGAGGCCCGAAAAGCTTGCGCCGGGCTCGACCCGGCGTGGGAACCGGTTTTCGGATCAGCCGAACGTTACAAAAACCGCCGCCCTTGACCGCTCCAAATCAATAAGGCCCCCTCTCGGCAAGACTGTTATGGGGGAAGGGGGAGTGGGGCTTCGAGTTCAGATATTGCGTCTGAGCCGTAACCTTCTCTATCGGCTTAAGTAACAGATTACATCCACCTAAATTCTGCTATAAGGAACTTATAACTTTTGGTGGTTGCGCAACGGATGACAGCCATAGAGCACAAGCGGAGACCTCGATGGCTCGAAAACCCACGCCCCCGGAACCGTCTTCGGCGATTTTGAAGTTCGCCGATCTAAAGAGCGGAATTAGACGCCTCAAGAAGCGCCTTGACAGGGTGTCGGCGTTCGACGTTGACGGTCTTACGGAAGAGAATTTTTATGCAAAGACAGGAGCGCTCACCGCTTTTGTTGAGGAGGGACTTCTTCAGACCTTCGGGGCCAACACCATCGAGCTTGAAAGATATCAGCGAGCAGCGACCTTTGATCATCCGTTCACGATGGGAGGGCAGCAGTCTCTAGGTGAAAGAATAGAATATATCCGGTCGGATAAAACGAGCTCCATATCTTTACTCGAGTCTGCGATCGAATTGTTGGAAGAGCGCCTTGAAGAGGCAGCAGATCTTGACAACTCACCGGCTCCCAAACTTGAGAAGAAATCTCAATCATTCGGCAAAAAAATCTTTGTTGTTCATGGGCACGATGATGGCGTCAGGGAGACAGTCGCCCGCTTTCTTGAAGGTCTCGGGTACGAACCCATTATCCTGCACGAACAGGCCAGCAAGGGACAGACGATCATCGAAAAAATTGAGGAACATTCGGATGTTGGGTTTGCAGTCATTTTGTTGACGCCCGATGACGTTGGCGGAAAGAAGGGCGAAGCACCTCAACCAAGGGCTCGACAAAATGTAGTGCTGGAACTCGGATTCTTTATTGGCAAGCTGGGACGAGAGCGCGTTTGTGCATTAAAAAAATCACCGTTAGAGACGCCCTCCGATTTTGATGGAATTGTCTACATTCCATACGACAATAATAATGGTTGGAGACAAGCTTTGGGTAAGGAGATGCAGGAAGTCGGGTTTCTGGTTGACTGGAATTCCATTATGGCAAAATGATCATTCTTCTTATGATTGGCCATGACGCCCGCTGATTATTCATGCAATTGGGAATTGTCCCACACATCAAAATTGGGCTGACATGATAAAGTCATTGAAAGACGAGCTTCAGTTTCGCTGGGATTCTTTCGACTATAATTTCGCGTGGCCGGATTTCGCGTCCTACATCAACGGGCCCGCTGCGAAAGCGGCTGCCTTATTTCCGGTCGTCGGATATTTGATACTATTCAACGATACGATTTCGAATCACCTCACCTTCGAAGACTTAACTGACAATCAGGTGTTGTATGGCGGCCTCTCTTCGGCGCTTCGGCTGCAATGTCTATATTTTGGGTTGTTGAGCCTAGGTATATCCAACGTGATCTACATGCTAAGACGCCCAAGAGTTATGAAATTTGGGGAAAATTCGCTCGACTATATAAATGTAGGTATTCACAATTTTGATGTCGGATTCTATCTGGATGCAAAAGGGGAAATTCGACGTGACGGCCATCTAACAATGGGCGGCAAATTTTATGACGCAGATTTCGATAATTTTATGGAGACCGCGCGTGGAAACTCTACCATGGACGGGGACATAGTCAGGTCCGCAGATTGGGCGTCCGCTAAAAATAAATACGAACACCTTTTACGCGGAATACTGATGGACTACTACTTTCGAAGGACTATTGAGCGGCGCCTCTCCTTGACTGGATGCATTGCTGTTTCAACCGCGGGTTACTTTCTTCTTTTGATACCGAGTTTGGACCTATTTATCAAAGTGCTGGCGGCAATTTATGGGAGTTATTTGTAGCCCCCACCTACTCCACCCGCTCCACTTCCTTGCCATCCTCAGCCAGATAAATCCGTCCACCCTTCTCATTGAACTCCGCCGCCTTCTCCGCCATGCCGACCTCAACAGCGTTCGGAGCTCGCGCACTCCCAAACGTGTCGCGGATCTCGCGCGTGATCTCCATCGAGCAGAACTTTGGCCCGCACATGGAGCAGAAATGCGCCACTTTGTGCGCGTCCTTTGGCAAAGTCCGGTCGTGGTAATCCTTGGCGGTTTCCGGGTCGAGGGCGAGGTTGAACTGGTCTTCCCAGCGGAATTCGAAGCGGGCCCGGCTTAGCGCGTCGTCGCGGATTTGGGCGGCGGGGTGGCCCTTGGCGAGGTCTCCGGCGTGGGCGGCGATTTTGTAGGTTATGACGCCGACTTTTACGTCGTCGCGGTCCGGCAGGCCGAGGTGTTCCTTGGGGGTGACGTAGCAGAGCATGGCGCAGCCAAACCAGCCGATCATCGCGGCGCCGATGCCGGATGTGATGTGGTCATAGCCGGGGGCGATGTCTGTGGTCAGCGGGCCGAGTGTGTAGAAGGGGGCCTCGTCGCAGCATTCGAGCTGCTTTTCCATATTGTGCTTGATCTTGTGCATGGCGACGTGGCCGGGGCCCTCAATCATCACCTGGCAGCCTTTTTTCCAGGCGATTTTGGTCAGTTCGCCCAGCGTTTCCAGCTCGGCAAATTGGGCGCGGTCATTGGCGTCGGCGATGGAGCCGGGGCGCAGGCCGTCACCCAGCGAGAAGCTGACATCATAGGCGCGCATGATGTCGCAAATGTCCTCGAAATGGGTGTAGAGGAAGCTCTCCTTGTGGTGCGACAGGCACCATTTGGCCATGATCGAGCCGCCGCGTGAGACGATGCCGGTGACGCGGTCGGCGGTGAGCGGCACATAGGCCAGGCGCACGCCGGCATGGATGGTGAAATAGTCGACGCCCTGCTCGGCCTGTTCGATCAGCGTGTCGCGGAACACTTCCCAGGTGAGGTCTTCGGCGATGCCATTGACCTTTTCCAGCGCCTGATAGATCGGCACGGTGCCAATCGGGACGGGCGAGTTGCGCAGGATCCATTCGCGGGTGTTGTGGATGTTTTTGCCGGTGGACAGATCCATCACCGTGTCGCCGCCCCAGCGGATCGACCAGACCATTTTATCGACCTCCTCCTCGACCGAGGAGGCAACGGCGCTATTGCCGATATTGGCGTTGATTTTGGTGAGGAAATTGCGGCCGATAATCATCGGCTCCAGCTCGGTGTGATTGATATTGGCCGGGATGATGGCGCGGCCGCGGGCGATCTCGCTGCGGACAAATTCCGGCGTCACGTGTTCGGGGATTTCCGCGCCATAGCTCTCACCGTCGGCGAGGCGTGCGGCGGCGCCCTCAACGGCCTCGCGGCGGCCGAGATTTTCACGCTCGGCGACATAGATCATCTCTTCGGTGATGATGCCGGCGCGGGCAAATTCGTATTGCGTGATGGGCTTGTCGGACGTCGCGCGCATCGGCTTGGGCGTATTGGGGAATTCGCGGGCCAGATATTTGCCCTTGGCGCCGCCATTATCCAGCTCGGACAGCTCGCGGCC
>Ga0315338_1002238_pt1 | contig 19902 bp, 14 predicted proteins | sample ASW8metaG_FD_204518 | JGI IMG/M metagenome (GOLD analysis project Ga0315338, IMG submission 204518) | Ammonia-oxidizing marine archaeal communities from Monterey Bay, California, United States - ASW #8 | ecosystem: Environmental > Aquatic > Marine > Coastal | place: USA: California | collected... | reverse complement strand
CAAGAAGCTTGGGCACTGCTTGCTGGTAACTGACGAGACTCGCCAACTTTTACCAAACGATATCATCCTTAAGCCCATGCCTCCGCAAGCAGTGAAGGGCAAGGGGCAAGAGCTTCTCGTCTATGCTATCGACGAATAATGGTACCACTGGCCTCTGAAATCAGAGTCCCAGCCTACTAGAATTCTCCAACTGCTAGTAACCGTAGAACCCGCATAGATTACCTCATCGTCGTGTGCGGAAAAACACTGGCAACTGCTGCGGGCCGCATATCACGCACACGATAAGTACTTCGTACCGTGCGTTTGAATCACCTGGATCGGTTGTTATGTTTCTAAGGCTTTTTGCTATCACTCTGCTAATGCCGTTGATGACGGTCTGGACAGGTTGCGCATGTCCGTCTTCTTGCAGGGTGCCGCGAACTCCCAGTGCGACATGTTCCTACGAACCCACCGTTGCCGGCGGAGAAGCCCCCGACCTGGCCTCATTGCACTGCGAAGACTGCGAACTACTTCCGCTGCCTACACCCACCGAAACCTTTCAGCTACTCGATGAATCCACCTGCCAATGCAATGCAGCCACCAATGCAAATCTGGCTAATATGGTTGAGTTAGAACGGCATTGGGCAAAAGTTGTCATTGAGTGTGATAGCAAGAATGTGCGAAAAAATCTCTGCCTAGATCGTGATTTACTAGCTCTTCACGCATATGGAATTCGCAATACGGCTGCTGCCTCGGCCCTCGAAGCGTACTATCAACTAGCAGGACTTGAGTCGCAGAAATACTATCTGACGCAAGGAATCAAGGAGACTCAGAATTCCCTAACTCGCGTTGACCAGCTGCGGAGCAAGGGAATCGAACTGCCTCAAGGTATTGATCGAAATGCCATCGTGGCACGGCTCAATAAGCTAGCCGACCAGCAATTACAGTTAGACTTCGTGCGTATTCAACTCAATGGCCAACTACAAAAACTGATTGGTTGCCCACTCAACGAACATGCTTTCTACTGGCCCGATGTCGACTGGACTCCCGATCTCCAGCCACTCGACGTCGACGTCGAACTTGCCGATGGACTGACTACCCGAACAGATATACGCGGGATTTCACTCGTGCTCTGCAATCTCGAAAAGACGACCCTACCCATCGCTCGGGGTGTTTTAAAATTTGCTGACGCCACCATTGGTACAGTAGAACCAATCGATGGCCTGATACATACAATACGCTGCTACAATTGCAATCAACACGAAGTGCCCGTACGCTGTCGGCAATTGGCGATGATCTCTAGCGAGACCGAAAAGCTCGCCACAGCAGAGATCAAAAGCGCTGTCTACAAAGTGACCCTTCAGCAGCAAAGGGTGGCGTTAGCGCAGAAAACCACACAAGGGTTGCGTAAAAGCCTGCAAGAACTCAACGATACTCGCGATATCAACGACATTACCGTTTTTGAAATTAGCAGACTGCGCGGCCAGCTCTACGAATCCGAATCGAAATTAATTGAACAGGTGGTGGCCCTAAAAGTAGCCATGGTCGGCTTGCGTAAATCACAAGACGTCCTGGCCTTGGAGTGTGGTTTCGCTCCCAAGCTTTGCTGCGAAGGCTGCTGCAATGGCGATTGTATGCAAGCCCAAGCATGCACTTGTCGCAAAAAAGCTGCGAAACGCTGTAAGTAACCCTCGCAACATGGTTACTGTCGATTGAACAAGGCCTGACGCAGTTCTTCCCCGAAGGTTGCACTGGTGGCAAGTACCGCTTGGAACTCTTCCTTATTGAGTGCGTAGAAAATAGAATCTTCTTTTGCAACGACGGTCGCATTTCGAGGCTCGTCGGTAATCAGAGCCGCCTCGCCAAAGTACTGCCCCTGTTTCAGCTCAGCTACTTTATTTTCTTGCTTCCCGTCATCAATCAGAACGTCAACGCTACCGCCACGAATCAGATAGAATAAGTCGCCAGCGTCGCCCTGGCGTATCACGGATTCTCCGGCAGCCTTTTCGTGTACCATCATCTTGTCGGCAATCTCTGCCAAAGTAGTCGGCGTCAGATCGGAGAAGAGTGGGAAGTCTTTCAAGAATTCGCAGATCACTGAAGTCTCTTGAACCGCTACATCCGATTTCACATGCCCATCGACCATATTCACAATCCGATCCGCAACATCCAGAATACGATTATCATGCGTCACCATGATGATCGTACAACCCTCGTCTCGTGCAAGCTCCTGAAACAACGTCACCACTTCACGGCCCGACTTCTCGTCAAGCGCTGCAGTGGGCTCGTCTGCCAGTATCAGCTTTGGCTTATGCACTAGGCCACGCGCAATAGCCACACGCTGTTTCTGCCCACCCGAAAGCGAATTCGGTTTGTAGTGGATACGATCACCAAGTCCCAGTCGGGTGAGCAGCGATTTTATTCGGCCGTCGGTGATCATCGGATCGAGACCCACCAACTCGGCTGCCATGTTTACGTTTTGATAAGCTGTGAGCGACTCAAACAGATTATGTGCTTGGAAAATAAATCCCATTTCACGTCGCAGACGCACGATCAAGTCGCGATCCGCTCCGCACAATTCGTTTCCTAATAACTGCAGGCTTCCTTCTTGCACGGTACGCAATGTACCAATCAGAGTCAGTAACGTGGTTTTACCTGAGCCCGAGGGCCCCGTCATGATGACAATCTCTCCGCGTCGCACTTCTAAATTGTTATTAAACAGAGCCTGTTTGCGTAGCTCGCCTTCGCCGAAAAAGTGCTGGAGGTTTTTGACCTTAACCGTCTTGGGCAAGTGCATGTCACCGCCAAAGGCGCCACTGGTCGCAGGGATTGTTGTTTGAGTCGACATGATGACACGCTATTAATTTTTGTAAACGAGTAATTAATTCGAAGTGATAAACAGTTAATTTATAGCCTCTAAAACAGCGAAGCCGGGTCGGCTGATAATAATTTGCGAACGGCTAGCATCCCCGAAGCAACACACATGCACATCGTTGCTACATAGACATAGGCTACACCACTAACCGTCATATACATTAAAAGCCCCGTCTGCCCCGAGAGCCAACCATACAGTACTCGACTGACTATTGCACCCGGCACAAAACCTACGAGCGAAAGTAGCAAAGCTTCGACAACAATGAGACGAATAAAGTAACGCGTGGGATATCCCATTGCCTTCAGCGTCGCAAACTCCGGCATGTGATCTGCAATATCTGAAAATATCACCTGGTAGCAAATTACCATGCCCACAATAAACCCAATAAGTTTGCCAGCCAGAAAAATAGTACCAATCGGTGTGCTTTTATCCCAAAAATGGATTTCGGCAGCTCGGAATTCTTCACGAGTAAAAACCTGTACGTCTTTGTCTAGTGTTTGCGTAAGAATGTCTTTTACTGCGCTGATCTCAAATCCATCCTGTACGTGAACAATTCCAATATCAACAACACTCAACGGATCGCCAAACCGTTTTCGATGCGGGAAATATGTTGCAAAATTTTCCGCACTCATGATCAAATTGCCGTCATGAGCAAAGTCTGATCCCAGATCAAAAGTACCCACAAGAGTGAGATTCTTGTTGGCCAACTCTAACGCCTGCTGAGCAAGGGCGAGATCATCATCCTTGGGGAAATTGAATTTCTTCGCCTTGCTTTTTTGGTCGAACAAAGCAGAACCCGGCGGACGCAGGAGATGTAAATGTGCTTGAATATCTGCGGATTTAAATATCGGGTCGTTTAAGAAAAATCCCAGCGACCGAATTGGAAAGCCCCGATTACCCTTGCCGCGGTCCATTTTTCGGAGCACTGAAGTAGTCAGCTCAGAATAAACAGGATAGGCCCCACTCACGCCCGAGCACGAGCGTGCCTGATTGATCCGCGCAAACGAAAACCGTTTTTCTGCAGCCAGAGTGTACTTGGCCTTGCTGACAAAAAAGATATCTCCCTGCAGGTCGTCGATCACCTTAACTTGACTATCAAACAAAGCGTTTTGAAAACCCACCTGAGTGAACATCAGCAACACCGCAAAAGCGATACCGGCAATCGCAACCGCTAGCCGACGCCAGTCGTGCGTTAGGTTCTTCCAAGCCAGTGGTGTTCGACGCTTCAGCATTCTTATTCACAGCAGTTCGTTTTGGCTCGCTTTGAAACGACCCAATAATACCTATTAAAATAGATCCGCGGGATCCGCCTGAAACAACTTACGTAACGCTCCAAGCCCAGAGACCACACACATCACAATTGCCAACAACAAAACCGTAATCATGATTTCTTTGGTCATGAACATCGGCATGCCCGACTGAGCCTCGACCACTTGATACAGCAGCCAAGAGACCACCATCGAGGGCAAATAGCCAACCAACGCTAACAACACCGATTGCTGCAAGACAACAACCGTTAAATACTTATTGCTATAACCCATCGCCTTGAGGGTTGCGTACTCGCCCATCATGTTAGCGATATCGCTCGAGAGCACCTGATAAACAATTGCGATGCCCACAAAGACAGCTACCCATACCCCAAGCTGAAAAATCTGTCCGAGCGGTGTATCAACTACCCAACGATGTTCTTCATGCTGGTTGACCTCCGCCCGAGTTAGTATCTCGACATCTGCATTTGTCAGTACAGCCGCTCTCTGCTGTTGCTGTAACTCGACGTTACTACCCAAGCTGGGAATCCCATAGATCTCCTTTAGTTTCGCTTTAACCGTTTCAGCCTGATCAGGATCGTGGAGCTTAAGAAGTCCGAAATTTATCTCATCAATTGTTTGCCAGGGGCAGGCTCGGATATAGCCTTCCGGGTTGGTCAGGCATGCACCGTTCGAGGCCATGCCAGTGCCTAGTTTAAATAGTCCGACTATCCGTACTCGTTCCGGACCGAGAGCAGTTTCTACACCGATATCAGCAGAACTAAATTCGTCACCCTGTACTGGGCCATATTCTGGTTTCGATTCCGAATCGACTAGTACAAATCGTGGGTCAGACAGTTGACGGGCAAATTGACAGATATCTTCCCGGCTAAATCCCGGGTCACTCGGGTCGGTTCCCATCGTGATAATGCTACGCCACTGCCCAGCGGGACTTTCCGTATCCGTAGTCTCCATACTCAGTGGGGCATTGCCTGTGATCGGAGCTTGCCACTCACTTAGCCCCAGATAGAAAGGACGCGCGTGCGAAACCTCGGCTAACGAAGCAGCTTGATGAACCCGCACACGAGAAAATGCCCGCGGTTCGGTCAAATGCAGGTAAGCCGGAGAACGCAGCATTAAATCAAAATCCAATGCGTCGTATATCTGAGTCGCCGTCTTCTTGATCGCGCCCAGAAAACCTAGTTGCATAAATATTAGAATGACGGCAAAACCCACCCCGGCAACGCCAATCGACGTGCGAAGTTTGTTATGGGTTAAATTCTTCCATGCCAGTGGAGTGTTCATCGCGTCGCATTGCCGTCGTTTCCAAACAGGCCAGAGAAACACTCCTTCAAGCAGGAAGTGCCTTTACTCACTTTTACTGAGGTTTGTTCGTTTTGTTTTCTGTCGACTGGTCGGTTGTTTTCGATGTGCTAACGGGAATTTTTTCGTCAAACTCCACAGTCACTTGCAAGCCAACACGTTTGGCTGCATGCTCCATAGGAGATTCTGTTGGTTTGTTCTCTGCAGAGTCCTGGTCGACCCCTACCTCATCAATCTCGATGCGAACTTCAACCACACTCCGATCTGCGGGAGCTAAAGGGTTTCGATTTGCAAGACCTGGTGGTGCGATCAACCGACCGATGCGGACCACCCGCCCTCGAATACCGCCACTACGTTTCCGGGTACCTGCGGATACTTCTCCATCTGCATAAGCTCCCCAGAAGGCCGGACTCCGGATCGTAACCGTTTGTCCTTCCTCTAGTTCCTTAACATCCGCCTCGTACACTTCAGCGATGCATTCCATTTTTCTCAAGTCTCCCAGCTGCATGATTGGGGCCTGAGTGACAACTTCGCCGCGGCGCAAGAATACTTTTAAAACAGTGTAGCTCGGCTGATCCTTAGCTGTATCTTCCGTCGTGTCAGTAAGACTGATGATTTGCTGACCGTCAATATCTTCGTTAAGCAATTCGTTCAATGCTTCCGACGAGGCATTCGGAGCAAGCAGCACCGATCGTTTTAGCACTTCTTGTGCAATTTCGATTTCTTGTTCAATCACAAGCTTCTCAAAATTTTTAGCCGCATGCGCCACGGTGGTTCTAGCAACTCGGATATTTGCATCTGCGGCTTGGACTGCTAGCTCAGCGGCGGCAGATGCAGATACCAAACTGTCTCGGGCGATCACGTAGTCCTGGTTCGCCAAATCCATTTGGTTTTTTTGTTTGTCGAGCTGATGTTGTGTCACTAAATCGGGGTCAGATGCTTGCAGTTGTTCCAACTCTAGGTACTCCGCCTCGGCAAGAGCACTAGCAGCCTTCAAAGCATCGAGCTTACCTTGCTGAAGATTCAACTCGGTCTGCTTGGCCTGTGCTTGAGCTTTCGAAGCATTTGCCTGTGCAAGCTGGGCTTCGGCTAATTGAACTTGTTGTAACTGTTTCTGATCTGCGAGAGCTCTCTTCTTGATAAGTGCGTTTAGTTGAGCTTTCCCCATGCCGTAACTCGACAGATAACCAAGGATTCCATCAGCCGGGGAGGGCTCATTTTCGACAATGTTGTTGAGCTCCTGCAGCCGATCACCAGGAGTCGCACGGATATCAATAATTCCAGTAGCTGGCTCTAAACGTCCCAACGCGTAGATAGTCCGCGGACCGGTACTTTCCAGAGTTGGTTGCTGCGAAGGCGAGAGCCACTCACACCCTGACACGACCATGCATACGGCAAGTGCCATCGCATGTGTTGTTCGAATTTCTGGGCAGATTACAGAGGGCATAGGAAGTCGTTTCAATAGGGCCGACCAGTAAAACATCGTCGAAGGGAATCCTGCAAACGTACTGCGCTATTCAGGGGAAAAGTAGGCTAAAATACAAGCTTTTTTAAGATTAGACACCATTCATGAGAAATGCAAAAACTACCAAACGCCAATTGCCTCTCTATTCTACACTATCACTATAACCGAAATGTTAGGCGTTTTCCGGCTCACACAGGGCAAGTACTTCGAATTCCACCCAGTAGCCAGCAGCTTTCGATCAATTCCCATCGCCGAATCGTATTGCCTTGGTCGATACTGCGGCGGTAGATTGCAGTTACTAGCTCATCTGTCCTCAAGCTACAGAATCCTCACAATTGATATTTCGGCAACCGGAGTTACTAAAATGCGGCGTCTCATGACCTTTTTCCTCGGTATGGTGACCGGTGGGGTCTTGCTCTACGGAGCTCTCAATTTCCACATCATCCGAGCAAATGACGGCTATCATCTGGTTCCAAAAATGGAGTCGAAGATTGCAGCTACGTACGTTGATATTCGTAGTTTTACCTTTGTTGATTGGAAACAACACACAGATATTGCCGCAGCGCTAGTTCGTGCCGAAAAAGACGAGCTGATGCAAAGTGCCGCTTCTGACGCCTTGAACCAAAGTCTCGACAAATGGCTCAGCTCCCCAGAAAAACAGCAGTAAATCTCTAACTCCTGCCAGAAACATCTCGAACGCTAAGTTGGCTTTCTACTTGTCAAAGGCCTCTCCAACACCGAATGGCCCTCCCTTCGACACTAGTAACCGGCAACTCCGTTTCTTGCGCTGGCAACCCTACGATCGGCACGACTATCAATTTGGCTCAACCTAGCCAAATTGGACGAAGAAAAGCCCGATGTTTAATAAATGATGTGCGACAGATTCGATGCATAACAGGTAAACCAAGCTGCTCGTACAAGTATTTTGTAGGCACAGATTATCAAATGAGGTGACGACGTGGAATTCAATCGTAACCAGTACTTTTTTCTGGGCGTAGTGATTCTGCTCATGGGTGTGCAGTTTCGTATGGTGAGCTCCTATGTTCTTACCGACGAAGCAACCCGTTTTTTAGCCGAACGCACAAAGACGACGGCCGCAGAAGGGGTGATGGTTTCGCTCGCCAGCGATACCGGCAACCTGACACAGAAAGTTATCAATCCACCAGAATGGCTCGGTTGGTGTTTCATCTCTGTCGGCGCCGTCCTGATACTACACAGTCTGGCAATGAAGAGACCTGGCTAAAAAAACGATTGTCGATCCATTACGCTGAAAACCAACACGCTGAAAAATAATTCAACAGACTATTGATCTCTGCGCATCCAATGAACCTAGGACGCCCAACGGAAGCCCGGATTCAGCGGATAAACCGCTGGCGGAGGGCCCATTAGTTGCGCAGACCTCAATAAAATGCGATATAGGAATTACATGATGCCTACACATGTCTCTCGATATGGCAGTCTTGTTTTGTGCACATTGCTATTATTCGGCACTATCCAGTTTGGGACGACAGCAGCCGCCCCTGACGGCTTTGATGCAGCAGAACCTGTCAGTCGACAAGCTTCGCAATCCGGGGCCGATTCAGACGACGCCATAAAAAGACTTCGGGAAGGCACCATTATCACTGATGTCGTTGGATACTTCCGGCAAGACGGCGACGGAGCAACCTTCGTAACCGACGATGGTCAAGAATTCGGCGGCTTGTCGAATCTCAACCTCGAACGTGTCGTTCGTACTCTAAAGGGCACTGACGAGTCGAAACGCTTACGCTGGAGCGTTAGCGGTGTGGTGACGGAATTTATGAGCAGAAACTTCCTCCTCATTAGCCGTGCTGTCTACAAGTCCGCCACTTTGCCCCCCGTCCCAGGTCAGCTCAGCAACTGATTTCTAGGAGTTAATGGCGTTGATTTCAAGCATCCATTTCTACCCCTCAGCTTGCAGTGGCTTGACACTGCCTGTGGTACGGATATCATCAACATGGAGAAGGTTGATGCAGCTGGGAGAAAAGATACGTCGAACGTATCACCAGCACCCCGCCTTTGGCGGGTGACATTTTTTTCTAATCGGTAGAATTTCGGCTATGGGTACTTACCGCCGTATCGAAGTTAGCGAATCATCAAACGTGAGCGTGATTCGCCTCAAAGATCAAAAAATTATCGACCCTGAATCGATTCAAGAGCTCGGCCAAGAGCTATTTGATCTGGTTGAGAAAGATAACTGCCAAAAGATGGTTTTAAATTTTTCTAATGTCGAGTTTCTTTCTAGTGCTGCATTAGGAAAGCTAATTACTTTCGAAAAGAAGTCGAAACGGCACGATGCCGAGTTGATACTCACTAATATTTCCCCCGAGATATTTCAGGTATTTGCTATCACAAATCTGGACAAGCTGTTTCAGATAAAAGATAGCGAAGCAGACGCCCTTGCCGTTCTTTGACCCGGTTCGTGTCGTTGTTTATCCTGGAGTTAGAAAGAATACGACGGGTAATATTCGAAAGAGTGCCAACACTAGCAAGGCGTTCAATTACGCTTCAGCGTTAGCTAGCTGTGCCGATTTTGCTCTTGGAGCTTTGCTGCGGAATGTCCCAAAATCATCTTCCACACACCATACAGCAGAAACTCTCGAGTTCGCTGACAGCCTATCACGATTTGGTCCAGCAAATCCTCAAGACGCTGACCGAACTCAACTGGCAGCAATCCGATCTATTCGGGGTCCACATGGCTCTCGAAGAATCGATTAGCAATGCCATCCGCCACGGAAACAAAGAAGACGTCAGCAAGCATGTTCATGTCGAATGCCAAATGAGCGCCGACCGGTTCTGGGCCAAAGTCTGTGACGAAGGCGAAGGCTACGACCCCAGCCAGGTGCCTGACTGCTGTAATGACGAAAATCTGGAGGCGATAGGTGGCCGAGGGTTGGCCCTCATCCGAGCCTATATGACCTCCGTCGAGCACAGTACCTGCGGTAGATGTGTGACCATGGAGAAGAAAGTAGGCAATTAAGCCTGCAGCAGTAGGGCAGGGGCGATTTCAACGAATTTTCGGCCTACCACACCCTGTGTACGAAGAGTCTGCCCCCACTAATTTTCGCCTCTTGTTGTCCTCCGCCGTGTCCGATATTATACTGAGTCACTTGGGCGCACAGCCCAGATCGCTATTATTGAATAGCTACATTCCTCGGTAGCTCAGTTGGTAGAGCAGGCGGCTGTTAACCGCCTTGTCGCAAGTTCGAGTCTTGCCCGAGGAGCTTTTTTCTGGCCTCCGAAATCTTGGAGGCCATTCAGTTAACAGCAAACGCCAGGGCTTCAGTTGCCTTGGCGTTTCGCGTTTCCGCACTGTTATTGCAGCCTTTAGGATCTTCTTGCTCGGCCAAAGACGTTAGGGTCTTGGTCGGTGAGAGCGCTTAGTCCTACCGGAACTTCTTTAATGAGTGTGAATTCTGAAGAAACTCTCTGGCTCTCTACTCTTTAATGGTGTTGTGGTTAACAAGGTGGTTGCTTTCGAGCACTCAGAAACAACCCTCCTCCACAGATGCTCACACACTTTACAGCTGCTTAGGTGCATTCGGCGTGTAGGACCGACGCAGTTGACTTGCCTCACGGGGCATTGTGCTTTGATGCTATAGTCCTGCGGCTGGTGAGTACAGACACAACCCCCAGCACGAACAAAATACCTGTCGATGGTTCGGGCACTGCAGTCGCTGCGAACGCAGCTGCTGGGCTGCTACCCGCCCCCCAGTTTGCGAACATAATCCCGGCGTCAGCGGCGTCGATGAATTCGTCGCCATTGAGGTTGCCGTCAGCGGAGCCCGAGCCTATGGATCCCCAATTTCCGAACATGACCCCGACATCGGCAGCGTCGATCAATTGGTCTCCGTTGAGGTCGCCGGGTATTCCAGTCGTGAACAGCGAGATGTCGTTGCCGTCGCCGGCGGTATAGCTGATGAAGAGGTTTTCTCCACCGAAGTTTCCTACTAGGTCGCCTTCGTCCAAGCCGACGAATTGTCCGCTGAGTGTGCCACCGATATCTAAGATTTCAAACTCGTCGTTGGGGCTGGGCAAGAAGCCATCAAGCAATTCAATCGCTAAATAGCCATCGATTGAAGCATCGCCTGCGATCCTAAGTTGGTCGAACTCGCCTGGGAGGAGGCCGGCCAGTTCGATGTTGAGATCGCCGTAGCCATTGTTATCGCCGTAGCCGTAAAAATGAGCGTCGCCCTCGAAATTGATAATGTCTGTTGAATTGCCGGGACTATAATCGGTCATGAAGTAGACATCGCCTGGGCCGGTGAAGTCGCCTGAGCCTGAGACCGGACCGATTAAAGCTAATCTGGATCCAGCGGTGGTACGTATTTCTAGACCATTGTGTACGAGTTCCTTCCCAGGGTCACCTGTCCCAAAGTACGAGTTTGTGTTGCCCGAGGCGATGATCGTACCGTTGTTGGTTAATTTGGCAGCAGAAAACATCCCTCCGGTAAGGTTAAGCATGCCATCGACAGCGATGGTTGCGTTATTAGTAACGTCGATCGCGGCATTCGTCGGGAGATTTACATTGGGGCCAGCAATCCCTGCAGATCCGATGGAAAAGTCGCTGTGGGTCAGTTCGAAGGTACCGGACTGATGGTTGAGGTTGTTGAATCCGACAATCGAGTCGGTGGAGAATTTTCCGTCGTTGAGTGTTAATGGGGTTTGCAGTGTGGTGATTCCATCGACGCGAAGTGTTTTGCCACTGTTAAGATTATTGACATCGAGATCAAAAATATTACTCGAGTTGATTAAGGTGTTTTGTGTGAGATGAAGTGTACCTCTATCGAAGTTAAGCGACTTATCCTCGAATACGAAATTGGCTGCGCGAAGTGTCCCGCCGAGGATATTGACTTGACCGGAGTTGCGAATGAGAATCTGATTTCCGACCGAGACGGTGCCTCCCGTTTCAATGTTGAGCGTGGCCTCGTAGGTTGATATTTCGCCGCTGCCATCGAAAGCACCGACCGTGAGGTAGTCGCTGATGTTCCATGTTGAATTGATACCGGCAACGGTAACCATGCCGGCTCCGTAGTCGATTTCGACTTCACCTATCTGGCCAGTGTTACTTGTGACGGTTCCGCCGTCCTCGATATTGAGTATGCCGCTGGCCCAATAACCGACACGAATCTTGCCTGAGACATCCCATGTTGAATTGGCACCTGTGACGGTAACGATATTGGTTGATGTACCGAAATAACCGATTTCGGCCCAGCCATCACTTAGGACAGTTCCGCCATTTTCGATGTTGAGTGTACTCTCGCCGTCCCAGCCGAGGTAGATACCGCTTGTGTTCCATGTTGAGTTTGCGTCAGCAACTGTGACGGTTCCAGTTGCGTCTGCGTGTATACCAACGCTAATACTGGAACTTGTCACCGAACTACCGTCCCTAATGTTCAGGACCCCTTGGCCCCAATCGCCAATAGCTAAACTGCCACTGTTCCATGCTGAGTCGGAGCCGTAGACGCTGACTGTGCCATTGGAGCCAGTCGATTCGCCAATGCGGCCATAGCGACTTGTGACCGTTCCACCCTGCGTAATTCCAAGAGTGCCTCGCCCTAGGCTGCCGACGCGAATTCCTTCGGTGTTCGTCCACGTTGAGTTCTCCCCAGTGACGTAAGCGGTTCCGAGTTTGCCAGCAGTATTTCCGATGAGGAGTTTGACCGACTACTGGAAGCCTGGTTTGGGAATATTGCCCGTGTGCTAGAGCCTGGACGAGCGTTTTATATTTGGGGTGGGTATAGCAATTGTGGAAACTAGCGGCACGCCCAAGATTGATGATCCGATTCCCTTGCTTACGATTTGATTGCAGCTTGCTCAAAATTGCCATGACCTGGTGGGCACTTACTCTGCGAGGAGCAAGGGTCAATGCTGCTAAATATCTTCATCCAATTCCTCTTCCGGTGTCCCATCGAGCCACTCACAAGTTTGCAGGATTTCCGCTGCCGCATTGTGAAAGAATTGGAAGTCATCGGAATTATTTAGGAAAAGGCGAAGACACTTGCCCTCCTTGACAGGGTATAACAGATTCTGCTCGTGCTCCTGCCTACAATCCAATCTCGAATCCTCGGTACGAACTCGGCCCGTATTGGAAATGGGCTTCGTGACAAAATTCCGACATGCTGTAAATGCTGACCTGCCCCCGTGACCGACTTCCGAGAGTCTCTGTCGGGTATACTATTGTGAGTTGTATGCAAGCGCCGAGTCGCTTATTAGGATCAAGTGATTCTCATGCTACAAAGAACTCCTTCGACAGACGTGTTCGTCCAGGATGGCGACTATCTTTCTTTCAAGAATAACCCGTGCTAATCTAACTACAGGCATTGAAACTATGAAATGTCGTTACTTTTGTGCTGTGCTGTCTATTTTGGCTGCTGCATCTGCAGCCGCGGCGGAACGTCCCAACGTAATTTTCATTGCTTTGGACGACCTTTGCGATTGGGTGGGGCCTCTGGGGTATCAGCAGGCTCAAACTCCAAATATGGACCGATTGGCCAAGTCTGGTGTCAACTTTACGAATGCCCACACGGCTGGAACGTTCTGTGCGCCATCACGCTCGGCTATCTTCACGGGGCGCCATGCTTCCACAACGGGGTGCTATACCAATGAGATCTACTTCCATGACCATCCGGACATCCAGCCCTTGCAAGTGACCTTCCAAAAAGGAGGTTACCAGACCTATGGTGCAGGAAAACTTTTCCATCACCCGGCAGGCTACATTGACCAACGGGGATGGAATCAGTTTTTTGTGCGAAACGACCAGCAAAAACTCACGGGATGGCCACTAGATTCGTGGAGTGAAGAGACTCCAATTCCACAACCTTATCCAAACAGCCTTTATAATCAAGGACAGAAACCCGCCAACCAATTCTTTCTCGAATGGGGGAAAGTTTCTAACGATCAAGAAGAACTAATGGCGGACACGATCCGCACGAATTGGGCGTGCGAAGTGCTTCGAAAAAAGCATGATCGTCCTTTTTTACTTGCTGTAGGTCTGTACGCGCCACATTTCCCAAACTATGTACCGGAGAAATATTTTGACCTTTACGACATCAAAGCCATCAAGAAGCCACCCTACAAGATTAATGATTTGGATGATTTACCCAAAAAAATAAGGAAAGCCAAAACGAACCGCATGCGGATTCATCAACGATTAGTGGACACCAAATCAGTTAAGCATGCGATTCGTGGCTATCTTGCTTCGGTTTCCTATGCTGATGCAATGCTAGGACGTATTTTGAAAGCACTTGAAGACAGCCCCTACGCGGACAACACGATAGTCGTTCTTTGGAGCGATCATGGCTATCATCACGGGGAGAAAGGCGATTGGGGAAAGCACAACCTATGGGAACGAACGTCGAATGTGCCTTTCATCTGGTCTGGAGTTGGGTTGGCCGAGCAGGCAGACGTCTCAACGACGGTCAGTCTCATCGATATGTATCCCACTTTCATTGAGCTGTGTGGTTTGCCGGCAGTAGCAAACTTGGACGGCACTTCGATTGCTTCGACGATTTATGATCCCTCTACGGCAACGGATCGAAACGTGTTACTGCCGTACCTGGATCCGGGCGGCTATGCCGTTATCAACGACACCTGGCGTTACATTCATTACAGCGACGAATCCGAAGAGCTTTATCATGTTAAAAATGATCCGCACGAATGGACAAACTTGGCAGCGTTTCCCCAACATCGGGCCGTGATCCAAGAGTTGCTAGCCACCGCCCCCAAGGAATTTGCACCCCCAGGTACGCCCAAGAACAAGCTAAAACTGGTAACTGAGCAGGAAAAATTCCATTGGCGACCGAAGTAGTTACCGACTTCTTGATGCAGCGTAAGCCTCTGCTTCGGCAAGCTTTATTCTCAGAGTTTTGAGAGTCTCTGCTTGTCGTTCCGATTTAGCCAAATTGGTCTGCTCTTCTGGATCGTTTTTAAGGTCGTAGAGTTCTTCGCCGGTTGGCCAGAGTGTGTAACGCCATCGATCGGTACGAATTGCTTTGCCAAGTCTTGTGCCGCGAGTGACAATTGTATAGACAAATTGTTTGCCAGCGGCATTTGAATCCTTTAGCAGGGGCACAAGGCTACTGCCTTGCAGTTCGTCTGGCGATTCGATCCGACAGAGATCGGCAAGTGTAGGGTAGAGATCGACAAGTTCAACGAGTCCCTCGCTGGTTGAACCCGCGGGGGAATGCCCTTTTTGCATGGATCTAGGGACGCGAATTACCAGTGGCACTCGATTGCAAATTTCAAACAACGTAACTTTGCCCCACATAAAGTGTTCGCCAAGTTGATAGCCATGGTCAGACGTGAGCACAACAATAGTGTTGTCCCAGTGACCGGTGCGATGTAGTGCGTCAAAGAGAATGCCGATCTGTGCATCGATGAAAGAAATGCAGGCATGGTAAGCCTGCATGTATTCGCGTCGTAGTGGGTCGTTTTCGACGCCGAACTCGAAACCGAATCCCTCATAGCGTTTTACCATCGCGATTCTGGGCGCCTGTTGCCAAAATTCCAAATTTGCTGGCGTGAATTTCAAGCTGGCTTGGGGGTACATTTCGAAATATTTGTCGGGGGCGAGGAACGGAACATGGGGCTTTTGAATGCCACATACCATAAAGAATGGTTTATCTCCATGAGCGTCCTCTTCTAGCCACGATACAATCTGCCGAGCATTTTTGCCGTCTTTGTGCTGCTCGTCTTGCAATCCGCTTGGGCCGTATCCCGGTTGTTGACCACGTGTCTGCTTAGCTATCGAAGGATACTTTTGACGCCACAGACGTCGAGATTTTCCTTGCTTGATTGAACCATGCACGGCTTCAAACTTCTGGCGAATCGGAGTCACCATCGGCATTTCATCATTATCGAAGCGTCGCATTTTGTTCCAAGCAATTTTGCCCGGATCGACTTTTTCGTTATGAAAAACCTTGCCGACCGCGCCGGTCCAATATCCCGACTCCTTGAAGCACTGCGGCATCGACACTGTCCCGGGGCGTACTTGGCGTATGTCAGTCGAGTTGCTTAGGATGCCGGTCGATTGGGGGTAGAGCCCGTGCAAGAATGAAGCTCGTGAGGGGCCACAAACTGGATACTGACAGTAGGCACGACGAAACGTCATTCCAGTCGCGGCTAGTTTATCGAACGCAGGTGTACGGATATGCGGATAGCCGGAAGTTGAAACATGGGTGTTCAGATCATCGCAAACGATGAAAAGCACATTCGGTCTCGAGTCGTCAGCAGTTAACGAGACGGAAACTAAAAGAACCGATAATGCGCCGAGAAGTGCTTGTCGAATTGCTTGCATATCTACTTGGACCAAGAAAGTGTGAATTGTTGGAAATATGAGGAGAGCTGGTTATGGAATTGAGTTGGTCACCCTTATATCGCCACGCATCAATTCTCCGGCCTTACCTACAAGTCGAAGATAGAAATCGCTAGGCAAACCTTCGTAATCAATAAATTTCCCACCATTGCCGGTCGGCGGTTCGTTGGTGCATTTAAAGATTGCGGTTGCCTCATCGACTTCATCAAACATAGCAACATAAAGCATATTGCAACCAGCACGCTTGGTACCAACGATTTGCGACCACAAGAATTTTCCTTGTTGTCTTGGGATGGAATTGAGTTCCCCGCCATGAAGGTTGTGCCAACTGAATCCAGGATAGACGACCGGCATATAATCCAACTGGTGTTGATTGCACCATCGGTTGTCAGGCTGCCAGTTTTTCTTCATGTGCAGGGCGACCTCTTCTGGATTACGATACCTTCCCACGGTCCATGGGCTAAGGACGTCTGCAAGCTTGAGAACTTCGTGCAATTGCTTATCTGGAATCGCATCTCGATCTTGACGGCGCCACCCTGTAGGAACGCCTAGCATAACTGTGCAACCATCTTCCTTAAAAAATTGGATCAAGTCTCGACATTCGGTAAGTGAATATTTTCGAGGATTGTTTTTACTTCCAAAACCAATGCCCCAGACGGCCACAACGGGCTTGCCCTTGTGTTGTTGATAAGCGGGGTCTTCATCAAGGAGAAATTTTCTGCGAAGCATTTTCCAGTCCTCGCTTACTCTCTTCACACCTCCTGCTGGTAACCCTGAAAGGTCGTACATTACCGCATAGGCACGTCCTGATTTCCTAGCCCCCAAACCGGCGTAATCGAGAACTGCGTTCCTGTGACGTAATTTTGCTTCGCTCCTCAATTCGTTGGCAAATCGCTGGACGAATACCCCGTCGATACCGTATTCTTGCATCCATCGAAAATGTCGCAACACGGTTTTTCTATTTCCGCTACTGAAGACTCGGGCCGTGCTACCGTCGGTGTGCTTGAAACCGGTGTTGTACAACTCGTTAGAATCAAACTCGGAAACATCAGGCCACAGGTCGACAGTGACGTTCCCCGGCGCAAATAGCCCTTTCTTACGTGCCCAGTGTTTCCAACCCAGCTGCGATCCATCACCTTCGCAATTAAACCAACCTTGATAGCCGCACATTACTTTGCCGGTCAGTGTGCTTCGGTCGACAGGGCTCTTCTTATCGCCAGCATTAGATTTCGATACACGGCTACTTCCATCTTCAACAACCTGGTCCAATTCTGAAGTTAGCCGCGAAACAATATCGGTATGTTGTTGGAACAGGTTGTTTTGCTCTCCCGGATCATCCGACAGATTGTAAAGTTGTCCTGTAGGCCCACCAGCTGTGGGTTTAATATGCTTGGGTTTCGAGAATCCTCCTGAACCAAGTTGCGTAATTAGTTTCCAATCTCCGCTTCGGATTGTCATCATTGTAGGTAAGCTACCAGCACGCATGACAAACTGATTGCGTGTCTGTTTGTCGTCTACCGGCTTGCCAGTCAGTGCAGGAAGAAAATCAAAACTATCTGGACCAGCATTCTCGGGAAGTTCAACTCCCATGATAGAAGCAAAAGTTGCCAGAAAATCGGTGAAGCACACCAACTGATCGCTAACCGAATTTTTTTTCACTTGCTCAGGCCAACGGACAATCATGGGCATTCGATGACCAGCCTCCCAGGCGTCTGACTTCATACCGCGGAGTCCACCGGCAGAATCGTGGCCAAAACGTTCGACATCCTTTTCTAACCAAGTTGGTCCGTTATCTGACATGAAAACTAGCAAGGTGTCGTCTGTCATGCGTGATTCGTCAAGTGCGGCTAGAACTCGACCGATCTCGGCGTCAACCATCATCACAAAATCGCCATACAAGCCAGCTCCACTTTTCCCCAGGAAACTTTCCTTGGGAAGCCAGGGCGTATGGGGAGCCGGATATGCTAAATAGAGCATTAAAGGTTGCTTTGATCGGTTTTGCTCTTTGGAATGGCTTTTGATAACGTCGACAGCTCGATCGGTGAATACGGGAAGCACTTTCTCCAACTTCATGTTCGGAGCGATTTTTCCTGCCCTGCTAAACCGACCTTGGATATGTGCCCAACCTTCGGAATGCCTTTCCTCGATTGATTCCGTAGGCATTTGAACTGCTCGGTCGCCGCTGATGTAGAAATAGGGCGGGATATCGGTCGAGGCACGAATCCCATTGAAGATATCAAATCCACAGTCAATCGGTCCCCCACGAAGAGGCTTGTCGTAGCCAATTTCCTTAAAGCCAAGATGCCACTTGCCGACCATTGCCGTGTGGTAACCTTCTTGTTTTGCCAAAGAAGAGATCGTCGTTTGGCCAGGTTGTATCAACGGTTGTGTCGGCCAAACGGTTACATCAGTCCGGAACGGGTACCGGCCCGTCAGCAATCCGTATCGCGACATATGACACAGCGGTCCGGGTGCGTGTGCATCAGTGAACCGCATACCAGCACGAGCAATTGAATCAATGTGCGGCGTCGGAATTTTCGATTGAGGGTTGAAGCAACCGGGATCTCCGTAGCCCATATCATCGACAAGGATCAGGACGATGTTCGGATTAGCAGCATGGCAGAAACAATTTTCCTCCATGGCAATTGAGATTAGCAAAAGGCATGCAACTGAGCATACTACTTGTCGGGATATCACGTTATTTCTCCTATAGCACTGCATGACTCGACTCAAACCAGTGGCCTTTTTGCAAACTGGATTCAAAATGCCAAAAAAGTCGAAATGTTTGATCCTGCTGAAAGCCAGAAGAAACATCACTCCAGAGAAGGCTAGTTAGACTGAAAATCGGACACCTGTTGATCTGGCTGTTTGGCGTTCGCAGCAAGCCTGCACCCTTCATTTGCGATCTGGTCCGATTCGTTGATTCTCCGCAGCCAGATAAGATACAATCCTACGAAACCGATGATGGCGAGGACCGTGCAAATAATAGCCGCTTGCCAGTTGCCAATAACCGCGAGCATTGGCGCCAAAAAAATCATGATCTGAAAAACAAGCGCAAAGGGTACAGCGCAAACGTCTCGTTTATGCTCCGCAGAGACACGGCTTCGAAATCCGTCTGGTAGCTCTTGTTTAAAACGAGACCAAGCGCCAAAAGGCAAGGTGGTAAGATAGAAGTTTCGCAGCACGGGCTCTGCCGTGGGCGCTGTTAGCAACGAGCCAATGACCGAACCGGCAAGTCCGATCAGTCCAAGAATCAGTAGCGACCAGTTTTCAGACGCCAGGTATTCCCATTGCTCTGGCAAGTGCGGGGCTACTAATCTCTGCGCGACAGCTGCGACCATACCGGCAATCATTCCGACAGCAAACCCAGGACCATTGAATCGCCACCAGTAGAACCTCAGTAATAGAGGAATCATCAAACCGCCGCCCAGGCTCATGATAATCCAGCCCCAAACATCGTTGATGCTTTTTACGGAAAAGGCAAAAACAAAACCGGTACCAACTAGTACGATGATGAATAACCAACTAGCAATCATCAGTTCTTTTACATTTGCGTTAGGGTGGATATGCTTCTGATAGATATCTCGCACAAATAGCCCTGCTGTCTGATTAACCCAAGAATCAAAAGTCGACATAGAAGCAGCCACCAGTGCGACGAGCATCAAGCCTCGAAATCCTT
>Ga0315338_1002237_pt1 | contig 19906 bp, 20 predicted proteins | sample ASW8metaG_FD_204518 | JGI IMG/M metagenome (GOLD analysis project Ga0315338, IMG submission 204518) | Ammonia-oxidizing marine archaeal communities from Monterey Bay, California, United States - ASW #8 | ecosystem: Environmental > Aquatic > Marine > Coastal | place: USA: California | collected... | reverse complement strand
TATCTTAATTGAAACTTTACCATTAGATAAGTGTTGCACAGCTTTAGACACTGAGTGAAGGTTTCCCATCCCATAATCTATGATTGCAATTTTGGACATAAAATTTGTTTTACTATAAAGCACCTTTTGTCGAAGGTGTTTTCCCTTGCATACGCCCATCTTTTGCTGTGGCCATTCGAATTGCACGACCAAAAGCTTTAAATATGGTTTCGGCGATGTGATGTGCGTTATCACCCTTTATGTTGTCAACATGTAAAGTGACCATAGCATGGTTGGTAAATCCCTGAAAAAACTCATGTAATAGATCAACATCAAAATCATGTACGCGTGCACGTGAAAAATTAACGTTATATTCCAAACCGGGTCTTCCTGAAAAATCAATAACCACTCTTGATAACGCTTCATCCAAAGGCACATAGGCATGCCCGTATCGCGCAATCCCTTTCTTTTCACCGACTGCTTTTTTAAAGGCTTGGCCTAAAGTTATACCAATATCCTCAACAGTGTGGTGTGCATCAATTTCTAAATCCCCTTCAGCTTTAATCTTAAGATCAACTAGCCCATGGCGGGCAACCTGATCAAGCATGTGCTCAAAGAAAGGTAGACCTGTTTCAAGTTTACTTTCTCCTTGCCCATCAAGATTTACTTCAACCTTAATGTTGGTTTCCTTAGTTTCTCTTTTAATACTTGCGTTTCGTGTTGGCATTTTTGTAATTTAGCGGGCTGAGCCTTATTTTTAGGAATTTAAGTTTATTCATTGTACAGGCTTCGATTAACTACACTCAAGCCAAAAAGTTATCGGACCTTCATTAACCAGCATAATTTGCATGTCAGCACCAAAAATCCCAGATTCTACTTTTATACCGAGTTTCTTTGTATTTTTTACTACATAATCGAATAATGCATTACCAAGCTCAGGTTTGGCTGCATCACTGAAACTAGGGCGTAACCCTTTTGATGTGTCAATAGCAAGAGTAACTTGAGGTATTAGTAGGATTTCACCCTTAATATCTAAGACTGAGAGATTTATTTTATTTTGGTTGTCCGGGAACACTCTATAGCGAGCCATTTTTTTAACTAATAAATCAGCAATTATTTCTGTGTCTTCTTTCTGTATCCCTATATATATAGCTAAACCATTATCAATTTTAGTCACATCTTTATTTTCTGTTGAAATTGATGCTTGTGAGACTCTTTGCAATAAAGCAATCATTATTATGATAATTTAAAAAAAGTTTCTTCCGTTGCATCTACAAGCGCTTTTGTTATGCCAGGCTCATGAGCAGAATGCCCAGCTTCTGCAATTATATCAAGTCGAGAATCTGGCCATACATCATGTAAAGCAAACGCTTGGTCAATAGGACAAACAACATCGTACCGGCCATGCACAATAATTCCATTTATACCTTTGAGTAATTTTACATTTTTTAGTAATTGATTTGGCTCCATAAAGCAATTATTCATAAAGTAATGGCATTCTATTCTAGCCAAACTCAAAGCAACATGTGAGTTACTAAACTGATCAACTACTTTTGCGTTATGTTGCAAGCAGGAAGCTCGGCCTTCCCAGGTTGACCATGCCTTCGCGGCTTTCATTTTCATAAGCTCATCATCACTTGTAAGTTTTTTATAATATGCCGCTAGCATATTATTTCTTTCTTTTTTTGGAATAACACTTGCAAATTTTTCCCAATAATCAGGAAAAATATTTGATGCACCGCCTTGGTAAAACCAGTCTATGTCTTTTTTTCTGCACAGAAAAATACCGCGCAGTATAAGTCTCATAACTTTACTCGGATGTTTTTCACTGTATGCAATTGCTAATGTTGAACCCCATGAACCGCCGAAAACAACCCACTTATTTATATTTAAATGTTCACGGATGCTTTCAATATCTTTAATAAGAAGTTGCATGTTATTATTATTTAATTCAGCATGTGGCGTAGATTTCCCACAACCGCGCTGATCAAATAAAATAATTCTATAATTCTCTGGATTGAAAAAACGGCGATGATCTTTCTCACAACCGGCTCCTGGGCCTCCATGTAGAAAAATAACCGGTAAACCATTGTTATTGCCACATTCTTCCACATGCAAAGTGTGTAATTTGTCTACTTTATGGTAAAACGTGTTATATGGTTTTATAGCTGGGAACAGCAATTTTGTTTAGCATATGTTAATTAATAATATTTATTATGCCATGATTAGAAAAAATATATAAATGAGATTAATGTATTATTTGATATGACTAACGTGTTACCCCAAAAATTATTTTTATTTGCCCTAAGCTACAGCCCTTTGCTCTTTACCCACCTGTTTTCGAGTTTTCTTGGTCGTATTTATTTTATATTTGGTAGTAAGCGTAAGCAGATAACCCTTAAAAATTTAGAGATATGCTTTCCAGAAAAAGAAGCGTCATGGCGTAACTATATTGCCAAGAAAAGCATAATTGAATTTGTAAAAACCATGCTAGAAGCCCCATATATATGGCGTGTAGCGAAAAAAGATGGAAATAATTTAGTTAAAAGAATAATTGGTGAAGAATTATTAGATCCAGTTTCGTTAAAGAGAGACGGTCTTATTATATTGGCACCACATCATGGCTGTTGGGAGCTAATAGGTCTTTTCATGACAAGTAAACATCCAATGGTTACGATGTATAGACCACAGAAAAACGCAGTATTAGATGCTTGCATTAAAAAAGGCAGACAAGGAAACGGCATGAAGGTTGTCCCCACAAATAGACAAGGCGTGCGCGAATTACTAAGAGCTTTAGAGCAGAAGAAGATTATTGGAATTTTACCTGATCACACACCAAAAGAAGGGGAAGGAATTCTTGCACCATTTTTTAATCAGCCAGCTAATACACCTACTTTAATAACTAGTTTAGCATCACGAAATAAAGTTCCTGTAGTTACTATGTTTGCTAAACGATTATCTTTTGGCAGAGGGTTTGATATGTATGTATTAAAAGTTGATGACGACCTTTATTCTCAAGATGGTATGCAATCAATCCTGGCAGTAAATCAAGCGGTAGAAAATGCGGTGATGTATTGCCCCGAGCAATATTTTTGGAGTTATGAAAGATTTCGAAATAGAGGCCCTTCTTTTAATAATCTATATGAAGAATAAAGTTATTTTTTCCAAAATGTTTTTGTAAAAATAATTAATAGCGTAAACACTTCAAGCCTTCCAAACAACATCCCAGCAAACAACACCCACTTTCCAAAATCACTGACACCTGAATAACCTTCGCTTACGGCACCTAGCCCGGGACCTAAATTGTTTAGTGTTGCTGCAACAGCTGAAAATGAACTAAGGTAAGGCAGGTCCGTAGCTATAAGCAACAAAAACATTACAACAAATATAGCTATATAAACGGCAAAAAATCCCCAAACAGATTCAAGTGCCTTATCATTTAAAACGTTTTTTCCTAATTTTATTACGACTTCTGAGCTTGGGTGTACAAGTCGTTTTAACTCACGCAATCCTTGCTTGATAAGTAATAGGAAACGAACAACCTTAATACCTCCGCCAGTTGATCCAGCACACCCGCCAATGAAACTAGAGATGATTAAAAGCATTAATAAAAAACTAGGCCAGGTAGAATAATCTGTTGTAGTAAAGCCCGTGGTAGTTGCTATTGATACAGTTTGGAATACGCCACGTATTACTGTTGTTTCAATATTGCCTAACCCTTCCCCTGCCAAAAGGTATGTAACAGATACCACTGATAATATAATAATGATAGCAGTGTATCCTTTAAACTCTGAATCTTCCCTGTAGGGTAATAAATCTTTTTTTCTCCAAGCTGCAAAATGTAATCCAAAATTTGCAGCAGCTAGCAACATAAAGACAGTTGCAACAAGCTCTACTGAGGTGCTATTAAAGTAAGCAATATTATTACTGTAAGTGGAGAAACCACCAATTGATATCGTTGAGAAGCTATGACACAAGGCATCATATGTCGTCATACCTGCTAATTTATATCCAATTGCACACAATATAGTTAAAGCAATATATATATTCAAAAGTGCACTTGCAGTGTCTGTTATTCGTGGTGTAAGTGTTTTTTCTTTTATAGTTGTTAATGATTCAGCGCGATATAATTGCATTCCTCCAATTCCCAAGATAGGCAGTATGGCAACTGCCATAACAATAATACCTAAACCTCCTAACCACTGTAAGAATTGACGATAAAAAAGTATAGATTTCGGCAGACTTTCTATATTTACAAAGACGGATGCGCCTGTTGTTGTTAGGCCAGACATAGATTCAAAGATAGAATCAGTGATTGAAATGTTGAGTGATTCAGACAAGATAAAAGGCAGAGCACCCAAAACACCTAATACTACCCAGAATAGCACGACTACCAAAAACCCATCTCTGACACGTAACTCCGCCTTTTCTTCTACAACAGGTAGCCAGCAGAGCGTGCCAGCAAGCATAATAAAAAAGAATGTATACAAGAAAGACCAAGTCTCGAGATATTCGCTGAAGTAAACACTCACTAATACTGAAGGTAGCATTGACACACTGAATATTATTAACAATATGCCTAATATTTTTTGGATTATTTTAAAGCGCATGTTAAAAAATGTTTTTTATATATTTGAATACATGTAAGTAGCTTTAACTTGGAATAACTTTTCAACCGCAGGAACACTCTTCTTTTCAGTAAGAAATAAGATTATATGATCTTCAGATTCTATTATGTCTTCATCTGTTGCGAGCATAATTTCGTCTTTCCTAATTATGAAGCACAATACACACCCTGAAGGGAGCTTTATTTTTTTAATTTTTTTACCAACAATATCAGATTGTTTTTTATCTCCATGAACTATAAACTCCAAAGCTTCTGCATTACCTCCACGAAGCGCATGAACTGATACAACGTCTACTTGTCGAATATGGCTAAGAACGCTGCTTATAGTAATTTGTTGGGGGGAGACAGTAATATCTATCTCTCCATCTTTGATTATGTCTTCATAACTTGGTTTTGTAATTAGAGTTATAACTCGTCTCGTTCCTAAACGTTTTGCGAGCATTGAGGAAACAATGTTTGCTTCGTCTTCACTTGTTAGGGCACAAAAAACATCCATAGATTCAATATTTTCTTGTAACAGTAAATCTTCATCGGATGCATCCCCTGTTAATACAGTTGTGTTTTCTAAAACACCAGCTAAAGCCTTGGAGCGGATTTGGTTTCTATCTATAATTTTAGTTTCGTACTTTTTTTCTAAGCTAGATGCCAAGTGTGATCCTATATTGCCACCACCCGCTATAATTATATTAGTGTTAGGTTTTTCTGTGCCGCGCAACGAGTTTGCGATACTAGTAATATTTTTTTTCTGAGAAAGAAAAAAGATTTCATCCCCTATTTCAACAGTTGTTTCGTCGTCAGGTAGTATTGCCTTATCATTCCTAAACAATGCAGGAATAGAGATTTTTTTATCTTTTAGAGTATCTAAGAAGAGCTGTAAATTCTTTCCGGCAATAGAGTAACCTTCTCTTACACGCATAGCTATGAGTTGAATGCTATCGTTTGCAAAACTTAAAACTTGCAGCGCTCCTGGATTATCTATTAATTGCTCAATATGTTGTGAAATTAAAATTTCTGGGCTTATTACTACATCAATTGCAAGAGCTTCGGTAATAAAAAGATTATCATGGGTTAAATATTGTGGCGTTCTTATGCGTGCGATTTTTTTTGGTGTTTTGAAAAGAACATGAGAAACCTGACAGGCAATCATGTTTACTTCGTCACTTTTTGTAAGTGCAACGATCATATCAGCTTGTTGAGCGCCTGCTTTTTCTAATATATCAGGGTGAGCGCCATTGCCACACAGAACACGCAAATCAACTTTATCTGATATCTCTTCTAAAACTTCATGGTCAGTATCTATTAAAGTTATATCATTACCTTCTTTGACCAGACTATATGCCAACGAGCTGCCAACTTGGCCCGCCCCTAATAAGATTATTTTCATGGGTTTCTTTTAAAGGGTTATTTCATCAAGACCCGTATTATAAACCAAATCCACTAAATACTTTCTTTTGGATTTATACCAAGCGATTTTAGCTTGCGATAAAGGTGTGTTCGTTCCATGCCTATAAGGTTAGATAGTCTACTAATACTACCTTCTGAGTGTTCTAGCTGATATAACAAATAACTTCGCTCAAATAATTCCCTTGCTTCTTTAAGTGGTAAGGACAGTAATCTTTGGACTTCTGAATTTGTAGCAACTTCAGCAAGAAAAGAGTAAGCATCTGCAAGTTTTTTTTGTCTGTCGTCTTCCAATGCTTGTCTTACAACAAGAAGCAATTTTTCCATGCTTAAAGGCTTTTCAATAAAATCAAATGCTCCTGTGCGTGTTGCTTCAACAGCAGTTTCAACATTCCCATGTCCTGAAAGCATAACTATTGGAAAAGTTTTTTGTTCGTTCTTTTTCCAATATTTAAGTAGGCTAATACCATCATCTCCCGGCATCCAAATGTCTAATAAAACAAGATCTATTTGCCGTGTATTTTGTATTTTTTTTGCTTCTTCAACATCTTGTGCAGTTTCAACATCATAACCCTCGTCTTGCAAGATATCTTTAACGAGTTCTCGGATATCGGGCTCGTCATCTACAACTAATATTAGTGCTTTATTCATGCATTACCTTTCAGTGTTTATTATTATCATTGAGGTTAGTCAAATATACTTCGACCTGAGCACCACTCTTTTTATTTTTTATATTAATCTTCCCAGCGTGTTCGTCAACTATCTTTTTTACTATGGATAAGCCAAGACCATTACCATTACTTTTTGTTGTGGTGTAAGGTTCAAAGGCGCGATCGATAATACTAGAATCGAAACCTGGGCCGTTGTCTGATATAGATAATATTGTAAAATTTTTGTTATCGATCTTTTTAATATATGTTTCTATATTTATGATCCCATTTTTCCTATCTTGTAATGCTTCTAGTGAATTTTTTACAAGATTATGAATTAGCTGTCTTATTCTATCTGGGTCACCTTCAACATCAGTTAGATTTTTGTTTAGATTGATATTTACATCAACGCTGTCACTTTCCATGTGATATAGATCCATAATTTCTTGAACAAGAGTATTGACATTAATTTTGATATGTTTCGTTTTAGCTGGTCTGGCATACTCTGTGAAATCATTTACCATGTTTTTCATTGATTCTACTTGTTGCACGATAGTATGGGTTGCTCTATCTAATAGCTCTCCTTTCTTTGCGTCGATATCTGGCAACAATTTATTTCTTAATCTTTCAGCTGATAATTGAATCGGAGTCAAAGGGTTTTTAATTTCGTGTGCTAGGCGACGAGCGACCTCACCCCAAGCTGCATCACGCTGTGCTTCTATAACAGCTGTAATATCGTCAAAAACAATTACATGCCCTGCACCTAAAACGTCATTTTTAGGTAACCGCGCTCCTTGGCATTTTAAAGTCTTGATAGCATTTCTACTGGGTATTTCTATTTGTTTTTCCCATTCAATCTTTGAGTCTTCTAAAAGTGGTTGTAGAGCAGCACAAAATTGATTTAAATGAGGATTTTTTACTTTCAAAGTATTAAAGGGTTTATTTAAAAAATTTTCAATACCGGTATCTAGTATTTGGCTAGCTGCTGTATTTGTGGTCTTTAAAACATAATTTTTATCAAGACTAATAACACCTGATGACAAATGTTGTAAAATTGTTTGCAAATAAACGCGTTGATTATCAATAGTTTGCTGATGAGTATCAGCTTCATATCTTGCCGCAGCAAGTTTTTCTAGCATGTTATTGAAAGAATTCACCAACATACCAAGGTCATCTTTTTGTTCGACCGGGAGTTTTTGGCTATATTCTCCTGCAGCAACAGCTTCTGTTCCTTTTACTAGTCTCCGTATTGGCGACATTAACCTGTGTGAGGAAAAAAATGCAGACCATATCGCAAAAAGTATGCCAAAAAATAAAACAAGACTAAGTGTTAATAATAAACTTTGCTTTAGTGGTTTTTGTAAACGCAATAACTCTTCGTAACTTTCAAAAGCGTACTTTACACTTTGGGATAAGCTTGATACATGCTCAGACACCGGGGATATAACATTAAGTATACGCAGCCTCGAACCTTCTTCTGACTCTGGGATCTTAAATAGAAGCCTAATATATATGCCTGCATTTTCTATCTCTTCCAATCCAATATAGGGTTTTTCTGTTTCATTTAGTAATCGTAATTGTTCTTCTGTTGGCAGTCCAAATGGCTCTGATGTTATATCACCTGCTCCAGAAGCAATGACTTGATTATCAAAACCTAATAACATTGCTTCTTCAGCACCTACAAGATTTACTAGATCACTAAGAACAACATAGGCAAGATCATCTGTGGTGTTTGATAATTGAAATGCAACGGGCTCAATTTGCTGCCTTAACCTTCGCATATCTGAATCAAGAGATGATCTGCTTAATTCGAGAGCATTAGTTAAAGCATTTTCAACGCGTAGATCAAACCAGCTATCCACACCTCTTTCTACTAACCACAAAGAAAATATGAATATGATTAAGACGGGGATTAAGGACAATGACATAAACATAATCATTATTCTCATAGTTAGGGATGACCCAGGATCTTTGTGTAAAAACTTTCTACCAAGTCTAACTAGATTTGCTCCTATGAGTAACATGAGCATAATTAGAAAAATACTGTTAAGGATTATTAACGATACGTGGAATTCATCGAACTGCTCGGAACCCTGCGTAGATATTACCATTAGATACAAAGACACCATCAATAGTATAAATAGAGAAACTATTGGTATCGGCCCAGTTATGAAAGACTTTATTTTTTGTATTTTTTCCACTTAAAAATAATTAAAATTATTGAAAATATTTTCCTTTCAAATCATACGCATTTAAGAAATCTTTAGCTGAAATCACTTTACCATTTTGCTTTTGAAGTTTTTTTATCCTTATTAAACCTTGTTTTGCACACACGTCAATCCCATTTTTTTTGATTGATTGTATATAACCTATTGGTTTTTCAGGTTTTTCATCTATTAATTCACCATCCCATATTCTAATTATTTCACCATTTAGATATGTTTGTGCAATTGGCCATGGGACGAAGGCACGTATTTTGCGACTTATAAGTGCTGCGTTTTCATTCCAATTAATCCATGCCTCGTCTTTTTTTATTTTTTTTGCATAGGTTGCAACACTATGGTCTTGTTTAGCGGACCTAATTTTATTAGAAACTATTTTATCTAAGGTTTCTAAAGTACATTTTGCACCAATTAGCGACAGCTTATTTTGCAGTGTTTCTGAAGTATCACTCTGTTCAATTGGGCATTGGCTCATACTTAAAATATTTCCTTCGTCTAAGTATTTATTCATTTGTATTATTGATATCCCAGTAACATTATCTCCATTCTCGATGGCCCTTTGTATTGGTGCAGCACCACGCCAAACAGGCAAAAGAGATGCATGTATATTTATACAACCATACTTTGGAATTTTTAAAATATTGTCAGGTAGTATTAAACCATACGAAGCAACTATCACGATATCCGGTTCAGTATGTTGTAAATTTTCGATAGTTTTGCTATTCGAAAAATCGAGTGGTTGTTCTACATCAATTTTGTATTTTTCAGATAAAATTTTGACAGCGCTTTTATTTAACTTTTGCCCACGTCCCGATGGTCTATCTGGTTGCGTATAGACAGCTATAATTGAATACTTTGATTCGTATAATTTTTGCAATATGGTGCTTGCAAATTGAGATGTTCCCGCGAAAACAATGCGTAAGTTTGGCATTGTGCTATAAAAGGTCTTATAAAGTTTGTGTTTTATATTCTGGCATTTTGTTGCGTGTAGAGATTGTCCCGTCTTTTTTTTGTTTAATTAGTTTTTTCTTTATTAATTGTTTTTTTAGAGAAGATAGGTAGTCTACAAATAGTTTGCCATGCAGATGATCCATCTCATGTTGGATACAAACTGATAGCAGCCCATCTGCATCTAACACAAACTCCATGCCATTATAGTCAAGTGCTTTTACTGTTATTTTCTCAGCGCGTTGTATAGTCCCACTAAAACCCGGCACCGATAGACAACCTTCTTCCATTTCTTCTTCACCTGCTTCATAAGTTATTTCTGGGTTTATTAATACTAATTTTTCGTTTCGAGATTCGGAAATGTCGATGACTATTATCTTTTTATGAATATTAACTTGAGTTGCAGCAAGACCAATACCCAGCTCTTGGTACATTGTTTCAAACATATCATCAGTGGTCTTTTGAACAGACTTGTCTACATTTTTTACTGAAACAGCTTTCTTTCGCAACCTAGGGTCGGGAAAATGTAATATTTCTAGTTTAGCCATGTTTTATATCCATATGTAAGAGCTTATACTTGACTTATTAAATATGTAAATTGGCTTAAATTTTATCACCTATCCTGCTTAGATAGGGGACTTTGGTTATGAAAAAATTTCATTTAGTAGCGCTTCTGGTGTTTTTTTTGAATTTTTCTATAACTGTGCCCAAATCTTTTGCAGATAATCAGGTAGTTTTCACAAACGTTAAAGTAGATGCACCAATCAGATACATAGTCAGAAATGATGATAACGTGTGGAAAATTGCCTCAATGTATCTTGAGGACCCTTTAAATTGGTTAGATCTTTGGCAACTTCATTTACACCCGCACGACGCTTATACTTTGTATCCAGGCGATGTGTTGGTATTAATACGTGTGAATGGCCGCCCATACATAAAGTTCGCAGAAAGAAAGGTGGATTTATTTGAGAAAGCACAAGGCGAATAGGGTTTTATAGCTTTTTTCTATTTAGTTTGAATAATACTTACTCAATCTATAGGATATACGCCTATAGCAGCGACAGAGAAGTTACTTAATAAAGGAATTCACCAATGAAAGAAACTGTTATAGATGTGTTGATGTACATGTTAGAAACTTACATGGATGATTATAAAACACTAGAACTTGATCAAGATGTTTTGCATGCAAGCTTATCAGATGCAGGTTTTGAAAGTCGCGAAATAAAAAAGGCATTTGATTGGTTGCAGGGTCTGCCAAACATGAATATGCGTACAAAAATAAATAGCCCATGTAAAAATACATACAGATACTATATTCCTGAAGAAAATAGCAAGCTTGGTGATAAAGGAAAAAGTTTCATTATGTTTTTAGAGCAATTAAAGATTCTAGATGCTGAAAGTAGAGAGCATGTGATTGATAGAGTAATGGCTCTAGATTCGGCAGAGATTGATATTGAACAATTAAAGTGGGTTGTTCTAATGGTCTTATTTAATATGCCAGGCAAAGAGGAAAAATTTTATTTGTTAGAAGAACTTGTTTTTGAGAAATCATTTGAACGTGTTCACTAATTCTTAGTATTTTTAATATTTGCAAAGCTTATGAGCAAAAACTTGGTGATTGTAGAGTCTCCCGCAAAGGCGAAAACGCTAGCTAAGTATCTGGGGAAAGACTTTAGTGTACTTGCGTCAGTAGGTCACGTCCGCGATATTCTCAATAAGACAGGTTCTGTTGACCCTGGTGATTCTAAGAATAATTTTTCAATCAAATTCAAAGTTGATGACAAGAAAAAGAAAGTTTTAAAAGATATAAAACAAGCTTTAAAAAAAGCAGAGACATTATATTTAGCTACTGACCCAGACCGTGAAGGTGAGGCAATTTCTTGGCATCTTCTTGAGATATTTGAAGAAGAAGGATTGATACAAGAGAAGCCTGTGCACCGAGTCGTGTTCTATGAGGTGACGAAAGATGCTGTAATAGAAGCTTTTAAAAGTCCGAAACAAATTTCTGCAGCCTTAGTTGATGCTTATTTGGCGCGCCGCGTTATCGATTATTTGTTTGGTTTTAACTTATCCCCGCTTTTATGGAAAAAAATTAAATATGGACTATCGGCCGGAAGAGTACAAAGCCCCGCATTGCGTATGATAGTTGAAAGAGAAAAACAAATTGATGATTTTGAAAAACAGGAATATTGGACAATAGATGCAAAGACACAAAAAGAAAAGCATACTTTTAGTGCAAAATTAACGCATTATAAAAATAAAAAGATTAAAAAATTTGATATTGATAGTGAAAAAAATGCCACCAAGATTCGAGAAGATTTAACCTCAGCGGCAAAGGGTGTATTAGTCGTTCAATCCGTTGAGAGAAAAGAACGCCGCAGAAATCCTGTAGCACCATTTACAACATCTACATTGCAACAAGAGGCTTCACGTAAACTTGGCTTCAATGCAAGAAGAACTATGGGTACTGCCCAGGGACTCTATATGGGCGTTGATACCGGAGAGGGTGAAGTGGGGCTGATCTCATATCACAGAACAGATTCTGTAAACCTTTCAAATGATGCTATTGAGCAAATTCGTGCATTAGTAGCTGAAAGGTATGGCCCAGAAATGCTCCCCGATGACATAAATACCTACAAGACAAAATCAAGGAATGCTCAAGAAGCTCATGAAGCAATTAGACCAACTTCGCTTGTACGAACACCAGAAGATATGAAAGGGTATTTGACAGATGACCAATATGCTCTCTACGACTTAATTTGGAAAAGAGCTGTTGCAAGTCAAATGACTCATGCCACTTTAGATTTAGTTACTGTAAATTTCGATTGTGGCGATACTGGCGTTTTCAGGGCTAATGGGTCGCAAATAAAACATCCTGGTTTTATGAAAGTTTACTTAGAGGGCACAGATGAAAAAGAAACGGAAGTTGACGAGAAATTATTACCGGACATGAAAGAAGGTGAGAAAGTTAAATTGTTAGAAATTTGCCCAGAGCAACATTTTACAGAACCACCCCCACGTTATAACACAGCTAGTTTAATTAAGTTATTAGAAGAGTATGGCATAGGGAGACCATCAACCTATGCAAACATTATTTCCACATTGCAAGACAGGGAATATGTTGAGTTAGAAGGCCGTGCGTTTGTGCCTACTGATATGGGGATCGTTGTAACACATTTTTTAACTACGCACTTAAGTCAGTATGTTGACTATGAATATACAGCAGCTTTAGAAGAAAAATTGGATATTGTTTCACGCGGAGAATCAAAATGGGCTCCTGTAGTTAATTCGTTTTGGAAAGATTTTGGGCAGCTGATTGAACAAAAAGAAAAAACTGTCACAAGAGAGGAAGCTATACAAGAGCGTGTATTAGGAAAATGCCCAAAAACAGGAAGACCCGTTAGCGTCCGGGTTGGCAGGTATGGACCTTACATTATGATTGGCCACAGGGATGACGAGGAGAAGCCAAAATATGCTGGCTTGAGACCAAAGCAAAAAATGGCTGAAGTTACTTTTGAAGATGCTATGGAGTTATTTAAACTTCCAAGATATCTTGGAGAAACTGAAGAGGGAGAAAGAGTAGAGACAAATTTTGGGCGTTTTGGTCCTTATGTAAAATTCGATTCAAAGTTTGTTTCAACAAAAGGCGCTGATCCCTTCATGATTACTTTGGAAGAAGCAATAGTGCTTATTAAAGAGAAAAAAGAACTTGATGCGAACAGAATAATACAAGAATTCAAAGATACAGATATCCAAGTTTTAAATGGCAGGTATGGGCCTTATGTGACTAACGGAAAGAAAAACGTAAAATGCCCAGCAGGCAGAGAACCAGCTGAGCTTACATTAGAAGAATGTGAAGAACTTATAGCAAAAGCGCCTGTAAGAAAAAAACGCCGCCGGTCTGCAAAAAAGAAAGCTTCTGGATAATTTGTTCATATTTGCTCTAAAACTTTTTAAACAGCATGAATAAAGAACCTTTGCTTTATGCTTCAACGATAATACGTAACGGAGGTTTAGTTGCTTGCCCAACAGAGAGTATTTTTGGTTTAGATTGTGACCCAAACAATAATGATGCTATAAAAAAATTAATAAGAATCAAGAACAGGTCTTTTAATAAAGGTTTTATACTTGCTGCCTCATCTCTTAATCAATTACAGCCATTTATTTCTACTTTAACAAATCAGCAGAAAGAGAAGATTCTCCAGATTAATAATTTGCCTATCACTTGGATCGTGCCGGCAAAAAAGGACATCAACCCAAATTTATCTGGAGGCAGAGAGACCATAGCTATTCGTGTTACACAACACCCTATACTTCAGCAATTATGTGATTCTTTGTGTTCCGCTTTAATTTCAACAAGTGCAAATCCTAGTGATATGCCTCCTGCAAAAAGTGTGGTACAAGTACAAGAGTATTTCGGTACAAATGTTGACTACATAATTGATGGGGAATTGGGAGAATGTAAAAATCCCTCAGAAATCAGAGATCTTTTAACTGATGAAGTTATAAGAGAAGGGTAAAGAAGATGGATGAGCTAAAAAAAGAAAATATTAGTGCAGTTCTAGAATACTTGTTTTCTGCGCAAAAAATGATCATTAGTGTTTTCAAGGAACAAGATAAAAAAGCAGAAATTGTAACTGATAATTGGGAAAGACCAGAAGGCGGTGGCGGACAAACTTCTATTTTGTCTGGTGGAGAGATATTTGAAAGAGCGGGAGTCAATTCCTCAAACGTATACGGAAACGATTTACCCCCAGCAGCAACTTCTCAACGCCCAGAATTAGCAGGAAGGTCTTTCAATGCTATGGGTATTTCTATAGTTACACACCCTCTTAATCCATATGTTCCCACTTCTCATGCAAATGTTAGATTCTTTGTAGCGGACAAACCAGGAGAAGCCTCTATATGGTGGTTCGGAGGTGGTTTTGATTTGACACCCTATTATGGTTTTACAGAAGACGCAATTCATTGGCACCAAACAGCAAAAGAAACATGTGACGCTTTTGGCCCAAACGTATACACACACTTTAAAAATTGGTGTGATGATTATTTTTACTTAAAACATAGAAATGAACCTAGAGGAATAGGCGGACTATTTTTTGATGATTTAAATGAGTGGGGGTTTGATAAAACTTTCAAATTTTTACAAGCTATTGTGGATGCTTATATCAAAGCATATATACCCATTGTTAAAAAAAGACAAACATGTACATATTCTGACAAAGAAAAGAAATTTCAACTGTATAGGCGCGGACGATATGTTGAATTTAATTTGCTATATGATAGAGGCACATTATTTGGTCTCCAGTCTAATGGCAGAACAGAATCTATCTTGATGTCTCTTCCCCCTGAGGTTAGATGGCAATATGGATATTCCTTAGAAAAAGGGTCAGCTGAGGAGGACTTATACAAAAATTTTCTTATACGAAAAGAATGGGTTTAAATATCTAGAGTGTTTCTTTTTTTATTTAACTTCATGCTTTGCACTTAAAGCAGCGCGTATTTCTATAATAGTAAAAAAAGATAAAATTATAAAAAGTATCAAAGTCCATACAGGAATAGATTGCCCCATAAATGTCCAACTGATCTTTCCACACTCACCACTTCCTTCTAATACAAACTTTAAAGTATCAAGCAAGGGAAAGCGATCCAACATATACCAAAAGTCAGCACCACAATCAGCTATTTCTGTAGCTGGTTGATGTTGGATATAGACATGTCTGCTTGCGAAAAAAATACCTAGGCCAGCTAACAACACATTTATTATTGCTAAACCTTTTCTTATTTTGCTTTTTGGGTCAGGTATTTGTGCTAGCAAAAAAACCAAGGCCATTAGCACTAAAATAATTCTATCAACCACGCACAGAGGGCAGGGGTCTAAATTTAACTCACCCTGCAGGTAAATTAACGCAAACCCCAATGCGCATGCGCAAATAAATGCGCCAATGTAGTTATTAATATGCATTTTTTTAAACCTCAAACCGTAATATATCCACAATTCCCACTTCTATTCATCATGTTTCTTAGCTATGCTTCTCGAATATTGGGCTATTTGTATATTATATGATTGATTTTATTCCTAATTTTCCAAAAATACGTATGAGGCGAACAAGAAAAAAAGAGTTTTCTCGCCGACTTGTACGCGAGAATAAGTTATCTACCGATGATCTTATTTACCCAGTTTTCGTGCTTGAAGGTGAAAACAGAAGAGAGCCTATATCCTCGATGCCTGGGATTGAAAAATTGAGTATTGATGAGTTGCTAAAAGACGCCGGCGAGATGCTAAATGATGGCATTCCTGCCATTGCAATTTTTCCTGTTGTCCCCCCCGAAAAGAAATCTAAGATGGCTGAAGAAGCTTACAATAATAATGGACTTATCCAAAGGACAATTGAGAAACTCAAAACTTCACTACCCGAATTAGGCGTCATCACTGATATTGCGTTAGACCCATTTACTACTCATGGGCAGGACGGGATTTTGAATTCTGAGGGTTATATTGACAACGACATAACATTGGAGGTTTTAGCAAAGCAAGCATATTCTCATGCGAACTTTGGAGCAGATATAGTAGCACCGTCTGACATGATGGACGGGCGTATTGGATTTATACGTAATGTGCTAGAAAAAGAAGGGCATAAAAATACATTAATTCTTTCTTACTCAGCAAAGTATGCTTCCAATTTTTATAGCCCTTTTAGAGATGCAATTGGTTCGTCTTCTCACTTAGGAGCTGGCAACAAATATACATACCAAATGGATTATGCTAATACTGACGAGGCTTTGAGAGAAATAGCGCTTGATATTAAAGAAGGGGCGGACATCGTTATGATCAAACCAGGTGTCCATTATCTTGATATCCTAAGAAGAGTAAAAGAAAAGTTCCACATCCCTGTTTTTTCCTATCATGTTAGCGGAGAGTACTCTATGCTCAAGGCAGCTGCACAAAATGGCTGGATTAAAGAGAAAGAGTGTGTTTTTGAGACACTCATGGCTATAAAACGTGCTGGTGCTAACGCAATAATAACTTACTATGCAAAGCAAGCGGCTAAATGGTTGAATCAGTAATTAAACAATATGCAGTTATGGGAGACCCTATTTCCCACAGCTTATCACCTCGCATTCATAAATATTTTGCTGCACAGATAAAAAAAGAAATTTTGTATGAAGCCATCAATGTCAAGAAAAATAAGCTTTTAGATAAAGCTAAAAGTTTTTTTGATAATGGTGGGCAAGGTTTGAACATAACTACCCCTTTAAAAATCGAGGCTTTTCAAATGTCTGATGTGTTATCTGATCGCGCAAAAAACGCACATGCTGTTAACACACTCCATTATATAGATGGCCAGATCTACGGAGATAACACAGACGGCGCAGGTTTAATCAAAGACATCACTATTAATCATAAGCTTGCTTTAGATGGGAAGGATATTTTAGTGCTAGGGGCAGGAGGTGCTGTGAGAGGTATTATCGAGCCATTACTATCAAGCCACCCGAATTCTTTAATCATTGCCAATAGAACTTCTGAGAAGGCCGAGCTTTTAGTTGAGCTATTTAATAAAGAGCCGAAGATTAAATCATGCGTCTTTGATAAATTGAAGGGGCAGCATTTTGATCTGATTATTAATGGTACAGCGGCGGGCTTGAGCGGCGAACTTCCAAAGCTTGATCCAAATGTTTTGTCAGCAAAAACTATTTGCTATGACCTAATGTATGGACACGAAGATACTAAATTTGTTGCCTGGTCTAAATCTTGCGGTGTGCAAACAGCACTTGATGGTTTGGGCATGCTTGTTGAGCAAGCAGCGGAGTCATTTCATATATGGAACGGCATCAGGCCAGAAACCCATGTAGTTATCGATACGTTACGCCAAGATCTACAATGAGTTATTTTATACCGTATTTTTCTTGATATTCTTTAATTAACGTAAGGTTTTCCTCTTGCCCTTTCTTTTTTGACAGATATTCGATTATGTCTTCTATATTTATAATGCTTATCACTTGAATATTTAATGAGTCTTCAATTTCCTGAATAGCTGATAAATTATTTGAACCCTGTTCTTGCCGGTCAAGCAAAATAATTACACCAATTACATTACCTCCTTCAGTATTAATAATCTCGGCAGATTCTTTTATAGCCGTGCCAGCTGTCAAAACATCATCAACAATAAGAATTTCACCTTCAATCTTTGCCCCAATGTACTTGCCTTGGTCTCCATAATCCTTTCTCTCCTTCCTATTAAAGGCAAAAGGAATGTTTAATTTATTTATTTGAGATAGAGCAATAGCTGTAGAGGTAACAAGAGGTATGCCTTTATAAGCAGGGCCGAAAAGCATATCAAAGCTTATCTTGCTTTCAACAATCACATGCGCATAAAACTCACCTAGACGGGACACGGCAGCACCGGTCTTAAATACACCCGAATTAAAAAAGTAAGGGCTCTTACGCCCAGATTTGAGCGTATATTCGCCAAATTGAAGTGCGCCACTGTTTATAGCAAATTCAATAAATTCTTTTTTGTAAGCCAACTGATTCGCCCTTGTCTTTTACTTCTATATACTAAAGTATATATGAATTTGAAGGATGAAGAGTTTAATGCGTATTATTAGTTTGAACGTGAATGGAATAAGGAGCGCTGCGAGGAAAGGTTTTTTCACATGGATGACAAAGCAGCGAGCGGATGTCATTTGTGTGCAAGAACTAAAAGCACAGGATGATCAGCTTACTGACCCTATATTTTTTCCAAAAAAATATTACACTAATTATTTTTTTGCAAAAAAAAAGGGTTATAGCGGTGTTGGGATATATAGCCGAGTTAAGCCAGAAAAAGTTATTAGCGGTTTTGGTGTAAAAGAGTTTGATGATGAAGGGAGATATATAGAAGCCCAATTTCAGAACATTTCTGTTGTTTCTCTATATGCCCCATCAGGATCTTCTGGTGACGAAAGACAGCAAGCTAAATTTCGTTTCCTAGACGTTTTTTTAAAACACTTATTAAAGCTTAAGAAAAAAAATATAGCTTCCGCTATTTGTGGTGATTGGAATATTGCACATAAAAATATAGATTTAAAAAATTGGAGAGGTAATCAAAAAAATTCTGGTTTTTTACCAGAAGAGCGTGCATGGTTAGATCATTTGTTTCACAAAGTAGGCTATATCGATGCATTTCGTGAAGTTAATACAAAGGAAGATCAATATACATGGTGGTCTAATCGAGGGAAGGCTTGGGAGAAAAATGTAGGATGGCGCATTGACTATCAGATACTTTCCCCTAGATTTTTTGGGGTACCAAGCTCCACAAGGATCTATACAGCAAAGAGATTTTCGGATCACGCCCCATTAATTATTGATTATGATTTGAAAAATGAAAGAAACAAAAACATTTAGTAGCTGGAAGTCAGCGTTATCCATTTACAAAGATCGCGCTGTCCTAGCGATGCTTTTTTTTGGTTTTTCTGCTGGTCTGCCTTATTTGCTTGTCTTTACAACCACCTCTGCATGGTTACGTACAGAGGGGGTTACCAGGACTGCTATAGGTTTTTTTAGCTGGGCGGCCCTCACATATGGTTTTAAATTTATTTGGGCACCACTGGTAGATCATCTGAGGCTTCCAATTTTGTATGATATATTTGGGAGAAGACGGAGTTGGATTTTTCTTGCACAAATATTTATTGCTGCAGGTATTTTTTTAATGGCAGCCACGGGACCTACTTTTGGTCTAACATTATTCGCTCTTTTCGTATTAATTGTTTCTTTTGCTTCAGCAACACAGGATGTTGCTATCGATGCCTGGAGAATCGAATCTGCCCCCCTAGAATTACAAGGTGGTATGAGCGCTGCTTACCAATTTGGTTATCGCATTGCACTCATAGTATCTGGAGCAGGAGCTTTATACATGGCTGACTATTCTAGCTGGCATACGTCTTATTTGATTATGGCGAGCTTAATGAGCATTGGATTTGTCACGACGTTTATTGTTTCAGAGCCGGATACTTCAGCTATAAAACCGTTAGGTAAAAACTGGTTAAAAAATGCAGTCATAAGCCCATTTATAGATTTTTTTCAGCGACACAAGTCC
>Ga0315338_1002236_pt1 | contig 19906 bp, 15 predicted proteins | sample ASW8metaG_FD_204518 | JGI IMG/M metagenome (GOLD analysis project Ga0315338, IMG submission 204518) | Ammonia-oxidizing marine archaeal communities from Monterey Bay, California, United States - ASW #8 | ecosystem: Environmental > Aquatic > Marine > Coastal | place: USA: California | collected... | reverse complement strand
CGGGCGTGATCCGCTCGGGCTCTCCGGCGCCGTCCAGCCGCACCCGGTAGAGATACTTCTGAGTAGCGTTGTCGGGAGACGCGGAGTAGTAGAACCACTCTTCCGCTTCAGCCACCACGCCGCGCTCGATAATGTCGAACGAGCCGGGCGTCAGAAGGGTCTGTTGATCGCCGCCGCGCGAGTAGACGTAAGCATGCCGCCAGCCGTCGGCTTCGCTGAGCACGAGGAATGCGCGGCCGTCGCGGATCCACTCAAGCCCGGCGTTGGTCCGGTAGCTAGCGATGACCCAGGAAGGATCGGATTCGTGGAAGATGCGGGTGATCGCACCGATACGAACGTTGGCGACGAGGAATTCGCGCTCGTCGCGGAAGCGGCTCAGCTTCTCGATCAGCAGCTCGTTGGAGTTTCCGGCCCAGCCGACCTCTCCGAGATAGAAGCCCTCTGCCGGCGTGGCGATGGAAAGCCAGCGCGTCTCGCCGCCCTGGGCGTCGACGACGCCGACACGCAGCGCAGGAATGGTCTCGCCAACCCTGGCGAAGCGGACTTCTCTGGCCTCTGGATACGACGGATCGCTCGGGACGAGCATCGACCTGAGTCGAACATCGGACCTGTCAGTCTCTACGAAGGCGATCCACTCTCCATCGGGACTCCAGGTCGCACTACCGTTCGAAACCGCGCCAGCGACGCCGGTCTTCGTGACGGCAATCGTCCGATCACTGCGCAGATCGTAGACGTGCAGATTCCCCTGCTCAACGTAAAGGATGCGCTGGCCGTCGGGAGAAATGCGGTTCGACCCGCCAGCGACCACCCTGCGAAGAGTCCCCGACGCCCGTTCCAACTTCCAGTACTCGTCGACGTGGCCTTCGGGATCGTTCCTGCTCGTCTGCAACAGCAACCAGCTCTCGTCCGGTGAGAACGTGTAGCTCTCGACCGCAAGGGGCTCGGTACCGCCGGGAGGAATGAGCTGTGCCAGGGAGACCAGCACGGTACGCTGGCCGCTAGTTGCATCGTAGGTTACGAGCTCACGTTCGTTCGCCCCGGCCGGTGCTTCCAGCGCCGTGTAGCCAGAGCCATCCGGGAGCCAGGGCTCCCGAAAGGACCGGGCATCGAGCTCGCCTCGTTCGTAAATGCCCCGGAGCCTCGCTTCGGCCTCCGCAGGAACCTGTGCCGACACGTGGGCGGAATGGAGCATGAAGAGGACTGCGAACCCGGCGACACGAAGGCACGGCACGATCATCTTTTTCGACATGTTTCCATGCTCCTATCGAGTCATGTGACCGCCTGTCGACGTCACCTGATCTGAGTACCTACTTGGATGCCGGAACTCTACGCCGATGGTGGCGGAGTTTCGCGGGAAACCGTCGCCTGACGTTACGCGTGGCGCGTGTGCCAGTCGCTGTGTATAGCAAATCCTTAGGTCGAATAGTGAAACGCGTTCAGATTTGCTCAAGAAAGTGGCGAATCTTGGCCTTGGTCAATAACAAACCACTCAATTTCCTGTCGCCGTAGACCAACGCTGGAATCGATTTAACACCTGCTTCCATAGCACGGTCGCGATTGGCGCGAAATCCTACTTTGTCGACTTTGATATCAGGGAAGTCTTTTACCACGCTGGCAAGCGCACGGCCTGCTAGTTGACAACGCAGTCAGAGAACATCATGAAAGTAGGTCAAGGTCTTCATCGTGGTCATCCTATCCCACATGTAATTGAGGAAATTCGATCTTGCTAAAGATCGCTATTCGGCACCTTATTCTATGCTGTTGGGTACAGTTATTCGCTGGTAGCTGTCGCAGGCGTTCTCCCGCTTATCGTGGTCGACCCGCAACCTCTACGAGCAGTGAAAGTTCATTGGGGATGGCGGGGAATTAGTATCCGATCCACCGGTTCACCAAGGCAACAGCGAAAAAAGCTGCAATGAGAATTATTACTGTGAGCCACAATCTCCATTTCGTTTCGTTAGTCATGGCTATTCTCGCTCCTTCATCTGAGCCCGAACCCGTTCTCGGAGCAGCTGTTCCTGCCTCGACTTTATCGAATCCGCCAGCCGTTTACCGGCCCGGCGTTGAAGAACACCTCTGGCGTCACCACACCGTCGCGCTTGAATACCATGCCGTCCTTCATCACAAACTGGACGTCGCGCAGAGCATCAATGTCCTCCAGCGGGTTGCCCGGAACGGCGATCATGTCGGCGGCCATGCCCGGCCTGATCGGGCCACGTTGGTCGTAGGTTTCGGCGCACTTGTAGCCGTTGATCGTCATGATCTCCAAGATCTTGGCGTCGGGAATGCCGGCCGCTTGCCAGGTCTTGATGAAATCGATAACCAGCTCGCCACGCGTCATGCCCGGGATGTAGTAGTCGGCATCGGTTGAGAAGGTCAGATTGACGCCATTATCGTAGGCGTTGCGCAAGAGCTCGACGCGACGCTCGAAGGCCGCCTGGCTGGTTCTGCTCCACGCCGTGGCCGGCGTCTCGGTGCCGGCCCGGAAAATGCCTTTCTCCGCCATCATTTTGTGGAGCTCGTCGTCGAGCGGTCCGTCGTGGGCAAGCGACCATAGCCCGGCCTCGATGGCGCGACGCGCGCCCTCCTGCGTCTGGATGTGTCCCTCGACCTTCATTCCAGCGTTGGCAGCCTCGGCGACGAACAGCTTCATGTCCTCGACGCTGTAGCCGTAGGGCTTGCAGTCGACGCAGATCTTGATGACCTTGGCCCCGAACAGGATGTTCTGGCGCACCGCTTTGACGATTTCGTCGTGGGTGTCGGCATCGAGGTACTCTGGGTACACGATTTTGTGGTCCAACGCCATCTCCGGTGTTGGCCAAAACTGCCCACCCATGCCGCCGATGATGAGCCCGGAATTGATGATCGTCGGGCCCGGGATCCAACCTTGCTCGATGGCGACGCGCAGCGCGGTGTCGGCGTAGTTGCCGTTGTTGCCCATGTCGCGGACGATCGTGAACCCGGCCGACAGCATCTGCATACCGTTTGATGCGGCCTGGATGGCGCGCAGCGGCGTCGAATCAAGAACGTACGTCAGGTAATAGAAGTTGTTCTCCGGCTCCATCTTGTATGTAAGCGCCAAGTGGTTATGGGTGTCGACCAACCCGGGTGACACGGTGAGGTTGGACAAGTCGATGACCTCGGCACCGGCGGGAATCGGCACATCGGCGCCCACCGCCGTGATTTGCCCGCCTTGCACGAGGATGATCTGATTAACCGCCGTCGTCCCGGTTTCCGGCTCGACCAAACGGCCCGCGCGGATGGCAGTGATTGCTTCCTGCTGCGCGGAGACACCCGCCGGTGGCAGAGCAATGGTTAAGGCACAGCAGAAAATGGCGGCGCGACGGGACATCACGGGCCGTGAACATCGCATGGGGGCAGCCTCCGGTTACGGGTCGAAAGAGGCCCGAGCCTATCAAAGCCGGGGGCAGGGTGTCGAACTCCCTCCAGGCAGCGACTAACTTCCCGGATGTTCTGATCGATCCAGGTGTCGAGCATCCCTGCTCGACCTTGATCACAACATCCTATGCCGATGGTTAGTGCTCGGGCGAGCGCCAAACTACGTTGCCGTTAGCGTCGCTGTAGAAGAATCCGTCAACATAGAACTGGGCGCGTGTGACGCGGTTCTCGTCGAGGTAGGCGATGGTCTTGTCGCTCACCAGGGCGCGGAGGGTGCCGTTCCCGTCGATGGCATGAAACGCTCCAGCCCGTATCACCTCCGGTATCTGCTCAGGCATCACGGCACCGATCAAAGGCACCGCTGCCAGTACCAGAAGCAACGCTCCCACCGTCAGCTTCAGTCGCCGGTTGTCTTGCTCTAGCTTGTCGAGTCTGGCATCCACTACGGTCGCTTTATTCATCGTTGCCCCTCCGTTTTGAGCCCTCTTGATGGAGTGTCAATCCTTCCTTTTCCATTACTTATCTTCTCCGGCCAAGACAAACCGAGCTCTCTATGCTCCCCTTCATGGTGTGATATCGGCGCGATAGTTGCGCAGGAATACTAGCGTTCGGGCCGCTTCTTCCATGTCGGCTGCGTTGTAGCGTACTGCGTGGGCGTCGATGCGTTCGAATATCGGGAGGTATGCGAGGATCTGACTCGGCTGGTAGTGCTTGAAGCGCACCGTAATGTCTACCGGCGTCTGCACAAGGTAGGGGTCCATCTCGCCGGCCAGTAACCGCTGCACTGCACGTTCGGCAGTCTGGCGAATAGCAGCCTGTCCCGCCTTTGGAGTCAGTGTAGTGGCTGAGTGAAACGAGTGGGCCCACTTGACCACAGCCGTCTCGATATCTCCTAGTCGCACTTTCGCCTCGGCGGCGGTGGCATCATCGCCCGAAACCATAATCACTGGCACACCGAAGTTACCTGCAACCGCAGCGTTCCAAATGGTCTCGTTGGAAGAGTAGTCGTTGATGCGGATGTCTGTGAGGGTGGCACTGGACATGGTGTGTGCCCGTACGCCCTCGGGATTTGTGGTGCCGGCGTGATAGCCGATGAAAATTGCACCATCGAAGCTAGCGTCAATGCCCTCCATCATAGTCAGCGCACGTGGCCAGGACCTCACAATCTTCACATCCTCGCCGAAGCGATCAATCAAGAGGTTCTGGCCGTTGCCGTGCGAATCGCTTACTAGGATCTCACCGGCTCCCGCCGCTCGGGCACCCTCGATAGCTGCCAGGACCTCGCCAGTCATAAACTCGCGGAACCGAGCGTACTCGAAACCGTCTGGCCCCAGTTGCTCGCCCGTAACCACCCCCGTGACCCCCTCGAAATCAGCGGAAATGTAAATCTTCGGCCCTTCCTGCTGGGACGAAGGACTCCCGCTGGCCGTTGAACCGACCAAGGAGATGGGTACCATCGTCAAGACAGCGGCCATTCGCAGTGCACCTCTCATCGGGCACGCTCCTCTCGCAAGATGTATACGGACTTGGTAATTTCGACCAGTTGGTTCTTGCTCATATTTTTTCTCCTGTTCATCGATATAGAGCGTAATCTACCCACTGGATGGATCGGTGAGCCTGATTCCTATTTGTTCGGCAATGGCGCGCGTCAACATGCAATTCCTTCAGCGAATGATGTGCCACTGATCGTCAGGCTGGGCGCGATCCAGATACTTCAGCCCATCCTCGGCGAACACTGCGATCTGACCGATGCCTAGCTCTACCCCTCTATCACCCCAGCCCGCGACTGCCACGCGTGTATGTGGTTCGAAGGCATACAACGTGTTGTAGTTCAGTGTGTGCTCGTTGCTCACGACTTTGTGGAGTTTGTAGCCGGAACCCGAGCCTAAGCCCGAAACCCAGGTTCCTCGAGAGAACATTAGGCCATTGACCGTGAAGCGACGCAGGAACATTGGGGGAGGATGAAAGCCGAGATTGGAATCGATGACCCCTTCTTCCCGTAGGATCTGCGCAGCAGCACGCTCGATTTCAATGCCGGTTCGTCCATATTGAAACTCGGCAGCAAAGCGATCTTGCATCCGGTTGACGATTCTAAGGGCTTCCTTCAACTCCTCCGGAACGTCAGTCTCCCCTTCTTCCAGCACGTAAGCATGCTGGTGCGAGTCGGTTACCATGCCAAGTAGCATGATGTCGGAGTCGAGGCTGACGATGTCGCCGCGCCGAATCGTTGGGTTCATTCCGTTATCAGAACGGCCGCCGTTGCGGAAGAACTCTGGCGAGTCCTCAGCGGCGTACTTCTCGATGTTGGCCGGCTTGCGCTGGATCCCTATCGTAGGGTGGTTTTCCTTCTCGATGTGCAGATCCAGCATCCTATGGCGGAACCACCAGTTGAGGTCCTCGACCGTCGTGACATCGGGGATGATGGCTTTGTTCGAGAATCCTTCGGCAATAAGGTCGTTGGCCACGCCCTGTACGTAGCGGTAGACGCTGATCTGCTCGGGCCCCATTGTCTCCAGCCAACGCACACCGAGGGCCCAGGAATTAATGGCACGAGAGGCGTACTCTCCTAGCACCTTTAGCATCGGCTCATTGTTAGTCGCGCTGACGGCAATTGTCCGTGGATCTCGGGCCCGCACTAACTCACCGATGTGGGCATAATCGCGCGGTTGCACGTACTCGATTTTCTCTCCGGTGTCGAAAAAGAGAAGAAATTCGGGGATCCGCGAGCCTTCTTCATATTGGCTCGCTAGCACCATGCCTTCATGGTTAGCCGGCAAAAGGGAGGTATAGAATGGCCCTTCCTTGTAGGAGGTTTGTCTGTACTCTGGCTGTTCGTCGCTGCGTACGATCCACATGTCGACGCCCTGTTCCCGCATGATCGCCGGCAGCACATTTCCCTTTTTCCAGTCCCAGAAGTGCTGCATGATCTGAACCCGTTCGCGCATGGGAATCACTTTTTGAATGTCTTGGCCAGCATTGGGCCCACGCTGTGCGAGCAGGTCGCTGGAAGTGACGAACATGGAAATCACGGTTACGGCCACCAGACAAAATCGCGTCATCTTATGCCTTCCTTAAGGTCTGACTCCCAACCCATTTCTTTAAAGAACTCCTCGCGTGCTGGAAACAGAAACGAGAGGATCTCGAACAATTCTGGGTCGACCATTTTGAAATTCTCAGGGGTTAGTGGCGTCCCGTTGAAGGAGCGCCGCTGATGCGCACCGTAGAAAATGTCGAGGCCGTATGCAAGATACTCGTCGGCATAAGAATCAGCGGGCAGTCCGTCCTGAGGCCTGTAGAAACCGCGTTCCATGGCGGCTTGAGTTGCTCGTTCAAGGCGTGCCTGGACTTCAGGGTAGGCTGGCATGATCCCCCCGCGATGAATTAGGTGTGTGATCTCCTCGACTGATGCATCGCGACGGAGGCCCTCTGGTCCGCCGAGCCTTAGGTAGTCGGGAATAATTTCTTCATCCTCGAGGTCCTGGCTCCTTATGCCCAGGGCGCGCCGGTGCATGTAATAGCTGATCGAAGTATTCCTCTCCTCAAAGGTATAAAAGAGCGTCATCACCGCTTGTCGTTGTTTGACGTATTCAGTGATGCTCCCCGAGCCTTGGCGGTCCTTGAGTAGTAAAGCGTTGGCGATGTTAGCGGCGTATTCGATTTTGGCGGGATCAACACGCTCCGTCGCCCAGAAGGTCACTGCGGGCGTCTCGATGCGTTGGGTGAAGATGTCCAGAGCGTTTTCCGCTTTGGGTGTTTCTTCTAGGGCGATGATTATTAACACTTGTTCCATGAAGCCGTCTTCGTTCGTAGCTCTGACCTCAGCGTAGTAGTGGGCTGGATACGACGCTGGTTGTGCTTTCAGGGTCAGGACACCATCGCTGGCATTGATTGCCACGATCTCCGTCGCGTCAAGCTGTCCTTCTCTCAGGTAATTGCGTCGGTCGCCGCCCGGTATCGGTTGAACCAGGCTCCAGGTGACCTTCTTGGGGTTCGGGAAAATAAGCTCAATTCTGCCAACCTCCGCCCCGATCACTGTTTCAGGAGTAACAAGAAAGCGATCGAATTCATCCGTGAGTATGGGCTTTTGTTTTGACCCCACTCCACCAAATGGGACGGCGAAAGCGAATGAGACAATTAAAATTGCGACTTTGAGAATCATCTTTCTTACCTCTCTTTTGGGCCTGTCTCTGGTGCATTAGGTATACCGCCGAGCCAGCGGGCTGCTCGGCGGCCCTGGTCAATCCCTGTAACTGCGGACTTTGAGAAAGCAACTCCATGAAGGCCATTTCCGGCTAAGAACAACCCTGGTGTGCGCTCAAGAGCGGCTTCAATTCGGGCCACTCTTAATGGATGTCCGAGATCATATTGCGGAATCGCGAACGGCCATTTAGTTACTTCGGAGAGTATAGGCAAGGACGTCAGCCCGAATATCCTCGATAATTCGTCGCTGACTAGTTCGATTAGGGAGTCATCATCGAGTTCGGCAACGTGGGGGTCCACACTACCGCCGAGCATGGCACGCAGTAAAACATGGTCTTTAGGGCTTCTTCCGGGAAACAATTGCGAGTCCCAGATGCACCCGAGTGTTCGGTAACCTTGGTCCCGGGGAATCAACACGCCGAAGCCTGTTGGAAAGTTTAAGGCTGCTTGAGGTTGGAAACCCAAGGCCACCACGACGACGGGGGGAGTTGTGATCTCACGCAAAGCCATAGCTACTTCCGGAGCGACTTCCTTGACCGCGTCGGCGTTTGCAAACGCTTCACCAGCGGCAACCACCGCGTTTGCTTCGATTGGAGAATCAACACCATCAATGAGCAAGCGGTAGCGTGGCGGTCGTCGATCGCTGCTTCCGTATGCTGTCGTAATAGCTTCGATTTTCCGTACTTTGGTATCACAACGCACCGTGAACTTGTCACTTTCGGCAAGTGCGACGGCCACCGATTGCAATCCTCGCCGGAAAGAAACTAGTTTCCCCGAAAGCCCACCCTTAGGATCTTCATTGCTTTGGCCCTTCCGGCGGCTGGCGATCATGCCTCGAATCAAAGAGCCGTGGTTACGCTCTAGTGCCACCAGGTTCGGGAAGGAAGCGCTTACTGAAAGCTGGCGAGCATCACCAGCGAAGACGCCAAGCACCATCGGTGCGATTAACTTGTTTGCCGCTGCGACTCCTAGTCGACGACTTGCAAAATCCCAGATGCTTTCTAACTCGACACGTTCTGGGTTAGCCCTAGGGATGAAGGGTTCCGCCATCATTCGCAATATTCCTATGGGACCGATGATTCGTGAGCGGGCGAATGCCAGCGGGTGTGTTTTTATCTCCCGAAGTCGGCTGTGCAATAGGTATCTTCGTGCTGCAGCATCGTTTGCCTGCACTTTTTCGTGCAAAATCCCGTTTTGTTCCAACAACTTGTTGAACTCAGGCTCGTTGTCGAGATACCCCGTCGGGCCCGCTTCAATCAGCCAACCATCGCGCTTCACGGTGCGCGCTTTACCACCAACCCTCGAGTTCGCTTCGAGCACGAGGATTTCGAACCCATCCGCAGCCTTGCTTCTATACTGAGCGGCTTCATGAGCCGCACATAGGCCGGAAATGCCGGCGCCAATGATGACTAGACGCTTCATTGTTTCACCACGGACTATCTAAACAGTACGGCTAAAGACAGGCTTTTCTGGGTCTTGTTTCTCGCGCAGGTAACGATCGAAACACATCGCCAGGTTGCGAACGAATAGCTCTCCTACCGGAGTAACAACGATGGCTTGGGAGCCAACTTTCACCATTCCGTTCACCTCGTGCTCCCCAAGTGCTGCGAGGTCCTCAGCGAAGTACTCTTGGAATGTGATGCCGTGGCGGGCTTCAATGGCCGCGAACTCGACATGGAAATTACACATAAGCTCGTGAATGACGTCGCGGCGTACATCGTCATCTGCACTACGGGCGATACCTCGGTAAACCGGTAGCCTCCCCGCTTCGATTGCCTCTCCATAGCTGCTGAGTTTTTTCTCATTCTGCGTATATGAGCCTTGCACATCGCCAATCGCCGAGGTCCCTAAGCCAATCACGTCCCCTGCAGGAATTACCGAATAGCCTTGAAAGTTACGTCTTAGACGATGTTCCTTCCGAGCTCGAAATAGTTCATCGTCAGGCTTCGCAAAGTGGTCCATGCCTATGGGCTCGTAACCTGCCTGTAACAGCTTCTCTCGAGCAACGGCGAACAACTCGAGCTTGAGATCACGTCCTGGCAAGTTGTCCTGCGAGATCTGATTTTGGTGCGCTCGCATCCAGGGAACCAACGCGAATGAGTAAACGGCTAGCCGGTCGACTCCCATGTTGATGACTTGGTCCACGGCCCGAGCGAACGAGTCAGAGCTTTGAAACGGAAGGCCATAAATAAGGTCGACATTAATCCCACGGAAACCCTTGCGCCGAGCGTATTGGATTAGTTCCTCGGTCTCCTTTACCGATTGAACTCGATTGATGGACTCTTGAACCTCAGGAGTGAAGTCCTGCACACCCATCGACACACGGTTGAAGCCACGCTCTCCGAGAACATCAAGATGCTCATAAGTAGTCACCCTAGGGTCAACCTCGACGGCGAGCTCTGCATCATGACAGCGTTCAAAGCGGTCGAATAAGTGGTCTAGGAGTTCGGCGAGGTCGTTTGGCTTGTGATAGGTGGGCGTGCCGCCGCCTAGATGGAGTTGGGACACTTTTCGTCGCCGCGGCAAGTGTTTTGCGACCAAACTGATTTCGCGACGGAGAAGATCAAGATACGGAACCGTCTTCTCATAGTGCGGGGTGATGATGACGTGGCAAGCACAGAACAAGCAGCGTTCTTCACAAAACGGCAGGTGGATGTAGATCGACAACGGCTCAGAATCACGTTTATTGGCGGCTGCCAAAAGGTTGGTATAGATAGCGTCATCAAGATTCTCTTGGAACTCCACCGCAGTGGGGTAGCTCGTATACCTCGGACCTTGACGGTCATAGCGGCGCATCAACTCGGTGGTTACTGCCGGTGAAAGTAACTGGGTGATGGCATCTTCCGTATTGGTATTATTCTTCGCCATTTATTGCTAAACCTCTTCACCGGCTGATGCTGAAGTGCGAGAACATTCCTGCACTTCGCTGTGAACGACTCCGATCAATGCCTCGACGCTTTCCATGGGAGTTTGTGGGAGGATCCCGTGCCCCAAGTTCACGATGTGCCCAACGGGTGGAATGTCTTGCAACAACCGGCGAGCCGCCCGTGATGTCGACTCGGGCCCCGCGAGCAGGATTGCCGGGTCAAGATTTCCTTGCAGAATCTTTTGAGGTCCCAATGACTGACGTAACTCGGCCATGTCAACTCGCCAGTCCACGGAGAAACCATCGGCCGCTAAAGTGGTCATTTCTGCCAGAAGATGTGGCGCATTTTGCATGAACAATATGCATGGCACCCCGAGTTGCCCCACGTTCTCAAGAAGGTTCTCCAAGTGTGGTTTTACAAGTAACGACCAATCCGAAACCGATAGCACGCCCGACCAAGTTTCGAAGATCTGTACGGCATCGACGCCTGATTCCACCTGCCCCCTCAAGTAGGAGCCAGATAACGCTGTGAGCCGCTCAAGAAGCTCGGTCAACACCCTCGGTTTATCGATGGCGAGCGCTCTCAGTGCCGGAAAGTCGCGTACCCCCCGACCTTGTACGAGATATGCCGCAAGTGTCCAAGGTCCACCTGCAAACCCAAGTACTGGAACACGGCCAGAAAGTTCCTTCTTGACCAATCGAACCGTTTCCATGACCGTCGGGGCGATTTCGTCCTGGGTAGGTATCGATAATGCCTGGACCGCAGCTTTTGACCGTAGAGGTTTGCTGATCACGGGACCAGGAGCAAACTCGACGTTGATACCAAGCGCACTGATTGGACTCATGATGTCAGCGAAAACAATGGCGGCATCGAGCGGGAACCGGTTAATCGGCATTAGCGTTACTTCGGTCGCTAAATCGGGACGGGCGCACAGCTCTTCGAAGGAAAAACGCTCGCGAAGCGCGCGGTACTCGGGAAGATAGCGACCAGCTTGTCGCATGATCCACAGTGGTCTTCGTTCTGTGTTCTGTCCCCGAAGGGTGCGCAAGAGGAGATCGTTCATGGCGGTCACATTTTATCGAGCGCAGCTGAAATGCTGTTGCACAGGTGCTGCAGGTGTTTTTCTTCGTGAGCTAACGACAAGAACCCTACTTCGTAACTTGAGGGCGCGAGGTAAACGCCATTTTCGAGCATGAGGTGGAAGAAGCGACGGTAGTTCTTGGCGGCACACGGTTCGATTGCGTCAGCGCGGCGGGGTGCCGCTCCGCCTTGAAATGCAAGCCAAAAGACCGAAGCGCAGCGGACTAGCTGAACCGGTGTCTTTGAAGCCTCCAGAATTGGAGTCAACATTGTTTCTAGTTTCTTGCCAGCAGTTTCTAGCTTCTGCCAGCCTTGCTCACGCTTGAGAGTGCGGAGGGTCTCGAGGCCCGCTGCCATTGCCACTGGGTTGCCCGAAAGCGTTCCTGCCTGGTAGACGGGCCCTTCGGGGGCGAGGTTGTCCATTATGGTTCCAGCTCCCCCGAACCCGCCTACAGGTAGCCCACCACCGATTACTTTGCCGAAAGTGGCTAGGTCTGGCGTGATTCCGAATAACTCTGCGGCGCCTCCTGCCCCTACTCGAAAACCGCTAATGACTTCATCGAATAGAAGAAGTGCTCCGTGTTTTTGTGTGAGATTGCGTAGCTTTCTGAGAAAGGCCTCACGCTGCAGGAGCAGACCGTTATTGGCCGGTATCGGTTCGACAATTACTGCCGCGATGCTGTCACCCTCTTGGAGGAACAGGGTTTCGAGCGCCTCATCATCGTCAAGCGGTAAAATGCGCGTTTGCGAGGCGAACGATTCGGGCACCCCCGCTGAGTCTGGCTGGCCGAATGTTGCCAAACCGGAACCGGCGGCAACTAAAAGATGGTCAGCGTGGCCATGATAGCAACCCGAGAATTTAACAATCACATCTCGGCCGGTCACCCCGCGGGCCAAACGAATTGCGCTCATTGTTGCCTCTGTCCCAGAGGAGACAAAGCGGACCTTTTCAAGTCCTGGGTATAGTGAAGCGACTGTCTCGGCAAGTTCGATCTCTAGCTCGCAGAGAGCACCATACGTCGTCCCCCGTTCAGCAGCTTGATGGACTGCTTCGACAATTGCCTGGTGAGCATGACCGAGGATCAGAGGACCCCAAGAACATACGAAATCGATGTAGGTTTGGCCGTCCACATCCTCGATAAGTGCACCTCGACCGGACCGGATTACGATGGGCTCACCACCGACGGCATTGAAAGCTCGCACCGGGGAGTTAACCCCGCCGGGGAGACACTCTTTCGCACGCTTGAACCAAGCTGCTGACGTTACTCGTGGCTGTGCGGATCTTTCTGTCATAGCCACCCACGCTCTAACGCTTCCCGCGAATGGTAAGTGATAATTAAGTCGGCCCCAGCTCTAGTCATGGCAACCAGGTTCTCGCGGACTACGGCTGCCTCATCCAACCAACCGCGGGCTGCTGCTGCCTTCACCGCAGAGTATTCGCCTGAAACGTTGTACGTAGCCAAGGGCAATCTGGTTTCCTCGCGTACAGCACGGACGACATCGAGGTATGCAAGAGCCGGTTTCACCATCAGCATGTCGGCCCCTTCTTGTTCGTCCAAATAAGCCTCGCGAATTGCCTCGCGAACATTGGCCGGGTCCATCTGGTACGCCTTACGGTCTCCAGTAGCTGGGGTCGACTCTGCAGCATCTCGAAAAGGGCCGTAGTATGCCGAGGCGTACTTCGCTGCGTAAGACAGGATTCCGACATCTCCATAGTCGGCTTCATCAAGCCCTCTTCGTATAGCCGCTACTCGCCCGTCCATCATGTCGGACGGAGCGACCAAGTCGGCCCCTGCTCCAGCGTGCGCCAGAGCAATGTCCTTCAGCAATGGGAGAGTCTCATCGTTGATTACTTTGCCATCGCGCAATACACCACAATGCCCATGCGACGTGTAGGCACATAGGCACACGTCCGTGATCACCACGATCTCGTCCCCAGCCCTTTGTTTAAGAGTCTCGACCGCTCGTGCTACCGCACTACTTGGAGAGCTTGCTGGCGTGCCTCGTTCATTTTTCTTCCCATCCTCCGGCGTGCCAAACAGAAGCACGGCGCGAATACCGAGGTCGGCATCAGCCAGCACACGTTCTGCCAGATTCTTGACTCCATATCTTGAAATCCCGGGCATCGACTCAACGGGGTCCTCAGCGCGATCCGTGGGAAGAACAAAATGTGGCATAACTAACTGCTCAGCGGAAACACGACTCTCACGCACCAAAGCTCGCAGTCGTTCCGTTGTGCGGAGTCGTCTAGGGCGCTTAGTAAGTTGTCCGGAGACTTCGCTGGAATCAATCGTCATGGAATTGCCTCAATCATGCCTTCGAGGTCACGCCCGGCTGCTTCGCCGTCGACATGCAAACCGGCTTCATGCGCGGCGCGTGTCGTCGATGGTCCGATGGTAATGATTTGAACTTTCTTAGGAACATGTGTCCTTGCCAACAAACCCGCTACTGCCGAAGGACTCGCCAAAAAGATGGTGTCAACGTCCATGTTGGTGATGTCCCCACGTGGTTCCTCGGCCTGTGCCACAAGCGTTCGGTAAACAGCTATGTGTGACATTTCTATTCCCAAGGGCTGAAGCACTTCTTCGAAATCAGGGTTCGGCTTTTCCGCCCCAGCAGAGACCACCCGAACCAACCGACGGTCATCGTCCGTCAAACATTCTGCGAGCGTCTTTGCGAGGGTTCGGATCGTGCCACCCTCTCCGATGAGGTCAACGTGGCCAAGCTCCTGTTTGGCAGCAGCCGCAGTTGTTCTTCCGACTGCTGCGATTGAAACTTCTGCCACTGCCCGTAACCCAGCCAGCGCGGCAACTCCACGGACACCTCGTACTGAAGATACAATCAGCCAATCAGCGTCGCCGAGGGCAGCTACAAGTTTATCGGCGGTTGCTTCATCTCGAATCTCCTGGCCTTCTATACACGGGAAAATCACGGCGCGGGCGCCTCGTTCGGCAAGGTCGACAGCCCACGCTTCGGCATCTTCACGAGCCCGGGTTAGTAGCACGGTAAGCCCATTGACATCGCCCACGCTCATGCCTCCAAACTGGTGTCATCGATAGGCGTCTCAGGCAAAGCGTGAGAGAGCTGCCCCCAGAGGGCAGCAGCCAGCTCTTCGGGATTCTTTGACCGACCACTTTCCCGAATAAGCCCACCATCGGATTCAAGCACCGACATCAGCTCCAAGTCCCCACCATCTAACCGATGACACCAGGCGCCGAACGGCAAGTTGCAGCCTCCGTCAACTAGTCGCAGGAGTTCGCGCTCTGCCCGCACCGGGCCCGAAGTGCTGACGTCATGCAACGGGAATACCGCGTCGATCACCCGGTCTCCCTCACGGCACTGGAGAGCGAGGGCACCTTGGGCAGGTGCAGGCACGAAAACAGAGGGGTCGAGGCGAAGGTTTACGAAGCGGTCCAGGTTCAGGGAAGGGGCATCTTGCTGATGCCCGAGTCGAATCAGCCCTGCGGCGGCCAGGACGATTGCGTCATATTGCCCCTCGAGGAGTTTAGCCAAGCGGGTGGGAACGTTGCCGCGGATGGGCACGATCTGCAAATCAGGGCGAAATGACCGTAACAAGGCTCGCCGACGTTCGGACGAAGTTCCAACGACAGCATTTTTCTTCAATGCAAGGTCGAATTCGAGTTCCAACCCAGAAGGACTGGGGGCTGGCTGCCCATCGCCACGCATAATCAAGCAATCCTCCGGGGTAAGCCTCTCAGGGATGGCTGCAACCACCAGTCCTTCTGGGCCCTGAGAAGGAAGATCCTTGTAACTGTGGACGGCCAAATCGATCTCCTCCTCGAGAAGGGCCGTTTCAATTTCGCGAACAAAAACTCCCGGAGGACCAATCTCTGCAAAACACCGATCCTGATCTAGATCGCCGGCCGTTTGGATGATAACGAGTTTCGTCTCGTGGCCAAGGTCAGAGAGCGCCTGAGCTACTTTGTTCGTCTGAGCAAGTGCGAGGGCAGAGCCACGTGAGCCGATATGGATCTTCATAGTGTTATTGGTTTGGCGTCGAGCTCAGTGTCACCTTCCCCAGATGACAATTGGGGGCTGTCTTCTTCCGACAGTCTCTGCTGGAACTCAGCACCCAAGAACTTGTCAACATCAGCAAAAAATGTCGTGGCAACATCTAGTCCTTTGTCACGCACAATGGAGCGCATACCCACAAGCGGTACATGGGCAAGTCGTCGTGCCAGCACACGCGCCCAGCGAGCTACTGCCTCGCGGTCATCCTCACTCAACGTTGAAAGGTCCTTGCGAAACAGGCGCTCAAGTGCAACCCGAGTGGTTTCCTGGTATTTCTGTTGCATTGCTACAAGCATTGGAGACAATGCCTTGTCGACCAGTCGATCGCGCAAATCCGCGAGTGCCCGATCGACCATCGCACGAGCATCGGCGGCAGCGTTGGCACGTTGCTCGCTGTGTTGTCGTCCCTGATCGACAATGTCATTGATGCCAATTCGCTCAACACCGGCTGTGATGGCATCGGCAGCAGCAACATCTGGCGGGTTCGCCATGTCGATGATCAACGGCGGGCGACCCGAGGGTGAACGAGCTGCTAATCGTTCAAGATCGGCAAGCGTGATCACAGGTTCGGGCGCTGCCGTCGCTGCGACCACGACTTCGATCTCGTCGGTACCCTCTCCGAGCGCAGTAAGCGGTCGTGCTACCCCGCCGACACAATCAGCGAGTTCGGTAGCGCGCTCAATCGAGCGGTTAAAAACAATGATCTGGATTCCTTCTCGCGCGAGCTTCTTAGCACATCGCTCTGTCATAGGTGATACGCCAACAACACCGAGAGCTGAGGGGGTTTCTGCGAGGCGCTCGCGAGCACGCAAAATAGCGACTTCTGCTAACGAGACTTTGCCCTTACCGACCTTGGTGGCTCCATGAATTCGTCGAGCCGTCTTGGCGGCTTCTTCGAATACCCATTCGAGACGTGGCCCGACCAGATTGAGCGAGCGCGATAGCTGCAGCGAGTCTCGCATCTGACCACGTATCTCAGTTTCGCCGACCATGGCTGAATCTAACCCAGCGGCTACGTGGAAGACATGTTCTACTGCGCCTTCGCCCACCCACGCTGTCATAGCTCGTTCCGACTCCCCGGTGGTGGGTGTTTGCCCGGTGATTGCGGTGTAGATATGGGGCCGACAAACACTCGGTGAACTACTTTTATTTCCGACGTAAACCACCTCAACCCGATTGCATGTTGCCAGGTAGACGACCTCCTGGAGGTCGGCGCTAGTAGCGATCTTTCGCATTACCTCCGGCCGCTTATCTGCAGGAATCGTGAAGCGGGCTACCTCGTCGACACCTTGGCGGCGCCAGCTCACACTAACCACGCCTATTTTGTCCATATGTCCTTGAAAGTGAGCAAATCCGGGGGGAACAAGGTAGTTGAGGCTATTCGCGTGATCATTACACCGACAAACTAGACGAAATTCTTCCTCAAGTTGTCACAGATTTGTCATTACACCTTTCTAACAACTGGGAAACGCTGCTCGTACAAGACCGGCTAGCAGGGCCGGATGGTCTTCCGGTGCGTTGACTCGGATAAAAGTGTCGCCACCAGCTTCTTTGAATAGTTCGCGCCCTTGAATGCCAATCTCTTCTATGGTTTCGAGGCCGTCCGTCAGAAACCCAGGGGTGACCACCGCGAGACTCCGGATACGTTTTTGGGGCAGCTCCGTGAAAAGATCCGCAGTTGTTGGCTTTAACCATGGTTCGGGTCCAAACTTCGACTGATAACAATGGGTGGCGTGTCCGGGGTCCCAGTTGAGAGCCTTCAGGAGGGCATCAGTTGTTGCCAGGCAGTCGGTACTGTATTGCCTCCGCTCGCGAAGGTCGTAGCGTGTCGGGATCCCGTGGTAAGAAAGTAAAAGATGATCTGGTTCGACCCCAGCCTTTTCAAACGCGCTTCGACAGCAATCGGCCAAGGCGTTAATGAATCCTGAATCATCCGCTTCTAACGTTACTTCGCGAAGGTTCGTCGAAATTCCTAGCGTTTCCGCTACGCGATGAGCTTCGAGAAATACCGACTCGGTTGTTGAGCTAGTGCGGTGCGCGTATAGCGGAAGAATTGCCACTTCAGTACCCGAGCTAACTTCTTTACTGAGGGTTCTATAGAGTGAACGGTCGCCGTACCGGTACGCCCATGTTACTTCGAAGTGGTCGTCGGCGATTTTCCTAATTCCTCTTGCGATCTTGCGAGTGCCAACCTCGAGTGGAGATCCTTCCGTTGTCCAGATTGAGCGATAAAGCTCCGCCACTTTACTGGGCCGGCTGTTTAATACAAACCGCCGCAGAATTGGTTGCCATAGCCAACGTGGCAAATCAATAACGCCTGGATCCGACAAGAACTCAAGAAGGAACTTATGCACAGCCGCGGGAGTTGGGGCGTCTGGTGTTCCAAGGTTCACGATGATTAGAAGGCGACGATTTGCTTTATTCATCGTCAAGAAGGGGTAACGAGATTGCCTGAAACCATAATGACCTCCCACCTGCTATTCGCTGCCACCACCATATATAAACGCACATTCCCGCGCTGCGCGAGATGCTTGCGTTCAGATACCCAGAAGAGCTTCCTCTTGGGGCGCTTTCGTGGAAGTTTTGGAGAGGGTATTCGGTGGGTAAACTGGGTTCGGAAGTGTAGAGTCCGCTAAAAGTCGGCAATTTGACAATCCAAATAGACACCTTGGTGAAACGGTGCGCATAGGGGAGAGAACGATGAAAAAGGTTTTGGCATTGAGTGCGATGCTTATATTCGCCACAACCGTGTGTGCGCAGGAACGGCAGGCTAGCGACCCCCGTAACATGGGTGGCGGGAACTGCGAGGCTAATGTGTACAACTGCGTCGACACTCCAAACCCGTTGCCGAATCCGGATACGGTGTGGATTGGAGAAATGACCTGGATGGATGTCCGTGATGCACTGGATGCAGGCAAAACAACGGCCATCATCTCGACCGGAGGCATCGAGCCAAACGGTCCGTGGTTGGCGACCGGCAAGCACCAATATGTTCTTCGCGCCAACTGCGACGCGATCGCGCGCAAATTGGGCGACGCACTCTGTGCCCCTATCATCAAGTTGGTACCCGAGGGTTCCATTGAGCCACAGAGCGGTCACATGACGAGCCCCGGCACGATGAGCGCCCGCGAAGAAACCTTTCGGTCCGTCCTGATTGATGTTGCGCACAGCCTGAAGATGCATGGCTTTGAAAACATTATTTTTATAGGTGATAGCGGCGGGAACCAGGGTGGGCAAAGAGCAGTGGCAGAGCGGCTAAACGCTGAATGGAACGATGTGGTTGTGGCCCATGTGCAGGAGTATTACGACTATGCAGGTGTCACTGCCTACATGGCCAGCCAGGGGCTGGTATCCGAGGGAAACGATGGCTTGCACGACGACCCGGTCATTGCTCTCAACATGTTCTACACGGATCCACGCTCGGTGCGGTACGACGAACGTGTAGCGGCAGGGTTGGCGACTATAAATGGTGTGTCAATTGCTGACCGTGTTGAATCCTTGTCGCTCGCCCGTGAAATCGTGGAGTTTCGTGCCAACCATACAGCCGAAGCTATCGAGAGCGCCATTACTGGTGGTGGTACGGTGTCGGGTCCGGAGCGCGGGGTAGGGACTCCTGGGGGTCGTCGGGGCAGAGGTGGTCGTGGTGCTAGGCGGCCCGAACAGCCTGCCGCTGATCCGCGCACGATGGGCGGCGGAAATTGCCGCGACAACGAATACAACTGCTCTGATACACCCAACCCACTGCCAGCAACAGATAGTGTATGGCTTGAGGAAATGACCTGGATGGACGTCCGGGACGCTTTGATTGCAGGCAAAACGACGGCAATTATCTCTACGGGTGGTATCGAGCCGAACGGCCCGTGGCTGGTGACGGGTAAACACAACTATGTGTTGCGCGCCAACTGTGACGCGATCGCTCGGAAACTTGGCAACGCTGTGTGCGCACCCATTTTTGAGTTGGTTCCTGAGGGTGGTATCGAGCCACAAAGTGGCCACATGCGAAGTCCAGGAACGATAAGTCTTCGCCAGGAGACCTTCGAGGCGATGCTTACCGACGCCGCCCACAGCCTCAAGATGCACGGGTTTAAAAACATCATTTTTATCGGCGATAGTGGTGGGAACCAAAGTGGCATGGCTAATGTTGCAGAAGCACTCTCGGCGCAGTGGGGTGTCGAGGTGGCGGCGATACATATCCCGGAGTACTACAGAACACCTCCCGGCACTCCCAACGTGCTGCGTGATCTTGGCGTAATCACGGATGACATGCCGAACGATGGCATTCACGATGGTGCAGCGATCACGCTCAATATGATGTTGACCGATCCGAG
>Ga0315338_1002234_pt1 | contig 19936 bp, 4 predicted proteins | sample ASW8metaG_FD_204518 | JGI IMG/M metagenome (GOLD analysis project Ga0315338, IMG submission 204518) | Ammonia-oxidizing marine archaeal communities from Monterey Bay, California, United States - ASW #8 | ecosystem: Environmental > Aquatic > Marine > Coastal | place: USA: California | collected... | reverse complement strand
TGTATCTTTTGTCATAAGAACAATTCGTATCCATATTTTCTAATTAAATGTAATTATAATTATTAAATATTTTATTATTTAAAATCAACTCTATATAGTAACATTAGATTTAGATATGTCAACATTGCAAAATGACACAAAAAACATTCTAAGCAAAAAGATACAAAAACAGTTTTTAACACAAATTAGAAACGACGAAATACAACAAAATTTAAGAAGTTCATATGTAAATGTAAACAGTGTAAATAGAAATAAAACTTACAAATTCCAATTTTATTCTTCAACAATTTTATCAGAAAATAATCCAATCTTATTCAACGGTACAAATGAAATTGTAGTGTATCATCCGAATAACAATTTAGACGTAACGAAAAATTATAATGTGATATTAACTGGTATAAAAGGTGACATACAAAATCAGGTTCGTCTAACAACTGTTTGTAATTATCCACTGAGTCTTATAAATTTCAAACAAGATGCGCCTGAAAATATATTTACTATAACCGAATTTACTGAAATTGTTGAAACAACAGGTCATTATACTGTAGAAGATAATTATGTTTATAACAAATCAGATTATTACAAAATTTCACTTAAAAAAATATTAAGCGAAGAACAGACAATACGTTCAGGATACGTTGGAGGTGATAACGTAACAGTTAAAATAATAAAAAAACAAAACGACGTATTTTTAAATCAAAATAAATATAAAATTCAATTACCAAGAACATATAGAAACATTGTGGGAGTACGATTAATTAGTACAGAAATACCAAATATAACAAACACAATAGATATTCACAATAATGAATTAAGAAACAATCGTTTACAATGGATAAATGAAGATGACAAACTAAAAATTGTCGATAAATTTATGGCTACGGACCATACTTTACTGAATAGTTTAAACCATTATAACTATATTAACAGCGAACATGTAAATAGCATCCCTGGAAGAGGTAGCGATAGCGATGGTTCATATACTATCGCAGATTTAAAAGTAATACCTATAAATAGTAATCCTACTGCAAATCAAATAACACATGCAGCATCTATTATAACTGAATTAAATGACAATTCTTCAAAAGAAACAGCATATTATCATTTAACAAATACGAACGTAGATACAAGTGGGACAGTAACTGATGATGCTGGTGTAAGTAAATTTCAAAGCAAAAGCGACATAAATGAAATATACAAACAGAACCGGTATTTTACGCCTAAAAAATTGTTTAAAGATACTTATTTTTTAGAAAATAACTATCATAGTATAGGAAAAACATTAAGTTCCCATATAGAAACATTAATTTCAAATACAAGTGAAGATACTATCCGGAAAACTTTGCCTTGGGAATATAACTATTACAAAATTTACAATTCAAGAGGAAGACAACAAGAAATAGGCACAAATCTTACTTGGAATGATAATAGTAATAATAACAACCCATTACGATATTTAGGTTATCAAGTGTTTGATAATTTAATTGACAATACTCTAGGATACAGCGAAACGCGTTTTCCAACAACATCAACTATATTAACTGAAGTGAATACAGTTAAAAATACTTATATACCTAAAAATCTACTGTATGGAACTGAAATGATTCCACAAGATCCTACAAATGTTTCTGGTATTACATCAACCAACGAATCTACTGTATATCCAATTAATAGTATATTTTTAGATGAAGGTATTTATAATATAGTTCAATTAATGGATGTAATAAGTAATAAATTGAACACATCAAATACCGTACATTTTGATTGGACAATTCGAGATTGGAGAAAATCACTCACTACATCAAACAAATACATATTACAAAGTAATATAGATAAACGTATTTTTGAATTGAATTACGATTTTACAAATAGTATCATAAAATTTCACCAATACAAGTCCATACCATATAACAATTCACTTGAAGGAAAGACAATTGATGAAAAGAAAAATACTGGAATAACCGGGGCTTATTTTATAGTAAATGAAGGATATCCACATTTATGTATTTCAAACGAAGGACATTTATTTAAAAACGGTTCATTTCTTAAAATAAACAATGCAAATGATATTTTTAATATCAATCAAAACAACATTAATAAATTGCATAATATAATAGTTAATCCTACATTTAAAATACATTTACGTTCAATTTTCCCAATTCCACTTGATGTATATTTTAGAAAATCAAATCCAAATGTAAATACAACAACTGCTACTAAATTAGGCATTCATCAAATTGATAGCGGAAATATTTCAAATCGTTACGACAAAAATACACCAGATTCAAATTACAAAATTTTATTAGAAATTTACGGTAGTGATATTTTAAATTTACTAAATAAAGGAACAGTAGATAATATATTAAATTATGTTGGTTCAAAATTATCTCAAAATTACCAAGATCAAAACACATCGTATCCTCCGCCTTCAAATGAGACATTTACTAAATTCAAAAATCACATAACCGAAACAAGTCAAGAAACTATTCACAATCCAGAAAATCCATTTATATTAAACGAATTATTCATTTTATATAGACAAGCATTAGGAGAAAGTGATAAATTAACAATAGGACGAGTAGTGAAAAAAGATGATTATTCTGACTCAAATGGTAATTTTATCTTAGATTTTGAATTATTAACTGGTAGGACAAATTCATTTAAAATAGGTGATATTATCGTTGGAATGGAAAGCAATGCTATTTCTATGATTGTTCCGTATTATTGGAACGAATCAAGATTTCCTTCTAAAAATGAATTAAATGCAGGAATGAGAGAATATTTAATAACAAAAAATAATTTCAATACGCACATACCGGACTTTTATTGGAATGTAGATGGTTCAAAAACAAAAAATGACAACTCAATGGAACAACAATGGTACTTACAAGAGGTATATAATGGAGAGGTAAGTTATAGTATAGATGTGGACACTGTTCCAAATGAGTCAGACATTGCGGGTATTTCAAATGAACTTTTGGAAATTTTGAAACCAGTTAAATTCTCTCTTTTGTCTGGACTTGAAAATAATTTAACGAAAAAATTAGGATTTAAAACAAGCAAGGAAGGAATTGTCAATGAAAGGATATTGACAGATAAAATAAATATAGATTTCAAATTTTCACATTCAAATACGGTTAAAAGTGATATTTTATCAATTAAATCTTCTAAATTTGTGAAAATGTATGATAATAAATGGTCTAATTATTTAATGATTGAATGTTATGACAAAGTTCCATATGAAAAAGGAGATAAAATATATTTTGAAAATCATGTGTTAAATAAGTTCATGGAACAAAATTTCAAAGCAAATGAATTATTAATTAAACGAGTATATCCACTTAAAGATTGGTTTTATAGTATTGAATCACGATATATTCATCACATATTAAGTCTCGGTAAAATAACATTAGGAGCAAATCCATTCACTCTTGTAGATGGTTCTACTGAAATTACAGTAACACACTATGAACATGGATTAAATGTTGGGGATAAAATAACAATAGAAGGTTCTGTTGACGTAAAAGCAAGTCAAGTAACCGCATCAAATATGAATGTAACAACGTCAATAGATCGAATTGTTTCAAAAGATTCTTACGTTATTTCACCGACGATTGATGCTACGCCAGAAACGAGTGCTTCACTTGGAAATAATCCATTTTCTGTAACAAATGGCTCAGATACAATTACTGTTACACATTCATCTCATAGTTTAACTGCTGGAACAAAAATAGTTATATCTGGTTCAAATAATGTATTGTCCAAATATATCACATCTACCAATGTAAATGTCACAACTGAAATAATTAGTGTGACTGATTCAAATACATATACTATAACCCCATCTATAATTGCTACACCTGTGACAAATACGACATTAGGTGCTAATCCTTTTTCTGTAACAAATGGTTCAGATACAATTACTGTAACACATTCAGTTCACGGATTAGTTGCTGGAGACGCAATAACAATTTCAGGTGCTACAGATGTCTTAGCAGACAAAGTAACTGCTGCTAATTTAAATGTTACAACCCCGGTTATAAGCGTTACAGATGCGGACACATATACAATTACACCTTCTATAGCAGCAACACCAACTTCAACAATAGCGGGCGGTGGTTCTTCAGTTGTTGTTTCTAAGACAACTGGCGGTGGTGGTTCAGTTGTTGTATCTCCATATGTATATGGAGGTGGATCTGCCGTAAAAATTACGATTGATTATCCAACTACAACACTTGGAACGAACCCAGTTTCTATAACAAATGGCTCAACTGTAATAACAGTTACTCATACTGCACATGGGTTGCTTGCTGGAGATATTATTACTATAGCTGGGGCAACGACTGTTTTAGCAGATAAAGTTCTTGCTGCTGACTTAAATGTTACAACTCCAATAACAAGCATTTCTGACGCAAATACTTATACTATTACGCCATTATTAACTGCTACACCAGATTCAACTACAACGGGGGGTGGTAGTGCGATTACAATTACACATAATGCTGCTGCAGGTGTAATGCATAAGAAAATAAAAGATATGAAACGTTGGTTTTACCAAAATGTGAATAAATGGACAAATTATAACATTGATTACAAAAATTTTATTATTCGAAATTATTTGTATCCAAGAGTTTTACACGGCGAAACTCAGGTTATAATACACATATCAAAAATTTTATTAAAAGAATCAACTGGAAATGCTCTTTTGTCAACTTTATTTATCCCTGGAATGACACTTACACATAATAGTTCTTTAATAGGATTGAAAGTTCTCGGTATAACAAAAAGAAAACACAAAACCGATGTCTTATACAATGAAGAACCTGTTAAAAATATAAATGACATAAGTAATGGTGATTATTATTATGTATATTTCCAACGATTAAGTACAGTTTCTTTAAGTGGTTTAGATGCCGGTGAAACAGTAACTTATACAGATGCATCAGGTTCAACAAATTTAAGAAGTGCATCCGGAACATTGGTAACTATAGCAGGCGAAAGCGTTCCATATGTGAATGATGCCAGTATAGATTATTTGTATTACTTTTATTTGGCAGATAAAACTATATTAGAGTATAAAACACCAATTACAAAAGAAGAAGAAAACTACATTGAGCAAAATAATATTAATATATCTGACGAACAATTGAAAATTAATCCTTTTTCTGGAAGTAATGATTATCCTTATATATCTAAATTAAGTTATGATCCAAATAATAGTAATATAGAATATGGACAAACAGTGGGTGGAACAACGGCGAATGCTGGTCCGTTTTATCTTACCAATGGATCAAATGTAATCCGCGTAACACATCCATATCATGGATTACAAGAAGGAGATGAAATAACCATAACTGGTGCAACAACTATAATTGCAAGTAGAGTAACAGCATATAATTTAAATGTAACAACTAAAATAACAAAAGTAATCGACGAGACTTATTACAACATTGAACCGACATTAGATGCAACACCAAACTCAACGACGTATGGTGGTGGAGCATTGGTAAAATTGGAATATCGTCCAGAATCTGTTGATGTAAATATAAATGCAATGCCAATATCAGCATTGAATCCAGGAGATAATATTTATATTACAAATCATCAAAAGATGACACCAAAATATTACGAAGAAGGTGATGTAATAGAAGCAGATGAATTATATATGAATCGTCTCAAGGGAAATTATTACGATCAAAATACGAATGCTGTTGTGAATACGACGTTATTAAATCAACGAACGGGAATAAAAAATGGAAATTGTCGTATATTATCTAATTTATGGGCTGGAATGAAAAGCGATAACTACTTTATGAATAAATATTGGCCTGGACGAACTGTATTAACAGACATAGAATGGACAGATGAAATATCAAGAGGATTTCTAAATCAAGGTGGGAAAATAAGAACAAAAACTCGCCCATATCATATAATTGGTAATAACGATTACGACCAATTAATAAAAAACAAACTAAAAATAGATTCAGTAAACGATGATTTATCTGGGGAATTTTATTCAGTATTAGCCAAAGCTATTACAATAGCAACCTCTGAATCAGTAACAAGTATAATAGTAAAACATGGTGTTAATTTTAGAGTAGGTGGCGTTATAGTGATAAACCCAGTCATTTATTCACAACACAGTGAATCCGATACAAATCACACACAACAAAATTCAATAACCGAATTAAATGTAATTACAGCGGTTACTGAAATAACAGATGAATCATCAGATTACACAAATTCATTTACATTAACTCTGCAATTCCCTCTTTTAAATAACCATCTTATAAATTCTTACGTAATTCAAAAAGGATATTCTCATACATTAACTACTCAAGCAAATTCTGGAGCAAATCAAATAACAATAAATAACACAGGAACTGATTCAGATGACAATCCAATAGATTATTTCGTAGTTGGTGATATTATTAACATAGGATTTAACAGTTATTATTCAAGTAGTACACTTCCAAGTGGTTCACTTGATACAAGTATTGTTGAAGGAACTGAAAATTATTATAGAGAACAATTAAATAGAATTACTGCAAAATCAGGTACTACTCTTACATTACAAAATACATTAGTCCAAACGTATAAAAGCGGTACCTACGTAGTTAAAATGGCACCTACAATATTGGATAACAACAGTGCTCGTCATAATTACTTAGCAACACAAAATGTTTTAATAAGAGGCGAATGGTATACAAAAATCTTTTATCAGGGACCGGATATGATGGAAGATATTCGTGTGAAAGATGGCGAATATAGCGAAGGTGGAAATGCTTTTAATAAATATTCTCAAAAAGAAATATACATAAGTGGTATGAAAGGGTTAAGTATTCCTCAATTATCATTTGACAATCATAGTGAATATATTACAGATAGAGATAATTTAAGTTCGGTTACAACAAAAACATCTTATCATATTGAACAAACTACACCAGTCCCAGATGGATTTTATACTACATATCCAAATATAGAACAAGATGGTCGAGATTATTTAATGACGGATTATTATAATATACCTATTAAAGGTGGGTTTTATGTAGAAAATACAACCCCATATGAAAAAAATATGTATTGGCGTGACAAAGGATATTCCAGAGAGGAAACTCTAAGTAGTAGTTCGTCATCTTTTCAAATCGGTACTACAGCCATATTTGGACAAGAAATTGATTCGGGAGAAAGAAATGAAACGCAACATATACAAGCGCCAACCCCTACAAATAATGAGAAATTTGGACATAATGTTAAAATCTTCGAAAATTATTTAGCAATTGGTACAGCAGATTACAAAAAAGGGAACGTATATATATATTACAAAAATCAGGCTACTGGAATATACGCACATCAAAAAACGCTAGCTATACCTTCGGATAGCCCTTATTTTTCTAATAAAACAACTCGGTTTGGTTCATTTGTTCAAATTAATTCAAACTATTTAGTTACATCTGCGTCTTGGTATCCTGCAACGGATGGTAATTCTAGATATGGTGTAGTATTCATATATAAAAGAAAGGGAACAGATTGGTCTTTAATTAAAACACTTGATGCATCACAAAGTGGGACAGATACAAGTAGCGTAACTTACTTAAATCTAACAGTTGATGGGAAAGAGCAATTTGGTAGAAGAATATCTATGTCTGATAATTACATTTTAATTGGCGCTCCACAACAAAATTCAGGTTCATTAACTGATGCTGGTAAATTATTAATTTTCGAAAAAAATAGCGGTGGCACAGGTAATTGGGGATTGGTTAAAACGCTTTCTGCTCCAGGATCTACTATTGATGATACATCATCAACAGGTTTAGATATGTTTGGTGCTTCAAGTAGTATAGATGGTGATTATATAATAGTGGGTGCTTTTGATGCAAAAGCACTAAAAGATGACGGGTCTACAGGTGGGGTAGGATTAGCATATATATATTACAGACACCAAGGTGGTAGAGATCAATGGGGTCTACAAGAATCATTATATCCACAAACCACAGCTGGCGTGAGAAATATCCCGAAAAATGAGGATTTTGGATGGAGTGTTTCAATAAAAGGGCGATATGCAATCGTTGGCGCTCCAAATAATGACAGAGCCTATATATATTATAGAACAGGAACACAATGGTCTATACAACAAAGAATAGAAAATGCTGCTGATGAATTTGGAAGTTCAGTTATATTGTCACCCTTTACAAATTATTGTGTTATAGGTGCTAAAGGCGAAGGTAAAGTATATGTATATAAGAGAACAGGAACAACATGGTCTTCAAGCTCAGAATTGGTTCATTCTGATTCTGTTCAAGAGACAGATGATAATTTCGGGGTCGAAGTTGCATATGATGGTTTAAATATATTAGTTGGAGCAAATGGATATGGCGAATCTGGTAATGACGCAAGCAAAGGTTCTGTATTTATATTTAAACAAACTAATACTACGGAAGATGGAAATGGTATTTTAGCGATAGATGATCATACTACACACGAACTATATTTAGATGGAGAAAAACAAAAGCTATCAGTTGATTATAGTTTTACAAATAATACAAATTTATTAACAACAAAGACTACTCTCGGAAATAATCCAATTACAACAGTAAATACATCTTCGACAATTACCATTTCGCATCCTGATCATGGCTTAAATATAGGTGAATATATTACAATTTCAGGAGCAACCACTACTAATAATATATCTGCTGCCCAAATTAATGTTACAAAAGATATAGCATCTGTTACAGATAAAAATACTTATACAGTTACGTTACCTGCAGGTACTGCAAATGCAAATGGCACAGGAGGTGGTTCGGCAGTTACGATTCAAAAAGCATACGCCACAAATACAATTGCCGAACATTCGATAGATGGATGGCGTAAAATATATGAAACTGGTCGACAATTTAATTGTATTTTAATAAAAGGAAAATATCTTGGTTATGGAGGTCAAATAGAATTTCGTGATAAAGAAAATATAATGGAACACCCAGAAGGCTATGAAGTTAAGCAAGTTATTTATACAGATGATAACATCGAATTACCAAGTTTCAAATTTTTAATAGATTTAGAGCAAAAACAAACAGATTTTACTTCAACCTTGTCAAATGAACGAACGGTTCCATCTAGTTCTCTGTACAAAAATTTAAATATAATTGAATCGAATAACTTATTTACAAATATAAATCCGATTGGTTTGGGTGGAAAAGTATACAAATTAATACAAGACGAACCTGTAAACGTGGATGATAACTTTGTGAACTTATGTATAAAAGACTTTGGTACTATGGAGAATGTAGAATCTAATACAATAGATGACATATTTGCTAAAATTTTATTACCATCTGGTTCTGGAGCAGTTCATTATGATACATTTACTACAACTGAAAAGGAATTTTATGACAAACCACTCAGAGAATTAACAGAACTTGAAATTAGTTTCGTAAATAATAAAAATCAATTGGTCGATTTTAATGGATATGACCATTCTTTTACTTTAGAAATAATTGAATTAGATGAAGAGTTATTGAAAATTAATCCAACTTCTGGAATGGTTATTTAATACCTATATAATAATTCTTTCATTTTGTAATGTTTGTATGCACTTTTTAAATATCGTGGGTTTTTCAATTTATCTTTTATTTTTTTTCTAAATTTTCGTTGAACAAATTTAATCATGTTATATTTATTTAATACAGTCATTAATGCCATTTCATATGTCTGTTTTTCTATTTTTATACATGATAAATAATTACCATTTATGTACAAAGCAAGTAAGCAAATTTTCGGTGTTTTATGTTCTTCATCAAAAAATATAAAACTTCTTGAATCTATTTTAATGTCTCTTATACATAATTTTTCAATGATCTTTTTATCTGACAAAAAATACAAAAGATGTCGTTTTCTATATTTTTTTATATATTTAGGTTCATTTTTATATTTTTTATAATAATACATAAATTATGTAAGAGTTAAATTTAAAAGAATAATATATAATATGTTTAATATTAGAAAGTATGTCTAATGATTATAATTCATTATCTTCATCATCATCGTTTGTGAATTATGATAAAAATGTATTAAGTAAACAAATAAGAGAACAATTTACAATACAAAATACAAATGTTGATACTCAAACAAGATTTCGCAGTTCTTTTATTAATGTAAATAGTGAAAATAGATTTACAAAATATTCATTTCAATTTCATTCTTCGACAAATTTATCTGAAAACAACCCTCTATTATTTAGTGGGACAAATCGTATAATCGTCTATCATCCAAATAATAATTTAGATACAACAAAGTCTTACAATGTAATACTAACTAATATAACAGGTGACACTAAAAATGGAGTAGTACAAGAGACTATTTGCAATTATCCTTTAGATTCTATTAATTTTGACGAGGATAATCCAACGAATATTTTTACTATAGTAAGATTTACTGAAATAGTTGAAACAACCGGACATTATACAGTAGAAGACAATTATGTATATAATAAATCGGATTATTATGAAATTGAATTAAAAAATATATTAACGGAAGATAACCTTATAAGATCAGGTTATGTAGGTGGAAGTAACGTTACCGTAAAAATAATAAAAAAACAGAATGATGTATTCCCCAAACCAAATCACTATAAGGTTTCATTGGGAAAAACATTCCGAAATGTTGTGGGAATTCGGTTGGTGAGTACAGAAATTCCCAATGTAACTTATACAGTAAATTCTAAAAAAGAAAGTAATTTGCGAAACAATAAATTACTGTGGATTAATGAAGATGAAAAATTAAGAATTCAAGACAAAGTTTTAGTAACTGATCATGTATTTTTAAACAGCATTAATCATTATAATTATATAAACAGTGAACATGTAAATAGTTTACCTGGTCAAGGAAGTGACAGTGATGGTAATTATACTTTAAGTGATTTACAGAATGTTCTTGTAAATTCAAATCCAACTGAAAATCAAACGTCACACGCTTCATCAATAATTACTGAAATAAATGCAAGTTTGGATAAAGAACGTTCATATTATCATTTAACAGATACTAAGATAGATACAAGTGACACAGTTGTAAATACATCAAATGTGCAAACATTTCAAGATACTGAAACGATAAATGATATTTTCAAAAAAAATAGATATTTCACGCCGAAAAAAATGTTTGTAAACTCCTATTTTTTAGAGAATAATTATCATAGTATTGGGAAAACACTTACAGCGCATATTGAAAGTTTAATTTCATCGTTTAACGAAAATACTGTCCGGAAAGCATTACCTTGGGAATATCAATATTACAAAATGTATAATTCTAGGGGAAGACAGCAGGCTATTGGAACAAATATAACATGGGATACATCTGGTAATAATCCTTTAAAATATCTCGGTTATCAAATATTTGATAGTTTACTTTCAAACGCGATAGGGTTTAGTGATACACAATTTACGTCTACTTCTGTTTTAACCACACAAATAAATTCGGTGAAAGATACGACTATTCCTAAAAATTTGCTATATGGTACCGAATTAACGCCACAAGATCCACGTGATGCAACTGGTATTGATACTACTCGTGAATTTGAAATTTATCCAATTCACAATATATTTTTAGACGAAGGTATTTATAATATAACACAATTACTAGATACAATTAGCAATCGTTTAAACACAGACGATATAATTAATTTTGACTGGTCTGTTCGTGACTGGAGAAAATCATTGACCCCATCAAATAAATTCATATTACATCAAAGCAATCGAAAAAGAATATTTGAACTTAAATATGATTTTTTGAACAGCGTTTTGAATTTTTATCAGTACAAATTAATTCCTTATCAACATAGTATTGCGAACAGACCAATTAACGAAAAAGCAGAGGTTGGAACGACTGGATTACATTTTATAGTAAATGAAGGTTATCCTCACTTGTGTATAATAAATGAAGGGCATCTATTCAAAAATGGTAGTTTTGTTAAAATAACCAATTCAGATAATTTATTCAATATTAATCAAGATTACATTAACAGGTTACATAACGTAACAGTGAATCCTGTCTATAGACTTCACGTTCGTTCAATCTTTCCAATTCCTATGAAAACCTATTTTAGAATTGCGAATTCTGAAGTAGATGCTTCTACTGCTACAAAATTAGATATTCATCAAATCGATACAGGAAATATTTCGACAAAATATGATAAAAATACTCCAGATGCAAATTATAAAATTTTACTTGAAATGTATGGAGGTGATATTTTAAATTTTTTGAACAAAGGAACTGTTGATAATATGTTAAATTACATAGGTTCAAAATTATCTCAAAATTACCAAGATCAAAACCGAACATATCCACCCCCACCAAATGAGAAGTTCACGAAATTTAAAAACCATATTACTGAAACAAGTCAAGAAACTATTCATAATCCAGAAGTGCCATTTTTATTAAATGAATTGTTCATAAAATATAGTCAGGCATTAGGCGAGAGTGATAAATTAACAATTGGGAGAGTCGTTCGGAAAAACGACTATTCTGATGAAAATGGTAATTTTGAATTAGATTTTGAATTGTTGACAGATAAAATGAATAATTTCACTGTAGGTGATGTAATAGTTGGTATGGAAAGCAACGCTATAGCTATGATTATGCCTTATAATTGGAGTCAAACCCGTTTCCCCACAAAATGTGATTTAAGTGCTGGTTATAGAGAATATTTGACTACTCAAAATAATTTTAACACACATATTCCAGATTTCTATTGGGGAACAAGCGGAGTTAAAAACAAATCAGATAATTCTCTTAAATATAAATGGTATTTACAAGAAGTTTATAATGGTGAAATAAGTTATAGTATAGATGTAGATACGATTCCTAATGATTCTGATATAAATGGTATTTCAAATAATGAAGTTGAAATTATGGTTCCAGTTAAATTTGCTTTTTTGTTTGGACTAAATAACACTCTTGGAAAGCGATTAGGATTTAAATCAAATAAACAAGGTATTATTGACAATTCAATTAGCACAGATAAAATTTTTGTAGATTTCAAACATGTGCAATCAAATACTATTAATGTTGACGAAATATCTATTAAATCTTCTAAATTTGTGAAATTGTATGACAATAAATGGTCTAATTATTTAATGATTGAATGTTATGATAAAGTCCCATATAACAAAGGAGATCGTGTATACATAGATGACCATGTAATAAACAAGTATTTAGAAGAAAACTATCGTTCTGAGGAATTATTAATTAAACAAGTATATCCATTAAAAGATTGGTTTTATAGTATTGAATCACGTTATATTCATCATATATTAAGTCTAGGTAAAATTGCATTGGGCACAAATCCATTTACATTAGTAAGTGGATCAACCGAAATTACAGTGACACATCGAGGACACGGATTAAATGTTGGAGATAAAATTACAATTGAAGGAGCAGCTACGGTTCTTGCTAGCTCCGTAACTGCTGCTAATCTAAATGTTACAACTTCAATTAAACGTATAGTAGATGCGGATTCATATATAATAGAACCAACCATTGATGCTACGCCAAATACAAATGCATCACTTGGTACAGACCCATTCGCAATAGCAAGTGGTTCAGATACTATTACTGTTACACATTCGTCTCATAGTTTAACCGTAGGAACAAAAATAGTTATATCAGGTTCAGCTGCTTTATTACCGAAATACATTACTGCTGCGAATATTAATGTTACAACTGAAATAATAAGTGTAACTGACTCAAATACATATACGATTACACCGTCCATCATCGCAACGCCAAATTCAACAGATTCGACTACAGGCGGCGGATCAGTTGTTGTATCACCATATGTTTATGGTGGTGGATCTTCTGTAAAAATTACGATTGATTGTCCAACTACTACACTTGGTTCTAATCCAGTTTCTATTTCAAATGGTTCGAATGTTATTACTATGACTCATACAGCACACGGGTTGTTTGCTGGCGATATTATTACTATAGCTGGTGCAACGACCGTTTTAGCAGATAAAGTTCTTGCTGTTGACTTAAATGTAACAACACCAATTACAAGTGTTTCTGACGCAAATACATATACTATTACACCATTATTAACTGCTACACCTGATTCTACTACAACAGGAGGCGGTAGTGCGATTACAATTACACATAATGCAGCTGCTGGTGTAATGCAACGAAAAATAAATACTATGCGAACTTGGTTTTATCAAAATGTAAATAAATGGACAAATTATAACATAGATTACAAAAATTTTATTGTTAAAAATTATTTATATCCAAGAGTCTTACATGGAGAAACTCAAGTAATAGTACATGTGTCAAAAATTTTGTTAAAAGAATCAACGGGTGATGCTTTATCGTCAACAGTATTTGTTCCAGGTATGACACTAACTCATAGTGGTTCAGTAGTAGGTTTGAAAGTTTTAGGTATAACGAAAAGAAAACATAAAACGGATACTCTGTATAATGAAGAACCAGTTAAAAATATAAATGATATAAGCAATGGTGATTATTATTATGTATATTTTCAACGTCTTAGCACTGTATCTTTAAGTGGGTTAGATGCTGGTGAAGCAGTAACTTATACAGATGCATCAGGTTCGGCAAATTTAAGAAGTGCTTCTGGAACATTGGTTACAATCGCAGGTTCAAGTGTTCCTTATGTAAATGATGCAAGTATAGATTATTTACATTACTTTTATTTAGCTGATAAAACGATATTAGAATACCGGACGCCAGTGACAAAAGAAGAAGAATATTATATTGAAAGCAACAATATTAATATATCTGACGAACAATTGAAAATAAATCCTTTTTCTGGAAGTTTTGATTATCCTTATGTGGCCGAATTGAGCTATGATCCAAATAATAGTAATATAGAATATGGTCAAACCGTGAGTGGAACTACTGCAAATGGAGGTCCATTTTATCTTACAAATGGTTCAAATGTAATCCGCGTAACACATCCTTATCATGGATTAAGTGAGGGAGATGAAATTACCATAACTGGTGCAACAACGATAATTGCAAGTAGTGTAACGGCTTATAATTTAAATGTAACTACTAAAATAACAAAAATAATTGATGAAACATATTACAATATAGAACCAACATTAAGTGGAACGCCAACTACACAAACCACATTAGGAACAGATCCTATTTCTATAACAAATGGTTCGAATATTATAACTATAACCCATTCTTCACACGGATTTTCTGTAGGACATATTATAACTATTTCAGGTGCTACTACTGTATTAGCAGATAAGGTTACCGCAGATAATATAAATGTAAAAACAAGTATTAAAAGTATAGTTGATTCAAACACATATACTATAGAACCGTCTATTGCTGCTACGCCTGATTCTACGACAACTGGTGGAGGAAATTCGGTTGTTGTAACAGTTACATATGGTGGAGGAGCATTAGTAAAATTAGAATATAGACCGTCTGGAATAGATATAAATATAAATGCTATACCAATTACAACATTGCAACCAGGTGACAATGTTTATATTACAAATCATCAGAAATTAATTCCTAAATATTATGAGGAAGGTGATGTAATAGAAACGGATGAATTATATTTAAATCGTCTTAAAAGTGATTATTATGATCGTAATACAAATGCTACTGTAAATACAAATATGAAAAATCAATTAACGGGTATTAAAAATGGTAATTATCGCGTTCTATCTAACTTATGGGCTGGATCAAAAAGTGAAAATTATTTTATGAATAAATATTGGCCTGGAAGAACTGTTTTAACAGATATAGAATGGACGGATGAAGTTTCAAAGGGATTTTTAAATCAAGGGGGTAAGATGCGAGTAAAACCACAACCATATCATATTATAGGTAACAATTCATATGACCAGTCTATTACCGAAGAATTGAAAAAAGATTCCGTAAATGACGATTTATCTTTTGAGTTATATTCAGTATTATCACAAGCAGTAACAGATACATATACTACGGAAGTTACCACTATTACAGTAAAACATGGTGTTAATTTTAGTGTTGGTGGGTATATAGTAATCGATCCTATAATTTATTCTCAACATACCGAATCAACTACTTTACATACAGAGCAAAATACTATTACAGAATCAAATATTATTACCGCTATAACTGAACTTGATTCTGGTGAGTTCACGTTAACATTGCAATTTCGCTTGTTAAATGATCATCTTGTGAATTCTTATGTTATTCAAAAAGGATATGCGAGCACAATAACTGGTTCTCCGACGCCGTCTTCAGGTTCTAGTCAAATTGGAGTAAGTGATCCCGATTATTTTGTGGTAGGTGATATTGTAAATATTGGATTTAATTCATATGATGCGGCGAAAACAGAAGGTGACGTAGGATATTATAGAGAATTAAGGAATATAGTTACTGCTAAATCTGGGTCAACATTGACATTGCAAAATACATTAATCCAAACATATGCGACAGGAACTTATATAGTAAAAATGTCACCAGAAATCGTCGATAAAAATATATTACGTCACAATTATCTTGCTACACAGAATGTATTAATAAGAGGAGAGTGGTACACTAAGATATATTACCAGGGCTCTGATATGATAGAAGATATAAAAGTAAAGGATGGTGAATATAGCGAAGGTGCAAATGCTTTTAATAAATATGCTCAAAAAGAAATATATATTAGTGGTATGAAAGGTATGAGTATTCCGCAATTATCTTTTGATAATCACAGTGCTTATATAACAGATAGAACAAGTTTAAATTCGGTGACTACAAAAACATCTTATCACATAGAACAGACTGTTCCGGTTCCTGATGGATTTTATACAATATATCCAAATATAGAACAAGATGGGCGAGACTATTTAATGACAGATAATACTAATGTACCAATTAAAGGTGGGTTTTGTGTTAAAAATAGCTCTCCTTACAAAAAAAATTTATATTGGAAGGATACGGGATATTCAAGAGAAGAGACTTTGAGTAGTAATACTTCTACATTGTCAATTGGAACAACGGCTATTTTTGGGCAAGAAATTAATGCAGGAGAACGTAATGAAACACAATTAATCCAAGCGCCTACGCCAGCAAATGACGAACATTATGGACATAGTGTAAAGGTTTTTGGAAATTATCTTGCTGTTGGAACTAAAAAATCTCAAAATGGTTCAGTTTATATATATTATAAAAATCAAGCAACGGGTACATACGCGTTCCAATCAAGTATTACGATTCAAACAGGACGTAGTGGTGGTGCAGAAGAACAAGATGAATTGTATAATAAAGATTCGAGATTTGGAGCATTTCTGGACATTACGGACAAATATTTAGCAGTTGGAGCTCCTGATTATTCTTCTGCTACTCCGGACACGGATTCGGTTGATACAGGACGAATATATTTATACAAAAGACAAGGAACTACTTGGAAATTTTTGAAAAAATATGATGTGGTTACTGATTTTAGTATAACAACAAGTCAAGCTCAATTTGGTCATAGAGTTAGTCTAACAAATGATAAGTTACTCGTTGGTTCAAAAGAATTAAATTCTGGCGTAAGTTCCGGTTCAGGTAAATTATATGTGTTTGATAAAAATACTGGTGGAACCGACAATTGGGGACATATTAAAACTTTATCTTATCCAGGTTCAAACAATTCTGGTGTGTCAGATAATCGGACAGAAGAATTTGGAAAAGAAAATGGTATAGATGGTGATTATATTGTGATAGGTGCTGCAAAAGCACATGCATATGATACAACTGAACGAGCTGATTCAGGGTTAGTATTTGTATATTATCGTCATACAGGGGGTCGTGATAACTGGGGACTTCAACAAACCATTCACGCCCAATTAACAAATGGCAATGAAGATATAAATGTTGATGATCAATTTGGTTCGACCGTTTCTATAAAAGGACGATATATGTTAGTTGGTTCTCCTAGAATAGATGATACTGGAACTGACCTTGGTGCGGCATATATGTATTATAGAACTGGGAACGTTTGGTCAATTCAGCAAAAAATAGTTCCAAATACTAGAAATAACGAAGATTTGTTTGGACAAAGATGTATTATATCACCAGATCAAAATTATGCAGTTGTTAATGCTTCACAAAATGATGGTATTGGCGGTAAAGTGTTTGTTTTTAGTCGTTCCGGAACAACTTGGACTCAACATTCAGTATTGTTGCCTGGATCACCTGAAGTGGGCGAGGCTGAAAGATTTGGATGGGACGTAGCATATGATGGTGAGAATATATTAATTGGGGCAAATGGCCAAAACGCAAGTGGCAATGATGCAAGTCAAGGTTATATTTGTATATTCAATCAAACAAATACAACGAATGATGGCAACGGTATTCTTGCAATTGACGATCACACGACACATGAATTATATTTGGATGGTGAAAAACAAAAATTATCGATTGATTATAGTTTCACAAATAATACGACATTATCTACTACATCTACTGTTACAACAAATACAGTTGTGGAAGATTCAATTGATGGCTGGCGTAAGATATATGAAACAGGTCGACAATTTAATTGTGTTTTAATTAAAGGAAAATACTTAGGTTATGGCGGTCAAATTGAATTTCGCAATAAGGAAAATATATTAGAACACCCTGAGGGATATGAAGTGAAACAGGTTGTTTATGAAAATGATAATCCGCTAATACCAAGCAATAAATTTTTCATTAATTTACAGAAAAAACAAACTGATTTTATATCATCTACATCAAATGAACGAATTATACCATCGAGTTCGCTTTACAAAAATTTAACAATGCTTGAAAACAATGGTTTATTTACTGATAATCATGTAATTGGAACTGGTGGTTCAGTGTGTCGAAAAGATAGAGATGCTCCCGTAAATATAGAAAGTGATTTTATGAATATGTGTGTTACAGGTTTAGGAACAACTCAAAATACAAGCACAAACACTATTGATGATGTGTTTGCCAAGATCTTATTGCCTTCAGGTAGTGGTTCAATTTATTATGATACATTTACTTCTACACCAAAAGAATTTCATGATAGACCATTAAGAGAATTAACAGAATTAGAAATTAAATTCATCGATTCAAACAAAAATCCTATTGAATTCAACGGATACAATCATTCATTCACTTTGGAAATTATTGAATTAGATGAGGAATTATTGAAAATTAATCCTTCTACCGGATTTGTTGAATAAGATGTTCATTCTTTATATTTTAATTATATATAAACATTTATTGATTTATTGATTTATTGATTTTTGATTGTTGATTGTTGATTGTTAATATGTCATCAAAAGCAGTTAAAGAAGCATTAAAAAAAGAGAGAAATAGGAAGACACCATTTGTTATTCCAATGAAAAATAAAAAAACTAAAAATAAAAAAGCAAAACCTAAGACAAAATATGAAACCTGTAAGACAAATATAATAGGACAAGACATGCGTTTATTTAAACAAGGTAAGTTAAAACAACGAAATAAGCAACCGGTTACTTCGAGAAAACAAGCAATCGCAATAGCATTATCTATGGCTGAAAAAAAATGCAAAGATAAGAAAACTGTAGTAGATATTCGAAAAGAAAACAAACGGATTAGGCGTAAATTATCAGAATCTTTAAACCCCGTAGATATTCGTAACATTATAGAAAAGTTAAAGGAACTAAAGAAAAAAAAGCGAAGTAGAGAATATAGAACTTTGAAAATAGACTTATTGTCAAAAATTCTTATGTTACCTTCTATAAATCCAGAAATAACAAAGGACATAAGAAGATATTTAAGAAATGAGTAATTTTGAACTTTGAACTTTGAACTTTGAACTTTGAACTTTGAACTTTGAACTTTGAACTTTGAACTTTGAACTTTGAACTTTGAACTTTGAACTTTGAACATTGAACTTTGAACTTTGAACTTTGAACTTTGAACTTTGAACTTTGAAATAATATTCTATTTT
>Ga0315338_1002233_pt1 | contig 19937 bp, 16 predicted proteins | sample ASW8metaG_FD_204518 | JGI IMG/M metagenome (GOLD analysis project Ga0315338, IMG submission 204518) | Ammonia-oxidizing marine archaeal communities from Monterey Bay, California, United States - ASW #8 | ecosystem: Environmental > Aquatic > Marine > Coastal | place: USA: California | collected... | reverse complement strand
TGCCCCAAATGCTCTGCTCAATTACTTTTCCTTTTTGGAGATTTTCCGTTTCGGACAGCTCTGTAAACAAATCATTGAGACGAGGGTCATCTTGACGGGCCGCCGCCGGGCCCGCCCAGAACGTCGTAATCAGAGTGATGATTGCCAAGTAACGAACTATGTATTTCATACACTTAATATAGTACATATCCGCCACGTTGATAAGGCGGCAATGGACACTAATTTGTGAGCTCGTTGCCTATTTCAAGGCCGCAGGCTTTGACCCGCCTGTCGCCCAATCCAGAAGCTGTACCGTATGAACCACAGGTAAATCCATACCGGAGCCTATCTGAGCCATACAACCGATATTACCAGCGGCCACCAAATCCGGATTGACGGTCGCAATATTGTCGACTTTACGTTGCTTGAGCTTTCCGGACATTTCCGGCTGCAATAAATTATAGGTTCCGGCAGAACCGCAGCAGATATGGGATTCAGGTATATCGGCCACATCAAAATCCATAGCAGAAAGCAGCGATTTTGGCTGATGACGGACCTTCTGCCCATGCTGCAACGAACAGGCAGAATGATAGGCCACTTTAAGGGGCGGAATATCGCCAGATTTCTGAAGATCAAGCTTGGATGCAAATTCCGCGATATCACAGGCGAGCGACGCGACCTTGACCGCTTTTTCCCGTAATACCTCGTCTTCAGCGAAGATATGACCATAATCTTTGACGGTTGTTCCACAGCCAGATGTATTAATGACAATAGCGTCCAGACCCTCGCCTTCGATTTCGGCAGACCATGCAAGAATATTTTTGCCTGCTAAATCCTGTGCGCCTTCTTCCTTGCCCATATGCAACGGCAACGCCCCGCAACAACCTGCCGCTTCCGGGATCACAACTTCAACGCCATGGCGGGTTAAAAGACGTACCGTCGCATCATTGATATCTGGCGCCAATACTTTTTGCGCACAACCCGTCATCAGGACAACCCGCTTCCTTCGTTCACCTTCGGCGCGATGAAGCGATACATTGTCGACGATTGACGGTGCTTCCAATTTGGAGGGGGCCATCTCCAGCATAGCGCGAATACGCCCTCCCGTCAGAAACTTGAAAGGACGGGCAAGCAAGGCTCCGAACAATGCAAGACGGAACAATCCCGGTCGCGGCAGAATAATCCCCAACATCCCACGCAAGAGCCTGTCAAATAGCGGACGCTTATATGTATCTTCAATATACTGCCGGGCATGATCCACCAGATGCATATAATGTACACCTGATGGACAGGTAGTCATGCAGGACAGACAGGACAGGCAACGATCAATATGTGTCACTGTTGATTTCGGCGCGGGCGCCTCACTCTCAAGCATTCTCTGGATCATATAAATACGACCGCGAGGGCTGTCGCGCTCATCGCCAAGCTCTGTATATGTCGGACAAGTTGCGGTACAGAAGCCGCAATGGACACAATTTCGCAAGATTTCGTTGGAACGCGCGAGTTTCGGATCTGCAAGCTGCACCAGGGAAAATTCTGTTTTCATATCAGATAGTTTCCTGACTTTCTTCAACCGAGTACATACGCTGCGGATTGAGAATATTCTGCGGATCAAATCCGACCTTGATCCGTCTGGTGATTTTAGCCACGACTGGATCCAAGGGATGAAACGGCGCAATGCTTCGCCGCAATTTCTCGCTTCCCCGCATCAAAGTGGCATGTCCGTCAGCCCCAATTGTACCGCGCACCAGATTTGCACCTCCGTCTGAAGCCAAGGTCCGCAATCCAAGCCAAATCAGGCCCCCGGCCCAGTCGAGATAATATGCGGCTTCAGGCTCAGCCTCCCGTATCTTACCAATCACGCTCACCGCTTTGGATGGCGGGATGGATAGTTTCCAAACTGGATCATCGCTCCCGGCAAAAGCCGTGACATCCCCAATATAAGCCCATAGGGTCTCTGAATTATGGCCGTGGAGCTCTTCAGTATTACCGTGCTCGCTCATCATTTTGCGGATGGCATTACACCGAAATTCCGCCGAGGGTCCTGGCCCTTCAATCCGAAATGCAACGACGGAGGTGCCGGCCCCTGCAACATAATCAATTCCGGTACGGGTCGCGATCTCATCCGGCAAATAAGCGGCGGACGTCACATCATGAACAGACGAAATCCCGTCTCTCATCAGCCCTACGGCGGTTTCAAGCTCAACTCCGAACACTAAAACTGTCCGCGTCTTTTCGGCTTTGGGTAAAACCTTGAAGGTCAGGTTTGTGGCAACGGCAAGGGTTCCGTAACTCCCCGCAACCAATTTGCAAAGATCGTAGCCCGTTACGTTCTTCATCACCCTGCTGCCGGTATGAAAAGGCTGACCACGGCCAGTAAACCCCTGAACACCGAGCAAATGATCGCGGGCGGCGCCCGCTTTTACCCTTCGAGAGCCTGACATGTTGCAGGAAAAAAGACCTCCCAATGTCCCATGCCCGGCATCAAAGCCTAGCAGCTGGCCATAGTCAGGCGGATCAAAGGCGAGCTCCTGCCCTTGTTCAAGCAATATGGACTTCACATCGGCAAGTTTCGTTCCGGCGCGGGCTTTCATGACCAATTCCGCCGGCTCATACATCTCAACTCCGGCAAGGCCCGAGATATCCATCTGGGCATCCAACTCAACGGGTCGGCCAAGGGTCTGCTTGGAGCCCGATCCAATCGTCGATAGCGCCTTGTTTCCAGCCAAGGCCCAATCGAGCATATCCTTGATTTGATCGTCCGAGGTAATTCTCGTTCTTTCCATGGGTTAAAATCTCGGGATGTCAGGAAAGGGAAGCTCGCCGTTATGCACATGCATTTTGCCAAGCTCCGCGCACCGATGAAGGATTGGGAAAACTTTGCCCGGATTAAGCCTTCCATCAGGGTCAAACGCGCATTTCACCCTTTGCTGTTGCTTAAGGTCTTCTTCGGTAAACATTTCCCCCATCAAATCCCGCTTCTCGATACCAACACCGTGTTCTCCGGTCAGGACGCCGCCAACCTCAACGCAAAGCCTTAAGATATCCGCACCAAATGCTTCACATTTTTCAAGCTCACCCGGAATATTGGCATCGAATAGAATAAGCGGATGTAAATTCCCGTCGCCCGCATGGAAAACATTGGCGACCCGGAGGTCATATTGCTTGGAGAGTTCAGTCATCCGCGCCAACACCTTGGGAAGTTGGCCGCGAGGGATCGTGCCATCCATACACATGTAATCCGGGGAAATCCGTCCAACCGCCGGGAAAGCCGCTTTGCGCCCTGCCCAGAATGCCATTCGTTCTTCTTCGGATTGACTGGTGCGACTGACGACAGCGCCACACTCCTTCGCAATCTTTTCAATCTCCGCAATATAATGGTCGATTTCAACTTTTGGACCATCAAGCTCAACGATCAGCAAGGCTTCAACGTCTAACGGATATCCAGCGTGACAAAATTCCTCTGCGGCATGGATAGCATATCGGTCCATCATCTCCATGCCTGCCGGAATGATGCCTGCACCAATGATTTTCCCCACACACTCGCCTGCCTGTTCGCTGGAGGGGAAACCGATTAGCTGCGCCGAAATGAATTCCGGGCTTTTCAATATCTTAACCGTGACTTCCGTGATTACGCCCAGCAGACCTTCGGAGCCCGTCATGATACCGAGGAGATCATATCCTTCCGCATCAAGATGTTTGCCGCCAAGACGAATAACTTCACCTTCCATGGTGACCATTTCAATCCCAAGAAGGTTGTTGGTGGTCAGGCCGTATTTGAGGCAATGTACACCACCCGAATTTTCGGCGACATTGCCGCCAATAGTACAGGCAATTTGACTGGAGGGGTCTGGCGCATAATAGAAACCGTCCGATTTGATGGCATCTGTTATGGCGAGGTTTGTGACACCAGGCTGCGTCACGACACATCGGTTATCGTAATCAATCTCAACGATTTTATTGAATTTGCTGAGGCCAAGAAGCACTCCATCTGCCAACGGTAAGGCCCCGCCGGATAATGAAGTCCCGGCGCCGCGCGGCACCACATTGACGGACTCGGATGCACAGAACTTTAAGACCTCCGCAATTTCTTCAACTGTTTCCGGAAGCACAGCAATCATGGGAAGTTGCCGATAGGCGCTCAGACCGTCACACTCAAACGCCCGCAACCCCGCAGTATCATCAATGACGGCGCTTTCGTCACTCACTATCTTACGGAGCTCCCCGATCAGGTAGTTCCGCTTGGCAAGAACATCTGCATTCGGCTTGGGCATCAGCATGGCTTTATCTCCCGGCGGAGTTCAATTCTTTATGCCCTTGAATTAGGACGTATTAGAGAAAAGAAGCAAACAAAAAAACCGCCAGAGACAAGCCCTGGCGGTTTTTTTTCACAATCCAGAATATCTGAGCTAAAGAATTAGCCCTGACGCGCCTTGAAGCGCCGATTGGTTTTATTAATCACATAAACACGTCCTTTACGGCGTACGACGCGGCAATCGCGATGACGCTTTTTCGCGGACTTGAGCGAGTTCAAGACTTTCATGGGTCCAGATCCTAAAAAAACTGTATTAAATTCGAAGGCCGGAACATAGTGGCTGCGACCGACACTGTCAATGGCGAAATCAAGGATTTCCCCTAACATTTAGATGGAATTTTATATAATCTCGACTGGTGCGCGGGCGTAAATACGGAAAACCTTCAACTGCGCAGTTTCCATCAGTGCAACACGCCGTGTCCAAAGCTCGCCTTCTTTCAGGATCCAGTCATGAAGATGGCCGCTTTTCTCTCCATCGCTCGTGCGTTTGGCATAATCGGCAAAAGATCGCAGAACGTTCATTTTATACTGATCGGTAATATTTTCTGCAATACTGACTTCGAAACCCGCCTCGGTCATCAATTTCCGTGTTTCCTGAACATCGATGACATGGGGCACCTTCGGCTCGTCATTCCGCCAGCTTTGAAGCTCCGGGGTACTCGCGCTTGTACCGTCCAGCATATAGTCAGACATCATAAACTGCCCAGATGGTTTCAGCATGCCTCGAATGGCCTTGAGACAGGAAGCTTTGTCCTCGACGCAGAATAAAGCCTCTGAGGCATAGATTACGTTTGCCGATCTTTCCTTAGGCTTGAAATTTTCAAAATCGCATTGTGAAAAATTGATATTGCGTTGCAGACCCGCCATTTTCGTAATTTCATTGGCGGCCTTCAGCAATTCAGCATCTTCTTCATAGCCGGTAACATATGTCGCGAATTTCTCGGCCGTCCAACGCGAAAACCCACCAAGGCCGCTTCCAAGTTCGCTAATACTCATGGTTTTATCGAGGCCCATGGGCTGCGTCATTCTTGTTTTCATGTCATCGGGGATACAACGGTTCATGCCTTCACCAAACAAGGTAACGACCGATCTTTGACGACTAATGCTCCAGCCTTTGACGGTTGGGGGACCATCATCAACAATGGGTTCATCGGCCTGTTCCTCTATGGAAACAGCTGCCTCACCCTCATCAATTTCATATCCGTCCCACCAGGCTTTTAGTCGGGTCTTTAATGCTGGTTTCCCTTCCAGCTCAACTTCTGACCCATCCATATCCGCACTCATTACCGCTTCCCTGACAACAATTTGCATAACGACTACCAGGGAGAAACGTCTCCTTCCCGGCTTTTCAGGTATTGATCATCGCAGAAATAAATTAACCATCCGTAAATCTATAAAACGAACTTAAGAAGGCGCATTCTCCCAATAGGGCACGCGAAGCTCGCGCTTCATGACCTTGCCAATGGTACTTCGTGGCAAATCATCTCGAAATTCAACGGCGGATACTCGTTGCGCCTTGCCGAGCCGCTCATTAACCCAGTTTTTAAGGCTGTCCTCTGATAAATAGGCACCTTTTGCCTTAACCACGAGAGCTAATGGTGTTTCTCCCCATTGCTCACTCGGGATACCGATAACAGCGACGTCCGTCACGTCATCATGCTTTAGAAGTGCTACCTCAATATCGGCCGCATAGATATTAAAACCGCCGGAAATAATCATGTCCTTTTTTCGATCCAGCAAAAACAGGAAATCATCTTCATCAAACCGTCCCATGTCACCGCTTTTAAAAAAAGTCAGGCCATCAGGAGATTGCCAGATCATGTCTTCCGTTAGATCTTCCCGCCCGTGATATCCAGTCATCATCGCATCTGAACGACCAACAATTTCCCCGATCGATCCTTTTTCAAGCTCATTGCCCTTCTCATCGATGATCCGAAGTTCAACACCCTCACCCGCACGGCCAACGGAGGCAAGTTTGTCCGGAAATTCTGTCGCCGACAAGGCCGTACCGATGCCGCCTTCGGTCAGGCCATAAATCTCGATCATTTTGCCGGGCCATCGAGTGATAATATCTTTCTTAGTCCTCTCACGCAGAGGTGCGCTTGTCGAAAGTTTTACTTCAAAACTACTCAAGTCATATTTATCGAAATCAGGATGAGAGAGAATGCGTTGATATTGTACAGGCACCAACATCGCATGAGAGGCTTTTTCTTTCTCAGCTAATGCCAAAAATTCACCCGCATCAAACTTTGGCATGACAACAATACGCCCGCCCAGTGCCAGGGTTGGCAGCAGGGCAACCAGAGTCGTATTGGAGTAAAGTGCCGTGGAGACAAGTGTCACGGCCCCTTCTGATATCCCCATGGCTCCAAGGCGGAATATATGCTGGCTGCGCATTTTCTGGCTTTGCTCGATGCCCTTTGGCACACCTGTCGTTCCAGAGCTGTAAATCAGGTTGAAGGGGTCGGTTTCCAGCACATCCACAAGCAGATCATCTTGTGAAACACCGGACAGCAGTTCATTATAATCCATCCAACCATCGTCACTGAAATCAAATCCAACATAGCCATCAGAGAGAACAGCATCGATATTTCCACGGAAAGGTTCTATCAACGCCTTCGTTGTGCTGGAGGCAAAAACCATTTTCGAGCCAGAATCGCGGATCATTATCTCCAACTGTTCCGAAGACGCCATCCCGGATAGCGGGACAATGCATAATCCAGCCTGAAGGGCGCCCAGAAAAACTTCGAGATATTCGATACTGCTTTTGGCAAGAATGGCAACCATATCGCCACGTCCAAGCCCGCGAGAGGCCAGCATATTCGCCACCTGGTTCGTGCGCGGCAGGAATTCCGCCCAGGTACGTATTTCCGAGCCACATTTGACCACTTCCAGATCAGGATGCCGCGCTGCAGCTAGTCGGATGCGATCAGCATAATGGATAAATTCAAAACCTTCATCATCGGCAGGTGATAGCGCTATGTCGCTCATGATATCTCCGTTTTTTATTTTTATTGGGCAGTTTCAATTTTGAACGCTGAGAGCAATTTACCTGCTCCCGTTGCTTCTGAAAAGGCGAGAAAAAAAGGGAGCGTAATTTCGCTCCCTTTTTCAGACCATCGTATTGCTTACTTAGCCATAATACGCCCGCCCGTTGTCGGGCTTACATCACCTTGCTTCGCAATATAGTTTATGACGGTTGTCGCCATCAGGGTTCCGCCAGCCTTGTCGATAAGCTGTTTTTTGCCTTTAAGCACTTTGTATCCATCGCCGCCGCCAGCAACATAATCATTTGTGGCCAAAGTATAGGTCTTGGCGGGATCAAGCGGTGCGCCCGCAACCATAATTTCAGTTACACGTTCACCGACTGGCTTTGACTTGTCATAAGCAAAAGTAAGGCCCGCATAATGACCAAAGCGCCCGGCAACATCTTCAACTTTCGAAACACCGGTTTCGACGACTTCTTTGACGTCTTCGCCAGAAAGCTCCACCAATACGGTTACGTTGCCAAATGGTAGCTCGGTCAGCACGTCTTTACGCGTCAGTACCGTCCCTGCCTCATAGACTTTATCTCCACGAATACCGCCACCATTGGTGAAGCCGATATCGGCACCAACTTCATCTTTCATGGCATCCGCAATCAGATTTGCAAAGTTGGATTCGGTTGTCCGCACAGTCCCCCGACGTGTATCAAGCGAAACCAATGTTTTACCAATGGCAACGCCGAGTTCTTTATCAAGCTGTTGTTCATATTTATCGACAATCATCTTGATTTCGGGGTTTGGTATGACACCGCGGTTCGGAATCATTTTCCAACTTGGCAGGACCACCAACTTTTTCTTGCCGCGCTTTTCGACCCATTCGACATCGAGATCAACAACACCAAGATACATCCCTTGCGAACCTGACTGCATCACCGTGACACCCTTGGTAACAAAGGTGGCCGGCACATGATCGTGGCCAGCCAGAACCAGATGTAATCCCTTTACGGTTTCCGCAAGCTTCCGGTCTTCGGCAAATTCCATATGGGTAAGCGCTACGATAATTTCGGCGCCTTGTTCCTGCAGCGATTTAACCGAACGGCTCGCAGTCTCAAAGATATCCCCGAAGGCAATCCCACTTCCCGGTGAAGAGAGATAGACCGTTTCCGGTGTGGTAATACCGAAGAAGCCGACTTTAAAGCCCGCAATCTCCATAATCACCATGCCTTGCGCGCCAACAGCAAGTTTACCATTCTTGTCGTATACGTTGGTGCCAAGCCATGGGAAACTTGATTCCCTAACGCGAGCGGCCGTGACATCAGGTCCAAAATCGAATTCATGGTTACCGAGCACCGCCACATCCGTCCCAACGGCCCCCATCAATTCAACCATCTGGGTGCCTTTCGTCAGCCCTGAAAGGATCGAGGGAGAGATCAGGTCTCCGCCAAAAGTCGTAATGGAGTTTGGAGAACGCTTACGCTCTTCTTCGAGTAGAGTCATGAGCTCGGCAAAGCCACCATGGCCGCGGACACCTGAAATCTGATCCAAGTCATTAGTATGAAGGAAAGTTATTCTTGTGGGTTCAGCCGTCGCAAAGGAGGACAACATAACCAGCATGGCAGCCAGAACCAGAAATAGCTTTCCGGAGAATAAACGCGTTTTCATTGAAATGCTCCTCATGCAGTTTCTTGATCGTTTTTAACTTCTTGTTATAAGAAGAGTACGCTGAAATGACCGCAAAGGCAAAAAACTTGCATTACCGATCTGCCTCGATACCAAGGACCTATTAATGTTTCTACTTCACCAACAACTGGATGCCGATACGGCCCTAATTATGTCTCTCGATATCTGTCGTGTTTTATTGATGAAAGACAAGCGCTACCCGTGGGTAATCCTGGTTCCCGAGATCGATAATTTGCGGGAAATCCATGATTTAGATGCTGAAGACTTTCAAAAAGTGATGGCGGAAGCCCGCCATTGTTCTGAAGCTCTGCAAAAGCTGTTCGGAGCATACAAAATGAATATGGCTGCACTCGGCAATATGGTGCCGCAATTACATGTTCATATCATCGCCCGGTTTGAAACTGACCCCGCCTGGCCGGGCCCTATTTGGGGCGTTGGAGATCTTGAACCTTATACGGAAAATGAACTACATGAGCGCGTTTCGCTCCTACAGGAAACACTATCACTCTGAAATAACTTCATATCCAAATTGTTCTGCCGTTTCGATCAACCATGTCCATATATTGAGAGCGCTTGAGCGCATAAAAACAAGATCATAGTCGCCTTTACTCCGACGGATCAAAAGAACGGATAATCCATGTATCTCTGTAAATGCGTTGGCACCAACAGGGAATTTGTTCTCCGAGATATCCACATGTATGCCCCGCTTCAATACCTCCCGGACTTCCGGGCCCGACAAACGTAAAGCGCAGCGACTGTGGCTCAAGGATACGGCACTTCCCTCTTCAGGCCCTATCATCGCCCGCAGAATATCCTCCGGAGATTTTGCACCGAAATAGGTGAATTGGCCCGGGGCTGATCTCAGCATCAGTCCGTCTTTCATGGCAACAGGTCTACCTGCCTCAGGAAAAGCCTCAAGCGACAGGAGTTCGAGGAACTTCGACTTCAGCGTTCCCATCTCACCGTTCCAACAAGAGATTTCGAGAAAGCTAAACTCTTTTATTTCTTTGATTGTTAAACCGGCCTCTTCAGTTTTTAGGCCAAATTTGCCCAATATACGCTTCTGGCTTAAGGGGGATTTACGTTCAAGCATGCAGTCTCTCCCCTTTTGGATCAAAGAAGTGCGGGGAACAGACTTTTACATCGATTATTTCGTCATCCACCAAACTGACCGACCGTATAAGCGTCCCTTCCCGTGCCCTGCCCTCCGCGAGCAAGCCAAGTGCAATATGGCACCCCAACGCGGGGCTATACGTCACTGATGTAACGTGCCCCAAACCATGTCCCGCAGGCTGCGAGCCATCCCCTTCAAACAGCAGATAGCCAGGCTTAAGGGCCTTATCGCCCTCAACAGGCGCTAGCCCCACCAATTGTCTGCGATCCGAGCGGCGCAACCCCTCCCGCTCTTTAAGAATAGAGCCGACATAAGCTTTTTTGCTGCTCTGCATCCCGCCAAGCCCTAGGTCATCAGCGGTGGTCCGACCATCCAGTTCCGGGCCAGCGACATGCCCTTTTTCAATACGAAGCGCGCCCAGGGCCTCTGATCCATAAAGGATCATTCCGTGGGGCTTTCCGCCGATCACCAACTGATCCCACAGCAGATGAGCGAAACCGGCGCGGGTATAAACTTCATACGCAAGTTCGCCAGAAAAACTGAGGCGGCAAATACGTACCGGCAGTCCGTCACTTTCAAACTCCAACAGGCCCATATGCGGGACTGCCTCCGTACTGAAATCAACACCGGGAAAGCTTGTCATTAGAACATCCCGGCTCCTAGGCCCTGCAATAGCGAGCCCTCCCCATTCGTCACTAACCGACGTGAGGTTCACTTTCAGATCCGGCCAATCCACCTGTAACAGATACTCCAGATGCCGCATGACGGCCCCAGCGCCGGTCGTCGTTGTGGTCATGAAATACCGATGCTCGCCAAGCCGCCATGTCGTCCCGTCATCCATCACCATGCCGTCATCGCGCAACATCAATCCATACCGCGCCTTACCAACAGCCAGCTTTTTCCATCCGTTAATGTAGACGCGATTGAGAAATTCCGCAGCATCAGGGCCCTGAATATCAATTTTGCCAAGGGTCGAGACATCAACCATTCCCACCGTTTTTCGAACCTGTCCCGCTTCGCGGATATAGGCGGCAGTAACATCTTCGCCCGATTTCGGATAATACCAGGGGCGGATCCAGTCTCCGGCTTCTATGAAGGTCGCGCCGGTCTTAACATGACATTCGTGAAATGGGCTGAAACGGGTCGGGCTGAATTCCGCGCCTATACCACGTCCGGCTATAGCGCCGATAGTGAGCGGTGTATAGGGGGGCCGGAATGTCGTCGTGCCAATCAGCGCCCGATCCTGCCCACTTAAGTCAGCCATCAGCTCCAGGGTATTTATATTACCCGTCTTGCCTTGATCTGCCGCCATCCCTTGTGTCGTATAGCGTTTGACATGTTCAACAGACTTAAAGCCCTCCAGCTGCGCCTGAGCAATGTCATCCCTGGTAACGTCATGTTGAAAATCGACAAATGCCTTACCTTTACGCCGAGGAAGGATCACTGCAACCTGTATAGGCATCTCTGCTTCCGACACTTTAAAACAACGCGGGGCCGTCTTTATCTGTCCCAAAAGATATTTTACGACCTTTTTGGCATGGGAAATTGCCGCTTCCGTATCACCGTATCCAGCAACAGCTCCCGCACAGCCATGACTATCCGTCACACATTTTCCGGGCAGATAGCTATTTAGCATTGTGTCAAAAACAGGCTTGATCCCTGTCTGGCTTTGCAAGTGAACAACCGGAGACCAGCCTGCAGACTGGATCAGAGCATCGCAGTCGAGCCAGCTCCCCTTATCCCCCTCATCAGCATCTATTTTATGGGTCAATACCTGCTGGACACGATGGCGGCCTCTGGCCGCTGCTACACTATGTCCCGGATACAACGGGATACCGAGTTCCGCCGCGAATTGATGCATCTGAGCTGACATACGGCGCCGTTGATCAATAATAGCCGCCACCTGAATACCCTGCTGTTGAAGTGCAGCAGCAACGTGATAGGCGCTGTCCTGATTGGTGTAGATCACCAGCTGCTTCCCAACTGCGACGCCATACCGGGCCGCATAACATTGCGCCGCACTGGCCAGCATAATGCCGGGCAAATCATTGTTATTGAAAACAAACGGCCGCTCCAACGCGCCGGTTGCCAGTATCACCTTGTCGGCCCTCACGTGATACAGCCTTTGACGTGGAATATGCACTTCAGGGTCTTTTACATGGTCCTGAACCCGCTGTAGGCAAGCGACGACATTATTCTCATAATATCCAGTCGCAGTTGTGCGGGTTAGAATTCTGACATTTGGATGTCCCTCCAACGCAGCAGAGGTCTGATCCAGCCAATCATTGCCGGACGCGGGCTCTGCCAGCAAGGCACCACCCAGCATAAAGTCCTGCTCTACCAGCAATACTTGTTTCCCCGCATCGGCCACCGCCAATGCCGCAGTCAGGCCGGAAGGCCCGGCACCCACCACTAGGAAATCCGTATGCTCATGCACATGTTCATATGTATCGGGATCGGGGAGATGTGTCCCCTTACCCATTCCAGCGGCGCGGCGGATGAATTTTTCATAAAATTCCCACGCACCTGCTGGCCACATAAAAGTTTTGTAATAAAATCCCGCCGACAGAAAGCGCGCAATCAGGCCATTCACGGACATTACGTCAAATAGTAGTGACGGCCACCTATTCTGGCTTTTGGCAACCAAGCCTTCGTATAGTTCCTGTGTGGTGGCCTGTACATTCGGTGTTAAACGCCCAAGATCGTTAAGCTCAACTAGCGCATTCGGCTCCTCAACGCCCGCACCAAGAATTCCGCGCGGTCGATGATATTTAAAACTTCTACCTACGAGGTGATAACCATTGGCGAGCAATGCCGATGCTAATGTGTCCCCTTCATAGCCAGTCATTTTGCCGCCATCAAATTTGAAGGCGACAGGCTTTTGTCTATTGATACGCCCATCCCCGATACGGGTATTTCGGGATTTTCCGATCATGTTTCCAGTTCCGGATTGGCGAAAGAAACTTCTGTGATTTCATGAGTGACGGTATTTCGTGTCACTTTAAGCCAGGACCGACATCCATGCTGATGCAACCAGTATTCCTGATGGCCTCCCATCGGATTTGTCCTCAGAAAAACATATTCGTTCCATACATTCAGGGATTTCTCCTCCAGTTGAGGGCGTTTTCGGCTGGCATCACCGCCATAGGTGAATTCCGTTTCATCACGCAATCCGCAAAAAGGGCAGTCAATCCGTAACATGGCACTGCTCCTTGCTTGCATTCATCGGTAAAATCTCAATGTGCATTAGGTGTCGGTCCCGCGCCGCGCTCATCAATCGCATACCCTCTCGGAAAGCGATCAAGGCTGAACTTTTCGTTAAATCGGTGAGGTTGATCCCGGGCAATCGTATGAGCAAAACACCAGCCCGAAGCCGGTGTTGCTTTAAATCCGCCGTAGCACCAGCCGCCATTGATATAAAGACCGTCAATGGGCGATTTGCAGATGATGGGACTGCCATCCATCGACATATCCATCACTCCTCCCCATTGTCGCAATACTTTTAAGCGCGAGAGAAATGGCAGAAATGAAACCCCTGCGGCGAATACATGCTCCATGGTGGGTAATCCGCCGCGCTGTGCATAAGAATTATAGCCATCAATATCACCGCCCATGACAAGCCCACCCTTGTCCGACTGACTGATATAGAAATGCGCCGCACCAAAAGAAATGACGGTATCAAAAATCGGTTTGAGCGGCTCTGAGACAAAGGCCTGTAGTACATGTGTTTCAATGGGCAGTGTCAGTCCGGCTTTCGCGGCTACATAAGAGCTATGACCGGCAACTGCCATCCCGATTTTATCAGCGCAGATTTCACCACGGGTCGTACGAACGCCGATAATTTTCTGATCATCGCGGATGAACTCCTCAACTTCGCAATTCTGTATAATATCAACGCCCAACTGATCCGCGCCTCGGGCATACCCCCAGGCAACGGCATCATGACGGGCCGTGCCCGCTCGCTGTTGATATATTGCACCAAGAATGGGAAATCGCGCGTTAGCGGAATAATCCAATCCCGGCACGCGGGCCTTCATTTCACTGGCATCCACCAGTTCCGCCTCAATCCCATTGGCTCGTAGCGTATTGGCCCGCCGGCGCGCGGCATCCCGCTGTGCCGGATTATGAAAAGTATTATATTGGCCACGCTGGGAGAACATCACATTGTAATTAAGATCCTGAGACAATTCTTCCCACAATTTCATGGAATGCTCGTAAAATTCCGTATTTCCCGGAATCATGTAGTTGGATCGGACAATGGTCGTGTTTCGGCCCGTATTGCCGCCTCCAAGCCAGCCCTTTTCCAGCACCGCTATATTACGAATTCCGTGTTCCTTGGCGAGATAGTAAGCTGTCGCCAATCCGTGCCCGCCGCCACCAATAATAATAACGTCATATCGCGGCTTCGGCACAGGGTCGCGCCAAAGGGCGGGCCAGTTTTTATGGCCTGAAAGTGCCTGCTTAAAAATTTCAAAGGCCGAATAGCGTCCCATTCGAAAATCCCCAATACCCATACGGACTGTTTATAGATATATCAACGACATAGCGACATAGGAATATGTTTCTTTTTTTCCCCGGAACGCCATGCATTTTATCTTGAGCGTCAAGATTGACATTCTGCGCCAAGCAATCCAGAATTTTACGGCGCAGCCTCAAAAAACAAGGAAAATAAAATGAGCAAACAGTCCTGTCTTGTTATCGGAGCCGGAGATGCAACAGGCGGAGCCATCGCCAGAAGATTTGCCCGCGAAGGATTTGAAACCTGCATTGTTCGTCGCGCCCGCCATCTGGATACCCTTCAGGAACTCGCCAGCAGTATCGCAGATGAGGGCGGCTCAGCCCATGCCTTCGGTGTTGACGCCCGCGAGGAAGAGGAAATGGTCGATCTGTTTGCGAAAATCGAAAAGGATATCGCGCCTCTTGGTGTCGTGATTTTCAATATTGGCGGCAATGTTAATTTCCCGATCACGGAAATGACCTCCCGTGTTTATCGAAAAGTCTGGGAGATGAGCTGTTTTGCTGGATTCCTAGCCGGTCGGGAAGCCGCAAAAGTAATGATCCCGCGGGGCAAAGGCACCATGATTTTCACCGGTGCAACCGCTTCGGTGCGGGGTGGCCCAGGCTATTCAGCTTTTGCCGGCGCCAAGCACGGTCTTCGGGCCCTCGCCCAAAGTCTTGCGCGGGAATTAGGACCAAAAGGCATCCATGTCGCACATTCGATTATCGATGGCGCCATTGACACTGCATTCGTCGCTGAACGCTTTCCGGATCGGTACGCGACGAAAGATCAGGACGGCATTCTCCGCCCTTCGGAAATCGCAGAAAATTACTGGCATCTGCATCGCCAACAACGAAGTGCCTGGACATTTGAGCTGGATTTACGCCCCTGGATGGAAAAATGGTAAGTAATCGATAAATCTCACCACTCACCAACCCAGCCAGTCCAGTCAATCCAGCGGCCGTGAAAATCCGCACGGCCAACTGTCTGCTGTTCTCCCCCCGGCCATAAAGTCATGGTGAGACCTGCCCCTGGCGCGCCTCCGTCAACTTCCATAGCAACCCATGCGATCGGTGCCTCAGTTGTGGCTTGCGCTCCGGCGGCATGGATGATCTCTTTTCCCCGTGCTCGCGCGTCATCGGGCAGGTATTGCCAGGCAATGGTGCTGAAGATAACATGAGCTGCGCCGACGCGACGAATTGCCAGACTATGCTCAAGCCAATCCAGCGCATCTGCCTTTTCCACGCGCAGATCGGCACTTGCGGCAATTTGCAATGCCGCTGCCGTCCGCGTCAGCCGCTCCTCCTGATCAGCCCAGATATAGGACATCAGTCGTTCCCTATCCTCTTCCGAACCTGGATCTATCGGCACAAGATCACAGCCAGCCCTCGACACTATTTCCAATTGGCCCGCTGGCGCAGGCTTACCGTACCAGGTGGGATGTAAATTGACTGACGATTTTGGACTTCCCCAAAACTGATCCCCCAGTTGAATATGAAATTCATCCAGAAATAAGTTCAGCCCGGCGCTTGCACCCACTTCCGATATTACCAAAGGCAATTTTGTCAATCTATTCACTTCCAGAAATAATGGCAAAATGGCGGCTGAGCGTCTCACTTCATTAGTCTGCGGAGGCCCCTGCAATCTATCCAGAATAAATTCGGAATGAGTTTCAAGTGCGGATGAAGTCGCCCTCCATAATTTGTCATCAGACACAGTCTTATGGGCTGGCGGATATACAGCGGCCAACTCTGGCGCCCTGCCATTTCTTGCCAGAGCATGAAGGGCACCCATTAGCCGCAAGGGAACAGAATCACCGAGCGCAGACGCATCACCTTGCCAATTAAGAATACGATCCGCAACCACACCGCCGCTTTGTAATTTCTCTGCACAGAGCTCACATTGCTGCCCCAAGAATGAGGACCCTAAGGAACGGCAGGCTTCACCTTGTCTAATGAAAGCTTCTTTTACGGTTAGCTCAGTCACATATTTTCCTTCGTAATTGCTATGGGCTAGGGTCAGGACCTCTTCAGATACTATTGAATAAAAAAACGCGGAGGCCGGGTTTCCCCAAGCCCCCGCGCTTAATACAGATCGTTTTAGTAAAGAGCGACCGGATTAATGATCATCTGAACCGTTCCGCGTACACGTGCCTGACCCAGAACAAACATAAACTCTGTCACACCATCCCGCACCAGCGGTCCTGTGTTCATGGTTTCCAGAATATAGATGCCATGTTCTTTCAACAAGACAACATGCCCATAGAAAGGCCGACCGTCTTTTTCGGGAGGCACAACGTCCACACCCCAGGTATCAGAACCGACCGCCATGACGTTTTTCGAAGCAAGCCATTCCGCAGCGTCCTCAGAAGTGCCGGGTTCCGCACTGGCCCAGGCAACGGGATCGCTTTCAAGTTTTGCATCTGTCCAGCCGGTATAGAACAGAACGACGTCACCTTCCCGAATTTCAATACCCTGCGCTTTTGACGCTTCCTGTATATCCTTCGCTGTAAAATATTGACCTGCTTCCATAGATTTAACATTAAAGAACCTGGCCATATCGATAACCACGCCCCTGCCCACAAGTGGCGGTACATTATGTGTTCCCAGTTTTTTCAGGCCTGTAATCGCCGCAAAATCTTTTTCGTCGTTACAGTTATAGTACATACCTTCCTGGCCCAAATGACCAAGCCCATCCAGCTGTGATCCAATGCCAAGCCAAAGCTGGATCAGGTCGTCATTGTAGCTGCCTTTATAGGCAAACAGTTTCTGCCCACCCTGCTGGTTTGGCTGCACGACCTGCAAACTGAGACCACGAGGTGGAAAAGCCGGGGTATTTGCATCAATAACAATTCCCAGCGGGACGCTTTTACCTTTCTTGATAAGCTTTGTCGCAGCCAGAGTACGCTCCGGCGTCACCAGATTGGCAGAGCCGATCTCATCGTCTGCCCCCCATTGTGACGGCGTACAATCCGCAGCCAAAGCTGTGCTCATCCCGAGCGACAACCCTATTGTCGCGCCCGTAATTATCTTTAAAAGTGACATTATTTTCCTCCTCTTGTTATTATTTTTTTAGTAGAAAAACATAATATGCAGGACCTGTAATGCAAGCAAGATACAACTCGCAAATTTTGACCATGGCCTGTCTTCAAAAATAGATATAAGAAGTGGAAATCACTCTACGTTTCTATATCTGCGCAGCTTTAAAATCCTGATACAATTCATCAAGAACACACCGGGTGCATTTGCCGATGTCGGCATATTCAGCTTCGGTAAGATTAGCGAGTGAAACCCGGACAGAAGCGTCAACGACCTCAAAACCTTTCCCCGGAAGAAGGACAACACCGGTTTCCCGTGCGAGACGGAACAGGAAGTCATTGCCCATGTCACCTGCCACAAACCAATCTGCAAATGCACGACCGTAGAGATCGCCGCCGAGTTTCTGCAAATCAATAAGATAATAATAGCTGACTTCATTAGGACCGGTATCAGACGAGATACCCATATTTTTGCAAAGAGTCTGATAACGGTGGCGGATCAATCGTTTAGCAGAATCTTTGTAAACATCATGAATATCCATTAATCCGTTAAGCGCAAATAAGGTCATCTGCAATTGCTGCGGCAAGGACAGGCCAGCAGTATGATTAAGCGCCACAGCCCGGCTATCTGCGACCAGACGATCAATGAATTTAAGCCCCGGCACATCAGTAGTAAGCGAAGAATAACGCTGTTCCAATATCTTCTTCGTTGCCTCAGGCAAAGCCTTCAACGCATCATCCAGAACATTGTGATTATGCAAACCGATCACGCCTAGGCGCCAACCCGTTGCACCGAAATATTTTGAAAAAGAGTAAACGCAAAGGGTGTTGTATGGAACTTTCGCAAATAGCGAAACGAAATCATCTGCAAATGTCCCATAAACATCATCCGTGACTACAATCAGGTCTTTTCTTTCAGTGTTTATCAGATCCGCCAACTGATCCAAGCATTTATCAGATAGCTTGAAAGACGGCGGGTTGCTGGGGTTGACGACGCAGAAAACCTTTATAGCCGGGTCACGGAGTTTTTCAATTTCGCTTTCAGGGAACTGCCAGTCTGCCTCTTCATCCATTCGGATATCGACCATTTCCATCTGGTAATCGGGGAGCGGCGGGATTTCCAGATAGGGTGAAAATATTGGCGTCCCCAAGGCAACTTTATCACCCTCATGTACGATCCCGTTATGCTTCAGGGTTTGGAAAATATATGTCATGGCAGCCGTGCCACCCTCCGTCGCATACAAGGAGAAATCATCCCGATCCGGGATACCGCCGTTCATTTCCTGTGAAATATAGGCTTTAACAATTTCTTCCGTATGGGTGAGCATCCGCGGGGGAACCGGATAATTTCCGCCAAGAAAAGCGCCGACCATTTCAAATAGAAATGCTTCCCGCCCCAAACCCAGTTGATCGCCCACATATGAAATTGCGGCACGCAGGAATTTAACGCCGTCTACATCCGTATGACTATCGGCATAGATCTCAAAACGCTCAACAATGCCGTCTTTCTCCGGCAAACCACCAAGGCCGCTATCAAGATAGCCATAGGCTCGCTCAGCTTCCTGCATGGCAAATTCTCCAACCCGGATAAAGGCGCGACGCGGTAAAGTCGCAAGGAAATTAGGATTTCCCCGACCGGCATTGAGCATTGTTCGCTCGCTTTCCGTGCGAGCGACTTCAATCAATTTATCTTTCAATTCAAAAGGGCTCAAATCTGCAAATTTACTGAAATCCTCGTCTTGCATATGAATATCCTTCGCACTTACGGAGAGGGGTTTTTGGTAATTATTCCAACAATTAATGGTCCCCATAATGTCAGAAAGACATTGGCAACCGCATAAGTAACGGTAAAGGCGACAACGGGCGTTGCGTTACCTGCTTTATCCAGCAAAGCGGCAAATCCGGGATTGGCGCTCCTGCCTCCGACAACACAGGCCAAAGCCTCAATCGGGTTGCGGATGCGCAGGACGTAGTAGGAAAAATAAAACGTAATGATCTGCGGAATGATGGTCACACCAACGCCTAAGAAAAACAGTGTAAGTCCATATTCCTGCATGGTTTTAAGAGCTTGTGGACCAGCAGATATCCCAACAACGGCCACAAATACCGCCAAGCCAAAATCACGAAGATAATTGGAAGCCCCAGTGGGCAGAGCCGCAAAACGCGGGTGTGTACTCCGAAGCCACCCCATCAAAAGCCCTGCCAGCAGGCACCCACCACCGGTACCGATCGTAACTGGAATACCCGCCAGTTTAAACTCAATCATCCCGACAAGGATGCCAAGGGTCATTCCAATTCCAAAGAAAATAAAATCTGTTATTGCGGCAGCC
>Ga0315338_1002232_pt1 | contig 19941 bp, 18 predicted proteins | sample ASW8metaG_FD_204518 | JGI IMG/M metagenome (GOLD analysis project Ga0315338, IMG submission 204518) | Ammonia-oxidizing marine archaeal communities from Monterey Bay, California, United States - ASW #8 | ecosystem: Environmental > Aquatic > Marine > Coastal | place: USA: California | collected... | reverse complement strand
GGATTAAATCCTAATGCCTTTATTATTAAATCGGCTTTTAAAGTGTGTGTTTTATTTAATAAAATTTTTGGAATCATACGACCAGAAGCATCTAATTTTCCTAAAGCAACTTCCGCTACATCAATATCAACATGACTATTTACTCCTTTAAATTTTGTTGGAACTGATAGCCATGAAAAATTTATACCTTCTTCCTCTGCATGAAAAACTTCTCTCATTGAACCAGGCATATTTTCTCTATTTCTTCTATACAAGCAAGTAACGCTTTTTGCATTTTGTCTAACTGCGGTTCTTACACAGTCCATAGCAGTATCTCCGCCTCCTATTACAACTACGTTTTTATTAATTGAATTTAATTTTCCGTTATCAAATTCAGGAACATTATCTCCCAGACCTTTTTTATTACTTGTTATTAAAAAATCCAGAGCCGGTACAATTACTCCTAAATTTTCTTCTGAAAAATCTAATTCTCTTGCTTTATAAACTCCGGTTGCAATTAATATTGCATCATGTTTCTTCCTTAAGAAATTAAATGATTTTGTTTTCCCTATTTCAAAATTATTGTGAAAAACAATTCCACCTTTTTTAAGAATTTGGGTTCGTCTTTCAACTGCATATTTTTCAAGTTTAAAATTAGGTATACCATAAATCAGTAATCCTCCTGAACGGTCATATCTGTCATAAATTTCAATTTTATATCCTTTTTTTCTCAATTCTTCAGCTGCTGCTAATCCTGCGGGTCCAGATCCTATAATTCCAATTGATTTATCAATTTCTTTGGGCGGATTTAAAGGTTTTATCCATCCATTTTTCCAAGCTGTATCTGTTATATGTTTTTCAACTCTACCAATTGTTACTGATTCAAAACCTTTTTCTATAACACAATTTCCCTCACATAGACGATCTTGAGGGCAAATACTTCCACAAATTTCTGGAAAATTATTTGTCGAGTGAGAAACTTCATATGCTTCTTCAAGTCTATTTTCTGCGGCTAATTTTAACCAATCTGGAATATTGTTCTGTAAAGGACAATGTACCTGGCAAAATGGTACGCCGCATTGGGAACATCTTCCTGCCTGTTTCTTTGCTTCTAGTTTATTAAAATCGTTATATATTTCATTAAAATCTTTTAATCTTAAAGAACTGCCTCTTTTTTTTGGCATTTCTCTTTTTTGATTTACAAATTGTAAAAGTTTTGTTGTCATAAATATAAATATAACTAATCCTTTGAAATATTGTAGTAAAAATAAGATTTTTTTGAAAAAAGCCTTATAAATCAACAAATATTTAGTCAGTATAACTGACCTATTATTAAGTTAAATTAAAGTTATAATTAAATTTTATGAACGCTGATAGTATATTTCAAATAATCGTTACAGCTATTGTACAGGGAATTACTGAGTTTTTACCAATTAGTTCATCTGGACATCTTTTTTTTGTTAACGAATTATTTTCTTGGAATGATATTAATTTAACATTAATAATAGCTGCACATTTGGGAACACTATTTGCAGTAATAATTTATTTTTGGCAAGACTTTAAAAATTATTTAATTTTTGGACCTCTAGAATTTTTTAAAAAAAAAAAAACATTTAACTTTAATTTATTCCTAAATTTAATTTGCAGTTCCATTCCAATTATAATACTTGGTGCTTTTCTAAAACTTCAAAAAATAAATTATGTATATAATTCGACCTTAATTGCTTACTGTGCAATCTTTTTTTCATTGCTTCTTTTTTTCTCAGATAAAAAAAAGACTAATAAAAAATTGGCCGATATTTCATTTAAAGATTCTTTTTTTATAGGTATTTTACAAATATTTGCATTAGTGCCTGGATCAAGTAGAGCAGGGTTATGTATTACTGCAGCTCGTTTTTTGGGATATAATAGAATTTGTTCAGCAAAATATTCAATGTATTTATCTATTCCTGCTATATCAGGTGCATCATTTATGATGTTCTTTGATGTTATAAAACAAAATTCTCTTTTTCTTTGGATTGAAACTGCCTTAGTATTTTTCTTAAGTTTTTTAATTGCTTATTTTACAATTTCTTTTTTTATTAAATTGTTAAAAAAGATAAATTTTAAGATTTTTGTTATATATAGAATTTTAGTAGCAATTATTTTTTTAACTTTGTTTAATTTTTTTTAAAATTCTTAAATCAGATCTGTTGTTTAACATTTTTAGAATTTTATTATCAACCTGTGTTATTTTTTTGTTTTGTGCAAATAAAAGGATGACTAAAGCGCAATCAAATTTAAATTTTCTAGATTCTTTTATAATTTTTAGTATTTTTTCTATTGGCCACAGATAGAATTTTATTACTTCACCATCGTTATTTTTAGGGGTAAAGTCTTCCGGTAATTCTAAGTTATAACAAAATAAAATATATCTACTAACTCCGAAATGCGTTTCAACTCTGTAAGAAATAGTTCCTAAATATTTCGATTTTAATATTAATTTTTTATTAATATTTGCTTCCTCATAAGATTCTTTAATAAGATTTTTTTTAATTGTAACATTAAAGGGTAAACCGCCTGCAGCAATTTGGTCTAAATCATTTGGAAAATTACCATTTAATGATCTTCTTCCAATCCACATAAAATATTTATCTTTCTTTTTTAAAAAACCATTTAAGTGGACTCCAAAAAATTGAAAACCAAAAAATGGGCCTATTAATCTTTGAACTTTCAAAAGAGGTTTTAATTTAAATGATTTAAATACAGGAAAATATTCTCGGTGTTTAGACGAAATTATTTTTTCTTTTACTAAAAAATTAAAAACTCGATTTATTGCATATGTTCTTTTTTTAAAATTGTTAATTTTTTTTTTTAGAAGAATTTTATTCTTTTCAATTAAAAAAATATCAGGAAATTTATTAATTATATTTAAATTCTTTTTTTTTATAAAACCAACGTGGTAATTATTAATAAAGAATTTAAAAAAATTTAATTCCTTATGCGTATTACAATCTTTTAATCTTTGAATGAAAGACATTTAAAAAAAAATTATTTAAAGATAATGTTTTTCAAGTATATTCGCAAAATCCAACATGATTGAATTTACATCATAATTTTTAGGAGTATATATTCGTGACACTCCGAGTTTTAACATTTTTTTTTCATCTTCCACAGGAATTATGCCGCCAATAACTAGGGGAATATTTGAAATTTTATTTTTTTTTAATAATTTTATAGTTTCTTCAGTTAAAGATAAATGAGACCCGGAAAGTATTGATAAAGCTATCATATGTACACTTTCTTCTATAGCAGTATTAACTATTTGTTCTGGTGTAAGTCTAATACCTTGATAAACAACTTCCATACCAGCATCTCTGGCAGCAACTGATATTTGTTCTGCACCACTTGAATGTCCATCCAATCCAGGTTTGCCAATTAATAACTTTACTCTTCTTTTTAGTTTTAAAGATATTTTATTTACTCTTTCATTAATTTTTTTATGACTTTTTTTATCAATTTTAGATGTTTTTCCAACACCAGTTGGGGCTCTATATTCGCCATAAATTTCTCTTAATGTATCAGTCCACTCTCCTGTTGTAACCCCTGCATGAGCACACTCTATGGATACTTCCATTATGTTCTTATTTAGAGATGCTATTTCTTTCAATTTTTTTAATGCTTTATTACATTTAGATTCGTTTCTTTTTTTTCTCCAATTTATTAATTTGTTAATTTGTTCTTTTTCTGCATTAGGGTCTACTTTTACAAAACCTTCTTTATCATTTCTTAATGGAGATTTGGCTGTTTCCGTAAATTTGTTAACTCCTACAACTATTTGTTCTGCATTTTCAATAGCTGAAACTCTTTTAGACATAGATTTAACTAAGTTATTTTTCATATAACTATTTTCTACAGCTGCCACAGCTCCTCCCATTTTTTCAATAACTTTTAATTCTTTATTAACTATTTCTTTTAATTTTTTCACTTTATTATCAATAACTTTAGATCCATTAAAAATATCTTGGTACTCTAGTAGATCGGTTTCGTATGCAATTATTTGCTGTAGTCTTATACTCCATTGTTGATCCCATGGTCTTGGCAACCCAAGCGCTTCATTCCATGCTGGTAGTTGAACTGCTCTTGCTCTTGAATCTTTTGATAAAACCACTGATAACATTTCTAATAATATTCTATAAACATTGTTTTCTGGTTGAGGTTCAGTCAAGCCAAGAGAATTAACTTGTACTCCGTATCTTAACCTTTTAAATTTTTCATCCTTAACTTTAAATTTTTTACTACATATCTCATGCCATAAAGCCGTCATTGCTCTCATTTTGCAAACTTCAGTAATAAATCTAATTCCTGCATTAACAAAAAAGCTAATTCTACCTACAACTATAGGGAAGTCTTTTTCTGGAATTTGACCATTTTTTTTTAAAGTATTTAAAACCTCACATGCATTTGAAAGTGCATAAGAAATTTCTTGTTCTGGTGTTGCTCCCACTTCTTGAAGATGGTAAGAACAAATATTAATAGGATTCCATTTTGGTATTTCTTTATATGTAAATGAAATAATATCAGTAGTTAGTTTCATGCTTTCCTTAGGAGGAAAAATATATGTTCCTCTTGATAGATATTCTTTAATAACGTCATTTTGTGTAGTACCTTGAAGATCTTTTCTTTTATAACCTCTCTTTTCAGCAGCAGCAATATACAATGAAAGTAACCAAGCGGCTGTAGCATTTATTGTCATAGAAGTATTCATTTTTCCAATAGGAATATTTTTAAATAATTCTAACATGTCCCCAATATGACAAACTGGGACTCCTACTTTACCCACTTCTCCTCGAGCTAAAATGTTATCAGAGTCATATCCTGTTTGAGTTGGAAGATCAAAAGCAACTGATAATCCAGTTTGCCCTTTTTTTAGGTTCGTCCTATAAAGCTTATTTGATTCTTTTGCGGAGGAATGCCCCGAATAGGTTCTTATTAGCCATATATTATCTTTGTTGTTTTTATCTTTTTTATCCATATTTTGTTTTTAATAACAAAAAAAAAGTATATATAGTTATAAAAAAAAAATTTATTAGATTTTTATATTATCTATTATATTAAAAATATCTAAATGAACGAAAAAAAAGAATTATATGAAGTAGGCGAAATCCCACCATTAGGCCATGTTCCTAAACAAATGTATGGATGGCTGATTAGAAAAGAAAGACATGGTGATCCTACATCTGCTATGAAAGTAGAAATTGTAGATACGCCAAAGGTAGGAGAAAATGATGTACTTGTTATGGTAATGGCTGCTGGTGTTAACTATAATGGTGTTTGGGCTTCTCGGGGCGTTCCTATCTCACCTTTTGATTACCATAAAGCAGAATTTCACATAGCTGGTTCTGATGCATCTGGAATTATTTGGGCAGTAGGCTCAAAAGTCAAAAGATGGAAAATCGGTGACGAAGTAGTTATTCATTGTAATCAAGATGACGGTGATGATGAAGAATGTAATGGTGGAGATCCAATGCTTTCAAATTCTCAAAGAATTTGGGGATATGAAACTCCTGATGGTTCATTTGCACAATTTACATCTGTTCAACAACAACAAATAATGCATAGACCTAAGCATCTTACATGGGAAGAAAGTGGTTGTTATGTTCTATGTCTAGCAACAGCTTATAGAATGCTATACGGTCATGATCCTCACTCTCTCAAGCCAGGTCAAAATGTATTAGTTTGGGGAGCAACTGGAGGTTTGGGTGTATTTGCAACACAATTAGTTAAATTTGCTGGCGCAAATGCAATTGGCGTTGTTTCTAGTCAAGATAAAGTAAAATATGTTAAATCTCTTGGAGCTAAAGGGGTGATTAATAGAAAAGATTTTGATTGTTGGGGTGAACTACCAGATGTAAATGATGTAAAAGCATACGGGGAATATTTAGAAAAAGTAAAAGAATTTGGAAAAGCAATTTGGGAATTTACAGGTAAATATGTTGCAGTCGATAGTGTCTTCGAACATCCAGGCGGTCAAACTTTTCCTGTTTCTTGTTTTGTAGTAAAAAGAGGAGGCATGGTTGTTTATTGCGCGGCTACAAGTGGATATAATTTAACATTTGATGCACGTTATGGATGGATGCATCAAAAAAGAATACAAGGAAGTCATTTTGCAACTTTAAAACAAGCTTCAGAAGCAAATAAATTAATTATAAATAAAAATATACAGCCTTGTATGTCCGAAGTACTAAGTTGGAAAGACATACCAGAAGCACATATGAAAATGGCAAGAAATGAGCATAAACCTGGTAATATGGCAGTTCTGGTTCAAGCAAAGAAACCTGGAATGAAGACTTTAAAATAGTATATTATATAATATGACCGACGCGGCAGTAGATATGAAAAAAAGTAATAATCTATTGGAAAATCTTATTACTAAATGTGAAAATTCCAGCAATGCCCTCAATGATTTAGTTAACACAGCAGAAAAGCATGTAAAAGAAAAGATTTTTGAAAATGGATCTTTAGATACAAAGCTTTTAGAAAAAGAACAATTTATTTGTCATGGTTTTGCTTGGTTAAAAACATATAACATAGCATTGAGAGAAATGCTTAACTGGGCAAAAAAATTAAATGAAAATAAGAAGATTCATGAAACAGAAAAATTAATTTTACAGTCCTCTTTTGGCGAATATTTATCACAAGTAGTTGGTGGAATACCAATGTGGCAAACAGAAATTATAAGGGCCCATGATTTTGGATTAACAGATCAAGAATTAAATTCTTTTTTAACTGAGGATGTAAAGGATTTAATTAAAAATGGAAATACAAATGATGTAAAAATTCAAATTGCTAAATTAATCTCGGATAAAAATTATGGAAATATTGGTCTTGAAGATGAAACTTTAGTAATGATACAAGACCAATTTAAAAAATTTTCTGAAGAACAAGTTATTCCAAATGCTCATGAATGGCATTTAAAAGATGAGTTAATTCCACTGGAAATAATAAAACAAATGGCTGAATTAGGTGTTTTTGGATTAACAATTCCCGAATCGTACGGGGGTCTTGGAATGAAAAAAATTGCTATGTGTGTAGTTACAGAAGAATTAAGTCGCGGTTATATAGGTATTGGTTCAATAGGAACAAGAGCTGAAATAGCTGCTGAATTAATCAAGCTTGGGGGTACAGAAGAACAAAAAAAAAAATGGTTGCCAAAAATATCATCTGGAGAAATTTTACCAACTGCAGTTTTTAGTGAACCTAATACAGGTTCAGATCTTGGTAGTTTGAAAACTAGAGCAACAAAAGATGGTGAGATTTATAAAATCACAGGAAACAAAACTTGGATAACTCATGGTGCGCGTACAGATTTAATGACAATGATGGTAAGAACAAATCCTAATGAAAAGGGATATAAAGGTTTAAGTATTATGCTAGCAGAAAAAGATAGGGGGACAGATAAAAATCCATTTCCAACTAAAGGAATGACTGGAGGGGAAATTGAAGTATTAGGATATAGAGGTATGAAAGAATATGAAATTGCTTTTGATGATTTTGAAGTAAAAGCAGAAAATCTTTTAGGCACTGAAGAAGGTAAAGGTTTTAAACAATTAATGGAAACATTTGAATCTGCTAGAATTCAAACTGCTGCAAGAGCTGTTGGAGTTGCTCAAAGTGCTTTAGATATTGGTTTACAATATTCACAAGAAAGAGAACAGTTTGGGAAGAAAATTTTTGACTTTCCTAGAGTTGCAAATAAATTAGCTTGGATGGCGGTTGAAACTATGATTGCTAGACAAATAACATATTTTTCAGCAAGAGAAAAAGATTTGGATAAAAGATGTGATATTGAAGCTGGAATGGCAAAATTATTAGCTGCAAGAGTTGCATGGTCAAATGCTGATAATGCTGTACAAATACATGGTGGAAATGGTTACGCATTAGAATATCCTATTAGTCGCGTGTTATGCGACGCAAGAGTTTTAAATATTTTTGAAGGAACAGCTGAAATTCAAGCACATGTAATTGCTAAGGGTTTGTTAAGTTAATTTTAATTAATGGAATTTTTTACAAAAATCGCACCAATATTAATTGGTATTGCACTTTTTCTACTTTTTATTGTGCTAGTTACAGGTTTAGTATCAATGCTATCAAAAGGTGATTTTAATAAAAAATATTCAAACAAATTAATGAGGCTTAGAGTTATAACTCAAGGTGTAATTATTTTAATATTCGCTTTAGTATTCTTAATTAAGTTTTTAGATTAAAAATATAAAATTGGTTAAATTAAATAAAATATATACTAGAACTGGTGATAAGGGATCTACGCAGCTAGGAGATGGTGAAAGAGTTGATAAAAATTCATTAAGAGTTGATGCGTATGGATCTGTTGATGAAGCAAATGCAACTATAGGATTATCAATCCTAAGAACAAATACAAAAATAAAAAAAATACTTCAGATAATACAAAATGATTTATTTGATCTTGGAGCAGATTTATGTATGCCTGACAAAAAAAGTATTCAAAAACTTAAAATAACAAAAGACAGGGTGGATTATATTGAAAAAAATATTGATAGTTTTAATAAAGAATTAGCTCCACTAAATTCGTTTATACTTCCAGGTGGTTCAGAATCTTCAACTTACTTACATATTGCACGAACTGTAACAAGAAGAGCTGAAAGAAAAGTTTGTGCTCTTTCTAAAAAAGAAAGAATAAATCCTATAGCAGTTATATATTTAAATAGATTATCTGACTTGCTTTTTGTGCTTGCTAGATACACGAATAATAAAGGAAAAAAAGATATTCTTTGGAAACCTGGGAAAAATTTAAAAAAGAAATAAATTTGAATATATTAAGTCTAAAACAAATCTCACTTTTTTTTCTTATTTTACTTCCATTTGCAATTATTATTGGCCAAGCTCCTTCAGATATAATTGTAAGCTCAATTTCTATTTTATTTTTAGTTAATTCTTTAATACAGAAAGATTGGTCTTGGATAAAAACGAAATGGATACGAAGAATTTTCTTTTTATGGATTTATTTAATATTTGCAAGCTTTTTTGCTTTTGACATAAAAACAGCATTTGAACATTCAATTTTATTTGTACGTTTTTTTATTTTTGCAATAGCTTTACAATATTGGATTTTATCTAATAAAAGATTTTTAAAATATATTTTTTATTCTATATCAATTGCATTTATATTTGTTTTTATTGATACATTTTATCAATTTTTACATTTTGATTTAGCTAAAGGTTATGGCCCTGATATTTTAGGATATTATTCTAACGATCATTTTAGGTTAACAGGACCTTTTAGAAGTAATATACCAGGTGCTTATTTATCTAAATTCTTTTTTATATTTTTCTTATTTACTATCGTTCAATTAAAAAAATCAGAAAAACACACCTTTTTATTTATACCTCTAATAACATTATGTTTTTTTCTGGTATTTTTAACTGGGGAAGCAATGTCTTTTGCTAGCATAGGGTTAGGTTTATTAATTCTTTTTTTATTAGAAAAAAAATTTCGTAAAAAAATAATTTTTTCTTTAATTTTATTATTTTTTTTAATTTTTCTTGTAGTTAAATTTAATCCTATTTGGAATAAAATAGAAATAATTGAAAAAAATCCATGGCATAACGGAACTATTTATCAAGTTAAAGTACCTTGTGAGAACAATAAAAATCAAATTTGTAAAAAGAAATTTAAAACTCAACCTTTTTTTTATGAAGTGCTTACAAATTTTTCAAAAAGTGCCTATTGGGAAACCTACAATCAAGCTATAATCATATGGAAAGATCATCCTTTTTTTGGCATTGGTATCAAGAATTATACAAATGCATGTAAATCAGAAAAATATAGAGAAAATTTGAAATATTTTTTTTGTACAACACATCCGCATAATTTTTATATTCAATGGTTATTAGAAACGGGAGTCTTAGGTTTGTTAGGTTTTGTAAGTTTGTTATTTATTTGGTTTAAATATTTTACCAAAGATATTAATAAAAATACTGATCCTTTAATGTATGCTCCAATTTTAACTTTATTTGTTTTATTTTGGCCATTTATGTCTACAGGTAGTTTTTTTTCAAATAGAAACGCAACTATGAATTGGTTTATCATCGCTTTATGTTTATCAATAACAAATTTAAGAAATAAAAAGGTTTAATTTTTTTTAATTGAAATTGTTTTTTTAGAGTGTAAATATTTACCATCATGAAAATTTTAGTACCAATAAAAAGAGTTGTAGACTATAACGTAAAAATTAAAGTAAAGAGCGATAATTCAGGCGTTGATTTGGAAAATGTTAAAATGTCAATGAATCCGTTTGATGAAATTGCTGTTGAAGAAGCTGTAAGATTAAAAGAAAAAAAAATATGCAATGAAATTACGGCCATATCTATTGGTTCAGCAAAATCAGAGGAAACTTTAAGAACTGCTCTTGCTGTTGGTGCGGATAATGGAATCTTAGTTGAAACCGAGAGGGATATTCAACCATTAGAAGTTGCTAAGATTTTGAAGGAAGTTATAAAAAAAAATAGCCCAGATTTAGTATTAATGGGAAAACAAGCAATTGATGATGACTCTAATCAAACTGGTCAAATGTTATCCGCTTTACTTGGTTGGCCACAAGGAACTTTTGCATCAAAATTAGAAATAAATGGAAAAAAAATAAATGTAACAAGAGAAATAGATGGAGGTTTAGAAACTCTTAGTATGGAACTACCAGCTATTGTTACAACAGATTTAAGATTAAATGAACCAAGATATGCCTCTCTACCAAACATTATGAAAGCAAAACAAAAACCTATAGAAAAAATAACGCCTAGTGAATTGAATATAGAAATAAAACAAAGATTGAAAACATTAAAAGTTACAGAACCACCTAAAAAAGAATCTGGTATAAAAATAGATAGTGTTCAAGAACTTATATCTAAACTGCATGATGAGGAAAAGGTAATATAAAATGAGTGTATTAGTTCTTATAGAGCATGATAATCAAAATATAAAAACATCTTCGCTTAATACTATAACTGCCGCAAAAAAAATTAATAAATCTGTGCATGCAATTGTTTTAGGAGAAAATTGTTTAAAGGTCGCAGACCAAGTAAGTAAATGTGAAGGTATAGAAGAAGTTTTTATTGCTGATAATTCTATTTTTAAAAATCATGTAGCGGAAAATATTTCTCCTGTAATTCTTGAGTTATCAGATAAATATTCTCATATACTTGCTCCTTCATCGACTTTTGGAAAAAATATAATGCCAAGGGTTGCTGCGCTATTAGATGTGGCGCAAATTTCAGATATTATTTCTATTGAAGATAATGATACTTTTGTAAGACCAATATACGCTGGAAATGCAAATTTAAAATTACAATCAACAGATAATAAAAAAATAATTACAGTTAGAACAACAAATTTTGAAGCTACAAAAATAAATGGAGGAAATGCAAAAATTACAAAGATTGAGAAAAAAGAAGATCCTGGATTATCTAAATTTGTTAAAAATGAACTAAATAAATCTAATAGACCTGAATTAACTTCTGCAAGTATTATTATTTCTGGAGGAAGAGGTATGGAAAGTGGTAAGAATTTTAGTTTACTAGAAGAAATTGCTGATAAATTAAAAGCAGCTGTTGGTGCATCAAGGGCAGCTGTTGATGCTGGATTTGTACCAAATGATTATCAAGTCGGCCAAACTGGTAAAGTAGTTGCACCAGAATTATATATTGCTGTAGGAATCTCTGGTGCTATACAACATTTAGCTGGAATGAAAGATAGTAAAATTATTGTTGCAATAAATAAAGATGAGGAGGCGCCTATTTTTCAAGTAGCAGATTATGGTATTGTTGGTGACTTATTCAAAATATTACCGGAATTGTCAAAAGAATTAGATAAAATTAAATCTTAATTAAGTAATTTATAAAATTAATTACTGTATCATTGTCCCACTCCATATCACCATGGTAATATCCAATTAAATCTCCTTCTTTATTTATAAAAAAACTTGTTGGAACTCCATATAAATTCATTTCTTTTGCTAAAGAATTTTTTATATCAAAAAATTTTTCTAAATTACTAATTTTATTTTCATTAAAAAAATCAGTTACTTTTTCTACTCCATCTCTATCTACAGAAATTGCTATAACGTCAAAGTCACCATCAACTTTTGGTTTAAGTCTATCTAAAGAAGGCATTTCTTTAATACAAGGAGCGCACCAAGTCGCCCAAAAATTAACTAACAATATTTTGCCTTTAAAATCTGAAAATGAAATTTTTTTTTCTTGATGGTCTTTAAATATTAAATTAGATATATTTTTTTTTTCCTTACTAAGTTCAAAATCTTCTAGTTCATTTTTTAAAAATTCACTAATCAAATCTTTATCTTTATTATTGTAAGACTTAAAAGATAGTGATGTTAATATAATCAATATAAATATAAAAAATTTCATAGAAAAAGCTTTTAACCTGAAAAAAGTATATTATCTAATGAACAAAAAATAATGAAAAAAAATAAAAAAAATATAAACCCTATATGGGGTACTAACTTTAATAAACAAAGTAATCCTTTGTTAGAAAAAATCAATTCTTCTATTGATTTCGACAAAAGATTAGCTTTACAAGATATAAAAGTATCTGAAGTACATTCTTTAATGCTACAAAAAAAAAAGATAATTTCATCCTTGGAATATAAATTAATAATTAATGGACTAAAAAAAATTAAAACTTTAATTCTTAATAATAAATTTGAATTTAATAAAAAATACGAAGATATTCATATGAATATAGAAATGGAATTACATAATTTAATTGGAGAAGCTGCAGAAAAACTCCATACAGCAAGATCCAGAAATGATCAAGTAGTAACAGATTTTAAATTGTGGATTATGGAATCTACAAAAGAAATATATTCAAAAATTACTGATGTACAAAAAACAATTGTTAAAAAAGCAAGTTTGCATATTAAAACAATTATGCCTGGTTTTACCCATTTGCAATCTGCACAAATAGTTAGTTTTGCCCATCATTTAATGGCTTATTATGAAATGTTAAAAAGAGATAAAGATAGATTTTTACATAGCATTAACAGGATGAATGAATGTCCATTAGGTTCAGCAGCATTAGCTGGGACATCCTTCCCTATTGATAGAGGTTTTACATCTAAAAAGCTTGGTTTTAAAAAACCAACTTCTAATTCTATGGACAGTGTATCTGATAGAGATTTTGCTTTAGAATTTTTATCTAACATAGCTATTTGTGGTTCACATTTATCAAGGTTTGGCGAAGACATAGTAATTTGGGCAAGTGATCAATTTAAGTTTGTTACATTATCAGATGATTTTTCAACAGGTAGTTCAATTATGCCACAAAAGAAAAATCCTGATTCTGCAGAATTAATTAGAGGTAAAATGGGAAGGCTTTCAGGAAATTTTTTTAGCCTTTTAACAACGATTAAAGGTTTACCATTAACTTATAGTAAAGATTTGCAAGAAGATAAGGAGCCTGTTTTTGATAGTTATGATAATTTAGTATTAGTATTAGAGGTATCAAATGGAATTATTAATGGCATTAAAATTAACAAAAATGAAATGTTAAAAGCATGTAATAAGAATAATTTAATGGCAACAGATTTGGCAGATTGGCTTGTTATAAATTATAATCTAACATTTAGAAAAGCTTATAAAATGATTTCAAAAATTGTTAGTATTGCTAATAAAAAGAATTGTCAAATAAATGATTTAACTACTACTGAATTAAATATAATTGGTAGTAATTCAGGAGATAAAATTAAAAAATTTTTAAAAATAGATAATTCTATAAATTATAAACAAAGTTCAGGAAGTACTTCGCCAAAAGAAGTTAAAAAAAATATCCAAATCGCTAAAAGAGAACTTTATTAATTTTTTAATTGTGAAAAATTTTCTCTACATTATTTTTTTTTTTGTATTTTTAACTACTTTTTCTAGTTGTGGCAAAAAAGGTGATTTAGAAAAACCAGAAAAGAATTATCCTAAGGAATATCCAAGTGAATAATTTAAAATTTAAAAAAAATGATTTATTTATTGAAAATATATCAATAAAAAAACTAGCAAAAAAATTTGCGACACCTTTTTATTGTTATTCATCTAATACAATAATTCAAAAATACAAAAAATTTGAATTACCTTTTAAAAATTCAGATACAATTATTTGTTATGCTGTTAAAGCAAACCCAAATATTGCAATACTAAAAATATTATCCAATCTTGGAGCAGGTGCAGAGGTAGTTTCAGCAGGAGAATTGAGAAGGGCTTTAAAAGCAGGTGTAAAAGCAAAAAAAATAGTTTTTTCAGGTGTTGGAAAAAGTTATAGTGAAATAAAATTTGCTATAGAAAAAAATATTTTGCAAATAAATATCGAATCTATAGAAGAGTTAGAATTAATTACAAAAATTGCAAAAAAGTTAAGAAAAAAAGTTCAAATTGGCATTAGGATAAACCCAAATATTGATGCTAAAACACATACTAAAATCTCAACAGGTAGAGAAGAGGATAAATTTGGTTTAAACATTGAAACCGCCAAAAAAATTTTTTTAAATTATAAATCTAATCCAAATTTAGATGTTGTTGGTTTATCTGTTCATATTGGCTCTCAAATAATGTCATTAAATCCATTTAAAAAAGTATTTTTAAAAATAAAAGCTCTTATTAAGAAAATTAATAAAAATGAAAAAATAATTAAAGTTTTAGATCTAGGCGGCGGAATTGGAATTAATTATAAAGATGAAAAAATTATTAATTTTAATAGTTATGCAAAAATAATTTCGGATATATCAAATGATCTTGATTGTCAGTTAATATTAGAACCAGGAAGAATTTTGGTTGCAGAGTCTGGAATATTAGTAACTCGAGTTTTGTTTATTAAAAAAAATAAAAAAAAAACTTTTGCAATAATTGATACTGGAATGAACGATTTATTACGTCCAGCTTTATATGATGCCTACCATGATATTCAAAGTATTAAAAAGGGCAGAGGGAAAAGAGAATTATACACTATTGTTGGACCAATATGTGAAACGGCAGATACTTTTGCAAAAAATAAATTATTAAATCGATTAAATACACACGAAATTCTTTTTTTTAAAAATGTAGGCGCTTATGGTGCGTCTATGTCATCATCATATAATTCTAGACCAATAATAATGGAATTAATTATCCACAAAAATAATTTTTCAGTAATTAGAAAAGAAGATACTGTTCTTAATCAAATCTCAAGAGAAAAAATACCTTCTTGGGTATCTAAAATTAAATAAATCTTTTTACTTTATTGTATACATATTTTGGTTTTATCAAATCCATGCCTTCTTCCAAAGATATTGGATTAAAACCATATTTATGAGGATCTACAGGCCCTGAGGGAGGCACTAAGGCATGAATGTTACTTACATTCTTTAAAGGAGGAGATGCGCCGAATAAACCAAATGATCTAATTCCCATTGCACCTGACAAATTTAAAGGTCCTGAATCATTACCTATAAAACACCTACTTTTTGTCAAAATAGCTAAATTTGTTATTATAGGATTACATGAAATTATTACATTATTTGGTGAAAGACATTTATTTTTAATTTTTTTAGCTAAACTAATCTCATTTTTAGCTCCTATTAAAAAAACATTTTTGTTTTTATTTTTTCTACAAAATAAATTAATTAAATTAGAAAAATATTCTGGTCTCCAAGTTCTATAAAATGAATAAGGCAAATTATTTCTCAAAAATGCTGTTTTATTACAAGAAAAACCAATTGTAATCCATGGTTTGGAAAATTTTCTAAATTTCTTTAATTCTTTATTTACAATAAATTTTGGAAGTTTTAATTTAAAATTTTTTTTGTAATTAATTCCATGTACATCTAAAAATTTTTTTGCTTTATAAATATTATCTTTTTTTCTTGAACTCTGTCCTATATATTTTTTAGATGTTAGCCAAATTTTTTGTGCTCCCAAACCAAATCCATAAATATTTTTTATTTTTGCTAGTTTTGCCACAATAGCGTACCTGGGGCTTCTATGAAAAATCCAAATTGTTTCAAATTTTTCTTTTTTTAAAGTTTTTAATAATTTAGGAAAATTATGAATCGTATTAAAAAATTTTCTAGTCTCATTTAAATAATAAACCTTAGCAATTGTTTCTTCATATTCTAAAATTTCTTTAGCTAAAGTAGTTTGTCTTGTAAATAAATATATTTTTTTTTTTTCTGATTTTTCTGCTAAAGCTCTAAAAAAAGGTAAGTGCCATATAATATCACCTATACCTGGATATATTGATACTACTGCTGTTTTTCCAGTTTTATTCATTCATTTTCTTTATAAAATTCAATTTTAATATCTGAAATATCTTGTTTGTCATTAATATAACTAGTAGTAAAATTTATACTTTCCTGTGGTTCTAAATCTTCTTTATCTGCATAAAAAAACCAACTTGTTATAATATTATTATTACTATCTAACAAAGTTGCTTGAAGCTTAGGAATTGTTTGATTTCTCATATCTGATGTATTGCTAATTTTTCCGTAAATTTTAATAACTTTTTGATTATTGTTTAAAATACTTACTTCTTTTTCTATTTGGTTAAAAATTAAATCAAAAGAATCTTTGTTATTGTTATTTTTATTAATTAAAAATTCTGGTTTATAAAATTTAAAAAAATAATCCCTAATTTCATAATTAAAATATTTTTTATTTAAATAAATAAATAAAATTAAAATAATAGGTATAAGCAAGTATAAAAACTTATAGTTTTTCTTTTTTGGAATCTTTGAAGAAAATAATCTTTTAACATCTATTTCTCCCTTATGAACATTGCTTAAAATTGGTTTTTCTTTTAATAATTTAGTTTGTAAAGTTTGTTTTGTAGAATCTAATGTTTGATTCCATTCGTGGCCACATTCAAAACATTTAACTTTTTTTCCATCTACACCTAGAATAGTTTTATTTATGGAATATTTTATGCTGCAATTTGGACAAGTAATAATCATTCTAATATTTTTTAAAATAAAATTTTTTTATTTAATGTATATTAAACGTAATTTAAAATTTTAGTTTTGGAAATGATAATTTTTCTAAGATCATTAATATTTAATATATTATTTTATATTTGGACTTTGTTAATAGCTTTTTTTTCTTTCCCGGTATTTTTTTTTAATAGAAAATATAATGTAAAAGTATGGTTTCTTTGGATTAAAGTAACAAATAAAATTTTAAAAATAGTAACAAAACTTGATTATGAAACTAAAGGATTAAAAAAAAATAGCTCAAACAATGTCATATATGCATGTCAACACCAATCTGCTTGGGACACAATTAATCTCCCTTATCTAATTGGAGATTGTATTATATTCCACAAAAGATCTCTTTTATTTATTCCTTTTTTTGGTTGGCATTTATTTAAATTAGGAATGGTCATTATTACTAGAAATAAAGGTGCAAATAGTTTAATAAAAATAATTAGTAAAACAAAAAAAGCTATTCTCGATAATAGATCTATATTGATTTTTCCTCACGGCACTCGAACTTTACCTAATTCAAAAAATAAAATACAATCAGGTGTGGTTATACTTTACAAACACTTAAATATAAAAGTTGTGCCTGTAAAATTAGATTCAGGAAAATATTGGGGAAGAAATAAATTTTTAAAATACCCAGGAAAAATAAAAGTAAATTTTTTGAAACCAATTTATCCTGGATTAAATCCTGGTGAATTTAGAAAAAAATTAGAAAAAATTTTATAGAAAATTATTCTTGTTTTTCCTTTTCAATCAATTTTCTAATTTTTTTTGTCTTCATAAAAACTTCTTGTAGTTTGTCAGATTTATTTTTTTTGATATATTGTTTTATCAAATTAAGTGACTTTTCAAATTCAACGACTATTTCAAGCAAATTTTTTTTATTATTTAAAAAAATATCCTTCCACATAGTTGGGTCAGATGCAGCAATTCTTGTAAAATCTCTAAAACCCCCTGCGGAAAATTTTATTATTTGGGATTTTTCTTTTGCATTAACATTCAGTGAAGAGGAAACAATTGCGTAAGAAATTAAATGAGGCATATGAGATGTTATTGCAAGAATTTTATCATGATTTTTTGCATCCATTATTTGAACTTTAGATCCGAGAATATTCCATAATTTTTTTAATTTATTTAATGATAGTTTATTGTTTTTTCCCATTGGCGTTATAACACACCATCGTTTGTTAAATAATTCACTAAAACCTGATTCAGGGCCAGATTTTTCTGTTCCTGCTATCGGATGAGCCGGCAATATATTAAATTTAACATTTTTAAGTTTAGAAAAGATTTTAACAGCATTTAATTTAGCAGATCCAACATCTGTCAATATTGTGTTTGGCATTATATGATTTGATATTTTATCTAAAATATTTTTATATGTGGAAAGAGGTGTACAAATAATAATTAAATCACTTCCTTCAACGCTTTTTTCTAAATTATTTGTATAAAAATTTCCTAATTTAAGTTTTTTTGCTTTATTAATTGTTTTTTTTGTTCTAGAAAATATACAAATTTTTTTAGTAAGCCGTTTTTTTTTTAAAGCCCTTGCTATGGAAGAACCAATTAAACCAATTCCTATTAGTGTTGTTTGTTTAAAAAAATTCATTTAGATGAAATATAGATTATAATTTTTTTTTAAAGTAGATTTTTAAAAACTTTATAAGTTTTGTTAATTCATTTTTTCTACCTATAGAAATTCTTAAAAAATCCTTTAGTCCGTAATTATCTACTTTTCTTAAAATTATACCTTTAGATAAAAGAAAATTATTAACTTTATTTGCAGAAAATTTTCCTTTATTAGGAAATTTAACTAAAATAAAGTTTGCAACACTAGGAATAGGAACCAAACCTAATTTAACAATTTCTTTGGTTAACCAGTTTAAATGATAAGCATTATGTTTAACAGATTTCATATAAAAACTTTTATCACTTAACGCAGCAGTTCCTGCTTTCATTGCAGCTATATTTATATTAAAAGGTAATCTAACTTTATTAAAAATATCGGCAATATATTTTGAACAATGTGCCCAACCAAGCCTTAGTCCTGCTAATCCGTATATTTTAGAAAATGTTCTAGTCATAATTACATTGTTATTTCTTTTAACTAAATCTTCACCTGACGAATAATTTTTTTTTGTAATATATTCAGCATATGCAGCGTCAATTACTAATAAAATTCTTTTTGGTAACTTTAAAACAAATTCATTTAACTCATTTTTAGTCAAATATGTTCCGGTGGGGTTATTTGGATTTGCAATAAATATAATTTTAGTTTTTTTTGTAATAGCTTTAGTAAAATTTTTTAGAGAATTCCTATAATTAATATCTTTCACTTTAATTCCCTTTGCTCCTGACAATTGTGTTGCTATTGGGTACATCAAAAACCCATATTCTGAATAAAGAATTTCGTCACCTGGGCCTGAAAATATTTTTGCTATTGTAGTTAAAATTTCGTCAGAACCATTTCCACAAATAATATTATTTCTATTCAGTTTATATCTTTTAGATATTGCTTCTTTTAATATGTTACTTTCTGGATCTGGGTATCTAAAAATTTTTCCCTCAAATTCTTTTAATATTTTTTTTATTTTTGAACTAGTGCCAAAAGCACCCTCATTTGAAGATAATTTAATTATTTTTTTACGATCAGCAAATTTAGATATTCCGGCTTCATACTTAACTACGCTATTAATATTTTTCTTTATTTTTAAAAAATTACTCATGATTAATTAAAATTAATTATAAGAGTAAAAAATACAACTTTTAAATAAACTTGAATTATTTTTCAAAAATGTTACATAAGAATTGCCGATTTGAAACGTAGCTTGCGGGCAAAAACTGCTAAAGCGCCTTTTTTTTACCACCATGCTTCGTACATTGGTGGTTTTTTTTTATATAAAAAAATAAAAATGAAAAATTCAATTAAATCTAT